>QWCY01005331.1_pt1 | contig 21117 bp, 17 predicted proteins | sample 1972631 | NCBI WGS metagenome assembly QWCY01 (sample SAMN09866696, study PRJNA288562) | Human gut metagenome isolate pre1_stool, whole genome shotgun sequencing... | isolation source: gut | host: Homo sapiens | place: USA: California
GATATTCTGGATAAGGCTATGGAGTTCCGCACAGACGGACTTACTGTGATTATTGAGGATGAGAAGATCGGAATGCGTAAGCTGATTGCAAGATTCCCGAAATTCGCTAAGAAGTTTACATCCATGATCAACATTCCGGTATTTACCAATGATGAACTTGTAAACTTTGCAAGAGTTTACACCAAGGAAAATGGTTACAAGATCGACCAGATGGGAATGCTTGCATTGTATAATCTGATCGGTGTGAACCAGAAAGAAGACCAGCCTATGAACATTGGCGCAGTTAAGGAAATGCTTGACGCAGCAATGGCGAAATCCCAGGGCGGACTTCTGAAATTTAATAAGAAAAAGAGAGTAGACCGTGATGGATTTACGGTTCTTTATGAGAAAGATTTTGCAAAATAAGTAATAGGGGAATTGCAGACAGCTGCCTAGTACATCGTTTCGTAAATAACTATACCAATCGCGTAGGATGTGGATTCGAGTGTGCAGGTATAAAAACGCAGGCGTAGCGGGCTACGCCGAGGCTTTTATACCTGTGCAATCGGATTCACAGACAAGTGAGTTGCTTTCCAGAAAAGGTTTGGTCAGAATTTTCTTATCGATACCCATGTTCTGGAAAAAATAATCGAGGCTTCCAAGATCACCAAGGATGATTTTGTCCTGGAAATCGGACCGGGTATTGGAACCATGACCCAGTATCTGGCTGAGGCAGCCAGAGAAGTGGTGGCTGTAGAGATTGATAAGACACTGATCCCGATTCTGGAAAATGATACTTTGAAAGACTGGGATAATGTGACTGTGATCAACGAGGATATCCTGAAAGTTGATATTGCGGCGCTGGCACAGGAGAAAAATGGGGGCAAGCCTATCAAGGTAGTTGCCAATCTGCCTTATTATATTACTACACCGATCATCATGGGACTTTTTGAAAACCATGTTCCCATTTCTTCCATCACCATTATGGTACAGAAGGAAGTGGCAGACAGAATGCAGGTTGGTCCTGGAACAAAGGATTACGGTGCTTTGTCTCTGGCTGTTCAGTATTATGCCAGACCGCAGATCATTGCGAATGTTCCGCCGAACTGTTTTATGCCAAGACCGAAGGTGGGAAGTGCTGTTATCCAGCTTGTGAGATACGAAGAGCCTCCAGTGCAGGTGGACAATGAGAAGCTGATGTTCAGGCTGATCCGGGCATCTTTTAATCAAAGAAGAAAAACGTTGGTAAACGGACTGAAGAACTCCCAGGAGCTTGATTTTTCAAAAGAGGAAATTGAGAAAGCTATGGCAGAGACCGGAATTCCGGTAAATGTGAGAGGCGAAGCGCTTACTTTAGCAGAATTTGCTGATCTTGCGAACGTATTTAATAAATTGAGATAGAAGGAACTGATTTACTGCATAAATTTCATACAAATAAAAATCACCCGGTGGCTAGACGGGTGATTTTTATTTTGTCTCAAATATATTTTTTAAAAGGAAGGAGAGTCAATCACTTTTGGGTGACTGACATATGAAAAAGAAATTTTATAAAAATAATGTTGGCTGTTATTATTTTTATGATGTTAGTATATCGGGAAAGTTTGAAAGAATCGTGTTTATCTTATGAAAAAATAGTGAACGAATTTAAAAAGATTTGTAACTGCCTGGAAAAATGGGCTGTTTTTGGAGATTAGTTATAAAAAGATTATAAAGTTTTTAGATACATTTTACAAATAAAAGGAAAAGGTGTAGTATAATGGGCTGGAATCTGGAGAAAGGTTTATTTCCGGTATTGATTAAATTTCAGAAGAAAATTACTTGATATGAGGAAATCAGATCATAAATATGACCAGATTCCAACAGTTTGTGAACAGAATATTAACTATTGCTGGTCAGACCATGAACAGCAGCTATTTAATTGTTACTGGAGAGATTTTGAACAGATGACATTTAATCGTTACTGGGCAAGTCTTGAACAGTAACATTCAATCAGGAGGTAATTATCATGATAAAAATGAAAAAATCAGCAGCACTTATTCTTGCAGGAGTCCTTGCATGTTCCATGCCGATGCCGGTTATGGCATCCAGTGATACAGAAGTGGTAGAAAGTCTTCTGGACAGTGGAATTGATTTTCTTGCTTCTGACCCGGAAAAAGCAGTAGACATTATTATGTATGCCAAGGATCTTGTAGACCAGCAGAACATCACAGATGACCAGGTACGAAGTGCTGTAACTCAGGCAGCAGACCATTTTGGGGTATCTCTTTCTGATTCAGATGTAGATTCCCTTGTTTCTGTAGTACGCAAGGTTCTGGATGCAAAAATTGACGAAGATGCTCTTAGAAGTGATGTAAATTCTGTATACAGTAAGCTGCAGGATATGGGAGTTACAAAGGATGATGCCAAAGGTCTTGTGTCGAAGTTAATCGAATTTGTAAAAGGATTATTCGAATGAGAAACGTAAAATGTGCAAAATGTATAACTTTACCAAATTAAAGTAAAGATGCAAATGTGGTAAATTTATAAAAAAAGAGGAAAATGAAAGAAGAAATTGTGCAAATAAAACAAATGTTCATTATTCGTTTACAATTTGCATGTATTTTGTTCATAAGTATCTGATACTATATAATCAGTTCGAAAGAACATACACAGAAGACGTTGTAATGACACCATTACACATAAAATTTTTTCATAATAATCGCCCCGGCAGCTACTGCCGGGGCACTCCTCGTTTTAGAGCGTATTTGAAAAGCATTCCTGCAATCAGCACGCTCTGGAGCGTATTAAAAAAAGCATTCCTGCAATCTGTACGCTCTGGAACGTGTTTGAAAAAGGCTTTCTGCAAGATATGCGTCATAATTTGTGGGAGAATTTGTCTGAATATGCCGCTCTTTAAACGCCAGATCTTAAACTCTGACGCTTAAAGAGCGGTGTTTTTTCGAATGTACATTCCAAAATTTATTTGCAACGAATAAGCGGTGTGCTATAATGAAGCAAAAACAGGGGTAAAGGAGTCTAGGTCATGGCAGAGACAATGAAAGATTACGAAGCAGAACTTGAAGCTTCTTTTAAGAAAATTGAAGAAGGCGACATTCTCACAGGAACAGTTGTGAGTGTAGATGATAAAGAAATTATTGTAGATTTAAAATATTACGCAGAAGGCATTATCCCGGTAGAAGATTACAGCAGAGAGCCGGGCTTTAACGTTAAAGAAGAAGTACACCCTGGAGATGAAGTTTCCGCCACAGTTGTAAGAAAAGACGATGGAAACGGCAACATCCTTTTATCCAAAGTTGAGGCTACTGACGTCCTGGCTTGGGACAAATTAAAAGAGCTGAAAGCCTCCGGAGAGGTTCTTGATGTAGTGGTAAAAGGTGTAGTAAACGGCGGTGCAGTTGCTTATGTAGAAGGTGTGCGCGGCTTTATCCCGGCCTCCAAGCTGGCCTTGAATTACGTAGAAGACACCAACGAATATCTGAACAGACACATCCAGGTTCAGGTAATCGATGTCAATAAAGAGGACAAAAAACTGATTCTTTCTGCGAAAGAAATTTTAAGGGAAAAAGCAGAAGAGGAAAGAAAGAATAAAATTTCCAATATCCAGCCAGGCTTTGTAACAGAAGGAACTGTAGAGAGCCTTCAGCCATACGGCGCATTTGTAGATCTTGGAAACGGCGTATCCGGACTGGTACATATTTCCCAGATTTGCGAAAAGAGAATCCGTAAACCATCAGAAGTTCTTGCAGTTGGAGATAAGGTGAAAGTAAAAGTAACTGCAGTGAAAGATGGAAAACTGAGCCTGAGTATCAAAGAAGCAACTGATATGATGGCAAAAGAAGTGGAAGAAGAGAAAATAGAAATCCCACAGTCCGGAGAAGAGGCAACCACATCTCTGGGAGCTTTATTTGCAAATATTAAACTGAATTAATATAAAGTGCAGATTTGGACGATTAAGACAATCGCCCAAAATGAAAATCTTCTGTAGAGCGTGTTTGAAAAGTAGACCCGAAATAAAAAACTCTGTTTACAGATGAAAAGTGTGCAGAGGTCAGCTGAATTTTGGAAGGAAGAATGTGAATGAAGAATCAGAAAGTATTTGTAATGGGACATAAGAATCCGGATACGGATTCTATTTGTTCGGCAATTGCTTACGCAGATATCAAAAACAGAACCACCCAGACCAAGCGTTATATTCCAAGACGTGCCGGTCAGATCAATGAAGAGACCCAGTATGTACTGAATCGTTTTGGCGTACAGCCACCGGCTTATCTGGGAAATATCGGAACGCAGGTAAAAGATATGGATATCCGTCCAAAACCGGATGCAGACCGTACCATGTCCCTGAAAAATGCCTGGGATATGATGCAGAATAAAGGCATTGTGACCCTTCCCATCTGTAACAGCGAGGATGAGTTGGAGGGAATTGTAACAATCGGCGATATTGCTGATGTTTACATGGATACCAAGGACAGCTATCTTCTTTCAAATGCCAGAACTCAGTATAACAAGATCAGGGATACTCTTGACGGTGAAATCGTAGAAGGAAACGGTCACGGCTATTTTACCAAAGGGAAAATCCTTATTGGAACTGCTGATCCGGAGGTGATGAAGAACTATATCGAAGAAAATGATATGGTTATTCTTGGAAACCGTGAGGAAGATCAGTTAAAGGCAATAGAACTGAATGTAAGCTGCATTATTGTAGGAATGAGTATTCAGGTAAGTGAGAAGGTAATAAAGAAAGCTCAGGAGAGACAGATCATCATTATCTCTTCTCCATATGATACCTACACAATTGCCCGCATGATCAACCAGAGTATTCCGGTAAATTATGTGATGAAAAAAGATAATCTGGTAACTTTTAATACTGAAGATTTCACAGATGATATCCAGGATGTTATGATCAAGCACCGCCATCGTGCATTCCCTGTTATCAATAAGCGGGGAAAATGTGTGGGAACCATTTCCAGACGAAATTTCCTTGACATGCACAAGAAACAGGTAATTCTGGTAGATCATAATGAGAAAGACCAGGCTGTTGATAACATTGAGAAAGCAGAGATTCTGGAGATCATTGACCATCATAAGCTTGGTTCTCTGGAAACTATGAAGCCGATTAATTTCAGAAATGAGCCAGTTGGATGTACTGCGACAATCCTTTACCGGATTTATGACGAGCAGCGACTGGAGATTCCGCCTAAGATTGCAGGACTTCTCTGTGCAGCCATTATTTCCGATACCTTAATGTTCCGTTCCCCAACCTGCACCCAGCAGGACAAGATCGCAGCAAGTGCGCTTGCACTGATCGCGGACATTAAGATTGAAGATTTCGCAAGAGAAATGTTCAAGGCTGGAAGCAATCTGAAGGATAAAGCACCTGAAGAAATTTTCTATCAGGATTACAAGAAATTTATTGCAGAAGGAAATGTGGCTTTTGGTGTTGGACAGATCAGTTCCATGGACGAGGAAGAACTTCAGGAGATCAAAGTTCGCCTGAAACCATTTATGGTAAGCGAGTGCGGACGCCATGGAATTACCCGTGTTTACTTTATGTTAACCAATATTATGGACGAGTCCTCAGATGTAATTTATTACGGCGAGGGCAGCGAGGAAATGGGAAAAATCGCATTTCAGCAGGAACCGGAGGATAAGTGCTTCCACCTGAAAGGCGTGGTTTCCCGTAAGAAACAGATGATCCCGGCTATGATGGAAGCCGCACAGATCATGGCAAATGACTTTAACTGATAATAAAGATTTTCCCGGCAAAGAGGCTGTTAAAAGCTACTGCTCACAAAGTGAAAAGTAACGCAGAAGGTTCTTTGCACGGGAAATTTTCACATAAAAGAGGAGCAAAAATATGGCAAAACAGACCTGGAAACCAGGCAATATGCTTTACCCGCTTCCTGCTGTGATGGTCAGCGTTACAGATGGCGAGGGTAATGATAATATAATAACAGTAGCGTGGGCTGGCACCGTGTGTACCAACCCGCCAATGGTAAGCATCTCCGTTCGTCCCACCAGATTTTCTTACGATATGATCTGCAAGACAAAGGAATTTGTTCTGAACCTTACCACAGAAGAGCTTGCATACGCCACTGATTATTGTGGCGTGCGGTCCGGCAGAGAGGTTGATAAATTTCAGGAGCTTCATCTTACCAAAGAAAAGGCGGATCAAGTGAAGGCACCAATGATCGGTGAAGCTCCTGTAAATATTGAATGTAAAGTTAAGAAAATTGAGAAGCTTGGTTCTCATCACATGTTCCTTGCGGAAGTAGTTGCAGTGCATGCGGACGAAGCCTATATGGATAAAAATAATAAATTTCAGCTGAATCAGTCAAAACTGATGGTGTATTCCCATGGGGAATATCTTGGGCTTGGAAAGAAGTTGGGCACCTTTGGATATAGCGTAAAAAAAGGAAAAAAGCATAATCAGAAACTTAAAAATCACCCATTAAAAAACCGAACTCAGTAACAATTTTTTAATGTGATTGCAATAATGGCTCTTATGTGTTATTATTTAAAGGAGTATCGAATGAAAATGAATAATATAACATTAATTGGAATGCCCGGTGCAGGTAAAAGCACACTGGGCGTTGTTCTTGCGAAAATACTTGGATATGAATTTTTAGATTCAGACCTTTTAATACAAAAAGAAGAAAAAAGACGTCTTTATCAGATCATTGATGAAGAAGGAGAAGAAGGTTTCAAGACCATTGAGAATCGCGTAAATGCGTCGATTGATACAGAGAATACTGTAATTGCTACTGGGGGAAGTGTGGTATATTGCAGTGAAGCCATGGAACACTTGAAATCAATTGGGAAGGTAGTTTACCTCAGCCTTTCTCTGGAGTCTCTTGAGAAACGGCTTGGAAATCTTAAGAAGCGGGGAGTTCTTCTGAAAGAAGGACAGACCTTGAAGAGTTTATATGAGGAGCGAGTTCCCTTATACGAGAAATATGCAGACATTGTGGTAGATGAAGAAGGGAAAGATTTGGAAGCAAGTCTGCAGGCACTTTTGGAAACACTACAGACAGGGGTTATTAAGTAACTGTAGATCGTTACTATTCGCGGAATGTGTTACGATGAACGAAGTGAAAAGTAACTGTGAATCAGAGGAGGGCTGTCAGGTTATTGGAGAGAAATTGACAATAGCCTTTTTGGCTCGCGGAGTAAGAATAATAGAGGTGTATTATGGAACAGTATGTGATTAAAGGTGGAAATCCGCTTGTTGGTGAAGTAGAGATAGCAGGTGCAAAGAATGCAGCGCTGGCTATTTTATCAGCAGCCATTATGACGGATGAGACAATTCTCATCGAGAATCTGCCTGACGTCAGAGACATTAACGTTTTACTGGAGGCAATAGCTGGCATCGGAGCACAGGTTGACAGAATCAATAAATCAACTGTTAAGATCAATGGTTCTACCATTGGTGATGTAAGTGTAGATTATGAGTATATTAAGAAGATCCGTGCATCTTACTATCTTCTTGGTGCATTACTTGGCAAATATAAAAGAGCAGAAGTTCCTCTTCCAGGTGGCTGCAATATCGGAAGCCGTCCGATTGACCAGCATCTGAAAGGTTTCAGAGCCCTTGGTGCGAAAGTTGATATTCTTCATGGAGCCATTGTTGCCGAGGCATCTAATCTTCATGGAAGCCATATTTTCCTGGATGTAGTTTCTGTAGGAGCAACCATCAATATTATGATGGCAGCATCTCTTGCACCAGGACGTACGATTATTGAGAATGCTGCCAGAGAGCCACATGTAGTAGATGTTGCCAACTTCCTGAACAGCATGGGAGCCAATATCAAAGGTGCTGGTACAGATGTGATCCGTATCAAGGGTGTTGAGAAGCTTCACCGCACAGAGTATTCCATCATTCCGGACCAGATCGAGGCAGGAACCTTTATGTTCGCTGCAGCAGCTACCGGTGGGGATGTCACAGTTAAGAATGTAATTCCAAAGCATCTCGAAGCTACTACAGCTAAGCTTGAGGAAATCGGATGTGAAGTTCAGGAGTTTGATGATGCCGTACGTGTACGTGCAGTGGGCAGACTTCATCGCACTCATGTGAAGACCCTTCCATATCCGGGATATCCGACTGATATGCAGCCGCAGATTGCGGTTACCCTTGCACTTGCAGAGGGAACCAGCATCGTAACTGAGAGTATTTTTGAGAATCGCTTCAAATATGCCGATGAGCTTTCCAGAATGGGAGCCTGTATTAAGGTTGAAGGCAATTCCGCAATTATTGATGGCGTGAATAAGCTTACTGGTGCAAGAGTAAGTGCACCGGATCTTCGTGCTGGGGCAGCTCTTGTTATTGCAGGACTGGCAGCAGAGGGAATCACCATTGTGGATGATATTGTTTACATCCAGCGTGGCTATGAGAACTTCGAAGAGAAGCTTCGCAGCCTTGGCGCAGAGATCGAGAGAGTTTCCAGTGAGAAGGATATCCAGAAATTCCGCCTGCGTGTAGGGTGAATTGTTAATTTCAGATCGCAGCCTGACAGCCTTGATCTGTTGAGTATCAGATTTAATCTGGTGAAAAATAGTCATAAGACATTAAATGTCTATTGACAATTATAAGCAATCAGTATATTGTATTGCTTGCAACAGGAAAACTGAAGAATAGCCTTTTATTCAGAGTGGTGGAGATACATAGGATCTATGAAGCCACGGCAACCCCTCGAAAGAGAGGAAGGTGCCAACCTGAGCGAGTGATCGAACAATAAGAGGATTGTTTATATAAAAAGTCATTTATAAGACAGTCCGCTTGTCCGGGCTGTTCTTTTTTTCGCGGAAAACATACAATGCAGCGATAGATATTAGCTGTTTTGGAAATTTTCGCTCCATCGAAGAAAGGGAAAAACAAAAGAATGGAAAACAAAGAAAAAATCTTATTTACTTCCGAATCTGTAACTGAAGGTCATCCGGATAAAATCTGTGATGCCATTTCTGATGCCATCCTGGATGCTCTGATCGCACAGGATCCGATGAGCCGTGTAGCCTGCGAGACTGCAACTACAACAGGTCTTGTTCTGGTTATGGGTGAGATCACTTCCAAGGCAAATATCGATATCCAGTCAATCGTAAGAGAGACAATCCGCGAGATTGGTTATACTCGTGGAAAATTCGGATTCGATGCTGATACATGTGCGGTAATCACAGCACTTGATAAACAGTCTGCTGATATTGCAATGGGTGTTGATAAAGCACTTGAGCAGAAAGAGAATCAGATGGATGAGGACGAGCTTGACTCTATTGGAGCTGGTGACCAGGGAATCCAGTTTGGTTATGCTTCCAACGAGACAGAAGAATACATGCCATACGCAATCAACATGGCACACAAACTTTCCCGTCAGCTGACAAAAGTCCGTAAAGATGGCACTCTGAAATATTTAAGACCAGATGGAAAAACTCAGGTAACAGTTGAGTATGATAAGAATGGAAAACCAAGCCGTATTGATGCAGTAGTTTGCTCCACTCAGCATGACCCGGATGTTACACAGGAGCAGATCCATGCGGACATCAAGAAATATGTATTTGATGAGATCATCCCGGCAGACATGGTAGATGAGGATACGAAATACTTTATCAACCCGACCGGACGTTTCGTTATTGGTGGACCAAACGGCGACAGCGGTCTTACAGGACGTAAGATCATTGTTGATACTTATGGCGGAACAGGACGTCACGGCGGCGGTGCCTTCTCCGGAAAAGACTGCACAAAGGTTGACCGTTCTGCAGCTTATGCAGCACGTTATGTTGCAAAGAACATTGTTGCAGCAGGTCTTGCTGACAAGTGCGAGATCCAGCTTTCCTATGCAATTGGTGTTGCACATCCGACTTCTATTCATGTAGAAACATTTGGCACAGGTAAAGTATCTGATGCGAAACTGGTAGAGATCATCCGTGAGAACTTTGACCTTCGTCCGGCTGGAATCATCAAAATGCTTGATCTCCGCCGCCCAATCTACAAACAGACTTCTGCATACGGACACTTTGGCCGTACAGATGTAGATCTTCCGTGGGAGCATCTGGACAAGGTTGATGATCTGAAGAAATATCTTGCGTAAAATTTGGGTAAAAGAAAATGGCTTGTATTGAAGCCTGCTTGAAAATTCCATATTAAAGTTAGAGCCTGGAAGAGACTGGTATATAGCAGAAGAAGTCTTTTCCAGGTTTTTTATGTTGAAAAACTGAATATTATAGAGCTATTTTTTATAGAAAATTAAGAGATGAAATCAGAGCTTTATGCTATAATCTATATAAATCCGGTGAAGCAGCTTCATACGACATGGAAGCTGTTGAAAATTTCCGTAAAAAGAAGAAAAAGGATAGAACTGTTATGAAGCTAAAAACAAGAATCATTCTGGGATTCACCATGATCATTCTTATGCCTCTGCTTCTGTTTGCCGCCACTTTGTATGGATTCAGCCAGTCACAGGCGCAGAAAGCACAGGCAGTGACTGAGAGCGATGGAACAGTATATGATATTTCCATAACAGACTCAGCCGACAGTCAGGGCAGGGTACATGTAATGGCCAAGGATTTGTTTATCAGTGCGTTTGTAATCCTGATCTCCGTTGCTTTGGTAGTTGGTCTTTGGGTATATCGCAGCATTGCCGTTCCATTGGTTAAATTAAAAAAAGCGACGCAGAATATAAAAGAGGGCAACCTGGATTTCGTTCTGGATGTAGAAGGAAAAGACGAATTTTCTGAGCTCTGTCAGGATTTCGAGGAAATGCGCCGCCGTCTGAAAGAATCTACAGAAGAAAAAAGCCTTATAGAAAAAGAGAACAGAGAGCTGATCAGCAACATTTCCCATGATCTGAAAACTCCGATCACAGCAGTGAAAGGATATGTAGAGGGAATCATGGATGGAGTGGCAGACACCCCTGAGAAAATGGATCGCTATGTCCGCACCATCTACAACAAGACAAATGAGATGGATCATCTGATCAATGAGCTGACTTTTTATTCCAAAATCGATACCAACCGCATTCCTTACACCTTCAGCAAACTAAATGTGGAAGATTATTTTGAAGATTGTTCAGAAGAAGTTGGTCTGGAACTTGAGACCAGGGGAATTGAGCTGGTTTATGCCAACTATGTGGAAAAAGATGTTATGGTAATTGCCGATGGGGAGCAGATCCGCCGCGTTATCCATAACATTATCAGCAACGCTATCAAATATATGGACAAGCCTAAAGGAATCATTCAGATCCGAATCAAGGATGTGGGTGATTTTATCCAGATTGAGATTGAGGACAATGGGAAAGGTATTGGCCCGAAAGATCTGCCTTATATTTTCGACCGTTTTTACCGTACAGATGTTTCACGAAATTCTTCCAAAGGCGGAAGCGGAATCGGTCTTTCCATTGTAAAGAAAATTCTGGAGGACCATGGGGGAAAAGTATGGGCCACAAGCCGTCTTGGAATCGGCACGATCATGTATTTTGTACTTAGAAAATACCAGGAGGTACCAATGAAATGAGCAGAATTCTGATCATTGAAGATGAAGAAGCAATTGCAGAGCTTGAGAAAGACTATCTGGAGCTCTCAGGATTTGAAGTTATAATCTGCAACAGAGGCGATCTGGGGCTTAATATGGCATTGAAAGAAGATTTTGACCTGATTATTCTGGATCTGATGCTGCCGGAGATAGACGGGTTTGAAATCTGCCGCCAGGTAAGAGAAGCTAAGAATACTCCGATCATTATGGTTTCCGCGAAGAAAGATGATATTGACAAGATCCGCGGTCTTGGACTTGGGGCTGACGATTACATGACCAAGCCATTTAGCCCAAGCGAGCTTGTTGCCAGAGTAAAGGCACATATGGATCGCTATAACCGTCTGATCGGTTCCACCACGCAGAAGAACGACATTATTGAGATTCGTGGAATCAAGATCGACAAGACTGCCCGCCGTGTCTGGGTAAATGGCGAGGAGAAAACTTTTACCACCAAGGAATTTGATCTGCTCACATTCCTGGCCCAGAATCCAAACAGAGTTTTTACAAAGGAAGAGCTTTTCAGGGAAATTTGGGATATGGAATCGGTAGGCGATATTGCCACAGTTACAGTCCATATCAAGAAAATCCGTGAGAAAATTGAGTATAATAATGCCAAGCCGCAGTATATCGAGACCATCTGGGGCGTGGGATACAGATTTAAAGTGTGATAATTTCTGATTACAAAATGGTTGCTGTGAATGATATTATTTTGCTCAGATACTGTTATGATATTATTTTAGAGCGTGTTTGAAAAAGATGACATAATTTCTGAGAAAATTGAGAGGTAAAATGAGAAGACTATATAAAGAATTGGAGAACTACGGCAAATCCGACTTCTATCCTTTCCACATGCCAGGTCACAAGCGGAATAAGGCGTGCATAGAGGGAGATTTTCCCATTGAACGTGATATTACGGAAATAGACGGATTCGACGATCTGCATCATTCTGAGGGAATTTTACTTGAAGCGCAGAATGCCTTATCCAGAATGTACGGCACCAGGAAAAGTTTTTTTAGTGTCAACGGAAGTACGGCAGGAATTCTTACTGCCATTTCCGCATCTGTGAAAAAGGGTGGACAGATTCTGGTGGCCAGAAACTGTCATCATTTCAGATTCTCTGACTATTTTCCTGTTTCAGCAACAGATCTGGGAGCAGATGTGGTGATCCAGAGCTTTCACAAAACATTGCCGGCCATGACACAGACCGCAGTGCTTCATCTGTGCAGTGAACGTGTAAGCGAGAAGCTGATTCGCAGATTTCTTGGAATTTACGAGACCAGCAGTCCGTCCTATATTCTCATGTCCAGTCTGGATGCCTGTGTGGCGAAGCTGGAAAAAGACAGCGGACGATTATTTGATGAATTTACGGAAAATCTGGAAGCCGCCCGCAGACAGCTTGGTCAGTGCAGGTATATACGTCTGTTACAGACACCGGAAGAGACAGGAGAAGAAAGTGATGTACAGGGCACAGAAGAACTGTTTGATTATGACCGCTCCAAGCTGATCCTGTCCACACTGCACAGCAGTTTAAATGGTCCGGAACTTGCGGGAATCCTTCGAAGAAAATATCATCTGGAAGTTGAGATGACTACAGAGAATTATGTGCTTGCACTGGCAGCAGTTGGAGACACCAGGGAAGGATTCCGGAGGCTTTGCAAAGCCATAGAAGAAATCGACAGGCAGGAAGCTGAACTGGCAGAGAAGAGCAGGAATATAACAGAGAAAATAGCTGTTGGAAATTCAGATTATGTACCGGAAGTGGAAAGACAGAATTGTATTAAATGTAATTCTGAAGATTGTGAAAGCTGTGACGAAAAGGATACCCGCAGCGGTGGCTTACGAAATGAAAAATATGCCTGCAAGTGTGGTCCTATGAAGCAGCTTATGTCCATTTCAAGGGCAATGGATGCCCCATCCCAGCCTTGTCTTCTGGAAGAAAGTGCAGGGAAAATTGCCGCAGAATTTGTATATCTTTATCCGCCGGGGATTCCCATTATTGTTCCAGGCGAACAGATTACTGGACTTTTTACAAGGAATGTGAGAAGATATATGGAGCAGGGTCTGAATATTCACGGTCTTTGCGGAGAAAATAACGAAACAATAAGCGTAGTAAAGGAGCAGGCAGAGGTGTAACCCCTGCCTGATACATTATGGGAAAAATATTTTACATTATGGGAAAAAGCGCGTCTGGTAAGGATCATATTTATGCCAGGCTGGCAGCACATGAGGGATTGGGACTTAAGAAGCTGGTTCTTTATACGACCCGTCCAATCCGTGCAGAGGAAGAGAATGGTAAACAGTACTATTTCGTGGATGATAAAAAGCTGGAAGAATTTCGAAGCAGCGGAAATCTGATCGAGGCCAGAGCTTATCATACAGTACATGGAATCTGGAACTATTTTACAGCAGATGACGGTCAGGTGGATTTGAAAAATTCTGACTATCTGGGAATCGGTACACTTGAATCTTATGTGAAAATGAGAGAATACTATGGAAAAGAGACTGTTTGCCCTGTTTATATCGAAGTGGAGGACGGAGAGCGTCTTGCAAGAGCATTGAAAAGAGAGCGTGGTCAGGAGATACCCCGCTATGAGGAAATGTGCAGAAGATTTCTTGCAGATCAGGAGGATTTTTCCGAAGAGAAAATTGCTGCTGCCGGGATTACGAGAAAATTCCAGAATGTTGATCTGGAGGAATGTGTAGAGGAAATTGCTGAATATATAAAACATGCGTAAAAAGTATAAAGTATGATTTCTGTGCATCGCGAAGCGTGTTACTGGTCACGGAGTGCGCAGTAACATTTTTTGTTGATAAGTGAATAAATTCACAAAAAACTATAGCATGATTTTGTCGTACATGATAGAATTAAAGGGTAAATACATTTAGAGTGTATTTGTACAAAATAAGCTATGCAGGGGTGCTGACCGCAGCCTTTGACAATAGCGAAAATGATAGGGTGAGGTGATTCCGATGTTAGGGTTTAACGACATTATAGGACATGAAGAGATAATCAGACATTTGAAGAATGCCATACAGACAGAGAAAGTGTCCCATTCGTATATTTTTACAGGTGACCCTGGTTCTGGAAAGAAATTGCTGGCAGGAACCTATGCGATGACATTGCAGTGTGAAGAGGGCGGTACGGAGCCTTGCGGACATTGTGATTCCTGCAAGAAGGCAATCGGTAAGAATCACCCGGATATCATTATGGTGACCCATGAGAAGCCAAATGTGATTACAATTGACGAAATCAGGGAACAGATTATCAATGATGTGGATATTAAGCCATACTGCAGCCCATACAAGATTTATATTGTGGCAAATGCAGAGCTGATGAATCCCCAGGCGCAGAATGCTCTTCTGAAGACCATTGAAGAGCCGCCGGAATATGCAGTTATCATGCTTCTCACAAGCAATATTGATGCTTTGCTGCCGACCATTCGTTCCAGATGTGTACGTCTGGATCTGAAAGTTGTAGATGACGGTTTGGTAAAGAAGTACCTGATGGAGCATCTCCATATACCGGATTATCAGGCTGAGATCGATGCTTCCTATGCTCATGGCAGTATTGGCAGAGCGAAACAGGTAGCTACTTCCCAGGAGTTTGCAGATATGACTCAGAATGCACTCCGCATCCTGAAGAATGCAGACGGAATGGAAGTATATGAGCTTACAGAAGCAATCAAGGAGCTTTCCAATGACAAGCAGAACATCAGTGACTATCTGGATCTTTTCCAGTTCTGGTTCCGCGATGTACTGATGTTTAAGGCTACACGGGAAGTTGATAATCTTGTATTTAAGCAGGAAATAAATTATATAAGGGAACAGGCAAGCCAGCGTTCCTATGAGAACCTGGAGAAGATTCTGGATGCACTGGAGAAAACAAAAGTACGTCTTCGCGCCAATGTAAATACAGAACTTGCTCTTGAGCTTCTGTTCCTTACAATCAGGGAGAAATAGAATGGCAAAAGTAGTAGGCGTAAGATTTCGGAATGTAGGTAAGATCTATTACTTCAATCCGAAGAACTATAAAGTGAAACCGGGCGATCATGTAATTGTGGAGACTGCCCGCGGTGTTGAGTATGGAAAGGTGGTGCTTGCACCTAAGGATGTGGTGGATGACCAGGTGGTACATCCTTTGAAGGAAGTGCTTCGTGTGGCTACCAAAGACGATGATGAAAGAGAGAAGTATAACAGGGAGCGTGAGAGGGACGCTTTCAAGATCTGCCAGAAGAAGATTCGCGAGCATGGACTTGAGATGAAGCTGATTGACGCAGAGTATACTTTTGATAACAATAAAGTGTTGTTTTACTTTACAGCAGACGGCAGAATTGATTTTCGCCAGCTGGTAAAGGATCTTGCATCCATTTTTAAGACAAGAATTGAACTTCGTCAGATTGGTGTAAGAGATGAAACAAAAATTCTTGGAGGAATCGGTATCTGCGGCAGATGTCTCTGCTGTCATACTTATCTTTCCGAGTTTGCACCTGTATCCATCCGAATGGCCAAGGAACAGAATCTCTCTCTGAACCAGACGAAGATTTCAGGTGTATGCGGAAGACTGATGTGCTGTCTGAAGAATGAGCAGGAGACCTATGAAGAGCTGAATCGCAGACTTCCGGGAATCGGAGATACGGTAACTACTCCAGACGGAATCCAGGGCAATGTACAGAGTGTAAATGTACTCCGCCAGCTTGTAAAGGTAGTAGTAGAAATTGGTGATGAGAAAGAAATTCAGGAATTCCCTGTAGGCGAACTGAAATTCCGTTCCAGAAAAAAGAAAGTAAAAGTCTCTGAACAGGAATTAAAGGAACTGAAGGATCTTGAAGATAAAAAGGGAGATTCCAAATTAGATGATTAATGATCTTGTGAAGGAGAATGAGCGGGTAGATGATCTGCAGAATGGCTATTATATCATTCAGGATCCCCGGAAATTCTGCTTCGGTATGGACGCTGTTCTTTTATCTGGGTTTGCCAGAGTGAAGAAGGGAGAGAAGGTTCTCGATATGGGAACGGGAACTGGTATTATTCCGGTACTCCTTGCTTCCAAGACTGTGGGAGAGCATTTCACAGGTCTGGAAATCCAGGAAGAGTGTGCTGAAATGGCAGCAAGAAGTGTGAAATACAATAACCTGGAGGACAGGGTCAGTATCAGACAAGGTGATATTAAGGAGGCTGTCAGTATTTTCGGGGCAGCTTCTTTTCATGTTGTCACATGCAATCCGCCCTATATGATCGGGCAGCATGGACTGACCAATCCGCATATGCCAAAGGCAATCGCCCGACATGAGATCCTTTGTACTCTTGAGGATGTGGTAAGCCAGGCTTCGAAGCTTCTTGGAGACAGAGGGCGTTTTTACATGGTACACAGACCGTTCAGACTGACAGAAATTATGCAGGTTTTGACGAAATATAAGCTGGAGCCTAAGCGTATGCAGCTTGTTTATCCATACATTGACAGGGAGCCTAATATGGTGCTCATAGAAGCCCTGAAAGGCGGCAATTCCCGGATTACTGTGGAAAGACCGCTGATTGTGTATGAGAAGCCGGGAGTTTATACGAAGGAAATTCTGGAAATGTACGATATGATTTAAAAATATCGCAAATAAAAAATGAAAAACAGATGATTGCAGAAGGGAGAAAAATATGAGTGGTAAATTATATCTATGTGCCACGCCAATCGGAAATCTGGAGGATATTACGCTTCGCGTGCTCCGTGTTCTGAAGGAAGTGGATCTGATCGCTGCGGAAGACACCCGCAACAGTATCAAGCTTCTCAATCATTTTGACATAAAAACTCCAATGACCAGTTACCATGAGTACAACAAAGTGGAGAAAGCCTACACCCTCATTGAGAAAATGCAGGAGGGTCTGAATGTGGCTCTGATCACAGATGCGGGAACACCTGGAATTTCTGACCCAGGGGAAGTATTGGCTGCTATGTGTTACGATGCCGGAATTGAAGTAACTTCGCTTCCAGGCCCGGCAGCATGCATCACGGCTCTTACCCTGTCCGGACTTTCCACCCGCAGATTTGCATTCGAGGCCTTTTTACCTCCGGATAAAAAAGAGAGGAAAGCCATTCTGGAAGAGTTGAAAAACGAAACCCGCACCATCATTCTTTATGAGGCACCCCATCACTTGGTTGGTACCCTGCAGGAATTGTACCAGGCTCTTGGAAACCGCAGAATGACTCTTTGCCGTGAGCTTACCAAGAAGCATGAAACGGCATTTCGGACAACAATCGAAGATTTGATTGCTTTTTACAAAGATCAGAAGCCCCTTGGAGAGTGTGTCCTGGTGATCGAGGGCAGAAGCCGAAAGGAAATGGAACAGGAGTCACAGGAATCCTGGAAAGACATCTCCATTGAGGAACATATGGCGATTTATGAGAATCAGGGGATCGCACGCAAAGAGGCAATGAAGATGGTTGCAAAGGATCGAGGTGTGACAAAAAGAGATATTTACCAGGCGCTTTTGCTGCAAAAATAGAGAAGAAACTGTTCTGGCAGGTGTTATTCCTGACAAGCAGACATATAGGGGGAGATAAGGCGTATTTTTGACGGATATCCGTTGAAAATACGCCATTTTTTTTACATCTTGAAATGGCTTTTAACTGGCAAAAACGGGGATTTTGTGCTATAATAAATCTGTATTTTTATGCGCAAAAACAGGAATGAGATCTGGCAGCAGAAATGAGTCGTAAATTCCTGTAACTTTTTAATAGATCATAACAGGAGGAATATCATGGGCGAAACAAATACAGAATACGGAGCGGACCAAATCCAGATTCTGGAGGGTCTGGAAGCCGTACGTAAGAGACCAGGTATGTACATTGGAAGTACATCCAGCCGTGGTCTCCATCATCTTGTATACGAAATCGTGGACAATGCCGTAGATGAGGCACTGGCTGGTTACTGTACAGAAATAAATGTAGCGATCAATCCTGATAACTCCATCACAGTTGTAGACAATGGACGAGGTATTCCGGTAGGAATCAATCATAAAGCCGGCATTCCAGCTGTTGAGGTGGTATTTACCATTCTTCATGCCGGCGGTAAGTTTGGCGGTGGAGGATACAAGGTATCAGGAGGTCTTCACGGTGTAGGTGCATCCGTTGTTAATGCACTTTCTGAATGGCTTGAAGTATCAATCTGCAGAGATGGAAAGAGATATGAGCAGCGTTACGAGCGTGGTAAGACAATGTATCCGCTTAAGGAAGTTGGAGAATGTGGTGATTCTACCGGAACTACTGTTACTTTTCTTCCGGATAAGCAGATTTTTGAGGAGACTGTATACGATTACGATATCCTGAAACAGCGTCTCCGTGAAATGGCTTTTCTTACCAAAGGTCTGAAAATCATTCTTACTGATAAGCGGGAAGGTATGGAACGGGAGAAAACTTTCCACTATGAAGGTGGTATCCGTGAATTTGTGACTTATCTGAACAGAAGTAAAGAAGCTCTTTATCCGGAGATCATTTATTGCGAGGGTGAGAAGGACGGTGTGGCTGTTGAAGTTGCCATGCAGCACAATGATTCTTATACAGAGAATACTTACGGATTTGTAAACAATATTAATACTCCTGAAGGTGGTACCCATATTACTGGTTTCAGAAATGCCATTACAAACACATTTAACGATTACGCCAGAAAGAATAAGCTTCTCAAGGACAGCGAGCCAAACCTTTCCGGTGATGATATCCGAGAAGGCCTGACAGCCATTGTCAGCGTTAAAATTGGCAATCCGCAGTTTGAAGGCCAGACGAAGCAGAAACTTGGCAACAGTGAGGCCAGAGGAGCTGTAGACAGTGTTGTAAGCAAACAGCTGGAGATTTTTCTGGAACAGAATCCTGCTGTAGCCAAGGCAACTGTAGAGAAGTCTGTACTTGCCCAGAGAGCCAGAGAGGCAGCGCGTAAGGCCCGAGATCTTACCAGAAGGAAGTCTGCCCTTGACAGTATGTCCCTTCCAGGCAAGCTTGCCGATTGCTCGGACAAGAATCCGGAGAATTGCGAAATCTATATCGTAGAGGGTGATTCCGCGGGTGGCTCTGCGAAGACAGCTCGTAACCGTGCTACACAGGCTATCCTTCCTCTTCGTGGAAAAATACTGAACGTAGAGAAAGCCCGTCTGGACAAGATTTATGCAAACAAAGAGATCAAGGCTATGATCACAGCCTTTGGCACCGGTATTCATGATGATTTCGATATTTCCAAACTGAGATATCACAAGATCATCATTATGACTGATGCCGATGTTGACGGTGCCCACATTGCCACACTGCTTCTTACATTCCTGTACAGATTTATGCCGGAACTGATCAAGCAGGGCTATGTATATCTGGCACAGCCGCCGCTGTACAAGATCGAGAAGAACAAGAAGGTATGGTACGCTTACGATGACGATGAGCTGAACGCCATCCTTACAGAGATAGGACGAGACTCCAACAATAAGATCCAGCGTTACAAAGGTCTGGGAGAGATGGATGCAGAGCAGCTTTGGGAGACTACCATGGATCCGGAGAAGCGTATTCTTCTCCGCGTTACAATGGATGAGGCAGCTACCTCCGAAATTGACCTTGTATTTACCACACTTATGGGTGACAAGGTAGAACCAAGACGTGAATTTATCGAAGAGAATGCACGCTTTGTAAAGAATCTGGATATCTAGGGGAGATAGAACAATATGGATGACAAGATTTTTGACCAGGTCCATGATGTGGATCTGGAGAAAACCATGAAAGAATCTTACATCGAATATGCTATGAGCGTTATTGCTTCAAGAGCGCTTCCTGATGTAAGAGATGGTTTGAAACCGGTACAGCGTAGAGTGCTGTATTCTATGATCGAATTGAACAACGGTCCGGATAAGCCACATCGTAAATGTGCCCGTATCGTTGGTGATACCATGGGTAAGTATCATCCTCATGGTGACAGCTCTATTTACGGAGCACTTGTAAATATGGCACAGGACTGGTCTTTCCGCTATACTCTTGTTGACGGACATGGAAACTTCGGTTCTGTTGACGGCGACGGCGCAGCTGCTATGCGATACACTGAGGCCCGCCTGAGCAAAATTTCCATGGAGATGCTTGCTGACATTAATAAAGATACTGTAGACTTCCAGCCAAACTTTGATGAAACTGAGAGAGAGCCAAAGGTGCTTCCTTCCAGGTTCCCGAACCTGCTGGTCAATGGTACTACAGGTATTGCTGTTGGTATGGCTACCAATATTCCGCCTCACAATCTTCGTGAGGTTATTAATGCTGTTGTAAAAATTATTGACAATACCATCGAGGAGCAGAGAGAAACCACAATTGAAGAGCTTCTTGACGTTGTAAAAGGCCCAGATTTCCCTACAGGAGCCACTATTCTCGGAAGAAGGGGAATCGAGGAGGCATACCGCACAGGCCGCGGCAAGATCCGTGTACGTGCAGTATCAAATATTGAGACCTTACCAAATGGAAAATCACGTATTATCGTTACGGAGCTTCCATATCTGGTAAATAAAGCCCGGCTGATCGAGAAGATCGCAGAGCTTGTCCGTGATAAAAAGATTGATGGAATTACCGACCTGAATGATCATTCCAGCCGTGAGGGAATGCGTATTTGTATTGACCT
>QWCY01002876.1_pt1 | contig 21115 bp, 20 predicted proteins | sample 1972631 | NCBI WGS metagenome assembly QWCY01 (sample SAMN09866696, study PRJNA288562) | Human gut metagenome isolate pre1_stool, whole genome shotgun sequencing... | isolation source: gut | host: Homo sapiens | place: USA: California
GATTGCGTCTGTAGCGGCGCTCACTGCGCAGCCGTTGGCGGCTTTGCCGCCTTACGGATGCGGCGTGCCCTTTACGGGCGGTGAGCGCCATGCAGGCTGGCATTATTTGAGGCACAAATTCATTGGCGCAAGGCCCCAAGTTTGTCATTCCGAGGAGCGAAGCGACGTGGGAATCTCCTGCAGCCGGTTACGTTTTCGCCGAGGCCTACCTGCTATTCAACATGGTACTGCGAGATTGCCACGTCGGCTGCGCCTCCTCGCAATGACAAATCCGGGAGCTTCCGCATTCCATTCCAAATTTCTGTATACTACGTCCTCCGTGCGGTATACTAGCATAAAACACGCGGAGGGATGCACATGACAAACGAGGAATACGGCCGCTATGTGGACGCGCTGGCGCCCCGGTCGAAAACGGGGAAAAATCTGCTGAACGCCTTCTGGGTCGGCGGGCTGATCTGCGCGATCGGGCAGGCGCTCCTGAACGGCTATCAGGCGCTCGGGCTGGACGAAACGACGGCGGGCGCGGCCGTGAGCATCTCGCTCGTGCTGCTCTCGGCCATCCTGACGGGCTTTGCGGTCTATGACGACATCGCAAAATTTGCCGGAGCGGGCACGCTCGTGCCCATCACGGGCTTCGCCAACGCCGTCGTGGCCCCGGCCATCGAGTTCCAGACGGAGGGCTTCGTACTGGGAACGGCGGCGAAGATGTTCACCATCGCCGGGCCTGTCATCGTCTATGGCCTGTCGGCAAGCGTGATCTACGGCGTGATCTATTGGGTTTGCTCTGCAATATAAGGAGAAAAGCTTCCCGAATGGGGAGCAGCTCTTCCTGATTCTTATATCAGCTTTTGCGGCGGACGGCAGCGTCCGCCGCATTTTTCTGGCGTTTCGCCTGTCCCTTACGCATATAGTGTTCTGAACGCACAGCGAAGGGGGTCAGGCACATGAGGGAGAACATTGAGCAGAGAGCCTGTGAGTTGGCTGTGTACATCATCGAGACCCACGCCACCGTCCGCGCCGCGGCGAGGCATTTCGGCGTCAGCAAATCGACGGTCCACAAGGACCTCTCCGAGCGGCTGCCGCACTGGAACCGCGCGCTCTATCTGCAGGTCAAGGCGGTGATGGAGCAGAACAAGGCGGAGCGCCACATCCGCGGCGGCATGGCCACGCGCCGAAAATATCGCGGGGACTGAGGCGCTTCCTTGCAAAGCGGGCATATTTATGGTATGATGATACAAAAAAGAATAAGCCGCAGCGCGGCTGCGGAGAAGGAGCGGCCCGGTGAAGATCTCTACAAAGGGGCGCTATGCGCTGAGAATGATGGTCGATCTGGCGGAGCACCAGAACGGCGAATATATTTCGCTCAAGGATATTGCCCTGCGGCAGGAGGTCTCCAAGAAATATCTGGAGCAGATCGTGCCGATCCTGAACAAATCCGGCTTTCTGAAGACAAATCGCGGCTATCAGGGCGGCTATATGCTGGCGAAGCCGCCCCGGCAGTACACCGTCGGCGACATCCTGCGCCTGACGGAGGGGGACCTTGCGCCCGTTCCGTGCGCGGCGCAGGACCCGGCCGACTGCCCCCGCAGCGAGGACTGCGCCACGCTGCCGGTCTGGCGCGGGCTGAACCGCGTCATCAACGAATACCTCGATGGTATCACGCTGCAGGACCTGCTTGACCAGCAGCGGGCGCACTATGCGAATGATTACATGATCTGAGGGAGCGCCGTGCGGCAACTGCGCAGAAATTGAATATTTTTACAGGAAATTCCTTGACAAATGGAATCCTGCCTGTTAATATGGAACTATGATCCGACTGCGGAGGAAGAGAGACGGACGCGATGTTTGACGATCAGGAGACCCATTATCCCGTTCCGGGCGAAACGCCGTGGGAGCGGCTGCGCTATCTGGCCACCAGCACGGAGACGATCTACCCGGTCCCGCCCTATGTCTGCATGAAGTGCCGCCGCGTCATCGTCCCGCGGAAATGGGCGCTCATTCTGCACGATCTGGCGGAATTCCTCGGCTATTTCTGGCTGTTTGGCATCTGGTTCTGGCCGTCCGTCGGGGTCGCCCCGGCGAAATCGATCGCGTTCCCGTCCATTGCGCTGTTCCTGCTGTGCATGCGCGGGGCAGCGCCGCTGGCCTATGCCGCCATTCCGTGGGTGCTGGATATACCGGACGAACCGGACGCGCAGTTCTATGCCTGGGCGACGCAGAAGAGCGTGGCCTATCTGCGCTTTTTCCTGCGTATGCTTCCCGTGATCGCGATCTTTATTCTGCCATAATGCTGCCGCCGTGCCCCTCGCTGGACACGGCGATTTTTGCATTGGAGAGGGGCGGAAAAACCGGAAATGAAGAAGAATGATAAGAAATATACGATCGCGAATGCTGCCGGATTTATTTTTCCTGTAACGACAGTTTATATGGCGACATACGTTATTGATAGCTTTCAGGCAAAAGAGTACGATTTAGTGGTCTGCACGTTGTTCCTTGTCAGTTGCAGTGTTGCCTTAACAATTGTGACCGGAAAGTCTTATACCCTGACGGAACAGGGAATCCGGCATAAATTCTGGGGGATATGTTACCGCGTTACGCCGTGGAGCGATGTGAAAGATGTCATGAATGTTTATGTGCAGACAGGAGCGCGCGGCGATCCGCCCTCGTTGGTATTTACGACCATGCGCGGGAACATATACCGCCCGGATGAAAGCGGATATATCCCCAAAGCACAGAGGAAAATCTTCTATACAGAATGGTTATGCGGAAGATTATTCTCGATCGGTTATCCGGAAAAGCACGCGGAGCGGTTTTTGGGGTTTGTGGAGAAATATTATGGCCCGCTGGACTACGATTTTATTGCCGACTATAAGAAAGCCCACCCCAAGCCGAAGGAATGGTGGAAGAAATGAGAAACCAAAGGAGAGAGAAAGATGAAATTCTGGAAAAGAATTTTGTGGGCACTTTTCGGTGGCCTGTTATTTGGCGGGATCGGTTTGCTGCTGTTTACCGCGCGCGGGTATTATCTGGATTATCAGGAGTTTCGCGAGTACACAAACTATAAGTTTGCTTCGGTGGCGGATTTCTTCTATCAGCTCAATGCGGAGTACTGGCTCGATTTCCAGTTTGTTGATCAGAATGTTTCCGAAGTCACGCTGGGGGACCGGCAGGTGCGGACAATGGAAGTCGATGTTGAACTGCTCGGCCATAAGTACATTCAGGCTGTGGAAGAAAAGTCACTTTTCGGAACATATTATCGATTCTTCGATATTAACCATGACATGGCCTATGCCAATTTTGAGGCCGATATGGAGCTGAACGTTCATTATACGCAGCTTCAGGGGCTGAAGCTCAAAGACGGCTTCGCCATTCAGCTGATCTCCTCAGATCGTTATCAGGACAACTACGGTCCTCCGTCGCAGACCATAGAGGGCGGCAGTACATATTTTTCCAACTTCTCCGAGGACGGAAACGAGCTAGTGCAGCTGTTCTGGGTAGAAGGGGACGAGCTGCCGGAAGGATACCGCCTGTTCTGCAGAAGGGAATCCCTCACGATCGGCTATGATATGCTTGTCGGGCTTTATCATGACAACGAAAAGCGGAAGTGATTGCAAAATCTCACACCGAAGAAGTGGTGGTAGCAAGGGGGAAGCTGTGGAGTACATTCTTGACATCAGCGCGCAGGGGCAGGCGGCAGAGCGCTGTTCCGGGCCTGCGTATCATCTGTTCCTTGATTATGCATTTACACAGGCAGATTTCTTCATGCTTGCCTTTGTGAATTATTACGGGAAAGGCCTCCCGGCCCGCGCCAGACAGGCCAGGGCGCAGCTCGCGCCGTTTCGGGTCAGAAGCCGCACGAATCCATCGTGGCCGGGAACGCCGGAGACCTGCTGCCCAAATACGACTTACAAAATCAACGTTTACCGCTGCTGCGATGCGGCCAAGCAGGTCCTGCAGGCGGCGGACAGGTTGAGCGACTGGTCCAGACCGAAGAATGCGGAGGATCTGGCCTTTTTCAAGGGAGGCCAATGCTGGTTTTACTCGGTCGGGCACGAACGGATCGCGGCCTTTCTGCACGCGACGGAGGAAGACCTGCGGTTTGTGCGCGAAAATGGCTTGGCGGAGCATCCCTCTCTGCAGCCGTATTCCGCATATTATGATGCCTACGATGAAGCGCTTTTAACGGCCGCCAATTAGCCCTACCCACATAAAAACAGTTCCCGCAGCAGGGTTTTGCCCCTGCTGCGGGAATTCCTATGTCTGGCTTATTTCACGATATTCTGCACATAGCGGGAGAGGATGGCGGCGACCTGCGCGCGGGTGGCGCTGCCCTGCGGGTCAAGGTAGATTGTGGAGCCTTCCTTCGTGCCCTTGACGAGCTCCGCGGCGACGGCCCAGGAGAGGGCGTCGCGCGCATAGGCGCTGGTCTTCTCTGCGTCCGGGAAGGCCGTGAGATCGGCGCGCGCGGCCGTGTCGACGCCCTTGAACGCCGCATAGCGGAAGAGGATGGCGGCGATCTGCTCGCGGGTCACATTGCCCTCCGGGTCGAATTTGTTGCCGCCGATGCCGTTGACAACGCCAGACTCTGCAGCCCATGCGACTGCGTCGGCATAGTAGGCGTTGGCGTCCACATCGGTGAAGGTGGTCGCGGTCTTCGGGGCCGTCTCGCCGTCAAGACGCCACAGGACCGTGACGAGCATGCCGCGGGTCATGGACTTCTCCGGAGCGAACAGGTCCTTCTCCACACCGTTGAAGAGACCGTTCTGATTTGCAAAGCGGACATCGTCATAGAACCAGTCGGACTCCGTGACATCGCGGAACGGGTTGACCCACGGATCCTCGGCCTTGGCGGCGCGCACGACGGTGATCGTGGCGATATTGGAGGCGAGGCGCTTGCCCTGCGCGGACTGATCGGCGTACTGCTGCTCGGTGATGCCGTAGGCAAAGCGGAGGTTGCCGGAGATATAGGCGGTCTTCGCAATGTCCTCGGGCGTGCCGGAACCGGTGTTCCACGAGATCAGGATGGCAGCGGGGACCTCAGTCGCGCCGTCTTCGTTGACATAATACTTGTAGACGCCGCTGTCCTCATAGGTGAGCGTCGAGGTGAAGTCCGTGGGGTCGGCCGCCGTGACGGCATCGCCTGCGCCGAACTCGACCCCGGCGTCTGCCAGCAGGCTGCCGACGGTCGCATAGAGGTTCGAAGCGATGACCTTTTCACTGCCGTTCTTCCAGTGCTGATAGCCGACGACCTCGGTCTGGGCCAGCGCCTTCAGCTCGGAGAGGGTGTAGGTCTTCGCCACAACGGCGGATTCGCCCTCGTATCGCTCATAGACGGTCAGAACGACAGGCTCGGTGGGCTTTTTGCTGCCGAAGCGGAATTCCGGCGTCGCACCGGCGTAGATCAGGTCGACGACATAGCCGTCCTCGGTCTCACCGGAGCCGCCGCCGCAGCCGCCGCTCACGCCGTCATCCGTCAGCCAGACCTTATAGATCGGGTCGTGGTTTTCGTCCTGATTGTCGGTGCAGACCAGGTTATGGGCAGGCGTTTCCGTCGCGGGGTCAGTGGTCGCTGCAAAGGCCGGGATCAGCATGCCGGTCAGCATGGAGAGGCACAGCAGCAGAACTGCCGCACGCCGCGCGGCCTGATGGAAGAATCTCATGTTATCTCGCTCCTTTTCCTGAAATCGTTATCTTTTCGTGAGAATAACCGTATTCATTCTAGCACGCGAAGCTCAAAATGTCTAATACTTTGTTTGAAAAACTAAAAAAATTTGTCGATTTGAATAGAGAAGAAAAATCGCGCCCGGGGAGCGCAATTTGACGAGATATCCTATTGCAACAGAGGTCAGTGACCGCCTTGTTAGGGTAATTCAACCGCGCAAGAGCACTGATGCGCCGCAGCACCACCCTGATGTGTCATTGCGAGGAGCGAAGCAACGTGGCAATCTTGCAGGACCCGGTCCGATAACAGGGCAGCCTCAGCGAATCCGTAGGCTGTTGCGTGAGATTGCCACGTCGGCCTACGGCCTCCTCGCAATGACAGATCTGGGAGCATTGCACGGTCGGCGATGGTGCACGGAAATTTGCGGGTCCGCATGGCGCTCACGCATATCAATGCCTCTGCGGGAGCGGGCGGAAGTCCGGCTTGCGCGGCATGAGGCCGGGTGCGCTGCGGTCGGGGCGCGGCGGCACCGGGAACAGCTCGGGGTATTCCTCGCTGTAGTATTTCCGGTTGTTTTCGACCAGCTCGTCGAGCGGAACGGGGCGGTAAAAGTTGATGTCTACGCCCGCGTTCAGAACGCGCGGCAGGGTCTTCAGAATTTCGTAGGCATGGTTGCGCTGATTGTGGATGTGGCCGTGGATCATATAGCCGCCCTTTTCGTGGAGGATCGGGTAATGGCACAGGAGGATGTGCGTGCCGCCGTCGTCGATCTCCAGAAAGTCTGTCACGCTGTCGCAGTAGTCCAGCAGACGCTCGGCGTGGTTCAGGCCGGTGTCGTGGTTGCCGCGGATGAGATGCAGGTGGCCATTCAGGCGGGAGAGATACTGCGTCGGGGCCTCGCCGCCGTTGTAGGAGAAGTCGCCGACGATGTATACGCTGTCGTCTGCGCCGACGCGGGCGTTCCAGTTGGAAATGAGGGCCTCGTCCATCTCCGGCACGCCGGTAAACGGCCGCGCCGTGTCGTGCAGGATGGGGAAATAGCCGAGATGCAGGTCAGCGGTGTAGAAGATCATGGAGATCGCTCCTTTCGGCGGATGCTATTACAACCATAACAGGAGCGTCCGGAAAATGCAAGCGGAAAATTACCGGACGGGATTCGCGGCCCGCACCGGCCAATGTAGGGGAGCGGCATGCCGCTCCCGGCGCAACGCTTGCGATTCGTATCGGGTATCGATAAAATGGTGCGCACCGATTGCGTCTGTAGCGGCGCTCAGTGAGCGCCTTGTACAGAGCGATTCAACCGCGTAAGAGCACTGATGCACCGCCGCACCGCCTTGATGTGTCATTCCGAGGAGCGAAGCGACATGGGAATCTCGCAGTACCCGGCCGGATAATTGGGTACTTCCGGCAAAAACGTAACTGCCTTCCCGAGATTGCCACGGGCGCAGCGCGCCCTCGCAATGACAAACCTTTGGTTTTCACCGTTTTAACGCCAGCCTGCACCAGTCGGCAGCACCGCGCCGGGAGCGGCATGCCGCTCCCCTACAATGGCGTGTGCGGTCAGCGGGAGTGCCACCAAACCTACAGCCTGCAAGGCGCTCAATGAGCGCCGCTACAGACGCAATTGGTGCATGCCATTCTAACGGCAGCTGGCAGTGGACGAACGCCCGCCTCCCATACAATGCGCGGCCGGAAGCCTTGTGCCCCGTAATCTGCCCGCGTTCGCCTTTGTCGAACCTGCAAAATATCGCTTGCAATTTCCGGGCGCACATTGTATCATAATATCCAAAGAAGTGATTTCCGGAAAGGCACGATCTTCTGCATGGTCAAAAGGAAGTCTGTGATATGGCGTATTCACGGATGACTTGCCTGCAAGTGATCCGCTTTTTTGTCCTTTTGGTAATTCTCGGAAAAGTATCACGGGGAGGTCCCAATGAAAAAGATCCTGACGCTGACGCTCTGCCTCGCCCTGCTGCTGGGCCTGTTCTCCGGCTGCGGCGGGAAGCAGTATGACCCGCTGGCGGGCGTGGAGACGACGGTGTTCACCGACGATGCCGGGCGCGATGTGACGGTCCCGGCCGGCATTACGCGCATCGCGGCCAGCGGCTCGACGGCACAGATGATCCTGATGACGCTCGTGCCGGAGCTGCTCGTCGGCCTTGCCAGCTCGCCCAGCACGGCGCAGCGGCCGTATTTCCCGGCGGAGATGTGGACGCTGCCGACGTTCGGCCAGTTCTACGGCAGCAAGGCCAACCTCAACATGGAGGCACTGATCGACGCCGAGCCGCAGCTCATCGTCGACCTTGGCGATGCCAAGGAGAACGTCCGCAGCGATATGGACGGCATCCAGAAGCAGACCGGCATCCCGACGGTCTTCCTCGAAGCGACGCTCGAAGAAATGCCGCAGGCCTACCGCAAGCTCGGCCGGCTTCTTCACCGGGAGACCGAGGCTGAGGTGCTGGCGGTCTATCTGGAGCAGACGCTTGCCATGGCGGCGGAGAATTCGGCAAAGCTGCCGCAGGACGCCCGAAAGACCGTGCTGTTCGGCACGGGTGCGACGGGCCTCGCCTGCAACGCCGAGGGCTCGGTACAGGCGGACGTGCTGTCGCTCGTCGGCGCCGTGAACGCCATCCATTCCGAAGAGATCAGCAACCGAAACGGCGGCACGACCGTGAACCTCGAGGAGGTCTATGCCTGCGACCCGGATGTGATCCTTCTGGCGGCGGGCGGTCCGTATGACACGCTGGCAGAGAGCGAATGGTCCGGCCTGACGGCCGTGAAAAACGGGACATATTATGAAATTCCGAACCTGCCGTATGACTGGATGTCCTCGCCGCCGTCCATCAACCGCGTGCTGGGTATCTACTGGCTGGGGAATCTGCTGTACCCAGAGCTTTATGACTATGACATGGTCGAAAAGGCGCAGGAGTTCTATCGCCTGTTCTGGCACTACGAGCTTTCTGCGGAGGAGGCGGAGCAGCTGCTCGCGCGCTCCACGCGCAAGACTAGGAGGGAGGGCCAATGAAGCGAAAGATGTCCTTCCTGGTCGCGGGTCTTTTGTGCCTGTCCCTTTGCCTCGGGGCCGAGGCGGCCGGGACCGTGACGGATACGCTGACGGTCAGGGTCGGCTACTACGGCATGGAGCAGGACCGCTATGTGGAGGTCGCAACCTACCACTGGAGCGAGCTCTATGACGCCCTGCCGCTGCACTACGAGGCCTATTCCTTCTTCCGCAGCACGGACGACGGGACCTACAACACGGTCATCGACTCGGCCTATGGCTTCTACCTTGCGGACCTTCTGGACTACGCCGGGATCTACAGCGGCGATATTGCGGTCGTCGCGTTCTACACCCGCGACCAGAGCGTCGGCTTTTTCACCTCGTTCACCTATGCCGACCTGTTCGGCACGCAGCGATACTATTATAATGATCTCTCTGCGCACATCAGCCCGGTCTATGACGAAAACGGCACGCTGACCGGCTATGACGGAGACGAGGCGTGGAACGACTGCTGGACGGTCCAGCCGATGCTGGCGCTGGAGGACAGCTGGGTGAGCTATGAGATCGGCACGGAGCACACCGCGCCAAACTACTCCTCGCTCGGAACGAGCAACCGCTTCCGCCTGCTGTTCGGCCAGTCCTATCCGCTCGAGTGCCGCACGAACCAGAGCGCGAAGTATACGCACACGCTGTTCATCACCCTGCAGGGCGCGCCGAAGATCACGGAGGAGCCGCCGGAGCTGGACGGCACGCTCGGCTCTCATACAGCGACGTTTCAAATTTCCGTCGGCCAGCAGGCCCTGCGCGATGCGCTGGCGCAGTATCTGGACATCGCCTCGTCCGACAGCTCCGTTCTGGAGATCACCGGCATCACCGTCACGCCGGACGCGCAGTATTCCGACCTTGCGACCGTGACGGTGCACTACACCGTGCACGCCGAGGGAGAGGTCGAGCTGTCATTCGGCTTCGGCGGGACGTCCATCGCCGAAAACCGGCAGGTCACGACAAAGCAGCCCGAGGAAAAGCCGACGGAACCGACGAAGCCGGCGGAGACAACGCCGTCCACGGAGCCGTCCGAGGGACCGGGCGGCGGGCCCTCCGCCCCGACCGGCGGAGCCGAACCGCGGGAGACGACGCCGTCCGCGTCCATGCCATCCGAGGCAGCACCGTCCGAACCGGTCGAGCCGACGGCGGCCGTGGACCCGGAGACCATCCGCATGTACGCCCTGCCCGATGCGCTGGCTTTGCAGCTGCAGGGCGGCGGGCAGGCGGAAGCGCCGTGCGCGGCCGATCCCATTCCTGTCACCGTCGTCACGGTGCAGCCGGAGGATGACCGGAAGCTCCTGCTGCTGACGGGCGCGGGCGCACTTGCACTTGCCGTACTCGGCGCGCTGTGCGCGCTGCGCTACTATACCAGAGGGAGGAGATCATCATGACTTCTGTATTCCACAAAATTCTGCGCGCCGTCGCCGGTGCGATGGAGATCCCGGATGTCGTATTTCTTGTGCTGGCGCTCGGCTTTGCCGTGTTTTCCGTTGGCTGGCTGATCTGCGAGTATTTTACGGAGCACCGCCACATGCGCGAGGACCTGCCGCGCCTGCTCGACGCGCTGCGGGAGCGGGGAGCCGATACGGCTTTGCTCATCCGAAAAAGCCAACTCAACCGGCGGCAGAAGGCCGCGCTGCTCGAGCTGACGGAGCATCCCGATTTCAGCAGCGGGCTGCGCGAAAGTCTGGCCGCGAACCTGCTCGAGCGGGAGCAGAGCCATTATGACCATATTTTGAAATGCACGGAGCTTGTCAGCAAGCTGGCTCCGATGCTCGGCCTGCTCGGCACGCTCATCCCGCTCGGCCCCGGCATTATCGCACTGGGGCAGGGCGACACGCAGACGCTGTCCACGTCTCTGCTGACGGCGTTCGACACGACGATCGCGGGCCTGTGCGCTGCGGCTGTGTGCCTCGTTGTGACAACGCTCCGCAAGCGCTGGTACGGCGGCTATATGGCCGATCTTGAGACGCTGATGGACTGCGTGTGCGAAGAGGAAGCGGCATGAAGAGAAGAAGACGCCGCGGGGAACGCTTCTCGGAGGAGAGCGTCGACCCGATGAACTATGTTTCCAACCTGTCCGATGCGATGCTCGTCCTCGCCGTCGGCATGATGCTGGCCCTCATCGTCCATTGGAACGTGGACATTTCCACCGGCGGCAGAAGCTCCGAGAACGTCGGCGAAACCGTCGCGGCCGAGGGACAGGGCGGCCAGAGCGCCATTGACCGCGACGACGCCCTGTCGTTCACGCCGGAGGAGCTGGAGCAAATGGACTCTACCGAGGGCGAGACCGACGAGGGCATGGAAAAGCTCGGCGAGGTCTACTACGACGCCGGGACGGGAAAATACTACATTATAGAAAACGGAAATTAAGCCCATGAAACTGCAGAACCACGCCTATCCCCGCCGCTTTGCCGTGCTGGGGGCCGTCTTTGCGGCGGCACTGTTCGGCTCCGTGCTGCTCGGGCGCTTTTCCGTCACGCCGAAGGAGCTGTTCCGCCTGCTGCTCTCCCGCTTGACCGAGACGGAGCAGGGCTGGCGGGACGGTGCGGAGAACGTCGTGTTCCAGATCCGCCTCCCGCGCGTTGCGGCGGCGGTCCTCATCGGCGCGGCGCTGGCAGTCGCGGGCGTGTCCTATCAGGGCATGTTCCGGAACCCCATGGTCTCGCCGGACATTCTCGGCGCGTCGACCGGCGCGGGCTTCGGCGCGGCGCTGGCTATCCTGCTCGGCGCTGGCTATTTCGGCATTTCGATGTCGGCCTTCGTGTTCGGCCTTCTGGCAGTTGCGGCGGCCTATGCCGTCAGCTGCATGAGCCGCACGAACCAGACTATTGCCCTCATCTTGGCCGGCATGATGGTCTCGTCGCTCTTTTCGGCGGGCACGTCCTATCTCAAGCTCGTCGCCGATACGCAGCAGCAGCTCCCGGCCATTACCTACTGGCTGATGGGCAGCCTTTCCTCCATCAAGCCGCGGGATGTGCTGTTTCTTGTGATCCCGGTCACGCTTGGGCTCGTGCCGCTGCTGATCCTGAGCTGGCGCATGAACCTGCTGACGCTCGGCGAGGAGGAGGCGCGCTCTATGGGCGTGAATACCCGCCTGCTGCGATTCACCGTCATTCTCTGCGCAACGCTGCTGACGGCGGCGTCCGTTGCGGTCTCCGGCATGATCGGCTGGGTCGGCCTCGTCATCCCGCATTTCTGCCGGATGCTGTTCGGCTATGACTACCGGCGGCTGATCCCGGCAGCGGCCCTGTTCGGTGCCTCGTTCCTGATCATCGTGGACGACATTGCGCGGCTCGCCACGGCCGGAGAAATTCCGCTCGGCATTCTGACGGCCTTCGTCGGTGCGCCGATCTTCCTCTATCTGATCCTGACGGGAGGTGCGCGGCGTGGAAATTGAGGTCCAGAACCTGACGTTTTCCTACGGAAAGCAGCCCGCTTTGCGGGAAGTGAGCTTTTCCGTGCAGAAGGGCACGTTCACGGCGGTGCTCGGTGCAAACGGCGCTGGGAAAAGCACGCTGTTTCGCTGCCTGCTGGGCTTTCTGACACCGCAGGCGGGGGAGATCCGACTCTCCGGCAGACCGCTTTCCGCCTATTCCCGGCGGGAGACTGCGGAGAAGATCGCCTATATTCCGCAATCGTCGGAGCCGATCTTCAACTATACCGTGCTCGACACCGTGCTCATGGGCACGACCGGCACGATGAATGTCCTGCAGCGCCCCGGCCGGCGGCAGCAGGAGGCAGCCATGCAGGCCCTGCAGCGGCTTGGCATCGAGGCGCTTGCGCAGCGGGGCATCGGCACCATTTCCGGCGGCGAGCGGCAGCTGGCGCTCATCGCCCGCGCGCTCGTGCAGAATGCAGAAATTCTCATCATGGACGAGCCGACGGCCAATCTGGACTATGGCAATCAGCAGCGCGTGCTGGCGCAGATCCGGGCGCTGGCTGCGCGCGGCTACACCGTCCTGCTCTCCACGCACAATCCGGAGCATGCCCTGCGTTATGCTCACCGGATCCTTGCGCTGCAGGGCGGTCATATTGCGGCGGACGGTCCGACGGAGACGGCGCTGACGCCGCAGCTTCTTCAGACGCTTTACGGAATTCAAGCCATCCTTGCGGAGGTGCCGACGGATCGCGGCACGGTCCGCAGCCTGATCGTAACGGAGGACATGGAATGAAACGACTTCTCTGCTGGATCCTTTCCCTTTGCCTGCTGCTGTGCCTCGTGCCCGGCGCAGCTGCCGCAGAGCGGGTGACCGGAACGCTGGAGCGCCGCGCGGGCTATGACCTTGCGTCGGTGCGCTGTGAGTTGGCCGACGGGAGCTATTTCTTCGCTTCGGTCGAGGAGACGGCGGCCGGCTATGCCTATGCCTTTGACTGTCCTGCCGGGACCTACACCGTAAAGCCGGAATACTTTTCTACCACGGTCTGGGACGGCGCGGTCGATATCTCATGGTATGACGCATCGCAGACGGCGTTTTATCTCGACACGCCTGCAAAGCTCGCGGGCCTTGCGGCCCTCGTCAACGGGCAGGTCGACGCGGGCACGCCGGACTACCGCATCAAGGGCGACCGCAGCGAGCTCGTCTCCACGCGGGTCGACGACTATCTGCTTGTCGGCGCGGGCGGCGGCAGCCAGTACGGCACGGCCTATGTCGGCGATGCCGCACATGATTTCTCGGACAAGACTGTCTATCTGACGGCCGACCTCGACATGGGCGGCTCGAGCAACTGGACGCCGATCGGCGGCCTGTATCCGATGGACCGTGACAACACGGAGCGTGTGATCGTGGCATATTTCAACGGCACGCTCGACGGGCAGGGCCACCGCATCACGAACCTGTTCTGCGACCGCTATGCCGAAAAGGGCTATGCCTATTCGCAGGGCGTTGGCCTCATCGGCCACATGGGCGACCTCTATGACGGCGAGGCCGCACCGGAAACGGCCCCGGCCGTGCGGAACCTCTCCGTCAGCGGCAGCATCTACGGCCGCCGCATGGTCGGTGGCATCGTCGGCCGCACCGGCAGCATCCCCACGGGCATCTATCTGGAGAACTGCGCGAATCATGCCTCCGTCAAAAATACGGACTCCAAGGGTGTCGGCGGCATCGTCGGCGCGGGCTGGAGCAAGGGCGCGATCGTCAACTGCTATAATACCGGCTCTGTCACGACGGTCTATGCCTGCCCGGCGGGCGGCATCTGCGGCAGCAACGGCGGGCTGGACATTTATAACTGCTATAACATCGGCACGATCGACTCGAGCGGCAACCAGCGAGGCCGCGCCATCGGCGGCCACAACAACGGCAGCTACACCGTCTCGGACTGCTATTATCTCGAGGGCTGCGACGACGATCCGGCCTCGAACGGCTGGTACAGCGGCACGGCGCTCTCGTGCGTCGTCTCCGTCACGGCCATGCCGAAGGCGGACATGCGCTCGCAGAAGCTCGTTGACGCGCTGAACTGCAACGGCGCGGCCTATGCCGCCGTGCAGGGGAGCTATCCCGTTCTGGCGTGGGAGGCTGAGCGCAGCCCGGCGGCCCACACCGTCCGCATCACGCAGCCGGAGGGCGGTACGATCGCTGCCGATGCAGGCGAGACTGTGGCCTTCGGCACGGTGCTCCATCTTTCCAATACGCCGGATATCGGCTGGGCCTTCCGAACCTATACGCTGAACGGCGAGGCCCTGACCGGCCCCTATGCGACCATCACGGCGGACGCGGCCGTCAGCGGCGTGTTCTCCCACATGACGGCGGGGGCGCTGTACATCGAAAACGACCCGGCCTTCACCATCACGGTAAAGAAGGACGGCACGGTGATGGAAAACGGGACCGCGCGGCGCGTGACGGACTATCCCGTGGCGGACGGCGACCCGCTCTATGAGGGCGACATGCTGACGGCTACGGCCACGCTGGCGGAAGGCGCAGAGCCGGAGAATCTGAGCTATGTCTACAACGGGAAATTCCGTTACTATTTCACCTTCCAGGATGCGGCCCAGACGGAGAAAAGCACGGACACCGGGAAATTCACCGTCACGAGCCGGATCACGAGCGCCTCACTGCGCCTGCGCGCCACGGCCTACACGACGCACAAGGTCTGGACGCAGCTGGCCGAGACGGACTGGTATACGCCGTCTGCCAACCGCTTCACCCTGACGTCCGCGCGGCAGCTGGCGGGCCTGGCCCAGCTGGTCAAGCAGGGCAATTCCTTTGCGGGCAAGACCATCCTGCTCGGCGCGGATATCTCGCTGGCAAACGATGACAAGACCTTCAACCGCGGTGTCCGCTGGTTCGACGGCATCGGCAGCACGCAGGCCCCGTTTGCGGGCACGTTTGACGGCAACGGCTACCGCATCACGGAGATGACGGCGGAATCGACCGGCAGCGGCGCTGCCCTGTTCCTTGCGGCGGACGGCGCGGTGCTCAAAAACATCCGCGTCTCCGGCACGGCGAAGGCCAACGGCAGCGCGGCCGGGATCGCGGCGCAGGCGAAGAACACGCAGTTCCTTGGCTGCGTGAATGAAGCGGCCGTGACTTCGACCGGCGAAAAGGCGGGCGGCATTGCCGCACTCCTCGACGGGGCAAGCAGCCTGACGGGCTGCACCAACCTCGGGGCCGTCACGGGCACGGACGGCGTCGGCGGCCTCGCCGGTGTGGTCAACGACAAGGAAAGCACGCTGACCGGCTGCGTGAACCGCGGCGCCGTGACCGGAAACGGTGCGGCCACGGGCATCGGCGGCGTGGCCGGACGCATCGGCGGCAGCCTGCTCCGCTGCGCGAATTACGGGGCCGTCACCGGCAGCGGCTGGTATCTGGGCGGCGTGGCCGGTGCGTGCATGACGGAGGGAGCGTCGTCACTCACCGACTGCTACAGCGCCGGCGAGGTGCGCAATGCCCATACCTATGCCTCCTCCGGCACGGGCGGCCTGATCGGCTACGGAAACGATTACCGCGCAGAAAATTGCTTCAGCTACGGCGCGGTCAGCGCGGCGGCCGGAACGGCGGGCGGCCTGATCGGCCGGGACAGCAGCCGTTCGACAAACGTGCGCGAAAATCTCTATTACCGCGCGGATTCCTGCGGTACCGCCGTCGGCGGCAAGACGGAGGCATCGGGCACGGCGGCGCGCACGGCGGCAGAATTCGCTGCGCTGTCCTTCCTGCGGCAGCTGGACAGAAACGGCTGCTTCGTGCTGGAAAACGGGATCTACCCGGAGCTCTCCGCGTCCGCATGCTGCGCCCATCTGGAGACGGAGCTGCGCGACGCCCGCGCGGCCACCTGCACGGAGGCGGGTTACACCGGCGACACGGTCTGTAAGGCCTGCGGCACGGAGATCACGCACGGCGAGGTCATCCCGGCCGCGGGACATCGGTACCGCAACGGCGCGTGCACAGTGTGCGGCGCGAAGGACCCGCGCTGGTCCGGGCCGGAACGGCCGTGGAACGACCCGTTCCGCGACGTCCGCGCGAGTGACTGGTTCTATTCCGGTGTGAAATTCGCCTATCAGCACGGTCTGTTCCAGGGCACGGCGGCCGATATGTTCAGCCCGGATGCGCCGATGACGCGCGCCATGCTCGTTACGGTGCTCTGGCGCATGGACGGTAAGCCCGGCGCGGCGGGCGGCAGTAGTTTTACGGATGTGCCGCGCGGCCAGTGGTATACGGAGGCCGTCGCGTGGGCGGCCGAAAACGGCGTCGTCAACGGCGTCGGCGACGGGAAATTCGAGCCGGACGGCAATGTCACGCGTGAGCAGATCGCCACGATCCTGTATCGCTATGCAGGCCTGCGCGGCGTTCCGACCGGCGGGCGCGCGGACCTCGGCAGCTTCCCGGACGGCGGAGCCGTCAGCGGCTGGGCCTATGACGCCCTGTCCTGGGCCAACGCGGCGGGACTGATCGCCGGAACGCGCGAGGGCGGGGTGGACTACCTTGCGCCGCAGCAGAACGCCACGCGCGCGCAGGTCGCCGTCATCCTGATGCGCTACCTCGGCGCGGCATAAGCAGAAAAACGCCGGGCGGCGGACCGAAAAAGTCCGCCGCCCGGCTGATTTGCAGAGATAGACTAAAAAAGTCCCGCTGACTGCTGCCAGCGGGATTTGTATGGTGGACACATTCCGGTTAAATCCGAACTCAGGGCAGCTTCAACCTCCTGCAAGGTCAGCGTCTGACTGCCGTCTTTATAATTGTAGGTGAGGATCAGCTTGTCATCATAGACATAGACCGAATTTACAAAGGTGTCAATGATTTCTCGCCGATACTCCGGATCGTTGATGTTGCCGTCCCTGTACCGGCTGATCCAGTCTACGATCTCCTCCTTGCTGAATTTGCGGCGTTCCAGTTGCAGCTGAGCAATGCTGCCCCGCAGGGATTCCCGCTGAGATTCCAAATCCTCCAGACACTCTTTGGTCGTATCCGTGATGATTCCCTGTCGAATTGCCTTCATCACATTTCGAATTTCTGCCTCACATTGCTGAAGCTGCTGCTTCAGCACCGGGGTAACGGTGTCCTCTTGCTCCTGCATGACAACGATGGCGTTTGCGATGCGGTCAATGGCCGTGTCAGTCAGCACCTGAGAAACGGTCAGTTTTACGACAACATCCTCAATCCACTGCTTTCTGACAGCTTTCTTCTTGCAGCCCAGCTTTCGTTTTGCTCCGCCGCATTTGTAATACTGATAAACGACACCTTTATGACCTCTGCCACTTTCGCCGGCCATCAGCCGCCCGCAATCGCCGCAGAACAGCTTCGTGGTAAGCAAATATTCTTCATTTGCCTTTGCCCGTGCGGGTGCTCTTTTGTTTGCTGTCATACGCATCTGTACCCTTTCAAATAAGTCTTTTTCAATGATCGCCGGGATTCCACCCGGTGTGACAACGCTTCCGTATTTATACTCCCCGATATACTTACGGTTTTTAAGAAGATTGCTGAGGACGCTGACCGTATACGCATTACCTCGTTTGGAACGAATCCCCCGTTCCTCCATTTCTGCTTGGAGAACGGTTAACCGTTCTCCGGCGGCATACCGAGAAAACAATTCCCGGACATACGGTGCTGTTTCCGGGTCAATGTCCAATTTCCCGGTGGTCTTATTTACATAGTAGCCAAGGGGAACATTGCCACCGTTATTCATACACTTGATTGCATTCTCCTGCTGCCCCCGGCGGATCTTTTGCGCAAGCTCGGCGGAGTAATATTCGGCGTATCCTTCCAGCATGGATTCCAGAATGATGCCTTCCGGCCCGTCGGAGATGTTTTCCTTGATGGAGATTACCCGAACGCCGTTCTTTTTCAAGATATGCTTGTAGTGGGCACTGTCATAACGGTCACGGGAAAAACGGTCCAGCTTCCAGACCAGAACGGCATCAAATAAGCCCTTGGCACTGTCTGCAATCATGCGCTGAAAGTCGGGCCTGTCCGCCGTTCTGGCAGACAGTGCCCGGTCGACGTAGGTGCCAAGCAAGGTCAGATGATTCTTTTGGGCGTATTCCGTACATTCCCGAAGCTGCCCCTCAATGGATTCTTCCCGCTGACGATCCGACGAATAGCGGGCATAAATCACTGCATTCATATAACGCCTCCTTTACTTGGTATTTTATTGATTTGCATATATTTCTTCAAATGTGCGAGCGGCTGTGGCCGACGCTCATGGTCATTTTTCGTTCTGTTGTAAGTCTGCCTGCATTTTGGGCAGAAAAAATCTGGCCAGCCGGAGGATGGCGTGCTCCGGAATCTGTGCGCCATAATCCTCTGTGTTCTGAGTAACCGTTTCAACAATTTGCTCTTGCGTGATCTGTTCAGGCATAGGCACACCTCCTTATCGTTCCCGGTCGGTTCGTCGGCGGTAATCCCGCTGGCAGAGCCTTACAATGGCATCCTCGATCTGAGCGGCGGTATAGTTCTGCGGGAAATATTTGCAAATGCGCTCCATCGGGATTTTCAGCCGGGCTTTCTGGTTTGCCTTTTCCTCGGATAGAATGCTTCGGATCATCTCCGTCGCCAGCTTAGAATCGTTAAATGCCTTGCGCATACGGACGGCTTGAGCATAGGACGGTGTGCAGTCGTTGATACCGCACTGTTCAAAAACCTCCCGCTGGCTTTGCTCATCAAGGAAGGAAAGCTCCACGCCGACGGACAGTGCCATTTTGTTCTCGTCCATAAGAGTGAGCAGCTCCGGGATGAGATGGGTCAGACGGATATAGCGGCGCACTGTCTCTCGGCTCTCGTTTAGTGCTTCTCCGACCACATCCCCGGTGCGCAACTTCGACACAACTTGTGGCGAAGTCAAATCCGTTCGCTTGCCCTGATGGGACAGTGCCTCCAACTTCAGCTTGTAAGCAAATGCCTTTTCACTGGGCAGGATATGCTCCCGGTGCAGGTTGCTGTCCACCACGGCAATGGCAGCGGCATCCCGGTCAAGGGCATAAATCAAGGCAGGGACTTCTGAGATCCCTGCCTTAACTGCTGCGTGCAAGCGGCGGTGGCCGCTGATCACTTCGTATTCGTCGGTGCTTCCTATCGGTCGGACGATGAGCGGTGTAAGAATGCCATTCTCCTGAATGCTTTCGATGAGGGCGTTCATCTCCGCATCGTCCCGGACTTGATAGGGGTTGTTTTCAAAGGGGCGCAGTTTGGAAACTGCAAGATTGGTCTGTTTCATCTGGTAGCATTCCTCTCTTTCTTGCGTGTCAGGTTATTATGTTTCATCTCAATCTGCCGCTCGGCCTCCAGCAGTGCCTGCATCTGCGGGATGTGCTGGGCAATGCGCAGGGCGACTTTCCGCTGCTGCCGCAGGGGCGAGATTCGCTTCGTGAGCTCTTTTGCCCGTGCTTTCAGCGCCGATTCTTCCTCCGGCGTTTTGACCCGGCGCAGCCGAAGCCGCAGGGCGTAGCGCTCCTGCTCCAGTTCTGAGATGCTGCCGGTCAGCTGCTCCTGAAACGAGAAAAGCTCCTTTGACGACTCGATTTTCCGGTCGCAAAGGAGCTTGTATTCTTCCAAGGTCGCATCCAGCTTTCGCACCTCCGCCCGCATGGCTGGAGACAACGGGCGGCTCTGCTGCTGTTCGATGTTACTGCCCGTACAGATTTTCAGGAGCGTGATGAAAATCTCAAACAGCAGCGTGACGGTATCTTTTCGTTGCGCCTGCCGCAGCTGATATTCGATGGTCAGCAGCGGCGCTCGCTTCCACTCCGGGTAGGCAACAGCATATAGCTCCGGCTTCCGCTGGTTTTCCAGACAGCGCTCCCGGATGCTCTCCTTGTCGTAGCCGTCTCCCAGACTGTCGAGGCGGACAGCCCGCCGCCAGCTGTCGGCAATCACGGAGGAGTGTGCATAGTGGAAGTCCCGCTCAAAGCGATAGCCCAAACATTTGAGATAATATCCAATCTCGGTATAGGAGCCGCACTTGGCCAGCGCCTCGTCCACATCCTGCCGCAGCATATCCCGATGGGTGCGCTTTCCGGCCTTGTGAACCCAGTATTCTTTTTTCTTGCTCTTGCTGTAAAACTTGCTGTTCTCCAGCACAGACAAGCCGTGTTCCCGGCAGATTTGGTCAGATACTTTCCGCAGTTCCTTGTGGTCGCCGATTTTATTTTGGAATTTGCTGCCGTCCTTAAATGACACGGGGTTTACCACAAAGTGACAGTGAATGTTGTCTGTGTTCAGGTGGACAGTGACGAGCACCTGATACTTATCTCCCCACATTCGCCGTGCGGTGGCTTTGCCGATTTCAAAAGCCTGCTCCGGCGTGACCTCGCCTTCCCGGAAGCTCTGAATGCCGTGGTAGCCGACTACTTTTCCCCGCAGACCGAACCGCCGCTGCACGGCGATCATCTCAGCGTAGGCGTTCTGCGCCGAGCAGTTGATACCCCCCACAAACATCTTGCAGTCGGTCTTATCGTCGTTCTCTGCGTAACGCAGGGCGGCGTATAGATCCTCGTCGAGATATTCCGGGGCGGTGGTCTTGTCGGGATTGTCGGCGTAGTCCAGCGTTGCTTTCAGATTCCGATACACCGGCCAGAAGCCTGTTACAGCCACATCGCATCACCCCTTTCCCGGCAGCAGAAATTCTGCGGCGATTTGCTTCAGCACAGCGTTGATTTCTTCGTCCAGCTCCGGCGAATTTGTCTTGCTTTCAAGCTCGCCCAGCTTTTCAAGGCAAGCAAAAAGAGCGTCAGGCGGAACCGTTCTCGGCTCGTACCCCAACGCTCTTTGCTTGACATATTCTGTTGTTGAAAGCCCGCACTTTCGAGCTTTGGCTTGGATTTTATCCTTTTCTCTTGCCGTGACACGCACAGCTATTCGTATATCTTTCCCCATACGCATCGCTCCTTTCCGGGGGATTGGGGGCGGCAGCCCCCAAAGGGTAAAGCCGCCTTACCGGGCGGCTTCTGATTGGGACTTTGGCACACAAAGTCCCTG
>QWCY01002880.1_pt1 | contig 21086 bp, 25 predicted proteins | sample 1972631 | NCBI WGS metagenome assembly QWCY01 (sample SAMN09866696, study PRJNA288562) | Human gut metagenome isolate pre1_stool, whole genome shotgun sequencing... | isolation source: gut | host: Homo sapiens | place: USA: California
TAAAGCAGCTAGATACAAACATACAAATACAAAGGAGTTAATTTTTATGTGCGATAAAAACACATTAAATAATTTAGAAAACAGAATTTCGGACACAAGAATGATTTTATACGATTTGCAAGTGTTCATTAAGTTAGGTGCCCTAGCTAGTGATTCCGGGATTATTGATGAAGATTTACAACTCAATAAAGATAAAGACGATTATTACATACTTTTCAGAACATTAAACAAAAAGCTGCAAAAAGCGATAGATATTTTGCAGACTTAAAGATCTTCAAATAGGTTAGAAGGCTTGATTCCTAAAGCTCTTGCGATTTTAAACACATTTTAAACGGTTGTATTTCTTTCACCGCGTTCAATCATTCCTATAAAATTAGGAGACATGTCAAGAATTTCAGCCAATTCAAGCTGGGTTAATTCTTTATCAAGTCTTAGAAATTTTAATCTCTTGCCAAACTTTTGTAAATCTTTTTTACTCATATTGCAATTTTCGTGGTAATATAAAGTCAATTGAACAAACTGACCGTGCGTTTATATGTGTTAATCTTCTGTATATCAAGATTTTAAAGACTAATACTATACGTAGTTAAGAAAGGTAAATTATGAAAAAGTTATTTATTTTGTTTTGTATCCTAACGGCTATCACAGGAAAATGTTTTGCCTATTACACAGTTGAGCAAATCAAGTATGAACAGAGTTTAGGCAAAACCGATACTTTGAATCGTGCAATGGAAAATCCTAAGCAGTTTGAAAAAATGTACAGCGATTATTACAACAAGCAAAATTATGAGAATAATCAGAATAATTACACTAGACCTGATTACACACAGGAAAGACCTTTGCACAAATTCGGTAACTCGTATGAATTGTAATAAATACAAAATTTAAGAAAGGTGGTTTTATGAAAAAGTTTTTAGTTTTGTTTGCAGTATTAATGCTTTTTGTTTCAACTCCTATGGCAGAAGCTAAAAAGCCAACTCCGGATGATATTGCACCAATCGGATTTAAGATTTTAGAAACAAACAATATACAAAAAAGAATGGTGTTTAAATATACACTTTCTATCAAAAATCCCAGAGCAACATTAGATTACAAACCGGAAAATATTGGTTTGGATTATACCGGGCGAGTGTTGTGGGTTTATGGTGATGTTTTGAATCTAACAGATAATGAAGATGAATTAGCAGGACTCTTAAGCCATGCAATAGCTATGGGTGAAAATTCTTACAAAGGTTTATTTAGAGGTTTCTTCTCTCATGCAGTCTATTCCTTTAATCCTCGACCAAAAGAAAACAAAGCAGATTTAAAAGCAGTAGATTATATGGTAAATGCAGGTTACAATCCAATAGCTTTGATTACAATTTACAGCAAGACTTTAGGACAAACCCGTTATGAATGGTGCTATTTTTATCCTCTAGCGACAAAAAGGATGATTAATATATATGAGCATATTGCTATTAATTATCCTCAATACCTTATTAAAAATGTGTATTCTGATAATATTTATTACAAAAATTTCTTGCACAATACAACCAAAGAGATGAAAAAATTAGAAAAGAAGTTAAATAAATAGGTGAGATGTGAAAAAGATACTATATTTATTACTTTTAATTTGTTTTTCGTTGTTACCTGTTATTGCTGCAGACTGGGTACAAATTCCAGATACTACAACATATTTTAACAAGGAAAGCATAAAGAATGAGGGGAAAAATATTTATTCCATAGAAACAAAATCACCTGCAGATAATGGACTAGAATACAGAAATATTTTTGTTATAAATGGTAATACACAAAAATTTAATATTAGTGAAATTAAATTGTTTGACCCTAAAAATCAAAAGGTTATAAAAAGAAAAAAATATTATGATTGGTATGATATGAGAAGTGGCTCAAATATTTCTGATTTATATCAAGTAATTTTGATTCTTACCAATCCACAAGTAAAAACTAAGGACGCCGTTATACATTCAACATTGGAAATTAACCCTAATATTGAGTTATTAATGGCGCATGAATATTACAAAGGCATTAAGGTTAAGAGTATAAAGATAAAGCAAGTTGAAATTAAAAAGGATAATTATATAATAAATAGTGAAGTTATAGAGGGTGAACCTAATTGCATGGTCATAATTGTTGAAATAACTGATATGAAAGGAAATACCATTGGATTACTTGGTATGCAGTCATTATCAAAGGGGGATTATACTTTTAAAATAGAAGAGTGATACCACAATTTAGTTTCGGCGTCTTTTTAAAACATTTATTCTCCTGTACATAAACAAAAAGACCGTAAGTTTTATGACAATTATTAAATCCGCATTACTTGTATTATTGGCAAACCTACAGGCATGAAATGTAAATTCAGTAAAATTCTTTAATTTTAAATTAACCATACTAACCAAAGTAACCGGTTAATATGGTTAATTAGGTTAGTTTGATTTGCGAAAGTTTATAACGAAATTTTTAATAAGTTAATAGCTTTATTATCTGATTCTTGTATTGTGTAATTTATTTTTAAATTTTCTTGATATTGATTTTCGCAAAAATCAATAAAAATCTTATCCAGTTTATTATTTAAAACAGCTTTCTGCTCATTACTCAATTTTTCATCTTCGTAATCTTCAATGTCGTGATATAAATTATCAACAACACTTAAAGCCTTTTCTAAAGATTTTCTTTTTCGTACCCATTTTGCATAACAACAATTATCATGTTTTTCAGGATTAGAGCTATTTTGACACTTATCCTTATGGCATAAAATTTCTTTTAAGTTAAATTACCATTTCTTATATAATAGTTGGGTTTTCCACAATAGTAACATTGATGATATGGTATTAAAAGAAACTTTTTTAAATTTTTTGATAACTTAAAAATACCAAGTAAATCAACTTGAAATAAAAGCCAACTAAGGGCATTTTCTTTTCTTGTAAAACTTATATCATATTTTAATTTTAATTCACAACCAACTAGCAAAGAACCTTCCTTTATATATGTTTCAATTAATTCAGGTGCTAGAACTTTAAAAACAGTCTCTAAATCTTGTTTAGAGAGGTTCTTATATGGATTTATATATTTTTCATAAAATTCATTTTCGCTTATAGCAAGTCTTTTTAGCATATTTTTAGGTGGTTTATTCAAATTTTTATCAGCTTCAATTTCTTTCATTTTTTTAAGATACCAATTCTCAAAAACTGCTGATAACCTTACATACTCTCTTTTACATGCTTCCTTTTTTCTCACAAATATATTCTCCTAAATCGATTATATCATACAAAGCAAAGAACTTGAAGAAAGAAAAGGCGCTCAGGAATGTGTGGAGTGCGAAAAAATACACATGCACAGGTATGGAGACAACTTAGAAAAAGCAAAATGCTTTGTGTGCGGTTTACATCTTAATCTTAATACAATAAATCACGGTGTAGATAATAAATCGGTTGTAATAGACAGATTTTTTAAAGCAGCCCACAAAGGTTTATTTGAAAACAAGCAAGACGGTAAACCATGTCAAGCATTTGTTTATGCGAATCAAATTAGAAAAATACCGGAGCATATTTTAAGGCGGTCTGACGTTGGTGTTATTCCTGCAAGCTATGATGTTAGAAAAGAAAACGAGGATTTAATTGCTGATTTTAACAAAAGAATTGAGGAAGAAACAGACGCCGAGAAAAAAGAAAGGCTGCAAACAGAATTAAAAAATCTTGAAGATTTTATTGAAAAATTACAGAAATTCATACGTGATAACTGGGATAGACTTATTTTCTTTTATCGTGATGAGAATGGACTTATTACTCAAATTAAAACAAGAAAACCATACATCGATACAAAAACATTTCAAATATTAAAGGTGCAAAATAAAGCAGGTGTTTTTAATCAAGGTGTATTTTCAGATGATGAACTTACAAAAGTTAAAAGCTATAAGAAAATGCGTAAAGGTCTTATTGTTGTTGAAGGAGAGTTTGACCAACTCTCTCTGGCAACACAACTATATAGAATGAATAAACCCATTGATGTTTGTGCTTTAGGTGGTGCAAATGGTGATATAGATACCGCCATGAAAATATCCGCCGAAAGAGTTTGCATACTTCATGATAATGACGAAGCTGGTAGAAAAGTGTTAGAAAAAGCAAAAGAAATTCGCACTGTTTTCGGATTATCAACACCCGAAGGTATAAAAGATATTGACGAATTTATAAATGGTTTTGAAGATGAAAAGCAATGCAGTGAAGCTGTTTGGGAATTGTTAAAAACCATGAAACTCTATCATAGAGACCTTAGCGGCATTGAGGCAGAAGTTAGAAGTATTATGAATAATACTAAAATAACACAACTTAATAGACAGCAGCTTGTTTCGTTACTAATTGAAAAGGAAATTCTACAGCGCGGGAAATTCTTCAAAGACAGTAATTACCAGTACATCTTCCTTGATGATGACAAGAAAATTATACCTATAATAGCTTCTGATGAATGGTTAAAAAGGTTGTTAAATCGTATGGGTGTAAATCCGTCAAGAGAGTATTATAACTATACTGTTAACGATTTATCAACTTTTGCTTTTGACCATGGTGCCACGATAGAAACGCACAATTTCTGCCACTATGATAAAAATAAAAATGCAATTTATATTTCTAACAACGATACTACAGTTTATAAAATCACAACTGAAGGCATTGAAGAATTAGAAAACGGCGATGAAGGTATTATGTTCAACTACAGAGCTGATTTCGAGCCGTTTAAACTGGTAAAGCCTGATGATTCGGTGAATTATTTTGACAAATATATTGCTGATTCAATGAACATCGACACAGATACAGGAACTTTGACGGCAGAAGAATTTAAAACACTTGTACGGGTATGGTTTTTAAGTACTTTCTTTGAGTCAATTATGCCTACAAAGGTTTTACTTGTTGCGGTCGGCGAAAAAGGAAGCGGTAAAACTTCAACATTGAGACGTATAGGAATAATCCTATTTGGCTCAAAATATAATGTAACACCTCTACCGAGCAAACCTGAGGATTTTGATACACTTGTAACAAATAACCATATGGTTATTCTTGATAATGTTGATACGGGCAAATCCTGGCTTAATGACAAACTTGCTTCTGTTGCAACGGGACAAAATATCGGTAAACGCAAATTATACACCGATAATGAAGAAATTAAGCTACCCACAAAGACATATCTTGCATTAACTTCAAGAACACCACAATTTACTCGTGATGATGTGGCAGACAGGCTTATCGGTATACCCTTTAAGAGAATATCCGAATTTGTACCTGAAGGCGAACTGATAAAGGATATTTTAGACCACAGAGACGAGATAATGTCTTATATCATGTATGAACTTCAAAAAGTACTGAAAGCCCTTGATATAACTAAAGAGCACCACTTATAAGACTAATTTAAGAAGTGCTGATTTTGTAACCTTTGGCTTGCGTATATTTGACTCATTAGGCAGAAAAGAAGAATTTGAAAGTATTTTAGACAAGATTATTGAAGTACAAAAAGCCTTTGCGGTTGAAGAAGATAGTCTTGTATATGCACTCAAAATCTTTGCCAAAAAGCAGATTAAGCCTCATAAGATGTCCGGCTTTGAACTGCACAGGCAGCTTTTATTTATCGCAAATGAAGATAACTTTGATATACCTGAATTTAGGGCAAAATATAAGAGCGTAAAATCTCTCACTCGCAGAATTGCTAACATTAAGGGCAATATCTCAAATGATGTTAAGATAACGATTTACAATGAACGGGCAAACCAGAAGTCTTATAAAATCGAGCTTACGGACAAAGATTTTGAGCTGCCGCCAACTAATGACAGTCTTTTTGATTCTGCTATGGATAAGGCGCAAAATATGACTTCCGCTGATGACAAAGGGGGTAAAGATGAATAATACTCTCTTAAATGTTAAAGAAGCTGCCGGTTACTTAAATATATCAGCAAGCACGCTTTACAGGTGGATACATCATAAGAAAATAGGACATGTCAAAATTGGCTCCAGAGTGCTATTTTCAGAAGATATTTTAAAAAAGTTTGTTGAACAAAACACAGTACTCCATGCTTAATTTCCATTCCTTTCTTATTGGCTCCGTATTGTTTCGGTGATACGGTGCCTTTTCTTTAAAATTCATGTTTGCAAAAGGTAGCGAAGGGGCTCGCAAATCGCTCAAAACGCATTAAATTAAAATTAAAAGAAAGTTTTACAATATGATTGATTCAGTAAGAAAAAGTCCAAAAACTGCCAAATGGGAATTTGATTACAAAGACCTAAAAGGAAAAAGAAAAACCAAAAAAGGATTTAAAACCAAAGCTGAAGCCGAAAGAGCACAAGCAAAACGCTTTGAAGAATTGAATAAAGGTATTAATCCCATAAACAAAAAGACAACAATAAAAGAAGCCGGAGAGCTTTATTTAAGGCTTCACGCAAGTACAAACTGCAAACCCTCAACCTATCAAACTTATCAAGGCTACTTAAATAATGTAATTGTTCCATTCTTTGGGGACATAAACATAAATGAAATCAGCCCTATGCTTATTAAAGAATTTATGAAATATATGCAGGAAAAAGGTAGGGTAAATGCAACAGTAAATAAATACATTAAATTCATAAGTGCGATTTATAATTTTATGATTGATAGCGATATTGCGGTAAGAAACCCGCTTGCACGTATAAAATCACTCAAAGAAGTTAAGAATAAAAAGATTCGAGCTTTATGTACAGAAGAAGTTCAAGCACTACTTTCTAAAACTAAAAAGATTTATCCTGATTTTTATCCTCTTTTGTTTACTGCTATATTTACCGGCATGAGACAGGGTGAATTAATGGCTTTGACTTGGGATTCTATAAATTGGATTACAAAGAAAATTACTGTTGATAAAAACTATACCCACGGACGACTTGGGACACCAAAGACAGGCAAAATAAGAGTAGTTGATATGTCTGATGAACTGGCAAAAGTTTTAAGAGAATGGCGTATAGCTTGCCCTATTAGTGAAAATAAATTAGTATTTCCAAATAATGAGGGTAATTATCAAAGTGCAGAAAATATGATGAAACGTAGATTCATACCTGCCTTAAATAGAGCAGGAATTGAGCAGATAAGATTTCACGACCTGAGGCACACATACGCAAGTTTACTTCTTGTAAACGGTGCCCCGATGAAATATGTTCAACACCAGCTCGGGCATTCATCAATAACTATGACAATGGATTTATACACCCACTTGCTGCCAGAAGTTAATGATAAGTGTGTTAATTTACTCAATAACATTGTGAACACTACCATTGAGCAACAAGATAAAATAATGAGATTTGGGACTTAATAAGATTATTGCAAATTGCAATCATATTTATACTCGCTTTATTCAAGCGAGTATTTTTTACATAAGTCTTTCCACATCATTTCATTATGGTATAAATAATGTGCCTCAGAATTATATAGTCTAAAATGAAGTAGTTATGGTGTGTCCTGTCGCAATTTTTAACTTGTCGAATATAAATACATACAAAAATAATTTCACAAGCCTTAAAACTCACCGTACAGATAAAACTAAAATAAAGTGCAACTCAAAATAATTTTGCAACATTTTTGCAACTTTGGCTTATTTTCGCACTAAAAAAGGTTTCAGCTAATTAGCTAAAACCCTTTAAAATAAATGGTTGCGGGAGCTGGATTTGAACCAACGACCTTCGGGTTATGAGCGATTACCTCAAACCTTTACACCGACGGTATCTTTCACGAACTACCACGAGTTTTAACTTATCATCTCAACATTTTCCGAATCGTCACGAAATGAATTAACATTTTCCAACCTCATGTGCATAGGAATGTGTTGTAAAGTATAAAAACATATTTAAATATTTTTATTTTTGTGTTTAATTTAATTAGGAGAAAATAAAAATATGTGTGAACAAATTAAAATAAGTAAAATCGAACATTTAAAAATGATTGAAGATATTATTACAAGAATGGCAAATAATTCTTTTTTAGTAAAAGGTTGGACTGTTACATTAATAGCTGCACTGTTAATTTTTGCTGATGCTAAAAATAATATTTGTTTTATTTGGATTGCTATTATTCCAATAATAGTTTTTTGGTATCTAGACTCATTTTATTTACAACTAGAAAGAAAGTATCGTCAATTATATAGCTTTGTACAACAAGATTATATAAATATTGTAAAACCCGATTACAAAGAACAAGTTCCCCTATTCAATATGAGTACAGAAAATGTAAAAGTAACAAATATTGTTAGGATAATGTTTTCAAAATCTATTATTCCAATTTATAGTACAATTTTAATCGTAACCTTAATAATTTATTTTATAAACTGTTAATAAGAATGAGGTATTTATGTATTTTACTAAATCTAGGTTAAGAAGTTATACTGCAAATGAATCTATTGTAAAAAACTCTTTAAATTTCAGTGAAGCAGTTTCGGAGTTTGATATATTTTTATCTCATAGTTATGCTGATAAGGAATATATTGCGGAATTAAAACGAATACTTGAAAATTATGGGTATTCTGTATATGTAGATTGGATAACAGATGGAAAAACATTAAGTCGTGATAATGTATCAAAAGATACTGCTGAATTAATAAGAAAAAGAATGAAACAATCAAAAAGCATGATATTTGCTACGTCTTCAAATAGTCCTAGCTCAAAATGGATGCCTTGGGAACTGGGTTGTTTTGATGGCTTAAAAAATTCTAAAATTGCGATTTTACCAATAACCGATAGAGCAAATGAAGATTTTAAAGGACAAGAATATTTGGCACTTTATCCATATATTACTGAAGAAGGAATCCAAGGGGAAAATACAAAGACGCTATGGATTAATGAAACTAATACGAAATATGTAAATTTTAAAAATTGGTTGCATAAAAATCAAGAACCGTATGTACACTAATTTAGATAAGTTTATCTAGCAAATATTTTAGTTGCATTGCAGTATAATATTCTTTGCTTACTCCTTTTATTTTGTACAACTTTAAATATTCTTGTCCAATAAAGTTAAAAATTTCTTCATCTTCTTCATCAATAATTGGGTATATTAAAATATTTTCTCTTCTTTTTTCACCATTAAAATAGCCTAACTCCCAAGGCATCCATTTTGAATTAGATGAGTTTTTAGATATAACAAAATATAATTGGTCAGAATTTTTCATTCTTAATTGAAGTCTTGCAGCCGTTTTTTCATTAATATCACTTCTATCTAATTCAGGGTCGTCTATCCAATCAACATAAGCCTCTTTATTTTCTTTAATTTTAAAGTATGCTTTTAATTGCATAATTTCTTTATAATCTTTAGAAGTATGACAAATAAAAATATCAAAATGTTTACCTAAATTAGAAGAGAATTTTCTTTCGCTGGCTTCATTAATACATCTGTATTCATAGGTATATTGATATTTATTTAATTCACTACGTTTTAACATAATATACTCTTTGTTTGACTATTCTAACATAAAATTTTTATTTCTATATTTCCTCCAATTTCTCTAACTCTTGCTCAACAAAATCAGGAATAACATGCCCATAGATGTCTAAAGTTATTTGGATACTGGCATGTCCGAGAAGTCGTGATACTACGATTGGTTTTATTCCGCTTTCTAATGCTCTTGTTGCAAAAGTGTGTCGCATTGCGTGAACATTGCGGTGCGGAATTTCTAATTTCTTTTGTATTTTACTAAAATTATCCAAAAAAGTTGCAGTATCAGTAAAATAACCGTCTTGTCGTGGAAATACAAGGTTATATTTATAATAATCTTTACCGATACGGTGTTTTAAAGTATCTTGCTCTTTTTTATATTCGACAAGTTCTCTCATAATTTGCGGTAATACTTTTATTGTTCTTGTTGATGTTTCTGTTTTTGTATTATATACAAAGCCCAGTATCGTTTTATTTTTAGCGTTATTACTGAAATTTTTGTTTCTCTGAACTTGTTTATTTACACGTATTGTATTATTAGCAAAATTTACGCAATCCCAAGTTAAGCCCAATAATTCGCCTGCTCTTAAGCCTGTATAAAAATCAAATTTGAATGCCATACCGTAATAATAATTTTTACATTCTTCAATTATTCGTTTCTGTTCCTCTCTTGTAAATACTTCAACTTCTTTTTTCCCTTCACGTTTTAATTTTACTGTTAATAACGGATTCCGAATAATTTTCCCCTCTTTGAGAGCATAATTTATTCCGCTGCTAATTAAAAGATGAATGTTCTCAACTGTTTTTACTGCTAAACCACCTTTGCCGTCTGTTCTTCCGTCTACATATAAAAAATTATAAAAAGATTGTAAATCTCTGCTAGATAGTTCTGATAATAAAATATCACCTAAATGTGGTTTAATGTGTCGTCTGATAATCATTTCATAACTTTGGCTTGTTGAAGTACTGAATTATAAAACCAATCGTCAAAAAACTCGCCAACTTTTAAACCATTTGAACTTACATTCACTCCTGCATTATGCATTTCTGTTAAGTCTTTTAATTTTGCAATAACTTCTTTTTCTGTTTTACCTCTGCAAGTTTTGTATTTGCGTCCGCCATTTGCATTGTAGCCGATTACAAATTTACCAACCCAACGACCAGTACGATTTTCTTTATAAATACAGCCTTCGCCGTTACTTCTTCTTTTCGCCATTATGCAACCTCTCTTTCTGCTTTTACAAAGTTGTAAAAAGTGTTAGTTTTCAGTTTTAGTAATTCACAAGCCCTTTTAGCTGTAATTTTGCGGCAAGACCAATCACTATAAACTTCGTGCCAATTATCAGGCTTTTTAATTTTCTTTCTACCCTTATATTTACCCTCTTTTTTCGCAACTGCGATACCGTCTTTTTGACGTTCTAAAAGATTTGCTCGCTCAAACTCATAAATTGCTCCGAGCATTGTAACCATAAGTTTACCTGCAGGTGTGCTCGTATCTAATTTTTCTTTTATGCTAATAAGTTTTACCTTTTTATTTTCAAGAACCTCAATGATATTGAGTAAATCCTTTGTACTTCTTGCAAGTCTTGAAAAATCTTTGACATAAACTGTGTCGCCCTCTCTAACATAATCAAGCATATTTTGAAGTTCGGGGCGGTTGGTGTCTTTGGCACTTCGTTTTTCTGTAAAAATTTTTGCAAATTCTAAATCTTTCATTGCTTCCATTTGGCTTTCGTAGTTTTGTTCTTCTGTACTTACTCTGATATAAGCGACATTTTGAACTTTCTTTTTTTCTTCCATTTTTACCTCCTTTGGACTTTTGCATTATTGGATATTGATGTTTGATTGTAAAGACTTCCGCAAATATTTATTTGGAAATTAAAAAATCAACCCTAAACAAATACATTTCAAACGGTTTCAAAATGTTGTTTTAGACCATAACCTATTTAAAGACATTTCTTAATCAAGTTTTGTTAAGTTGATTGACAAAAATAGACATATTCTCTGCGGTTTTATGAAAACTTAAGTTTCTTTAGTATAATCCACTTACAATTTATAATATTCTTTTCTTATCGCACCAATCATTTACCTCATATGAAAATTTTTAAATAGTTTTTTCTTTTGATAAGTCTGTTTTGTATGTAATTCTTAAAAAGTCTTTAGAACTGTTATTATAACAGCATTTGAGACTAAAATATTTGACAAATCTGTTAATTTTGTCGAACACAACATGAGGGGGATTTTTCTCTAATAAATAACCTTTATTATAATTACACTATAATTCCGACATCATCTTTTCTTGGTACTTCTCAATAGGTTCGATGTAATTTTTACACATTTTTTTGTGAAAATAAGTACGCTCATTTACAACCTTTAAATTAAGCCGAACTTGTCCCTTAAAATCAAAATCAATTTCACCTGTATAATCTTCTACATATCTTATAGTACTTGATTGCCTGATTACATATTTTATGTAATACAATGGGTCTGTAATCATATAATAATTCGCAGTTGCACTATATCCCCGAATATTATTATTCCAGTCCATATCGTATTCTATACTATCTTGTCCCCACCAATTTGAATTACTGTTTGGGAATCTTTGTCGAATTCTTTCAATAAGATAATTTGCAAATGCTGTATAATCTGATTTACAAATTAATATGATATGTAAATGTGGTTCAACTTGTTCCGGAATACCGTTTTTTTGTACTGTAGATAAAGTTTTTCTTTTGGGTCTGTGCTTTCCCTCTTTTACAAGAACAACTTCGGCATTTCTTAAATTAGTTGTACTAATACCTATCATAGCGGTACAGGGTATATTATACCTTTTTGAATATCTAATAATATTCATTCTCAGAGTATCCGCTTCCCTTGTTGCTTCCTTCTCTGTGTTAAATTTAATAGAATGTTCAATTCTTATAAACGCAAGAGCCATAAATCTACCTCCTTCTTTTTTACATTGGCTAGTTTAAATAATTTCTTGTGACTGAATGCGTATGCTTTATATTTTTCATACGAAATATAAGCTCTACCAAATTCATCGAGTTCAAATATATCCTCAAAGTCACCTAATTTATAAATATAATTTATTATGTTATGCCATAAATATTTTTTTGTAATTTCACTTAGAGCATAAATTATTTGTAATATAGAAATTTTATCTGTATTTTTTACAGATTTTGCATATTTCCAAGGTATTTCATTATACTGTCTAGCATAATCAAACAAGCAAGATGTTTTTTTAGTATGAAAACCTAAATTATGCCCGAAGTAATCTTCATCAAATGTCATGTATTCACTTATGTTCATAGTTCAATCACCTTTCCTACGTTTTTCATAACCCATTCATTAAAATCATTGGCAAGTATGTATTTCTTTCCGCCGATTTGAATTACGGGAAAATCTTTAGTTTTACATAGTTTGTAAACGGTATTGATACCAATTTTAAAAGTTTCCGCGAACTCCTTAACTGTAAACATATTGGCATATATTCTGCCTTTACAGTTTTGTCTGATGTCTTCCATTGTTTCCAGTGTCCTAAGACGATTGGGTGGCATACGGTTTTGCATAAAAATTCTCCTTTTGATTTTTTGCATAGCCAAGCTAAGCCTTAAAAAGGCTTGTACCTTGAGGAATGCAAGTGGTAACTACTTTTCTAACTTCGAAGTCCTGATGTTTTCATCATAATTGATTCTTAAAAATTTTCAACCCCTCAACCCCTTGAAAATCAATTCCTATAGATAGATAGAACTATTGATAGAAGCATAGATAGATTGTAAAGTTTGGAAACCCTTGAGTGGAGAACTTTTAAGTAGAATTGTAAAGTTGAAAATGATAGTAACTTTTTCAAAAATTGGGCTAAAAAAATAATTGTAAATTTTTATTAAGAAAACCCTTTTTTGCAAAATTTTTGGGTTTTCCCACCAAAATAGGAGGATTTCTCCCCTGATTTTTAGGGGTTGAGTACCTTTCTAAATTTATGATGTCATATACCTCGATATATTCATCAGGGTATCTGTATAATTTATTACTCCCCATACTTCTATATATAGGATATTTATATTAAGTTTGTTCTCTTTTTTATTTTTTTTCCCCCGCCGGTGAAAAATTTTAACATTTATTGCGCCTGCTCCACTCTCTAATTTTATTAAGATTTTCTTCTAACTCTTGTTCTTTAGCATTTTTAGGATTTTTGTTTTTTGTACATCCCTGAATAAACATATATCCTAAAACTTGGAATACATATTTTAAGATTAACACTAATGCTGATAATACAACAACTGTTAGAATTATTGCATTAAACTTTTCCCATAGAAATACCAGAACACAGGCAAGAATAAACATACCTATAATGCCACTTTCCCATAAGAATACTAATAAAATACTTAAACCTATTAAAGTGAAAATATCCATTATTATTTCCTTTCCTTTTTATTAGTAACAGGTTCAATGTAAATATAATTCTTGTTGTATTTTAGTTTATCTACATAATCTGCATCCCAAAATATACGCTCTAATTTTTCTAATTCTTTTTGTTGTTTATCAATTATGTACCCATCTTCTGTAATAGTTATTCCGCTTAAAGTAAATAATAAACTTATTAACCAAGTCATAATTAACTCCTAACCTAATAAACTAAACAAATAATTAAAAACCAAATAATTATAAATATAATAAACATTATTTACCACCTGTTCTGTTTTATTTGCTAAAACTATTTATGCACAACGAGAAGTGATTGCAAGATGTCTAAAAATTTATTCTTTATAATCTTTCCCAACATAACGATATTTCCCATGTTCCAAAGCTTTAAAATAATGCGGTTGTGTTTCCCAGTCAATTCCATTATTTCTTATATTATGGCAGTAATCTGACGGTATATAACTGTCGCGCGGTCTTCCATATAACCCGCTTAAAGTATCCTTAAACCATTTTGTACTAAACTCTAGCCCTAGTGGCATTATTGATAGTAATTTCTCAATTTCTATTTCAATTTGTCTCGTCATATAAACCTCTTTATACTATTTCAGTAACTAAAATTTTAAATACTCCGTGCGGTTTATTGAAGTTGCAGAAATCTTGCCAATGTATAAAATAATCATTTTTTAAAAATACTGGTGGATTATGTTTTTTATTGTAATCGGAAGTACATTCATGCCATTTCTTTATACCTTTGTTGATTGTTATACCGTTCTCTAAAGAAAATTCATAATCTGTCTGTTCAGTATTTACAATTTTTTGCCAAGTCCGACTTTGATTGGTGATTGTAATAGCATAACCAACTAAAAAATTTGTTTCAGTTTCTTTGAAATATTCAATTCTTGAAATATCGTTTATGTGTCCATATTTAGTTAAATCATTTGCACTTTGGTCTTTTAAGTTAAATGTCAATCCATTCCAAATCTGTTCAAATTTACTTGTTTTATATTTTAATTCTATTGGAATATATCCGCCGGAGCTGTCAATTACTAACAAATCTATATTTCTATTTTTGCCTTCATAATTTTTCAAGGGATATTCAATACAAATTGTGAATTGGTCTTTATATAATTCTTTAATTTTCCAGGCTAAGTAAAACTGAAATTCAAGTTCGCTACAGAATAACGGATTTGTCTTTGATAGTTCCTGCAAAACCCTATAAATATCAAATTTAGTTTTAGCTGTTACATTTAAAACCATTCTCAATCCATTTTTTAGGTAAAAATTTGTATAAAAATTACCCATTCTGTAATAAATTCTATCAATTAAGTAAGTTTAAGTCAAATATTTACCTCATTTCCCATTCTGAACAGTCAAAATTCTTAATAAAATTGAAAGTGAGGTTTATATGAATATTAAAAATTTGTTTGGACGTAAAATCAAAGAGTATCGCAAAAAGAAAAATCTAACACAGGCGCAACTTGCAGAACTCGTGAATGTAGATGATAAACATATAAGCTGTATTGAGAGCGGTAAAAATTTTCCGTCTGCTGATTTAATTGAAAGACTTGCAACTTCTTTAGATGTTGAGCCTAAAGACTTATTTGAATTTTACCACCTGCAAGAAACCGCCGACCTAAAATCAGACTTAATCACAATGCTCGATAAACTAAATCAAGATGAATTATCACTTGCGCATAAATATGTGCGGACATTCTTGCTAAAATAATTATAAAATACCTATACTATATAGTAATTCAGGGTTGTCAATAATTTTTTGATAGTTACTTTCTCGAATATCATCATTATCGTCAGAACCATATTTATTTTGATATTTTTTAATAATTTCATACTGGTTTATGGCAGCTTGCTCCATTATATTTATATTTTCCATTATTTCATAACAGTCATGATATTCTTTTTTAATATCTATTATGTCTTTTTTCATATTATTAAAAAACTTATGTATTTCACAGTATGTTTTCTTTTGGTTGGTGTTGTTATAATATTTATTTACAAAGTCTGTATAATTTTTTGCACTTACAATATGATTTTTGCTATCCATAGGATAATCAATTCTTGACAATCTTCTTAATTCAACAGAATAGTTTGATAAATTTAAAAGAGAATCTTTTGCATTTTCCCTCCTTTGACTAGTATAATGTTCTTTATAAAAACAATGTTCTGATGGTAATGGGTATTTAAAGCTAAAATCTTTTTTTATATTTTTATATGCCATAATACAGGCTAACCATTGTACACGAATAGGTTCATAAAAATTATTGCAAATTCTAGCAAGTTCTATTGAGAAATCTTTTAATTCTCTAACAGTCAAACAGGAATTAAAACAATATGCAGCAAACCAGTTTCTTAAAGAAATAACACCGTTATAAATATTTTCACTTTCTGATAATAATCCCTTTGTTAATGCTTCTGTTAAGCGATTATTTGTTAAATATTGATTTACAATATACAAATAATCACTTTCAATAGGCTTTTTTAAAACTCTTTCATCATTAAAAAACTTTTGAAAATAATTTTCTTGGCACTTTCTATTTATATTATCAATACCATATAAAGATTTAATACAATCGTTTAATGCTTCTTTATTAGTTGGTAATATTACAAACAACCCTTCTATATCAAAGAAATGTTTTATACATTCTAAAGTTTTCATTGCATAATCAGGGCGACAACGGTCTAGTTCATCAACAATAAGAATAAGTTTTCTTTTAGGAATTTTATTTATAAAAGAAGTTAGTTGTTTTCTAAATTCAACAATAGGGTCTGTATCTGCCTTGAATGCACTTATAAGTTTTTCTGATGAAATATTAACACCTAATCCAGTAGATATAGTAATGGACTCTACTATTTTCTCTGTATTTTTAAATACTTTTGCAATATTAGCTTTATACTTTTCCGCTTTGAACTTATTATGAATGTAATTTATTATTACTTTTGAAAAAGCCAAAAAGGGTTCTTGCATATAATCATTTTCCCAAACGCTAAAATATATTACATCATATCTATTATTTCTTAAATATTGGGTAAATCTTGTACTAAAAAATGTTTTGCCCATTCCGTAATCGGCAGATAGTAACAAAGAATGTGGAGTTTCTTTTGTATCAATATCATTTTTCAACGCTTTAGCAAAATCTTTTGTGCTTTCAAAACAGTCTAAAAAAGGGTCTTTTTTATATTTTGTAAATTCTTCCTTACTAAGTTTAAAAATGTTGGCTTTATCTAATCCCATAATCAAAATTCCTTACAACCATAATATCATAAAATTCTATGTATTTATACCTCACCACCCTAAAATATTTCATCATCAGCCGAGAAATGCTCTCATCTGAAATTTTTACCGGCGGGGTTTTTCAAACCGAGAAAAATCTCACAACCGAAAACTTGTGTTCGCGACCAAGAAAGCACATCACACAGCGAGAGGGGCTGTATGGGGTGGATTTTTAAAATCGTTACATTACTTATTCAATTTCACGAAATTTGTTATAATTTTTCAATTCATCTCATTTTATTGTGTTGCTAAATGTGTTGTTTTTACTAAAAAAGTGACTTCTAGAAAATTTCTAAAAGTCACTTAAATCAATTGGTTGCGGGAGCTGGATTTGAACCAACGACCTTCGGGTTATGAGCCCGACGAGCTACCAGACTGCTCCATCCCGCGTTATTTAATTTTCATGTTGAGGAAACTCCCTCAACACTTATATTATGCTCCGTAAAAATAAAAAATCAAGTACCTTGAATTTTTATGTAAATTTTATTTATACCTACAATTATTGTAGGTATATTTGTAGGAGGGTGCGGAGCGAAATTTTTTGTATGAATTTTAGTAAAAACCTGCGGCGGTGAAGTTTCGGGCGGTAACAAAATTTGTATTTAGTAATAGGAATATTATAATAAGTATTTTATAAATACCAATAACACTGATTATATCAAGCAAGGAAGTAAAACTAAAAAGCGTCTTATGAGCTGACGAGCTACCTATTCATTTTTTATCCAAGGCTCCTCAAATACGGTTTTTATGTTTAAGTTGATAAAATGAAAAGACTGATGTTCGTTAAATAATATAAGATAATATTTTTTGACTATTTTCTTTAAAATTTTGATACATTTCTTTATGTCACCATACGTCGGGATTTTATCTGCATCAGTTCGCGTCAAGTGTACTATTTTTTTGTGTCTAAATTTTTCAATAATATTAAACACTTCTTTTACTTGATTAATATCTTTATTTATCATTATTGAAAAATCTGTTCTTTTGTGAGAATAACCTGTTATTTCTTTAAAGTTTTTTTGCACATCTTCTATAGTTGTAGTCAATTCATATAAAGGAGTATTTCCATAATAATAGAGAATTTTTCTTTCCTCTTCTTTTATTGGTGTCTTTTTATAAGTTGCCAAGAATTTTTCAAAAGATATATATTGTTTTTCTTTGAGTTTTGATAAAAATAATGTTAAATTCATATCATCTTTTCGATTAGCTTTTGGGTCACAAATTTTTGCAATTTGTACAATGACTTTATATGTATAATTTTTATCAATCCATAGCTGTAAATGTCCTCCATATTTCTTAAAATGTGAACTTCTTTTTTCGATTTTAGTTAAAGTATTCCAAACTTCTTCCGAAAAAGACAGATCTAGAACTTCATCAAATATTATTTGTAGCCACTTTTGATATTTATCTAGTTTTTTATTCATAAATTTATAATTCTTTTAAAGTATTAAGCAGTTTTTTACATAATGATTGATATTCTTGCGAAACATGTTCCTTGTTCATCAATTGATTAACATACATATCTACGCTCTCAAAATAACTTTTATCTTCTTTTAGAGAATCTATGTTATGTCCATTATGTTGTAAACTAGTAAGAACTTGGGTAAGAATTGAGGGACTGAATTTTATAAAATCTAAATATTTAACATATCCTTCACCTATAATATCTGACAAAATTGTAAGTCTGAAAATTATTTCTACTATAAGGGCATCATAAAATTTTGAATTAAATAAGTAAATTTCTTTAGTAGCATCCCATATATAACTTAAAAATTCAGAAGCTTTTGTCTTATTTTCTTTGCAAATATATTGAATTGCGGCAATTCCAGTAATAATCAAAAATATAGAACGATACATAGATTTACTGTTCCGCTTATAAAAATATGGATACATCACCTCAAGTCTTTCTTTATAAAATATATTCCATAGTTCTTTCCATTCTTTTGCTCCAATAGCCTCTCCAATAAATAGTTGGGATAAATAATAGAACCGAGGTTCAAAAGCTTTATTAACTTGGTATAAATTAACATAAATGTATTGAGATGTATCTAATAAGTATTCTTTCAATAATTCATAATGTGCTTGATTAAAATTAGGAGAATCTTCAAGTAAAATTAATAACATTAAATTTTCATATGGAGTTGTCTTATCATTTAATAATTCAGTTGTCAACTCAACAATTAAATTATTATCGTTAAGTTGTTTAGCAATTGCTTCAATTAATATTATGGATAAATCAACTTCATTATTTTTAATTATTTGATTTGTTAAGGATTGCAACCAATATTTATAGATATGATATTTATTAAATTGATTATTTATAACTTCCAATATATTAGAAATTTTATCTTCGATTTCATCTGCAATATTTTCAACCCTCTGAAATAAACAAGTCAAATAGTTTTGTATTTTGTGCATTATAAGAAATTTTAAACTATAATATTTATTATTTTCTTCTTTTAACTCATTAAAAAGTTCCAGTATAAAGTCCAAATCATAGGTGATGTTTTTATATGATAAAATATCATCTAATATAAAAAAGTTTTCGATTACAAATAATAGTTCTATAATTGCCTTATAACACTTCATTTCAATTAATGGTTTCATAAAATAGTAAGAATTATCAATAAAAAGACATTCATAAAAATTCTTCCATTCTCCGGCAATGATTTTCGAATATTCTGTTGTGTTATTCCATTCTTCCAATATTTTTAAAGCATTCTTTTTATTAAATCTGCTTGATATAAATAATTTATCAGGATGAACATTACAATATTGGTAATATTGTTTTATTTTAGTTATATATTGCAAAAGAAAATCACTATCCTCTAAAAAAACTTTTATATAATAAAAATATGATTCTGATACATAATTATTATGGGATAATATACAACCTAACCACTTTAAATGATTAAAAATATTCTTAATTTGATCGTTATTTATAGTTTTTGCAAGTAAAAATCCCAAGAATACACATTTCTCATTTTCAGAAATAGAAATGTTTGCAAAATGTTCTAAAAGTTTATCTATATCATTATTTTTATATATGCTTGTGATGATATTATTAACCAAATTTTCATTATTAATATATTCGTCTATATTAATTTTAGGAATACTTGAAATAATATTTTCCAAAATTGGATTAGGCGTATGAAATATCAATCTATTATCAATCATTATAATTGTACCTCTTTTATAAAATTCTCATATATGCAGTCCCTGCTTTCTAAAAAATTTAATAGACCTTTTATTTGTTCACAGTCCCATCCACATGAATAAGCTGTAAAATGTTCTTCATGACCACCAACTGTTGAGCCAAAATGAAAAAGTTCACTGTCGAGTATTGCATATCTATCATGTATCTTCAATTTTTCTAGAATTTGAAATAAAAAAATATTTTTACCTTCTATTTGCTGTAATTGTTCTTTTACAGTTTTAATTTTCCTTCCTGTATATACTCTGAGTTGAGCTTCATCTTTAAGGTGCATAATATACTCAATTGGTATTTTGTGGAAATAGTCGTCTATAATAATTATGTTATTGCTTCTTTGATATTTCTGCCAAAATTCTTTTGCTACTTTATATTTATTAAAATTTTTAGCATAATCTTTCGAACATATATTTATATCTCTTCCAAGAATGCTATTATCATTTATAGATGGAAACAATAACTTGGGAGTGTACGAAGGCATTTCTATAGACTGAAAATCATTAAGAGGTTTTTTTGCCATTTAACCATTCCTCTAAAGATAAACATTTATTTTTATCTTCAATAATCTGTTTATACATATTAATAATCTGATTTGGATATTGAAGCTGAACTAAAATACTTGCTCGCTTACCAATATCAGCTAATGAATTCCCCGATAGCCAAACATTATTATCAACTATAATAAATCTATCGTGGAAAGCGGGCTTATCCCCTAACATAATATATGCA
>QWCY01006156.1_pt1 | contig 21036 bp, 15 predicted proteins | sample 1972631 | NCBI WGS metagenome assembly QWCY01 (sample SAMN09866696, study PRJNA288562) | Human gut metagenome isolate pre1_stool, whole genome shotgun sequencing... | isolation source: gut | host: Homo sapiens | place: USA: California
CACCTTTGCAGCATCCAGTATTATCTGCGCTTTTGGCTTAGCATCTGCCGCACCTCGCTCGCCGTATCGGCACTTAGAATTATGCGGTATTGCCTTAGCGTTTGAACAATGTATTTACTTCAGCGCCTGTTTCAGTTCATACAAGAAGTTCAGCGCTTCGATGGGGGTCAGGGTCTCAATATCCAGGCTGTTCAGCTTGTCCACAACCTCGCTGGGAACGGCGGGGTTGTTATAGGCTTCCACTGTTTCAAAATCCAGCTGCATGGCCTTGTTGGCGCCGGGAGCTGTGGCTTCCAGCTGGCGCAGCACGGCGTGGGCACGCTTGATCACGGCCTCCGGCAGACCGGCCAGTTTGGCGACTTCAATGCCATAACTGTCATCCGCCGGGCCCTGCACAATGCGCCGCAGGAAGGTGATATCCTCCCCGCGCTTCTTGACGGCGATGTTATAGTTTTTAATGCCGTCCACATCCTGGTCCATGCTGGTCAGCTCATGGTAATGGGTAGCGAACAAGGTTTTGCAGCCGATGTTATCGCAGATATACTCCACCACGGCGCGGGCAATGCTCATGCCGTCAAAGGTAGATGTGCCGCGGCCGATCTCATCCAGAATGACCAGGCTGCTTTTGGTGGCCCGCTGCAGAATTTCGGCCACTTCGGTCATTTCCACCATGAAGGTGGACTGACCGGCGGCAAGGTCATCCGATGCGCCCACGCGGGTAAAGATAGCATCCACCACGCCGACATGGCAGCTGGATGCCGGAACAAAGCTGCCGATCTGCGCCATCAGGGCAATCAGCGCATTCTGGCGCATGTAGGTAGATTTGCCCGCCATGTTGGGGCCGGTGATGATGAGCATGCGGTTTTCGGTTTCGTCCAGCGTTGTATCGTTTGGCACAAACAGACTGCCTTTCAGCATCTGCTCAATCACCGGATGGCGGCCCTCGGTAATAGAAAGCACATCGCTGTCATCCACCGTGGGCTTTACATAGTTGTTCTGCACCGCCGCTTCCGCAAAGGAAGCCAGAACATCCAGCTGGGCCACCGCAAAAGCCGTGCGCTGGATGCGCAGCAACTGGGCGGAGATGGCTTCCAGCAGGTCGGCAAACAGCTGGTGTTCCAATACCAACAGGCGCTCGTTTGCGCCAAGGATCTTGTTTTCCAGCTCTTTCAGTTCCGGGGTAATGTAGCGCTCCCCTGTTGTCAGGGTCTGCTTGCGGATAAAGGTATCCGGTACGCTGGCCGCATAGCTGCGGCTGACCTCAATATAGTACCCGAACACTTTATTGAAACCTATTTTCAGCTTGGGGATGCCGGTCTCCTTTTTCAGCTTGGCTTCCAACTGGGAAAGGAAGCCCTTGCCGCCGTGCATGATATCCCGCAGCTCGTCCACTTCGGCGTTGAACCCTGCGCGGATAGCACCACCGTCCTTAAGGTTTGCCGGGGGATCTTCCACCAGGGCACGGTTGATGAGGTCCAGCAAATCTTCCAGCGGGTCCACAGCGCCCGATAGCTCCTGCAGCAGTGGGGTGGTACACTGCCGGGCCAGCTGGCGTACCTGCGGCAGATAAGCACAGGTATCCCCCAGGGCTTTGACCTCCTTGGGGGTGGCGGAGCCATACAGAATGCGGGTGGTCAGGCGCTCAATGTCATATACATGGGAGAGCGCTTCTTTTAAGTCCGCACGGGTCACGTTGGCATTGTACAGTGCTTCCACAGCATCCAGACGCTGGTTGATGACGCTGCTGTCCACCAGCGGCTGCTCGATCCAGGCGCGCAGCTGGCGTTTGCCCATCGAGGTTTCGGTTTTATCCAGCACCCACAGCAGCGTACCACGCTTTTCGCGGCCGCGCATGGTTTCGGTCAGTTCCAGGTTAGCGCGTGTGACCGGGGAAAGCCGCATGTACTGGGCATCGGCATAGTTCTGCACTGACTTGATGCGGTCGATGCCGTGCTTCTGGGTCTCATGCAGGTAGCCAAGCAATGCCCCAAAGGCATAGGGCACCAGACCGTCCTGCGCAAAGCCGCAGGTATTGCGCCAATCCGCCCCAAACTGAGCAGTCATGGCGTTCTCCATCACACGTTGCTGGTAGCAGGCATCCTCGCGCAGTTCCACCAGCGCATGGGTATGCTGGCGGACATAGTTGGTTACTTCTTTTAAGTCCAGCAGTGCCGGGTTGATCAGAATTTCACTGGGCATATAGCGGCAGAGCTCGGTGATGATGGCCGGGCCCATTTTTTCCGCGGTCAGCTCGGTGGCATAGGCCTCACCGGTGGAAATATCCGCAAAGCAGATGCCGGCTTTCCAGCGGCTGCGCACCTTGCGGGTATAAATGCTGCAGATATAGTTGTTTTTATCGTCCGCCAGCATGCTGCTTTCGATCACAGTACCCGGCGTAATTACGCGGATGATATCCCGCTTGACCAGCCCTTTGGCCAGCGCCGGGTCTTCCATCTGTTCACAGATAGCGACTTTGTAGCCCTTGGCAATCAGGCGGGCGGCGTAAATTTCATACGAATGGAACGGCACGCCGCACATCGGCGCACGGTCCGGCAAGCCGCAGGCTTTGCCGGTCAGGGTCAGTTCCAGCTCCCGCGATGCCGTCAGGGCATCGTCAAAGAACATCTCGTAAAAGTCACCCACGCGGTAAAACAGAATCTCGTTGGGGTGCTGGCGCTTGATTTCCAGATATTGCTGCATCATGGGCGAAAGCGCCTGTGTATCAACATCCTCAACTTTTTGGGGCACAATGTTTGCTGCCATTCTTCACACTCCTGATTCTGTTCATGAACAAATTGGCTGCTGTGCTGCCTTAGTGGCAGCCGCCACAGGTGGAGCAGCTGCCGGTGCAGCCGCCGGTGGGAGCCTGAACGGTCATGGGGTCGCCGCCGTTCATGGCCGTGTTGATGATGGCATCAATATGGCTAACCATGGCTTCACACTCTTTTTTGGCGGTGTTGTAGCGCACCATGCCCTCACTGGACATGATCTGGGTGTACAGGTCGTTCACCTGCTGGTTCAGTTCGGCCACATGGGCGGCATCCGGTTCCGGCTTGGCGCTTTCGTTGTTCAGGTCCAGGCGCTTGAGGTTGAACTCGCCGATCAGGCCCTGCAGCTCCTGGTCGTTATCGTTTTCGCGGCGGGCTGCATCCAGTTCCAGGTAACGGGGGTCAGTCTGCATGGCGGCGGCGGCTTTTTTGAAAAGATCAATGCAATCCATTTTGGTTACTCCTTATTATTACGCTGTATTCAGCAAATGTTAGCTACGATATTTTATTGGAACTGGCTTTATTCTGCCAGTTCCCCCACCAGCAGTGCGGCGCGGGAACCGGTCAGGCGCACATTGGCGTACTGGCCGATCAGGCTTTCCTCGGCGGGGAACTCGACGACCAGGTTGTTATCCAGCCGCCCGTTCAGGGTGCCGGGGGTGCGGCCAGCAGCTTCCACCAACACTTTCACGGTCTGCCCCGCCATAGCGGCGATCATCGGGAAAGCAATGGAATCCTGCAGCTTCAGCAGGCGGTCCATGCGGGCTGCCTTTTCGGCATGGGTGGCCGGGTCCGGCAGCTTGGCAGCGATGGTACCCGTGCGCTTGGAATAGATAAAGGTAAACAGCTGCATGTATTTGACCCGCTGGATCAAATCAAGCGTTGCCTGGAAATCCTCTTCCGTCTCGCCGGGGAAGCCGACAATGATATCACTGGAGAAAGTTACACCGGGGATTTTCTCCTTAGCATAATTGATCAGGTCCATATACTGGGCAACCGTATAGTGGCGGTTCATTTCTTTCAGGATACGGTCACTGCCGGACTGCACCGGCAGATGGATATGCTTGCACAGGTGATCCTGCGCGGCAATGGTATCGATCAGCTTACGGCTGGCATCCTTGGGGTGGCTGGTCATAAAGCGGATCTGGTAATCGCCCGGAACGGTGCACAGCAGATTGAGCAGATCGGCAAAATCCGTCTTTTCTTCCAGACCTTTGCCATAGCTGTTTACGTTCTGGCCCAGCAGGGTGATTTCTTTATAGCCCTGCTCTACCAGCGTTTTGAACTCTGCCAGAACATCCGCCGGGGTGCGGCTGCGCTCGCGCCCGCGCACATAGGGCACAATGCAGTAGGTGCAGAAATTATCGCACCCATACATGATGGGCAGCCAGGCGCGGAAGCCGGAATCACGCCGGATGGGCAGCTCCTCCACCACGGCGTTGCGCTCGACCGGGGTTTCCAGGTAGCGCTTGCCGCGGTGCAGGCGCTCCACCAGCATGGCGGGCAGGCGGTCAATGCCGTCCACGCCGAACACCAGATCCACATAGGGATAGCTGGCGCGCAGCTTATCCACAATATGCTTTTGCTGCGCCATGCAGCCGCATACCCCGATGATCAGGCGGGGGTTCTTTTCCTTCAGCTTTTTCAGCGCGCCGACATTGCCGAACACGCGCTGTTCCGCATGTTCGCGCACAGCGCAGGTATTGAACAGGATCAAATCTGCCTGCTCGACGGAATCACAGACGCCGAAGCCGATGTCCATCAGCACGCCGCGTATCTTCTCACCATCGTTCACGTTCTGCTGGCAGCCATAGCTGCGCACATAGGCAAGGGGCGGGGTATCATAAGTCTGGGCGATGACGGCGGCGGCATCCGCGTTATGGGTATAGGTTAGTTTTTCCAAGATATTGCTCCTGACGGGTGCAGTTTGTCCCAGCTAACGCCTGGGAGAGCACAAAAAAATAGAATCTGACGCTTAAGTATACCGCAACGCACGGCAAAGTACAAGATGCCTGTCCCCAGAAATTTTGCTCAGAAAATTTTCTGGTGTCGAGAACTCTCACCGGGTTTGGAATTCTCATAAAGTTAGGCAGGGGGTTGTGGCATAAAGGCGGAAGTATTTAAGGTGTATCTGAAAACAAAGAAAATGACGGATATTTCGCAAACACAAGCAGGATTCCAAGGATTTTTAACGCATAATCCGGCTGTGCTTGTAGAAATAGACGATAGTTTCGACTTTTCAGATACACCCTAGGCCGTATTCTCGAAAATGCCGAAAAGATGGGTGCTCCTATTCCACCACTTAAAAATGTTCTTGAAAAGACGCAAGACAGTAACAACAATACGAATATTCTCTCACCATAGGCGTTCATTTTTTCTATTTACGGTTTTGTGATTTGGTTAAAATTATATTATGCCATTATTTCTACAGTAGCACACGACTCAGATAAAAGGCTCCCACATAACATGCCAGATAATAAACTTTTGCTTTGCGCGTAAAATCCCTTATTAAAAATACATAGACAAAAATTCCATAGCACAGTAACACTACACAGTGAACTGGCAGCAATTTTAGCGAACCATCTCCCAGGAACATTTCCGCAATGAAGGCAATAAACATCGGTGGAAGCATTGTCGCACTGATATCAATCAATTCGTGAATCTCAAACTTTTGATTTTTGAAGGATATCTGCTGCAGAATAACATACACCACAATTCCCGTCAAACTTCCCAATGTGTTTACAATAAGGTCATCTATATCTACGACACCAGTTTTTAAAACGAGCTGCGCGCTTTCTATGAAGAATGTTGTCAAGCATGACATTCCAACTGCTTTATATACGCGGAAATTCTTTTGATAATAGCAGTAAATTACTCCAAAAGGTACAAACATTACCATATTATAAAGCATATCCCATGAAACAGGGCTGCGACCATATTTCAAGTTTTCTCTAATATTATGGAACGGCAGTAGATTAATTTCTTCCACCCGCGTTAGTTGACCACCCATAATTGTCATAATCACGTTAAAACGCGACACACACATACAAAATACTATCAAAAAATATAGTATCGTCATAAACTGGAAGCCATGCTTTCTTCTGCTTTTCATGATCGGTTGCCTCTCCAATCGCTTTCATTTATCATAGACTTCTTTAAATTTGTTTATGGCAACACCGCACGATTCCCGCCTGACGGCTTAAGCACCGCTCCGGCGGCTGCGGCACTTAGAATTGTGCGGTATTGCCTTATCTTTACTGCTGGGCATCGTATAGTTCCTTGTAGATTCTACATGTATCCTATAGTCTATCATGTTCTCCATGATAAATCAATTTTCCATCGTCAAATACGCAATTTCTACACCTGCCCCGGAAAATTTTGCTGGAATGGGGCGCGGGCATTTTTTTTGGGGGGTGTTTTCCCCTGCCCGGCCGTAAGTTCAATCAACGAATCAAAGCGAATCCCGCAAAACAAAAAGTACCGTCCCCGCAGCGCTACTGCAGGTCCGGTACATCATCGTATATTCGTATGCTGATCTGCCTGCGCTGCGGCAGGCGGGATTTCGGGGGATTGCCATTACATTAAGCTGAACAGGTCAACCTGGCTGGTTTCCGGCAGATTTCCCAAAGCGCCGACTTCGTGCAATTTGTCGAATACCGACTGCGCCACGCCGGAGGCTTGCTGCAGTTCTTCCACCGAGATATATTCCTGCCCATGGATGGTAGCCTGTTCCAACGCCACAGCGGCAGCTTCGCCCAGGCCGCGGATGGCGGTAAAGGGCAGGCGCACTTTGCCGTCCTCCACCACATACTTGCTGGCATAGCTCTTGCCCAGCTCAATGGGCAGGAACTGGCAGCCGCGCTGCAGCATTTCATTGACCAGCTGCAGGCTGACAAGGGCATCATCGTCCTTAGCGGTACGCTCATCCTTGGGGATCTTTTCGTTATCCCGCAGGTGCTCCTTGGCCACGCGCACACCGCCAACAGCTGCTTCATAGTCGATATCCGCGCCGCGAACGGTAAAGTACACAGCATAGAAGATAGCTGGGTGGTACACCTTGAACCACATCAGGCGGATGGCCGCCATCAGGTAGGCAACAGCGTGAGCCTTGGGGAACATATACTTGATCTTGCGGCAGGATTCGATGTACCAATCCGGCACATCATGCTCCTTCATGGCTTCTTCCCAGCCGGGCTTAAAGCCGCCCTTGGCCACCTTGCCTTTACGCACGGCCTCCATAATGTCAAATGACATTTTGGGTTCCAGCCCCTTACGCAGCAGGTAGAGCATGATGCTGTCACGGCAGCCGATCACCTCGGCAATGGTGCAGGTACCGGAGCGGATCAGTTCGTCCGCGTTGCCGGTCCACACATCCGTGCCGTGGGACAGGCCGGAGATTTGGATCAGCTCCGAGAAGTTTTTCGGCTTTGCATCCAGCAGCATGCCGCGCACAAAGTTGGTGCCCATTTCCGGGATGCCGAAGGTACCGGTCTGGCTGCCGATTTGCTCCGGGGTAACGCCCAGTGCTTCGGTGGAGGTCAGCAGGCTGTAGACCTTGGGATCGTTCATCGGCACGCTGTCAATGGGGATGCCGGAATACTCTTCAAAGAACTTATAGAAAGTCGGAACATCATGACCCAGCTCGTCCAGCTTGAGCAGCGTATCATGCAGGTACTTAAATTCAAAGTGGGTGGTCAGCAGGCCGCCCTTCACATCGTCCGCCGGGTGCTGAATGGCACAGAAATCATAAATATCAAAGGTGGAAGGCACAACAACCATGCCGCCGGGGTGCTGGCCCGTGGTGCGCTTGACACCGGTGCAGCCCAGGCACAGGCGGTTTTCCTCAGCACGGTTCACGGTTTTGCCACGCTCTTCCAGATATTTTTTCACATAACCGTAAGCCGTTTTATCCTGCAGGCCGGATACTGTGCCCGCCTTGAACACATTCTCCTTGCCGAACAGCTCCTCCGTATAGCGGTGAACGTTGGACTGGTACATGCCGGAGAAGTTCAGGTCGATATCCGGCTCCTTATCGCCGTAAAAGCCCAAGAAGGTTTCAAACGGGATATCGTGGCCGTCCATGACCATGGGTTCGCCGCAGACAGGGCATTTTTTATCCGGCAGGTCAAAGCCGTCCATCGTCACGCCATCATCAATCCACTCGCTGTGCTTGCATTTGGTGCACAGGTAGTGCGGCGGCATGGAGTTGACCTCCGAAATGCCTGAAAAGTGCGCCACAGCGCTGGAGCCGACAGAGCCACGGCTGCCCACCTGGTAGCCGCCTGCGTTGGAAAACGCCACCAGCTTGACCGCAATGACATACAAAACAGCGTAACCATGGCCGCAGATGGAATCCAGCTCTTTTTTCAGGCGCTTTTGCAGCACATCCGGCAGGGGGTTGCCGTAATCACGGCGGGCGTGCTGCCAGGTGCCGGAGCGCAGCTGATCCTCAGCACCCTCAATGGAAGGCGGGTAGGTTCCCTTGGGGATGGCGCGCAGATTGTTATCAATGGTAGCGGCAATCTTGTTGGGGTTGGTCACGCAGATTTCAAAGGCTTTTTCCTGCGGGAGATAGCTGAACTGCTCCAGCATATCCGGCGTGGTGCGGTAGAACAGCGGGGCCTGGTTGTCAGCATCCTTAAAGCCGTTGCCTGCCTGCAGGACCGCGCGGTAAATGCGGTCCTCCGGCTCCTGGAAGTGAACGTCACCGGTGGCAACCACGGGGATATGCAGTTCTTCGCCCAGCTGGATGATGGTGCGGTTGAAGTTCTTGATGGCTTCGATGGAATCCACCTGCCCATTGCGGACCATGAACTCGTTGTTGCCAAGAGGCTGCACTTCCAGATAGTCATAATACCGGGCAATGCGCAGCAGTTCATCATGGGCCTTGCCTGCCACTACGGCGCGGTACAGCTCGCCTGCTTCGCACGCAGGTGAAAGCAGCAGGCCCTCGCGGTATTGATTCAGCAGGCTGCGGGGCACGCGCGGCTTTTTGAAGAAATACTTGGTGTGCGCCGCACTGACAATGCGGTACAGGTTTTTGAGTCCTGTCTGGTTCTGCACCAGAATGATCAGGTGGTAATACTTCTTTTTCAGCACCTCTTTGTTGCCGCCAAGGCCGGTGTTGATAGCCTCCACGGTGGTCATGTCCTTCTCCTTCAAATCGGAGAGCATAACCTCAAAGATGCGGGCCAGCGCCATGGCGTCATCCACGGCGCGGTGGTGGTTAAAGGGCTGGATTTCCAGATGTTTGTTGATGGTATCCAGTTTATAGTTATGCAGGCCGGGGAACAACGCCTGCGCCATGGGCAGGGTGTCAATATAGGTGTTGGAAAAATCCACCCCCGCCTTATCCCCTGCTTTACGGATGAACAGCATATCAAAGCTGTTGGCGTTGTGGGCAACCAGGATGTTATCGCCGCAGAATTCCTTGAATTGGCGGATGGCCTCGGCCGGTGTGGGGGCATCGGCCACCATGCTGTCGTTGATGCCGGTCAGCTCCACCACCTTTTGCGGGATGGGTTTGCCGGGGTTGACGAAGGTACAGAAACTCTTATCCGGGTTGATCTTGCCGTTTTCCACGTACACGGCGCCGATCTCGGTCAAAGCTTCCACGTTGGAGTCCAGGCCGGTGGTCTCGGTATCAAACACCACAAAGGAGCCGGTGATGGGCATGGTTTTGGTGCCATACACAGCGGGGATCATATCGTCCACAAAGTAGGCTTCACACCCATAGATCAGCTTGAAGTTGGGGTCGTCCTGGTGGATCTCGTCAGTGGCAAGCATGGCTTCCGGGTAGCCCTGGCACACACCGTGGTCGGTAATGGCAATGGCGCGGTGGCCCATGCGGTGGGCCAGGCGCACGATCTTGCCGGAATCGCAGAAGCCGTCCATGCTGCTGGACTTGGTATGCAGATGCAGTTCCACGCGCTTTTGCCCCTCGGGGGCATCATCATGGCGGGGCATACGCTCCACCTGCAATACATCATAGGGCAGCAGGACATAGTCGTGCTCGTACTTATCGTAGGTATAGTTGCCGCGCACGATGAGGGTTGTGCCGGATTTGAGGCCCTCCCACTTAGACATATCCTCGTTTTCATCGCCGAGGACTTTGAGGTTGATGGAACCGTTATAGTCGGTGATGGAGGTAAAGTAGATTTTGCGGCGGTTGCCCTTTACCTCGGTAAAGAATACGTCGCCCCACACGGTCACCTTGCCGCCATCGCCCAGATCGTTCAGCGGGCGCAGGTCGGCAGGCTTGAAAGACTTGCCATAGAACACCTTAGCCGGCTTGGAGGTGAGCTCCAGCCCCTCAATGGTAAAGGGTGCCACTTCTTCTTTGGCCTTGAACTGCACGGCGGGCACCTTTTCTGCCACGCGGCGGTCGAGTTCGTCCGCATCCATCTGTTTGCCGACCAGCTCCATGCGCACAATAGGCAAAGCACCGGTGCGCTCCTGGATGAGTTCTGCCAGATGCTTGGGCAGCTCCACGCTTTCCAGAATCGGCAGACCCGCGTTGACCCGCACCACAAGACCGTCCTGAGCAAAAGCAACCGGCTGGGTTTTATCCAGAAAGCCGTTGACCGGCATCCCCTGCTGTTTGAGCTCTTCGATCATAGCCTTGACGGCTTCCGGCGTGATGGCGTTATAGTTGAAGTAGTTGCGCATGGTCAACTCATAACCGGCAAAAATCTGCTCCAATGACGCCAAAAGACGCCCGCACAGGGCAGAGTCCAGCGGCTCTGTGCTGCGCAGGCAGATGATAACTTTGCGTGCGGAACGGAACAGTTCTACCCGCTCCACAAACACATTGCTGAAGCTGGCGGTAAACTGTTCATCGGCCGTGAACTGCGGCCAAACCTGGGTAACAAGTGGTTTTAACATAGCACCTCTTGAGAGTTACGGACGGCCTTTTTTGAAAAAAGGCCTGGCAAAAAACTTTAAGGCATCACCGCACAATTCCCGCCTAACGGCTCAAGCACCGCTCCGGCGGCTGCGGCACGGCATCTGCGTTGCCAAAATGCTCGATAATGTCGGGTTGCGGTACCCAGCCCGGCAGCTGGCATTAAGCACCCCTGTTTTCGCAGGCTTTGTTAGCATCACATAGAAGTGCAATGCTCTATTTACCGGGAAATATAAATCAGACTTTTTCTCAGCGTGTTGAAAAGCGCATTTTCCCTTGTAGAGGATAGGGGTGAACGCCACCGCAGAGGAATTCTGCCTTGCCGTGTGCTGCGAACGTTGCACATGATTTGTAGGGGACGATGCTTGCATCGTCCCGCAATGGTGGGCTTTGCCGCAAATTCCTCCACAGCAGGCTCCGCAAGGTGACGGGCGCACAGCGTGCGCCCCTATGGTCACTATGGGGTAAACAGCGCAGGTTTCCCATGCGGTGCCGTGTCGCTTTCACGCAACATTTTCATCGCTTTGGCATCGGTTTTCGGACTTGTTTTCGGAACTTGTTTTTATCTTTGCGGATGACATGCATCGCGGTGATGGTGGCCACCACGCCGGGCAGCAAAAAGGCAAAGGCATCCAGCACCAGGCAGGCGGCCAGCTTGATTGCGGCGTTGGGAGCACTTTTGCAGTACCAGACTTCCAGCACAATACTGACCACAAAGCACACCAGCAGCACCGTGCCAATGCAAAGCAGCCCCCGCACAAACGGCGGGAGCTTGGCTTTAGCGGTCGGTTCTGCGTTTTTGGGGGTGTTCCGGACCATTACAGTTTATGGATTTCCTCAACGAACTGGCTGACGATATCGCCTTTCAGGGTGCAGATCTTCTCGCCATGCTCAAACAGCACAGCACAGTCCTTGCCGCCTGCAATGCCGATGTCCGCATCGCTGGCTTCGCCGGGGCCATTGACAATACAGCCCATAATGGCGATCTTTACCGGCTTTTTGAAGCCCTCTTCTTTCAGGCGGCGCTCCACCTCGTTGGCAATTTCGATCATGGGGTACTGGGTGCGGCCGCAGGTGGGGCAGCTGATGATCTCCGGCCCGGCCACGGCGTAGCCAACCGCACGCAGGATATCATAACCGGCGTACACTTCATCCTCCGGGTCGCCGGTCAGAGAGACGCGCAGCGTATCGCCGATGCCTTCCAGCAACAGGCCGCCAATCCCCATGCCGGATTTGATCAAGCCCATGCGGTTGCCGCCGGCTTCGGTCACACCCACATGCAGGGGGTAATCTGTCTGGGAGGCCAGCAGCCGGTAAGCGGCCATCATGCGCGGCACGTTGGAGGATTTTATGGAGATGACGATATTATTAAAGTCATGCTTTTCCAGCAGGCGCACATGGTACATGGCACTTTCCACCATGGCTTCCGGCACAGGGGCACCGTAACGGGCCAGGATATGCTTTTCCAGGCTGCCGCCGTTCACGCCAATGCGGATGGGGATGTTTTTGGCGTTGCAGGCATCCGCGACCGCTTTTACACGGTCATCATCACCGATGTTGCCGGGGTTGATGCGAATCTTATCGGCACCGGCATCGATGGCGGCAAGGGCGGCGCGATAGTCAAAGTGGATATCGGCCACAACGGGGATATCCACCGCCTCCTTAATGGCCGATACCACCGCGGCATCTGCCGGGGTGGGCACCGTAACGCGCACGATCTGGCAGCCCGCTTTTGCCACGCGTTTTGCCTGCTCCACGTTGCCCGCAATATCCTTAACGGGCACATTGAGCATGGTCTGCACTGCAATGGGGTTGGTACCGCCAATGGTAATGTTGCCGATTTTGACCGTCCGTTTTAGCTGACGCATGGAAAAACGCCTCCTGTATGTTACTTCGCAAAGCCTACTGTTCCCCTTTTATCTGGGTTGCTGCGGCTTTCGTTCCAAATCAAAGAATATATTTTGCCACATCCTGCATCGTGGTCAGCACCACCAGCATTAAAAGCAGGATCATGCCTGCCGCGTTGATGGCTGTCTGGAAGCGCAGCGGCAGTTCCCGCCGGGTAATGCCTTCTGCGGCAAGGAACAGCAGCTTGCAGCCGTCCAGCCCGGGGATGGGCAGCAGATTAAACACGCCAAGATTTACCGTGATGACAGCGGCCAGGCTGAGCACATCCCGCCAGCCATATTTGACGGCTTCATTGACCGCATTGACTATACCGACCGGACCGGAAAGCTCATTGACGCCCACACGCCCGGTGAAAAGGTCCAGAAATCCGCGCAGGATGACCCGCGCATAATAGCAGAAATACCGTGCCGCCCCATGCACCACGCTGCGCGGCGTTTTTTCAATACCATACACCCGGAAATCCAGTACCATGGAGGTTGTGCCGTCCGCATTGGTAGTGGAATCAAACTGCACCTGGGGCAGTGTGACCAGCTTGCCGTCCCGCAGAACCGTGATGGTTGCGGTATCATTTTCGGTACGTTGCAGTTCGTACATGACATCTTCAGCCGTAAAGCAGAAATGCCTGTTGACCGACATGATCTCATCGTTCACCTGCAGGCCAGATGCCTGGCTTTTTGGGTTTTCACCCTGGAAGTCATAAATGATCTTGCTGGTCACAGCGCTGCCGCTGGCCACAAGTACCAGCAACAGGATAAAGCCCAGCACAAAATTCATCAGGGCACCGGCGGCAATCACAAAAAAGCGCTGCCAGGGGCTTGCTTCCACAAAGCTTTTGCCATCCACCGTCAGGGGGAACAAGGGAGCATGCGGATCATAGGTATGCACAGAAGCAGCGGCAGCATCCTGCTTTTTCGCAGGTTCTGCCCGCTCCTGCTCGTCCGGGTTCTCAGATTCTTCCGGGGTTTCACCGGCAAGGTTATTGTAACCGCCCAGCGGCAGCAGACGCACGGAATAACGGGTGCCGCCCCTGACGGTGCTCCACAGCGCCGGGCCGAACCCGATGGAAAATTCCTCCACATGGATGCCGCAGTGCCGGGCGGCAAAAAAATGCCCGGCCTCATGCACCAGCACCACCGTGCCAAATACTAAAACTGCCACAATCGCGGTCAGCAGAAAATTCATAAGCACCTCGCTTACAGGGAACTTTGACAGCCGGGCCGCCAAATGCCCGGCACAGAAGAGTTACACATGGGCTTTTACATAATCGCGCGCCATGCGGTCGCAGTCATACACATCCTGCAGGGTATAATCCCCGCCAAAGCTGTCGCTGTCCACCATGCCTTCCACCAGGCGGCCAATATCCAAAAAGCCGATCTTATCCTGCAGGAACAGGCGCACAGCTTCCTCGTTGGCACCGTTTGCGGCGCAGGGGCCAAGGCCGCCCTTGCGGATCGCCTTTTTGGCGGCTGCCAGGCAGCGGAACGTTTCATCATCCGCCACATCAAAGCTCAGATGCTTGAGGGCAGCAAAATCCAGCTCCGGCACCGGGCTGGGCAGACGGTCCGGCCAGGTCAGGGCATACTGGATCGGAATGCGCATATCCGGCACGCCCAGCTGAGCGATAACAGAATGGTCGGCAAACTGCACAGCAGAGTGCACAATGCTTTCGCGCTGGACAACAATCTGAATCTTATCCTCCGGCAAGCCAAACAGCCAGACAGCCTCAATCAGCTCCAGACCTTTGTTCATCAGGGTGGCGGAATCGATCGTGATCTTAGCGCCCATATTCCAGTTGGGGTGCTTGAGGGCATCAGACTTGGTTTTGCCGCGCAGCTGCTCGGTCGTCATGCCAAAGAAAGGTCCGCCTGACGCGGTGAGCAGAATCTTTTCCAGCCGTTTGGCAGAATGCTGGTCCTGCAGGCACTGGAAGATGGCGGAATGCTCGCTGTCCACCGGCAGCAGCTTGACGCCGTATTTCTTTACCGCGTCCGTTACCAGGTGGCCGCCGGTCACAAGGCTTTCCTTGTTGGCGAGGGCCAGATCATGTCCGCTTTCGATTGCAGCCAGAGAGGCCGGCAAACCGGCAATACCGACTACCGCGTTCAATACAACATCGGGGCCATCCATGGCAGCCAGAGTGCGCAGCCCCTCCGGGCCTTTCAGCAGTTTGGGTGCGTTGGCGGTACCGGCAAGGGCAGCATCCAGTTTCTCACAGGCGGCAGGGTCCACCACGGCCACATATTCCGGGTGGAACTCTTCGATCTGCTTTTGCAGGATCTCCACGCGGGAGTTCGCTGCAAGGCCAAAGATACGGTAGCCGTGCATCCGGGCAACATCAAGGCTCTGGGTACCGATGGAACCGGTGGAGCCAAGCAGAGTAATGGTTTTTGGCATGTTGACATCCCCTTATGGAAAGGCACTGCCCCAAAAGTGCAGTGCCGGTTGTTGTTCTGGTTTTCGGGACCCGGCCTGTTGATACGGCGGCCCCCTGTTTACACTTTACTGGAACACATAAAAGAAGTAACGCACCACGATGGACACCAGCGGCGCGATAAACATCACGCTGTCAAACCGGTCCAAAATACCGCCGTGGCCGGGGAAAATGGTGCCGTAATCTTTGATCCCCACCTGACGCTTGACGGCAGAGGCGAAGAGATCGCCCAAAATGCCCAGCACCGACGCCACGGCGCCCATGGCGGCAATGATGATATAGTGCCGCGCGGTGACAGCCACCGTCAGGCTGGCGAACCGGCCGGAAAGCGCGCTGTAAATAATGGTTGCCAGCAGCCCGATGACCACGCTGCCGATCACACCGCCGATGGCGCCTTCCACCGTTTTGTTGGGGCTTACCACCGGAGCCAGCTTGTGCTTGCCGAACGCGCGGCCCGCAAAGTAGGCGCAGGTATCGCCGCCCCAGGCAAAGCACAGGATCAGCAGGATGAAGTAGATGGCATCATAGCCGTACATATCCATCGGCAGGCAGCGCTTGAGGTGGATGAGAGAGTAAAAGCAGAACAGAATCACACCGCTGAAGTAGATAAAGCCGCTCAGCTTGCCAAAATCCAGCGTTTTATCATGGGTGATGAGCACCACATTATAAAACAGCACCGTCAAAAAGCCCACAGCCAGCAGCGCTGCGCGCGCCGCGCCGCTGGAGCTGAGCATGAGCAGCATGGTAAACGGCACCGCTGCCGCATACAGGTACCACTGCTTTTTGCCAAAGCCCATTGCGGTAAACACTTCATGAATGCCAAGCAGGCAGATAGCCGCCAGCACCAGGTCAAACAGGATCGTGTCAAAGAAAGCCAGAACCACGGCAAGAACAGCCAGCCCGACTACGGCGGTAATGATGCGAGTTTTCATAAAAGATGGTTTCCTTTCAACAGCAGCTGCGGTGTGTTAAGCCTATCCCCTGCCATGATATGCGGTGGAACGGCGTTTCTTGCACTTCTGCCGGAATAAACTGCGTGCCGCGCATGGCGTTCAGGCGCGGCACACAGCTGGGGTGTATCTGAAAAGTCGAAAATTCAGTCTATTTCTACAAGCACAGCGGGATTTTGCGTTAAAAAGCCTTAAATCCTGCTTGTATTTGCGAAACATCCGTCCTTTTCTTTGTTTTCAGATACACCGTAAAGAGGGACTGCGCCCAGGCAGGCTTACGCCCGTCTGCCGCAATCAGACCTCCATGATCTCCTGATTTTTACGGGCGCAGGTTGCGTCAATTTCCTTAACGAACTTATCGGTCAGCTTCTGGACCTCTTCTTCCAGGTTCTTCTGGTCGTCCTCGGTCAGCTCGCCAGCCTTTTTCTGGGCTTTGAACTTATCCATGGCATCGCGGCGGACATTGCGCACAGCGACCTTGGCTTCTTCGCCCTGCTTCTGCACATCCTTGGTCAGCTGCTTGCGACGTTCCTCCGTGGGGGCCGGGAACACCAGGCGGATGGTGTGGCCGTCATCAATGGGGTTGATGCCGATATCGCTGGTCTGGATTGCCTTGGAGATTGCCTTAATCAGGGTACCATCCCAAGGGGTGATGGTCAGGATGCGGGCTTCGGAAACAGCCACGGATGCAACCTGCTGGACCGGCGTCGGGCTGCCGTAATAATCCACCATTACTTTATCCAGGATGCCGGGGTTTGCGCGGCCTGCACGGATGGAGGTCAGCTCGCGGTCGAGATGGGCAACGCAGTTGTTCATTTTTTCTTCGTAAATTTTGGTCGTGCTGCTCATGAGGGTTTTCTCCTTTTTCGATATATAAATTAGGGGTTAAAATACTTTGCGGTTACTCGCGCACAATGGTGCCCACGTTTTCGCCCTGCAGGGCACGGGCAATGTTGGCGGGCTCGTTCAGGTCAAACACCACAATGGGCAGACCGTTGTCACGGCAGAGGGTTGCGGCGGTGGAGTCCATAACAGCCAGGCGCTCGTCCAACACACGGGTAAAGGTCAGGGTATCGTACTTGACGGCATCGGGGTACTTGTGGGGATCCTTATCATACACGCCGTCCACCATAGTTGCCTTGAACATGGCGTCTGCGCCGATTTCCAAGGCGCGCAGGGCGGATGCGGTATCAGTAGAGAAGATGGGGTTGCCGGTGCCGCCGCCGAACACGACGATCTTGCCTGCTTCCAGCTCAGCGATTGCCTTATCGCTGCGGAAGGTATCGGCCACCTGCGGCATGGCGGAGCTGGTCATAACAACAGCGGGCACACCCTGCTGGCGCAGAGCATCCTTGACGGCAATGGCGTTCATCACGGTTGCCAGCATACCGATCTTGTCTGCATCCATGCGATCCATTTTGCCGGAGGAGCGGCCGCGCCAGAAATTGCCGCCGCCAACTACGATGCCGATCTGTGCGCCAAGGTCATACGCTGCCTTGATGCCCGCGCAGATAGAAGCAATAGTAGTTTCATCAAAACCGGTGCCTTTTTCGCCGGAAAGTGCTTCGCCGGAGACTTTCAAAAGAATACGTTTATATTGAACTGCCATATTCAAACACCACCTGTATTTTCCGGGCACAGCCGCCGCTGCCGGGTTTTCCCAAACTGCACCCATATTATCTTTTCCCTTGTATTTTACAATAGTTTGCGCTCAAAGTAAAGCCGTTGTTTGAAAAAAGAAAAATTGACATAATTACATTTTGTTTTCCGCTTACCGCACAGAAAAACAGCGGCGCACCGGGTGCGCCGCTGTACAAATTATATTTATTGCTTATGGCAACACCGCACAATTCCCGCCTGACGGCTTAAGCACCGCTCTGGCGGCTACGGCACGGCAGCTGCGTTGCCAAAATGCTCGATAATACACAAAGTATTATCTGCGCTTTTGGCTTAGCAGCTGCCGTGCCTCGCTCGCCGTATCGGCACTTAGAATTGTGAGGTGTGCGCAGCACATTATGGGTGCCGAACGCTGCCAGCGGTTCCGGCGGCAACGTCATGCGCAGCACGGTTTCCTGGTTTGCTGCGGTTTCCAGCCGCCAGCCCAAATTTTGGGCGCAGCGGTATACCAACAGCAAACCGGTGCACCCGTTGGCAAGGGCTTCCGGTGTCTGAACACCAGCCAACTGGGCGCAGGCGGCCTCTGGCCAGATCCTGCCGTCATGGTATTCCAGCGTGCGTCCGGTGCAGCTTATCGTAATTTTTGCCGCCGGGTTTGCCCGCAGAGAATTGGAAAACAGGTTGGCAAACATCGTTTGGACGATGGCCAAATCAATCTGCGCCCAAACCGGCTGGTTCTGCGGCATGGGCTGTAAGTGCACCCGGCCGGTAACGGCGCATTCTTCCAGCTCATGGTTGGCGGCATCACACAGCTGAGCCAGGTACACCGTCATTTCCTGCACAGTCCAGTTCAGCTGCCGGGGCGGCTGGCTTTGCGCCACAAGATCCGCCGCATTATCCGCCAAGCGTTCCAGGCGGAAAATGCGCTGTTTCATCTCTTCCAGCAGCGGTGCTGCCATATCCTGTACATCAGGGGTGGCAGCGTGCACAAGATAATTCTGCAAGGCATCCACAGTGCTTTGCAGCAGGCAGAAATCCGCAAAAAAGCGGCCTTTCAGCCCCCCGCGCAGCTGCAGTTCATCCGCTGCATCTTCCTGCTGCGGGTGCAGGGCATCGGGCAGTGTATGTTCCGGCATAGGAAGCTTCTCCTTTTATAGCGCTGGATATGCCCGTTTATCTGCTGCTGTCAGCAGCGCAGGTCATGGTGCGTGCGTGCGATCACCGCTTCCAGCAGTTCACTTACCGTCAGGCGATCCTGCGGGGTCTTGCCGTTGCGCTCGCACAGCATCTGGTAAGCCGGCGTATTGCTTTTGTACAGCCGTGCATTCAGGCGTTCCAGGGCCGATCGCACCGCCGGGCCATTTACGCCAAACGGCTCCCCTGCTTTGGTGCACAACTCCCCCAGGGAACACGCCTGGCGGTCGCAGACCGCAATATACACGGCTTCCTGCAGGTAATTGATACCATAGGCCAGGTTTTTGTAGCAGCCAAGGGTGCGCAGCTGAGCCGTAACGCTCTCATGCACCAGGTAACGGTTCAGCCGCGGGCCGCTTGCTGCTGTTTGATACACCGTATCAAATAATTCGGGCAAACTATATGGTTTGAATATAGTACACTCGGCCCCCAATGTCAATATTTTTTCAATTTGGGGCGCTGCACTGGGCATCAGGGTTACAATAATATGCGGTTCATACTTGATCTGCTGTTGGCGTATGCTGCGCAGCAGTGGAAAAATTGTGGTATCACTCAAAACCGAATCCAGCACCAGAACTTCCGGCCGCAGGCCGCCTTGCAGCATATGCAATACTTCTGCGCCGGAATCAATGATTGCGCTTACCTCAATGGCATCATTGGTTTCTGCATACAGGCGGATCATCTTGCGCTGGGCTGTATCACTGTCTGCAAACAGTGCGGTCACACGTTCGACCAGCTTTTCTTCCGTCATTCTTGTTTCTCCTACCGGGGCAAGGCATCACATACGGTCCCCCTGCATTTTAACATTCTTTCGCAGCTTTTTGCTGCGCATTTGGTTCAGGTACTCAGCAGCCTGCGTTCAGCACTTCAACCTGCCCCACTGTGCAGCAATCAGCCAGCACATCTGCGGCCTGGCTGGGCATTACGGTGTTTTCGTATAAGTATTGCAACAGGTTCCGGGCGCGGCACTCCATATCTGCGGGGAAGGTACAACGCACAGCGGGGCCCGCCTCCCCGCTCACCAAAATGCGCAGCTCCGGGCCACATTGCCACAGGGTATAATACACACGCGTTTCCGCCTGTAATCCTTCAATGTAACTGAACAATCGGGTTTGCTTTGTCAGCAGTCTGTTTACCTTGCTTCTGCCTGCTTTTCCACAATGATCCTCCACGGTTTTAGGGCCTCCTTTTCCCTGCCGGTACGCTAATCCACCCCGCCGCAGCATAAGCAGACTGTTACCATGTGTAACCTTTTATAGTTGCTCTCTCATTGTATTGCGCCTGCTACCCAGGCTGTTACCCCTCTGCTTTTGGCAGGTCCAGGCTGCAAGCCTTGCCCGCCGCATGGTTAATATTGTATTAAGGTTACTATATACAGCCGCACGGCAAAAAGTCAAGGCTTTTGGGATATACGGTTTTGTACGGCCAGTACAATTTTAGAGCTATGCGTTTTATTTTATCATATATACGTTATTATTATAAGCAAATATTATTCGTCTGTCGATATATGCCGATTTTTGCAGACCTCAGGCCAGGAATTGCCGTTGTTTTATTGTTGTGCTCTTGTTGTAAAAGGAACGCCGCACAGATGGCCGGCGACGTTGGGGATCGTGGGTATTCTGTTTTCTAAGGCAATACCGCACAATTCCCGCCTTGCGGCTTAAGCACCGCTCCGGCAGCTGCGGCACGGCATCTGCGTTGCCAAAATGCTCGATAAGACATCCAATATTCTTGGCCGGGTAAGCATGATAAAGGCCTTTGCCTACTTCCGGGATCACGTTTTCCCGGCGTTCTCCTGCCGCTTTTTCAGGCTGAACAACATCTGCGTACTTTTTTCAAAACCAGCTTGACAATTTTCCCCTGCTGCGGTATAGTAGTTAAGTCAACAATATGGGCTCGTAGCTCAGCTGGGAGAGCGTTCGGTTCGCATCCGAGAGGTCGAGGGTTCGATCCCCTTCGAGTCCACCAATTTGCCGCATCGTTTTGTACGATGCGGCGTTTTTTATTAAGAACTTGAGTGAAGAAAAACCACCAGCTAAGCTGGTGGAATAAAAACGGCTTTAGCCCTAGACAAAGAGAAACCTCTCTGTAGAATAGAGTGTGGGTTTGCCAACCACATTCTAGAAACAGAGAGGTTTATCTTTGAAATGAAAAATAACAAAGACGTAGATAGTTTAAGCCATACGACATGGAGATGTCAATACCATGTAGTGTTTGCACCGAAATATCGGAGAATGGTGATTTATGGCCAAATCAAAAAAGATA
>QWCY01004790.1_pt1 | contig 20975 bp, 25 predicted proteins | sample 1972631 | NCBI WGS metagenome assembly QWCY01 (sample SAMN09866696, study PRJNA288562) | Human gut metagenome isolate pre1_stool, whole genome shotgun sequencing... | isolation source: gut | host: Homo sapiens | place: USA: California
ACGTTCCCGCCATGCGGAAAGTTCAGACACGGAAAGCGTTTGCTTTTCTTCTGTGCAGAACGTGCCCTGTTCACCATTTTCCCAGTTGCACCACCAAAGTGTCGCAGGGATATCGACATGCGCGATATATGCGCCGTTTTGTTTATGCGGTTTGGTCTGGGTAGGACAACGATGCAGTTTTCCGTCCGCCATGATTTCGGCCGGAATCAATCCCTTGTCGGTCAGGATGTCCCGAAAGATTTGCAGGGGATTACTCATGATTCTCTCCCTGACGGCCGAGGTTTTTGATAAATGCGGCAATGTCCTCCGCCCGCCAGACTGTTGTACGGGGACCAAGTTTCACGGGTTTGGGATAACGTCCGGTGCGACATCCCTCCCACCATGCGCTCTTGCTTATGGGAATTATGCTGAGAACCTGAGGCAGACGCAGAAGGCCGTGAACGGGGATGGGAGCTTGATGCTGTTTCATAAAAAAATCTCCTGAATCTGGTTGGATTTCAGGAGAATCTGGCACACGTCAAACGATTCCCGTGAGGGAATCGGACGGGAAAATGACGGGAAAATCTAAAAAAGACGGGAAAACGACAGGCTGGTCATGCCTTGACTATGGAGTATCCATTCGTTCTCTTGAGAAGATTGTCCACCATATTACGATAGGATTTTTCGTCCCTGTACTCTTTTTTCGCAAGCAGGCGACCCACATGTGTCTTCCGCCCCACTGAGGCATTATGGTCTGTCCCGGATGATTGGGAGCCGCACCAGTACAGCAGAACGTAGGCGATCACCTCAAGGGGATACTTCTCTTTCATGGCGTCACGGACAGCCGCATCCGGCCTTCCTTCCCAAACGGCTCCGGGAATACGAAAAACGAGTTTTCCATCCTGTGGCGACCTTTCACATAGGGGAACTGCTGCCGCTTTGTCGGCAACGGACGATTCCGGCGGAGCTGCCCGTAAAAGGGATTCCACAAGGGCGCGGGTGATGCCTTTTACTTCCCGGCGCAGGGGATAATAGCGGAGATGCCTGATGGCGGCGTCCCTGTCCACCATTATGGTATCGGCAAAGATATGCGCAATGAAGTGGTAACTTGAAACTGGAATGGAGCATACCGGCTTCTCAAACAGCATCGAGTCCGACGAATACTGCTCGAAGATTTTTTCTGTGTTCAATCTATCCAGACTGTTGAACAGAACTTCTCGTTCCTTTGGAAATACAGACGCCGTATTTTCAAAGGATTCTTCAAGAATAACATCCAGTCCATATCGCAGGGAGTTAAGAGGAACAACTGTCGATATCGTTCTGAAAAATTCCATCACGTCAAAGCCGAGCAGATACGTCTGAATGCCTGTATCCGGTTCTGGAGCTGAAGGAAATTCCGGGAGCTGTGTTCCGTATGCGGCGTGACTGCCAGCAATAAATGCCTGCCAGCAGGATTCATACGTTGTACGCCATAATTCCAGTGGCTGAACGGCGTCAGGCCAGAGTGCCTGAACAAGCATTTCACCTTCTCTGGCTGTCAGGCCATACGCCTGCCGCACTCTGCCTATGGTCATGTTCTGTCGGTCTGTCATGGAGGAAAGGATACCCTGTCGCCCAAAAATGGACAATAAAAAACAGCGGCAGGGATAGTCATGTACTTCCGTGCCGCTGTTTACTGGAAACAGGTGTTATCAGCTATACCACGCCCGGATTATATCCATGTCGTCATAGCCGTATTGTCTCATACGTTCCTTTTCTTCTTCACTCCAGCCGGTGTCATTGCTCGTCACCTGCGTGTCGCCTTCTATTTTTCCGATGGAGATACAAACATCACGGTCGGTCATGGAGTCCTCTTTCATGCTTCCTCCCTGCTTCTTTTCTGTTGTGTGTTGCGTAATCCGTCCAGGTAGTCAGCCCATGCCTGCATCATCTTTCGACGCTCAGGCAGATATTCCGCGTAATTGTATGCCGCCCGCACTTCGTCCTGCTCGCCGTGAGCAAGCCGCCGCTCAATCCAGTCCCGGTTATAGCCGAGTTCATTGAGCAGTGTGGAAGCGATGGAACGGAAACCATGTACGCTCATCTCGTGTTTCTGATAGCCCATACGCCGGAGCGCATTGAGCATGGTCGCATCGGAAATGGACCGTGCTTCTGTGCGGATAGAAGGGAAGAGGTATTTCCCTTCCCCGGAGTATTTCTGAAGTTCCCGAAGAATGGACATCGCCTGCCGGGACAGGGGGACAAGATGCTGACGGCGCATTTTCATGCGTTCCGCAGGGATGCGCCATTCCCCGGCCTCAAGGTCGAATTCTTTCCATTGAGCGGCCCGCAATTCCGTGGGACGGGTGAAGACCAGCGGAGCTAGCTTCAAGGCACAGACCAGAGGGAAATAGCCTTCATAGGCGTCGATATCCCGCAGAAGCTGACCGACTTTCTCCGGTTCCAGCACTGCCGCCCGGTGAACAGTTTTTCGCGGTCGCAAGGCTCCCCGCAGATCGGCTGCGACATTGTGTTTCGCCCGGCCCGTGATGACCGCATAGCGGAACACCTGACTGATGATTTGCAATACTCTCCGGGAAGTCTCGTAGTTTCCCCTCTGTTCCAGAGGCTTGACGACCTCCATAACGTCCCGTGTCTCAAGTTTGGCGATATGCGTCTTGCCGATGGCCGGAAAAATGTAGGTCTCCAGCCGGTACATGACAGTTCCCTGATGCTTTTCGGAAAACTCTGCCATACGGGTTTCATGCCATTCTCTGGCGATATTCTGGAAGCTGTCGCGTTCCGCGATGGCTCTGGCCTGCCGTAACTGCCGTTTATGGTCTGAGGGATCTATTCCCCTGGACAACATGCGCTTCGCCTCTTCGCGGCGTTCTCTGGCGTCCTTGAGCGATACTGTGGGATATTCCCCGAAACTGAGCAGCTTGCTCTTGCCGTCAAAACGGTAGGCCATTCTCCAGAGCTTGCTTCCGTTGGCGGGAACGAAAAGAAACAGACCGCCGCCGTCGAAATACTTGCGGGGTTTCACGTCGGGTTTCAGACTGCGGATGTGGGTATCGGTAAGAGGCATGGGCACTCCTTGGCTGTCGTTGGACGAAGAGATACCCACATGGATAAAAATATTTTTGATTCCGCGCGGTTATTCATGTAGGTATCGGAAATGTCGTACCACATTTCTACCTACGGATATACCCATAAAATGATTGGATGCAAGCGGGCGAGGCTGGACTTCGGGAAACCATACCGGAAAGCAAAAACAAAGAACGCCAAGATGTTATGCATCTTGGCGTTCTTCATTGTACTCAAATTTGGCGTCCCCAGGCGGATTTGAACCGCTGTTGACGGCGTGAAAGGCCGCAAATATTTCTTACTGCTAGTCTTTGATTTTCAAAGACTTTTTCTTTACCTACATGCGAAATTTTTCTTTGTATACCGCATGAGGTAAGAAATGGCAATACTGAAAGATGCTTGGGACCTTTATACTTCTTTAACTCTTTGTGATCAATCAAAAAAAGGTGTAAAAATCGAACTTCGTAGATGGGAGCTTCATCTTTCACACCTCGAACAGCGAGAAATAGGCTCCATAAAAAAAATCGATCTCGCTCGGCTTCGCTCCCATCTCGAAAAAAAGAATTTGAGCCCACAAACCATCTACCACTGTCTGAGCTTGCTCAGACGTGTCCTGTATACTGCAAAAGAATACGAGCTTAGCGATACCAAACTGCCATCATTTCCCATGCCTAAAGTAAAAAACCAGAGGTATCGTTTTTTAACAGTAGAAGAAGCCAACCTGCTGGTAACCTGTTTATCAAATAGAAAACTCTTCTCCAGTATGCTTTGGCGTGATTTAACTGTCATAGCATTGAATACGGGACTTCGGCCAAACGAACTTTTTAATTTAAGACGATGTCATATTTCACTAAAAAATAAAGTAATATACATAGCTGAAAGCAAGAATGGAGATTCAAGATACATAAAAATGAAACCTATTGTTGCTTCATTGTGCCATAAATATTTGCCGGGATCGCGTGAAGCATTGCTTTTTTGTAAGAAAAATGGAGAACCCTTTACACAGGCTGGGACTCCGTTTCGCAGAGCAGTCAAACTATGTAAATTCAATGAAGATATAACCGATCCGTTATATAAAGTCGTTTTTTATACTCTCCGTCATACCTTTGCAAGTTGGTTGGTGATGCAGGGTGTTCCCCTGTATAGTGTAGGAAAAATGCTTGGACACAAAACAATGATAATGACACAAAGATATGCTCATCTTTCGCCGGATTATATGCACTCAATAGATAAGCTGCCTGATTTTGATATAAAAATATAGCCATCAGGTAAATTCAACCGGCACTTCAAATAAAGGAAGGGTGCGCCTGTGGGCGCATCTTCCGCGCCATCGTTCCTTCCACTCCTGCGCTCCGTGTGCAGCTCCGTGCGGCCAGCATTAAGCTGGCCGTACTCGCTTCCGTGTCGCTTGTCGTTCCAGTCACTCTGTCACGGAAGCAGACCCGATCCTTGGGAGCAGAGGAGGGGAAGGAAAGGGTTGCGCGAATACGCGCAACTTCCGTGCCTTCACTCCCGTTGGTCGTTCCGTCACGGAAGCAAGCCCGCTTTCCTCGAATCTTCTTTTCTCCGGCGTTGAGACGCCTTTGAAGCAGAACCCCTCCGAGGCCTTCTCCTTTTGGTGAAAGGCCTCGGAGGGGTTCTGTCTGAAAAGACAGGTCTCAACTCCAGAGGAAAAAAGCTCGGAGAGGGGCGGGCGGAACAAAGGCGGTGACGAGTCGCTGGGCTGCCAAAAAATAAATGCCATAAACAAGTTGGAGGGTTCCATGAAGCAGGGCGATATTTTGGTAAGCAGTTGGGGATATGAGCAGACGAACGTCGATTTTTACGAGGTGGTGAAGGTGACGGCGAAGACCGTAACGCTGATTCCCATCGAACGAAAGGTGCAGCTCAAGGGCTTCATGCGGTATGAGGCCACGCCGATTCCGGGGAGCGGGAAGGGAAAGGCGTTCAGGAGACGGATTATTGATTGTTTCGACGTTCCTGCATGTCGCATTACAAGCTACGCCATTGCGAGGCTGTGGAACGGAGAGGCACAGGAAGGTTCATCCTATGCCTGAGTGAAGGGAGGCCGTTCCGGAACCGGGACGGCCCTTGCTCTGGACGGGGGTAGGGAAAATGGTTAATGTAAAAATGGAGAACAGCAATGACAAAACGTCTCGCCGATTGGCTTGAAAAAGTAAGCGTAGCAGCTTTTGCGGTAGGTGTCTTCCAAGGTAGCTTGCTCGGACTGGTAATAGCTGCTTTGGCTTTGGGTATGTCTTTATGGATGACAAAGCGTATGGAGGACAACGCATGACACTGACATGGATCGTAGCCGGAGTGATGGTTATTGGTGTTGGTCTTTGGGGGCTTTATCTGACCCGTAAGCATTCTTAAACGAACACTATAGACTTTGGTAGAGGGCATCCCGAAAACGGGGTGCCTTTCTTTTGGTGTGAATTGAAAGCAAGGCGGTTCGGAGACGGATCGCCTTTTTCTTTGGGGGAAGATATGAACGGCAAGCTGTTTTTGTATGTGGATCAGTTTGGGAATCATTTCTATGCGAGAACGGTAAGGGAGTTGAGGGCACAGATTGGAGGGGGCGGAAGCCGGGTTTTCAAGATGTATGCCGATGGAAAGAATGGTTTGCCGTTGCATGTCGGGTACGTCATCGGAAGGTATTGGTTGAGCATGTTTGAGCCGGTGGAAATTTCTGTAAATTTGTAATGATATATTTATATAAACCTGTATTTCTGTATATACAGAAATACAGGTTTTAAAGGAGTGATCATGGACATTGAGCAGATTGAACGGATTGTAAAGGATGCGCTGGACCCGTGTCCAACTCAGACATTGCAGGAGTTGGTTGAGCTTGCGGAAAATGAGGAGGACAAGGAAACCGGGGAATTATTTGCTGGTTGGGTAATGGATATTCTTAAAAAACGTGGGGCATGAGTCATGGGCATTGATGAGCAACATTATGTAGGTATTCTCTACATGGATTGTCCATTTTGTGAGAGTGGTAATATAAAAAAGGGTATTCCTGAAAATTATGGTGAAACTATTGAAGTGAATTGTTTATGTAATGAATGTGGGAAAGAATGGAGTGAAATATATAATTTTTCTATGAGTATTTTAGGATAGAAATGTAAAATATATGGCGTTAATATCAAAGATCAATTTTATGATTTTCGTTCTATATAAAAGGTTGTAATATGCCTATAATGTCATATGCTTTTTACTGTGTTTTTGAAAGTGTAATGCAGTTACCCAATTTTGATTGGGAAGAAGATAGACAACATTCTGGACAATGGGGGTGCGCACGTTATGCAGTTCAGGATTTTGCTGAATCATATGATTTGAATGAAGGAGATGAAAATCGTATCGCCGTGCTTAACAGGGATACGGGGGAAGTCAGCGTGTGGGAACTTACAATTCGGAAAGAATATGATGCGAAACTGATAGAGTAAAATTAAAGGCACCCATTTAGAAAAATTGCTCAAAAAAAACAACCGGAAGGCGGGAAGAGTCTTCCGGTTGTTTTATATCCTAAAAAAAGGATAGCATTCTAAGATCGTATAACGAGAAAGGATAAATATGAAAACAGTTCTGAAAAAGGGTGATATTCTTGTAGGGTATAGGGGAACGGAAGTGGAGTTTTATGAAGTAGTGCGTGTAACTCCAAAGACCGTGCTGCTTGTTTCCATTCAGAAGAAATTGTTGGATGTGAACGGCATTGAGTATACCGCTGTACCCATCCCCGGCAGCGGAGAAAAAACGCCCTTCAGACGCTGGATCTTCCCCTCCGGATTATCGGAGGTTCCGGGATGCCGCATCTCTGATTCCGAGCTTGTGTTTCTCTGGGATGGTAGCCCCAGACGGGGGGCAGTGGATTGGGAAAGGTGGAAAAAACAGGTGTGTGAATTGGAGAAGTAGTCAAAGTAACTTTTATGTAAATATGTATTTCATGATTTAATGAAATACATATTTATATAAAAGAGCGTAAAAGGTAGGGTGCGCCGCCTTTTCTTTCAGTCATTCAGTCACGGTTTTCCCGAATCTTCTTTTTTCCGGCGTTTGGACGCCTCTCTACGACCATACGATTGTATGTTTAAACATACAATCGCATGGGTTATGGATATTTTTATATTTGATGAAATATGTATTTCCACATTGGACAACGTAAAAAGGATGGGTGCGCTTATTGGCGCATCTTCCGCGCCATCGCTCGAAGACTCGCTCTGTCACGGAAGCAGACCCGACCTTTGAAATAATGAAAGGCAGGAGAAGGAAGGGGTTGCGCGAGTACGCGTAACTTCCGCGCCTTCACTCCCGTTGGTCGTTCAGTCACGGAAGCAAGCCCGCTTTCCTCAAATCTTCTTTTTTCCGGCGTTGAGACGCCTTTGAAGCAGCGAGGCCTTCTCCTTTTGGTGAAAGGCCTCGGAGGGGTTCTGTCAGAAAGGCAGGTCTCAACTCCAGAGGAAAAAAGATCGGAGAGGGGCGGGGCAGAGCAAAGGCGGTGATGAGTCGCTGGGCTGCCAATTGAGAACCAATAACGATTTGGGAGGTTAGATAAAATGCCTAATTGGGTTTATAATGTTTTGGGTGCGCACGATGAACAGGGAAGACAGTTTATATTTGATAATTGCATAAATGATAAGAAAAATTTTACGTTCAACAAAATGATTCCAATGCCTCAGATATTGACGATAGGATGCTCTCCTGTGAGAATATGTAATAATTTTGATGAATTTAAAGAAAAATATGGAGGACATATTGATTATACATTTGAAAAAGAAGGTATGCTTATTTGCGGATATGATTCGGTGATGACGCAAAAGTGTGCAGATAATTTATTAAAAATGTATGGCGCGGATAACTGGTATGATTGGGCGCTCAATAATTGGGGGTGCAAATGGGATGCGAATAGCGAACGTGTAGAGGATGGAGATTATGAATTCAGATTTGAAACGCCTTGGGGTGAACCAGAAGGATTTATTAAAAAGTTTGCCTTGGAAGCATACAAAAAATGTCCCCAATCAACCTTTACATGGTTCTGGGAAGAAGAACAAGGCTTTGGGCAAGAACTTTTTATCGAATCAGGTAAGATTATAGTAACAAAAAATTGGGATATACCCTATTTCGATGAACATCACGTTGTTATCCATTTCAAAGATGGAAAAGAGCTGGATATGACAGTAACAAAAGTTACTGGAGGTTATCCAGAAAGATACGGAAATGGTGGTTGGTATGCAGATGAAGATGAATCATGTTATTATGAAACACCATTCCATGCACTCGGAAATAGCGTTTCACAAGAAATTGTGCGGATCGATACTATTGATGAATTGTGTCAATGTATTCAAAAAGAAAATGTTAAATACCCGTTTTATGGAATAGAAAATAAGTTCAGTGAGGAATTGAAGATGCTCATTCAGAAAAAAATTGCTTAACAGATACAACCGGAAGACTTGATACTGAGGGCGACTTGAAAGAGTCGCCCTTTCCTGTATGGAGAACCCCCCCCGCTAGTGCCGGGGGTTCCTTTTCTTGCAAGAGGGCATTGATATGGAGGAAGGGGTGGAGCTTTTTTACGGAGTAGATACTTCTGACATGTCCGTATCTCAGCTTAACAGACTTTTTCGGGAACACGATGAAAGCGATTTATGGCCTATATGTGGACGGTTTAATGCTACGGACAGGGCAATCAGGCGGTTATGCGGTCGGTATACGGGTGGTATGGAGTATGCCTATGCTCTTGATGCGGAAATCAGCCGGATAGTGAACGGGGCTGTATAACACTGAAGTTACCAGCAAGCCCCATCCTGTAAGAACGGGAGGGGCTTGCTCATTTGGGCAAACGAAAGACAGTGATGGGGAACGGTAAAACAGAAGGGATAGGTATGAAAGAGGCCAATGACGAGATGAGACGGACGATCAGGCAGGAGCGGAGCAATGTTCTTGTGGAGGTTGCCCATCTGGATACGAAGGAGGCCGTTGCCGTGCTGATCGCGGCGATCAACGAAAGGGCGTTGGAAGGTGGGTTGGTCTCTGAGGTGCGGTTCAGGCCGCTTGTAGGCAGGTCAGCTACTGAAAGGAATGACTGTTCCATTGGGGAAGCAGAAAAATCAATCTAAAATTGATTTTTGACCCAACCTGGCTTACTCTCAGAGAAACAGTCGGAGAAAGATCATGAGTCTTGCGCGAATCAGGATGCAGCTTGAAAAATGGAAACTGTCCGGCGAGGACGAGCTGAGTATCGGCGTAACACCCATTGGGCCTTATCTTCTTTTTGGGGATTCGACGGGAGACAACATGCTGATAGCATTCGAGGCCGATGTGAGCCGATGCTTTAATCAGATTTCATTCAGGCTGGGCACGCTGTCGCGGGAGGAGTTCTGGAGCGGAATGTGGCTTGAGAAGCTGCCGCGATACCGGAGTTTTGATTTGCTGTGGGGAGGCCTGCGGGCTGAACCCTTTTCCGTCTCCGTCCAGTTGCCGCGAAGCTCCGAAACTGTGGGGATCGGCAGGGCCAAGAGAATCAGCCGGGACTGGTGGCTATTTGAGTCCGAAAATGGAGAGTATGGGCTTGTGCCGTCGAAGGAAACGACGAAATGGGTTTTGAGCTGAGTTACTAAAAAGGCGATTCGGAGGAATCGCCTTTTCGTTTGAGAAGGTGTCAGGAAATGGGGAGAGGGATGGAGAAAAGGTTCCGGCCAGAGAGCCGGAACCTTGTGCGAATAGGATCTGTTTGGATTAATTGCCGTGTCGCCGGAGTCCATCCATGAATGCCTGCATGGATTCCGCGCGATAGGCCAAGGGGAGCAGCTTCCGCAAGGTGGCCGAGTCGGTAATTGCGGCAAGGAAGGTTTCCACAGCGGGAGGGATGTTCCCGAAGCGGCCTTCCAAGGTATCCCGCACGGCCAGACTGATGCCTCTGACTTCACCAATAGAGATGCCTCTGGCTTCACCAAGGAGTACGCCTTTCTGAATCAGTTCTTCACGCCACTGAGAGGCTCTTTCTTCCAACATGGAGTTAACCTCCTGTAAGTCATTGAATTCGTGGGTGCGTTGGGTGATGCCCGTGCGTTTGAGGACGATACGGTCGAGCCAGACCGCAAAGGCACGGTGGAGATGGAGGTACTGCGGAGCCCGCAGAGCTTCCATCAGATGATTGACGACCTTTTGGACTTCGAGAACGTCTCTGGCCCGCTCAAGACGGAGAAGCTGGGCGACGAGTCCCTCGTTTAAGGCGTCATCGGGCACACGGCCCTCATCAAGGATGAAATGTTTTTGGGAAGGACGATAGCGCCGGAGGCCGAGAGGCATCGGGGAGAAGAGTTCGGCCACTTCCTGAGGGGCCTTCCAGGGCTTGTTGCCGTTGTAGACGACGATGGGGAAAACCGGGGGAAGGCCGTCCTGTTCGCGCACCTTGCCTGTTTTGACGAGATCAAGAAGCAGCAGAGCCTGTAGGAGAGGATTCTGAGCGCCATCCAGTGATCTTGTGAGCGCTGAAATTCAAGAAGAAGCACAGCATAGCACCATTTGTCCTTTTTCCAGCTAATTCGCCAAATTATGTCGTCATGGCGCTCGCGGAGATCGTCGGTGACGTAGCTGCCGGAGCAGCGTTCCAGAGTGGAAAAATCGAGATCGTCGATGAAGTCTTCGGGGACGAAATCCCTTAGAAGCGATTCGACCATGGCCGGATCGCTGAAGAAGGCCTTGTAGGCGGCATCGTGCGGGAATCGTTCACTCATGAATACATTTTAGCCTGACGGCATCCGGGAAGCAACTAAAAAGAATCCGGCATGAAAGGGGACTCATACCGGATTAAGGAGAAAAGGAAACGGAAAAGGGGAAATGAAAGACAGTGGATGATTCCGTCATTCATTAAGCTGTAAATAATGCCTGATCCGCCATTGGCAAGGGGGGAACTCAAATTTTAATTCCATAATGGGAGATGCCTCCCCACAGGGCAAAAAGAACTTTCAACCCATCCAGATCGGAGGCAATGCCCTCCTGGAGGGAAATGCCGCACTTGTTTTTGATGTAGGTCTGGATGTCTCCTCTGGTGAAGTCGGATGAATGGTTCCAAAAGCTGGCGAGGCCGTTTATGGCGGCAGTATACCGAGGCGAAGTCTGTCCGTTTTCCGTATTTTTTGAGGAGAGAAACATCCGCTTCGCCACGGAAAAGACGGCATTTCTGTAGTCGGACTGGCACATGTCTTCCAGACTGGCGATATGGAAGAAGGCGAGCAGTTCCTTGAGGGCGTCTTCAGGCTGATGATCCTGGAGAAGGCATTCCATGTTGAGGAGTCCCATCAAAGCTTCTGTCTGGTTCCTGGTGAGCTTTCGTGCGGATCGGAATTCTTCAGGCTTCTCCCAAGGTCTGGGGGCGGGCTGTTCCTGTTGTTCCAGATTTTTCTGCTCAGTCAGTTCTTTTTGGCGCTGGCGCTCCAGTCGCTCGGCTTCCTTTTGGCGCTGCTGTTTGAGAAGGGCGGCTTCCATGGCGTTGAAGGCTTCAAGGAAGCGTTCCTTCCATGCGGCGGCCTTTTTGCCGGTGAAGCCCATGGCCAGGAAGGCGAATCCATCACGGGTAAGACGGTAGGCGGGATATTCGCGTACACCTATACCTAAGTCCCTGGAATATTCGTATAGCTCAAAATTGAGCTCTAGGAACTTGGGTGAGCATTCCAAATTTTGAATATCGCGAAGAACGTTCTTGTGTTCCTTCTCAAAAGCCTGAGCAATGGCCAGCGAGGTGGTGAAGGGCACGCCGTCTTCGGCCTGGATCATGTCCTCGATGGTGGGTTCGAGGACTTCCTGAGTTTCGGGGGTGGGGATTTCAGTTTCCATCCTGATTTCCATCCTGAGCATTTTCTTGCTGCTCCGTTTTTTCGCGCTGTTCCGCATCCAGTGCCATCCATTCCTTGACGATGGAGATTTTATGGGACGGAAGGACAACATTGCTGAGGGAACGATAGCCTCTGGGGAGTTTCGCGGAGTTCGTTTTTGCGTGATCTGTTCCCCAGAGCTCAACCCATGCCTGCCATTCGTAGGATTCATAAGGCTTGAGCATCATGGGGAGGGGAATCGAAAAGACCTCTGAGATCTTTTGCATGGTTTTGATGGTAGGATTGCTTTTGGCGCGGACGAGATCGGTGATCACGGCGCTGGAGACCCCCGCTTTTTCGGCGAGTTCCTGCTTTTTCATGCCGGTCTCTTCGAGAAGCCGGGCCACATGCAAGCTGAATATCATATTGTAATCCATAATTATCCTCACAGTAGAAAAGAAAGAATGGCAATATAGCCCACACCGAGTATGGCGTTGGTTCCTATCAAAGCCTTGACCAGAGGATCACGCAATGGGGCGCTGATTCTGGGAACGGAAGCGGCAATGGCATCGTTGATGGCCGTCTGAATGAGCTGTTTGTTCTTTTCCTGTTCTTCTTTGACGTTGTTTTTCAAAATATTCAAACATTCTTTAAGGTATTCTTCTGATTTGCTGAAGGTGGCGTTCATGATCTTGTTGACACGTTCTTTGCTTTCCTGATCCCATGTCTGATAGGCTTCCTGATGTTCTTCATGAAGTTTTCTGAACTGTATGGTTGCATTTTGTATGAGCAGTGCATGGTCTTGCAGCAAATCCTTTTCAAATTGTTGAAGGATAGTATGCAAGGCGCAAAGAGGATCTTTTTTGTCAAGGATTATCTCATTTTCTTTTGATACCTTGGCAATATATTCTTCAATACTTTCCATTATTAGACGATCCTCACGGCGTCCAGCATTTCGAACAATTGCTTTCGTATGAGTTTGACGCGATGGACGGTCATAATATCATACCCACTGGGAGCGGGATTTACATCACACACCTGATGGAAGCAAAGCCTGTCCTTCTGAATTTTTGCGAATGAAATGCCGAAGGTATCTTTCGGAAAGTCAGGAAAACGGAGAATTCCATAGAGACGTTCCTTGCATCTTTCGAACATGGGTGACAGCTCGAACAGCATTCCGTCTTTTTCAATCTTGCCGAAGAAGGGATTAAGCCAGAGGATGATATGAGCCCTGTCTCCAAAACGTATGATAATGTCGTTCATTCCACGAATGGTTTCTTCCATATTGTCGCCGCCTACAATGATGACATGGAATGAGACATCAAAGCCCAATTCTTTAAGTACGGAAATAAAATCATTTGAGATCAGATACTCAGACAGAGCGACGTAGCTTGAAGTACCGTTGTCAACGACGAAGTGGCAATCCTCCTGCGATTGCATGAATATTTGGGCAAAGTTGTCGAATTTTGTTTTCTGGATGTCGTTTCCCTCCATGATGTCCATATAGAGTACGTCAAGCGCCTTGTATTTATTGAGGGTAGGCGTGACCGGATCGCAGTCGATGCATTGGGTTTTGATGTTTTTGCTCATGAGATATTGGGCGAAGACGTAGCTGAACAAAGATTTTCCTGTTCCGCCCTTGGGATTCAAAAAAAAGTGGACATGCGGCATGGGGGATGCTCCTTAAAGGAATGAGATTTCCTCGTCGAGGTTACGAGTGAAGGTAGGGAGGTTGTGGTCGCCGGAATCGTATGGTCCTTTTCTTGGCGTATCCTGATTCTCCTGATTCTTTTGGGATGCCTGTGTCTGGGGCGCATTTTGCGAATTTTCCGGAGCAGGCGTCTCTTTTTTTTGCTGGCGTTTTTTTTGTGGACTGAAATGGCCTTTGGGGGCTGGAGAAATGAATTTTGAACAATGCTTCAGAAAAGCACTATATGTACCTGGATAGCTGCCATTTTCTTTAAGAATGGCCCATACTTCGCTGCGTTTCCAGCCGCTGCTGAGAGCTTCTTCGATCTGCTCTTTTTGGGAAAGAAATAAGGCTTTTAATCCAACAACTTCTCCGGATATGGATCTCTTTTGTGCATCAGTCTCGAGTTTTTGGATTAGTGTATTTTCCATTTTATGCTCCTGATTCGACCCAAAATGAGGATACAAAAGAGGAAAAATTGATGCAAGTAGCGTAGGAAGAAAATTTTTTATATATTTTCAAAAAAAGTATCCTTTCCGTTTTTTTCTTTTTTCGTCCGTTTTTTGTCCGCTTTTGTCCGTTTCCTTCCGTTTCTGTCCTCTTTTTTTCGTTTTTTTCCTGTAAAATCAGTTTTCTTCCGTTTTTGTCTGTTCTTGTCCGTTTTTTTCTTTTTTTGTCCTTTTTTGGGAGTTTGCCGGAAAAGGAAGGAGAATATATGACGAGGAAAAAAGGGCAGGATGTGTAGCGTGGGCCTACGCCCACACTACGTTTCCCTTATTCGCACGGAGTGCTCAACGGGAAACAACCATCCTGCTCTGCGAGGCTTTCGATGGAAACACCGAGACGGAAATTACAGCCGATCAAAGTCTATTGCAGCGTTGAAGAAAGAAGACTGATCGAACGCCAGGCGGAGACGGCAGGCGTGAGCGCCTCGGAATATCTGAGAAGCGTTGGTCTCAATTTTCCGGTGAAAAGCCGCGTAGATCAGCAGGTGGTAAAAGAGATGCTGAAGACGCGGGCGGACATGGCGAGGGCGGGCGGACTTCTTAAGATGATTTTGAAAAATGACGAGCGGCTTATCGGGTATACCGGGGAGCAAATCAAGAAAAAGACCGTCGAAATGCTGGGTGAAATCGAAGTAACCATGTCCAAACTGACCTATGTCTGTGAACAAATATTGAGAAATAGCATATGATAGCCCGTCGAATTCCCATGCGGAACGCATCCAAAAGCCGAGTCGTCCGGCTGGCGAAGTACCTGGAGGACAAGAAGAGCAGTTCGCGTGTTCAGGACGTAACGATAACGGGATGCTACAGCCCGGATGTAGAGGGTGCGGCCCTGGAGATGATGGCCGTACAGGCAGAAAACAGGCAGGCAAAGAGCGATAAAACATATCACCTTATCATCAGTTTCCGCGAGGGAGAGCGTCCGGCTCGTGACACGATTACCGCTATTGAAAAGCGTTTTTGTGAGAATCTTGGATATGGCGAGCATCAGCGTATTTCCGTTTTGCACGGCGATACGGAAAACCTCCATCTGCATGTTGCTATCAACAAGATCCATCCAGAAACATTAAGGATTCATGAACCGTACTATGACTATAAGACGCTGGCCAGAACATGCTCGCAGCTTGAAAAGGAGTATGGGCTTGAGGTCGATAACCATACTTCCCGGAACAGGGGACGCCCAAGCGTGGCGACCAGCATGGAGAAGGCCGGCGGCCTGGAGTCCCTGACTGGCTGGATACAGCGCAACTGCCTGTCTCAGTTGCAGAATGCCAAAAACTGGAAGGAATTCCACCATGTGTGTCTAGAGAATGGGCTTTCTCTGCGAGCGCGGGGTAACGGTTTTGTTTTCGTTTCAGACAAGATTCATGTGAAAGCCAGTTCTGTGGATAGGGGATTATCCAAAAAAAATCTTGAAATGCGTCTTGGAGTTTTCGAGGAATACCATGAAAATCTCGTCATGCCTGACAAGATTTATCGAAGAAAACCTCTTGCGGAGGGGCATGAAAAACTATGGCGTGTCTTTCAGAAGGAAAGGGCCGAGTCTTCCAGTAACAGGCAGCAAATACAGGAAGATAGACAGAAGATGTTTGATAGCGCCTTGCAAGACTTCAGGCTCAGAAACTTCCTGATCAGCCAGATGACGAGCGGACGTGTGAACAAGATGATCCTTTATTATCTGAGCCGAAAGAAGTTACGGCAACAGGCAAGAAAGGATCAGTGGATGGACTGGTTGCGTGAAACAAGCCGCGACAAACGGAATCCGCAAGCGTCGGAAGCCCTGGCTCTTTTATGTTCCCGGAAAACTTCGGGAAGGGAAGAGGGCGGTTATCTCAGCGGTATTGAAAAGGAACCGCTGGGGACGCCGGAAGTCGTCACGCGCAAGGGAACGCGCATTTTTTCGGGGAATATCCGGGAGCGGGACGGGCGAATCCTCATACCGAATAACCCGACTCCCCAGGAAATTCGGGAGCTCAAAAGCATTGCGGAAAAGCATTTCGATAAGGTTGCCGTTCACGGCGATGCTGAATTGAAGGAGCTTTTCGGAGTTGCCGGTCGCAAACCGCAGGCAGTCATGAAAAGCCAGTCGAAAGTACGGGACATGGACAGCGGCATGGAGCGTTAAGGAGGCGCGTCATGAAAAAGCGGAATGCGGAACCTGTCGTCATGCAGGAGCAGAGAGGCGGAAGTTGGAAACAGCGGTTATTCTTCGTCCTGTTCTCATTGTTTGCCGGCCTGAGCGTGGCGACGCAGGTTTTTGCCCACCAGTATGGATACGGCGAATTTCTTGGCCCTCAAGTCAATGGCATCTATCCCCCTTGGGGCATACTCGTATGGGGAAGCATGGCGTATGATGTCGCACCGGGGATGTTCATAGGAGCGGGTTCGGTCGGGTTGTTCGTTTCCGGTGTCCTTTTGCTTATGAGCCTGTTTGTTCGTCTTGTCGCCGCGAATACCGGACAGCGGAATCCGTACCTGCATGGCTCGGCAAGGTGGGCCGAGGAAGAGGAAGTGAGACTTGCGGGGCTGATGACCGATGAAGGCGTATTTGTGGGGGGCTGGAGAGGGAATGGTGGAAAGCGTCGCTATCTGCGGCATGATGGAAATCAGCACATTCTGTGTTTTGCTCCTACCCGTTCGGGCAAGGGCGTGTGCCTCGTCATTCCTACGTTGCTCACATGGATGAAGAGCTGCGTCGTCACCGACATGAAAGGGGAACTTTGGGCGCTGACTGCCGGCTGGCGGCAGAAGTATGCTGGTCAGAAGGTGCTGCGCTTTGAACCGGCTTCTCCGGAGTCAGTCAAATGGAACCCTCTGGATGAGGTCAGGCTCAAGACGAAGTATGAGACGGGAGACATCCAGAATCTTGCCACGCTGCTTACCGATCCAAATGGCAAGGGACTGGACGGGGGGGATTCTTCCGCGCACTTCGCGAACTTATGTCGTTCGCTGCTGACAGGTCTCATAACCCATGTGCTGTATTTGCGAGAGGAAAACCCGGAATTTGACGCATCTCTGGGAGCTGTTGATGCACTTTTGTCTACTCCGGAATCGAGTTTGCTCGAAGATGAATTTTGGAAGGCAATGCAGGAGTACAAGCATAGGAAGAACGAGAGTACCGGCCAGATGGAGCCCCATCCTCTTGTAGTTAAGTGTGCACAGGACATTATCAATACGCCGACGAAGGAACGGGGTTCAGTTCTAAGCACGACGCGCAATACGGTTGCCCTCTACAGGGACGAGATCATCAGTAAAAATACGTCGGTTTCCGAGTTCTGCATCAAAGATCTGATGAATTATGCCGATCCGGTGACGCTCTATATTATTACGGAAGAGACCGACAAGGAGCGCGTCAAGCCGCTGTTCCGTCTGCTTTTGGCGATGATCTGCCGCAAGCTCGCGTCAGGAATGACGTATGAGAAGATTGGCGAGTCACGTCGCGCCAAGTCTCCCAATACGCATAAGCTGCTCATGCTCATCGACGAGTTTCCGAGTTTCGGAAAACTCGAAGTCATCCAGAAGTCCTTAGCCTTCCTGGCGGGCTATGGAATACGGTTCTACCTGATCGCTCAGGATCTGGCGCAGCTCAGAAGCAGGGAAGAGGGATATGGGGAGAACGAGGCCATCACTTCGAACTGCCACATTCAGGTGGCGTTCACGCCGCAGAAACTTGAGACAGCCAAGTATCTTTCCCAACTGACAGGGCAGACGACGGTATCCTACGCGGAAATTGCGATGAGTGGCAGCCGGTTGAGTCTGTTCCAGTCAAATATGACAAAGACCTACAGAGACGTATCGCGTCCATTGATGACCGAGGACGAATGTCTGCGTATGCGCGGTCCGAAAATGAAAGGCGATGTGATGATCGAGGGAGGGGACATGCTGCTGTTTTACGCGGGAATTCCAGCGATACGCGGCATTCAGATGCCTTACTTCCTCGATCCCGTGCTCCAGAAGCGTTCATGCGTTGATCCTCCGGCGAGGACGGACATCACGATAGATTCCAACAAGGAAAAGAAAGTTCCCCAATCGGCGGAGGCCGAAGATGCCGAACCTGCCTTTGCTCTGTAGCAGCGCGATTCTGGTTCTCGCTCTTGCTCAAGGGACGGCTATTTTTCTTGTCATCAATACCACGAAGAGTTTTCCCCCAGGCATCTATATGAAGACGCATGGCCCCGTACATCGGGGAGATCTGGTTCTCGTCTGTCCGGAGGACAACGAGGTGAACAGGTATGGCCGAGACCATGGTTTTATTTCCTATGGCGTCTGCCCCGGACGCTACGGCTACCTGATCAAGCGGATTGTGGGGAGCGAAGGGGATTTGGTTGAGTTTTCCGGAGAGGTCGTGCGGGTGAACGGCATCCCTCTGAAGAACAGCGCAAGACAGCCATCCATCCCGTCCCGGATGGATGGTAGCGTTAAGCTGTATGAAGAGGTTCTGGTCATGTCCGAACATCCCCTGTCTTTCGACAGTCGCTATTTCGGCGCTGTGAGCACCGATGCGATATGTACGCCTTTAAAACCCCTTATCACATGGGAGTAGTTTATGGCCAGGTCAGAAGATCACTATACGCGAGTGGCCGAACAACTGATCGAGAAGCTGAAGGAGGGTACGGCACCGTGGCAACAGCCCTGGGATGCCGGGGGGTACGGCTCACGCCCCATGAATCCGACGACGGGCAAGCCGTATCGCGGCGGCAACATGTTGTATCTTATGATGCAGGGCCACGGCGATCCGCGCTGGATGACCTATCGGCAGGCGCAATCCGTCGGAGCGCAGGTCAGGAAAGGCGAGAAAGGGACTCCGATTATTTACTGGAAGTTCGAGGAGGAGCGAACGGTACATGGCGACGACGGCAAGCCCGTCAGGGATGCGGACGGAAATGCGGTCAAGGAAAAGGTGCAACTGGAGCGCCCGCGCAGTTTCATCAGCTACGTGTTCAATGCGGACCAGATTGAAGGCCTGGAGCCGTTGCTCACATCTGAGAAGCCGCAGGGATGGGCGGATGTGACCAGAGCGGAGAAGCTCCTTGAGGCTTCCGGAGCGAAGATCGTCAACCGGAAGCAGGCCGGCGCGTTCTACAGGCCGGGAGAGGATGCCATCTATTTGCCGCTGAAGGCGCAGTTTTCGGATGAAGTGGGCTACTACTCGACCGCGCTGCATGAGCTTGGCCACTGGACCGGACACGAGACCAGGCTGAACAGAGAGTCCGGTCCGTTTGGGAGTATATCTTATGCGAAGGAAGAGCTGCGGGCTGAGATCGGCAGCATGATGCTTTCTGCCGAGTTAGGCATTGGGGTGAGTGTCGACTCCCATGCCGCGTATGTCCAGAGCTGGATCAAGGCACTTCAGGACGATCCGCGTGAAATCTTCAGAGCGGCGGCTGACGCTGAAAAAATTTGCGATTTCATCATGGATTTCGAGTTGACGCAGGAACAGCGCCTAGCAAGACAGGCCGAGCGGGAATCCTTTGCCGATGCCACTCCGTTCATGGACGAATCCCGGAAGGAAGGGACGGTATCGAGGGAAGTGTCATCTCCGGAGAAGGTTCGGGAGCGGATATATCTGAACGTTCCGTACAGGGAAAAGGATGCGGCCAGCGACCTTGGCGCAAAGTGGGATCGGAGAGAGAAAAGCTGGTATGTCCCCGAAGGAAAGGACGTGGAGCCGTTTGGAAAATGGCTCGGGAGAGATGAATCCATGCAGGAGCGGAAGGCGCAGGACCCTGTGACGGCGGAACGCATCTACCTTGCGGTAGCGTATCAGGATCACTGGGCGGCGAAAAAGGCCGGCGCGGAATGGGACAAGGATGCCCGCAGTTGGTATGTCGGCCCAAAGGGTGACATGGAAAAGCTGAAGAGATGGCTTCCGGAGAACGTCAAATCCCAGCAGATGCCTCCCATGTCGCCACGAGAAGAATTTGGCGAAACATTGCGGAACGTTGGATGCACCGTCGAGGGGGAACACCCGGTCATGGACGGCAAGCCCCATCGTATCCGGGTAGAGGGAGATCGCGAGGGAGCGCAGTCAGGATTCTATGTTGGCCATATGGATGGCCGGCCAGCAGGTTATGCCAAAAATAACCGGACGGGCGAGGAAATCCGCTGGAAATCGCAAGGAGCCGTTCTGAGTACCCAGGATCGGGCAGCGTTCAAGGCGGCGTGTGAGCGCAAACAAGCTGAGCGGGCAGCGGCACAGTTGCAGGAGCAGGAGAACACCGCACAGCGAGTGGCGGGGCAATTGAATGGGATGCGGGAGAATGTGGCCACGCCCTATCTGGAGAAGAAGGGGCTGGGAGCGAGAAAGGGCGTCTTCCTTGGTGAGGACGGGAAGACCACCTGCATTCCGGCGTTTGATGTCGAAGGGAAGCTCTGGACCATGCAGTACATCCAGGAGGACGGGACGAAGCGGTTTGCGAAGAATGGCCGTAAGGAGGGGTGCTTCACAGTAGCTGGAGGAGGCATGGATGCCCTGCGCAATGCTCCGGCCATAGTTATCGCCGAGGGCTACGCTACGGCGGGAAGCATCTCTGATGGCATTGCCGCTCCGGTCGTGGCCGCGTTCGACTCCGGGAATCTGATGGCTGTTGCGAAGGCCCTGCACGACAAGTATCCTGACAAGGCGGTGATCGTCGCTGGCGATGATGATCAGCATCTTTTGGATAATCCCAGGGTGCGCCGCAATGTAGGGCGGGAAAAGGCTGAAATGGCAGCCGAGGCCGTGGGCGGGAAGGCTGTCTTCCCCATTTTTGCGCCCGGAGAACGTGAAAAGGACCGTGCGGGATTCACGGATTTTAATGACCTGGCTGCGAAGAGCAAATTCGGAATGGCGGCGGTCGAGCGACAGCTTAAGCCGGCGATAGAGAAGGCGATCACGGAAAAGGTCAAGGAACTGGAACGGAATAAGCAACAGGAGCGGTC
>QWCY01005418.1_pt1 | contig 20961 bp, 19 predicted proteins | sample 1972631 | NCBI WGS metagenome assembly QWCY01 (sample SAMN09866696, study PRJNA288562) | Human gut metagenome isolate pre1_stool, whole genome shotgun sequencing... | isolation source: gut | host: Homo sapiens | place: USA: California
TTACGATCCCGGCAACAAGTACTGTGTTCCCTACTGCTGGGGAACTGTAGGAATCATCTATAATAAGACTCTGGTAGATACCCCTCCCACCAAATGGGCAGATCTGTGGGATGAAAAATATGCTGACAATATTCTGATGATGGATTCTATTAAAGACAGTTTTATGGTTGCTCTGAAGAAAAACGGCTTCTCTTCTAACAGTCTGGACGAATCCGAACTCCAGATAGCTACCGATGATCTCATCGCCCAGAAGCCTCTGGTACAGGCGTATGTTGTAGATCAGGTACGTGACAAAATGATCGGCGGCGAGGCTGCGATCGGTGTAATGTTCTCCGGTGATGCCATTTATGTGATCGGCGAAAATCCGGATCTCGATTATGTCATTCCCGAGGAAGGCACCAATGTCTGGATCGATGGCTGGGTAATCCCGAAGAATGCTCCCAACAAGGAAAATGCAGAGAAATTCATCGATTTCATGTGTCGTCCGGATGTAGCACTGAAGAATTTCGAGTACATCACCTACGGTACTCCTAATACCGCCGCCAGAGAGCTGATCGAGGATGAAGATCTGAAGAATTCTCCTGTCCAACTAGTCTTTCAGACAAAACAATCCCCTGAACTGCCAAGACAGTTCAGGGGATTTCCTGTTACCCATATTTTCAGGAATTCTGCTCACATCCACAGGTCTCGCATCTTCCGTCATTTCTCCTGGAAAATGCCGGATCATCCACCGGTGTGAAATTCGGGAAATCCGGTCTGGGCGGTCTGCGGTCTCTGTCTCCACCGCGTCCCTCGTCTTCCAGACAACGTGCGCCGCAGGCATTCGAGCTGCCACAGGAACTACTGCTTCCGCAGGAGTTATTGGAATTCCCACAGGAATTGTTGTTTCCGCAGGAGCTGCGATTGCTGTTTCCTATACAGCTACAGCCGTTGCTACAGGAATTTCCACCACAAAATAGTAACAATAACAGAATGATACAGTTCATAGGATCCTCTACTTACCACTGTTTTTTACTATTCTATTCCGCTTTCTCCAGCTGGTGCCAGTCCATACACCGTTTATGCTGCACCAGTTCCTCTTTGATAAACCGGAAGGTCTTCTCCTCTCCCTCCTCTGCCAGCATTTCCAGCACATATAGCAATTTTGTCTTCGTCTCCGGATGAATGGGTGCCCTATCTGTCCCCTGATAATAGTAATCAAGAGGAGACCTGTCCGTGTATTCGCCTCCCATATAGACCTTGCTGGCAGCGATCCGATCCATGATCATTTCCGCAATATACTTATCCGGCATCGGCACCGGAGCCATTCCACCGGGCAGTGCCTGCATGCTGTAATCGATCCAGTATTCGTAATGATGTTTATTCCGGCCCTTATGGTGCAGCCAGGCGCTGGAATAACCGATGTCTTCTCGTTCCGCATTGTTTGGGCTGCGTGTCCCCTGATAGTATTTTGCCCCTACCCAGAACTCTGTGGGACTATACTTGGACATATCATGCAACAATCCCTGTTTATACAGACTTACCTTAAAGCAGCCCTTTGCCACAAGGATCTTATGATGTGTGATCGTTTTAAAATGTTTCCAGATATTCATTTCGTTCTATCATCTTTCTCCGGCAGCATCTGTTTTCTTTTTTAAAGATCTTGCCGAAACTTTTTTCTCCTTGTCCTGTGATGCTGCCATCACAACGCCTTCATATACTGCAATACTTCTGGGGGCAATGATCCCCGTCTGCTCTCTGGACTGTTCTTCTTTCTCCTGCACTGTCAGAGTATCTTCCGCCTTCTCCGTTGCCAGCACAAGATTCCATTCCATACCCTTCGGCAGCTTTGGAAATGCCAGTTTCTGCGGCTCCCAGTGCATATTCATGGCAACATAGAGGAAAGAATCCTCCCCACCCTGTGGTGTCTTTGCATACTTTCCGCAGTACATAATGCCTACATGCCGGTTATAGCTCTCTGTCTGGGGCCTCCAGGCATTCTGTCCGTGATAGGACAGATCCGGATAACCACAGGACAGGCTGTCCAGGATTCGCAGTTCTTCGACAGGGTGCAGGATCGGGTGAGCTTTCCGGAAAGCGATCATCTGTTTCCAGAAATTCAATAATTCCGCATTTTTCTCCTCTCCTTATCCTGCCAGTTCAGCCAGGTAATTTTATTATCCTGACAATAGGGATTGTTATTTCCCTGTTGGGAATTACCGAATTCATCTCCCATGAAGATCAATGGTGTGGACTGGGTCAACAACAGCATACAAAATGCATTCTGCAATTGTTTTTGCCGGAGAGCCAGCACTTTTTTCCGTCTGGACGGTCCTTCCTCACCACAGTTCCAGCTGCAGTTATAATCGTTACCGTCGCGATTGCCCTCGCCGTTGGCTTCGTTGTGCTTATGGTCATAAGAAACCATATCCATCAGGGTAAATCCGTAATAATTAGACAGATAATGGATCCGTCCCATATTGGCGGGGATATGACGCATCTCATACAATACGCCCGATAGCATATTGTCATCTCCCTTAAGAAAACGACGCATGGTATACAGATAATCGTCGGATCATAGAGTTGCTCCGTATCAAAGGAATAATGCCACAGTTTTGTCCCGGACAATGCCGGATCTCCAGCCAGCATCTGAGCCGGTACTCCCTCCCCCATCAGATGAAAACCATCCACATGATAGGATAATACCCAGAATCTTAAAATATTCCCGATCTCTGCCGCATCCATTCCCCGGGGGAAATAGAACTGCAGGATCACTTCCATTTTTCGCTTATGGAATTCTTTTACCATAAGACGAAACTCTTCTGCCGGGTCTTCCCCTGCCGCATAGGCTGCCTTAGGCGCATAATAGAAGCCTTCCCGATAGCCCCAATAGTTCAGCACCCGGTAGCCGGGCAATTTACCTTCTCCGTTCTTTTCCCCCGCCACGGCCGCAAGCTCTCCGGAGGTCTTCGGCACCGTCTTCTCCGGTGTCTCATCGAATTCATAGACCGGTTGGAATTCCACGGTTGTCATACCGATTTCCTGCAGATAGTCCAGCTTCTCCACAACCCCTGCAAAGGTGCCTCGATGTGTTACCTGAGATGAGGCATGCATGGTAAAGCCACGCACATGAAGGCAATAGCAGGTGCTGTCTTCATAGGGAAGCATAGGGTGCATATCCTGTTCCCAGTCAAAATCTTCGTTGGGAAATACTGCAATGCGATCCGCAGGCTTACGTATTTTCCCATAAGCAGGCTTACGCAGGAACCCCTGTGCATGCAGATCCGGCACAGTACGCTCCCCTTCATAGAACTGATACCCGACATTTTCCGGCTCCAGTTCCAGATATTTACAGTACACATTTCCCATCCGTTCCTCCTGTCGAAACGGAACCCTGTGCGTTTTTTTTCCACTCTTTCTGTCATATATGAGAATGCCGCAATCCTTTTTCCCGGACGCATAGGCAAAACGGATGGCTCCGTCCTCCACATGCGCCCCCAGAGGGTAAGGCTTTATTGCATGCTTTTTTTCTGTCATTGTCATACCCCATCTTCCAGTTTTCTATCACTTACAGTCTCTTTGTCCATTTTTATTATAGTCTGTAAGTGTAAGAAAAACAAGCATTGCAAGAATATCCGTAAGCGGTTATAATAAAGGAACAAAGTACTGTTACACCCAATAAACATAACAGGAGGATTCCCATGGGTAAAAAAGAAAGCTATGAAGATGAAGAAATGACCGTTGAGCTGGAGCTGGAAGACGGCACTGTTGTCAACTGTGCCATCATTACCATTCTCACCGTAGAGGCCAAGGACTATATCGTACTGTTGCCTCTGGACGAGGACGGCGAAAACGAAGACGGAGAAGTATGGTTCTACGGATATTCCGAGAATCCGGATGACCCGAATGAAGAACCCATTCTCGCATACATTGAAGATGATGATGTCTACGAAAAGGTTGCCGATGCTTTTGATGAGTATCTCGACAGCTGTGAATTTGACGAGATCATCGATGATAACGATTCAGAGGAATAAGGAATCTGGAAGGGAACCTGGGACGCTCTCTCGTGCCTGTAAGGCAGAGAAGTTCCAGGTCTTTTTTTGCCCGTGTCATCGCCACATAGAAGATCCGTCGTTCCTCTTCACAATGCTCCGGCTCCCGGGAGCTTCCGTGGGGAAAGGTCTTCTCATTACAGTCCGGGATCCACACATGGTCGAATTCCAGTCCCTTTGCCGCATGTACCGTCAGCAGAGTGATCCCGCTGTTTTCCTGTTTTTCCTGCTTCATCTGCATGCCACTCCTTACAGTTTCCCTGCATTGCAGTTGTTCCCGGTAAAGCTCCTGTGCTTCCTGCCATTCTTCAAGGCTTCGGTATCGTCCCGCATCCTCCGTGATAAAATCCAGCACTTCCTGCCATTCCGTCAGATCTGTTTTTCCCTCCTGTGCAGCTCTCATCCGCAGGTATCTCTCATAGCCGCACGCCTTACGCAAAAATGCCATTGCAAGCTTCAGTTCCGTATTTTTTACAAATTCCATCTGTCGTATCCATACTCCGACCGCTTTCTGCGCCTTTTGCTGCCCCGCGTCCGGACTTCCCGCAGTCAGATCTTCATAATATTTCTTCAAAACCGGTAAAGATGCTTCGGCACCAAAAGCCTCTCTGGAAATATTCCGATATGGTCTGTTGCTCACCCTCAGGTAATCCGCTCTTGTAGCACACCCCTGCGCGATCCGCAGATAGGACAGAAGATCCTGTGCGATAAAATGGTCGTAAATGTTTCTCCCCTTCTCTTTCATGGAAAAAGGGATCCCCTCCCCGGTAAGTCTCGCCGCCACGCCCTGCATGGCCAGATTTGTCCGGAACAATACAGCACAGGTCTCCCCATTTATCCGATTTTTCAAGCTTTGTACCAGATACCTCATTTGTTCCGAAGCCTCACTGAATTCCCTGATTTTTACCCGATATTCCTTCCGGTATCCGGCGTCAGTCTTATGATCCCCTGCCTGCCGTCTATGCGCCTCGCAAGGCTCCAGATCCTTATGAAAACGGTCTTTATTCTCATCTATCACCGCCAGGGATGCCTCCACGATATCCGGATGACTGCGATAATTCGTCCGAAGAAGGATCTGCTTTGCACCAAATTCCTCTACAAACTGTCTCATGCAGGCTGGTCTGGCTCCGCGGAATCCGTAAATGGCCTGATCATCATCCCCCACTGCAAAAATATTTCTATGTTTTTCCGCCAGAATTTTCACGATACTGTACTGTCTGTAATTGATATCCTGAAATTCATCGATCAGTATATATTCAAACCGGTTCTGCCAGTATGTACGCTGCACCGGATCCCTTTGCAGAAACTCCTCACATTCCTTTAACATATCCTCAAAATCAAGGCCTCCGGTATTTTTTCTCGCCTCCTCATAAGCTTCATAGATCCTGGAAAAATATTGTTTTTCTTCTTCCGGAAGCTTCTTTCTGCTGTTCTCAATATCGCCGGTATTTTTGTAATAACCGATGGCAGCAAGATAGTTCCCGGCAAGCTCCGTTACTTCCGCTGCGGATCTTTTTTTACAGTCTGTTATTTTCTTCAAAATGGGAAGGATAAGATCTCTTTTTTGTCTGTCGTTTAAAATATTGCCTGATGAAATTCTGCCCGACTGGAGCAGGATTTGATAGAAAACAGAATGAAATGTTCCAAAATTGACGGTATGCACTTCCTGTGGAGATATCTGCGCAAAGCGCTGCCTCATGGATAGAGCCGCTTCTCTGGTAAAGGTGATCACCAGAAGCTTCTCCGGGGTGATCCGGCGTTCCCGGATCAGATACAGGATCCTCTGGGTGATGGTAAATGTCTTGCCGGAGCCGGGGCCCGCCAGTAATAACAGCGGTCCCTCTCCGAACGTGACAGCCTCCCGCTGGGAGGCATTTAAGCATGTCAGATCAGACATTTGCCTGTAATAACTCGATTCCTTTGCGGATTCTTGCCAGAGATTCCTCTTTGCCCAGGACTTCCATAATCTCCGTAGCACCGGCAGGTGTCATCTGCTTGCCGGATACGGCGGTACGGATCGGCCACATCACATAGCCGTTCTTACAGCCTTTTTCCTCCACATATTTTACAAGAGTCTGATACAGCCCGTCATTGCTGTAATCCTCCTGTGCCTCCAGGATCGGAAGCAGATCTTTCAATACCTCCAGAGAAGTCTCTGCGGTAGTCTTCATCTTCTTGTGTGTATACATTGCGACGTCATATTCCGGAAGCTCCTCGAAGAAATCTACCAGTCCGGCAATATCCGGGAATACTTCGATTCGGGTCTTTACCATGGCTGCGATCTTCTTCAGATCCAGAGGCTTGCTAATCGCTGCCTTCAGGTAAGGCTCTGCCATCTCATAGAACTTGTCGAAATCCATAGCCTTCAGATATTCACCATTCATCCAACGCAATTTCACGATATCGAAGACTGCCGGGGACTTGCTGATGCGATGGTAATCGAACTCCTTGATCAATTCATCCAGCGAGAAAATCTCGCGATTATCCTCCGGGCTCCATCCAAGCAGTGCCACATAGTTCACGATGGCTTCGGTAATGAATCCCTGATCGATCAGATCCTCGAAGGAAGCATGTCCGCTTCTCTTGGACAGCTTCTTGTGGTTCTCATCGGTGATCAGCGGCAGATGGATATATACCGGTACCTGCCATCCGAAAGCTTCGTACAGACGTACATATTTCGGGGAGGAGGACAGATATTCGTTGCCTCGTACCACATGGGTGATATTCATGGTATGGTCATCTACCACGTTTGCAAAGTTATAGGTAGGGTAACCGTCGGATTTGATCAGGATCATATCATCCAGCTGGGAGTTATCTACTGTAATGTCTCCGTATAACTCGTCATGGAAAGTCGTGGTGCCTTCCTTGGGGTTGTTCTGGCGAATGACAAAAGGCTTGCCTGCGGCAAGATTTGCCTCAATCTCTTCTTTGGACAGGGACAGGCAGTGCTTGTCATATACGGTGATCTCCTTACCATCCACAACTTCGGTCTTCAGGGAAGCCAGTCTCTCCTTGTCACAGAAACAGTAATAAGCTTCTCCCTTATCGATCAGTTCCTTGGCATATTTCATATAAATACCGGTTTTCATACGTTCACTCTGCACGTAAGGACCATAACCGCCGTCCTTATCCGGGCCTTCGTCATGTACCAGTCCGGTCTTCTCCAGGGTACGATAGATGATCTCGGTAGCACCTTCCACATAACGTTCCTGATCTGTATCCTCGATGCGGAGCATAAAATCTCCGCCGGCATGCTTTGCAATCAAAAATTCATATAATGCGGACCGCAGATTACCTACATGCATTTTACCGGTAGGGCTGGGTGCGTATCTTGTTCTGATCTTTGTCATTTTCTCCTCATTTCCGCAGGCGATCCGTATCCGTTCTGTACCTTCCGGCCTACGCCTTCCTGCTTATATATTCCTGTCCACCCTCTCTCAGAAGGCAGAACTACTTCCTTATTCTACCGCCTTTTCTCAAAAACTGCAACAGTTAAGACAAGGTTTTCGGATGGGGCAGATTCCACCGAAAGTGTGCCGCCAGAAACCGGATCGCCATGACCACAAAGGCAGCAATAAATACCGCGGGAAGTCTGCCGATACTGCGGTACAGCCAGACGCAGCAGATACCGCCTACCAGAGAGGCACAGGCATAAATATGCTTTACGAAAATATACGGTTCCTCTCCCGCCATCATGTCACGCATCAGACCGCCGCCCACGCCGGTGAGCATGCCGATAAATACCAGCAAAAAGGTATTGTCCGGATAGCCGTTGTCGATGCCAGACATCACACCCAGGGAAGTAAAAATTCCCAGTCCTACAGAGTCCATGCCTAACATCGCTTTGTCATAAAAGGTTCCCAGTCTGCCGCTCAAAAGATCCTGTTTGATATAAAGCAGTATAAAAATAGCCAGTGCTGTAGCCACCGAGACACCGACATATACCGGTTTCTCCAGTGCCGAAGGTAATTTCCCAAGGATCACGTCTCTGGTCATACCACCGCCTACAGCCGTCACCACGCCCAGCACACAGATGCCGAAAATATCCATCCGTTTCCGGATCCCCACCATGGCACCTGATGCTGCAAAAGCGATGGTTCCTAAGATTTCCATAAAAAATATAATACTGTCCTGAATGTTCATAAAATAGTTTCTCCTAAAAGTTCTCCACGCTATTTTATAGTATCTTTCCCGAAATAACAATATGCCATTTGTAACTATTCTGAATAGTTTCTCTAATTTTATCTCTATGCGCGCAACAAAACCGCCACGGTAATGTGACGGTTTCGTTTTCGGGATATATCTGTTCTGTTGCAGTGTTTATTCTTTTTCCAGTTCCACCATTTCCTGATCCACACTTTCATCAGGCACTTTCTTCTCAGCTTCGTTCTTGAACTTGTCCACGGCTCTGGCAGCTACGGGGATGGCGATGTTGGTGCCGGCTCCGGCGATACAGCCTCCGGGGCAGGCCATGCCCTCGATCAGGCAGCCGTTCATCTTGCCGGCCTTGGCAAGGAGCAAGGCTTTCTTACATTCTGCCAGGCTCTCCGCATGCTGGATATTGACCGGTGTACCGGGATAGTATTTCTCGATGCAGTCCTTGATGGCATTGGCAACGCCGCCTGCCACGCCGTAACCTCTTCCGGCTGCGGTAGCATCCTTCATCTCATCCATGGCCTTGATCTCATCTAACAGGATTCCCTTAGCTTCGAACATACCGGTAAGTTCTTCAAAAGTGATGACAAAGTCCACATCGGATCGAACGGTACGTCTGCTGGCTTCCAGCTTCTTGGAAGCGCAGGGGCCAATGAATACTACGGAAGCATCCGGATGCTCCTGCTTGATCAGACGGGCCGTTGCAACCATAGGGGTTAATTCATTACTGATCTTATCAATGGTCTCAGGGAACAGATTCTTCGCCATTACAGACCAGGAAGGACAACAGGAGGTCAGGGCAAACTGCTGCTTACCGGTAGCAACCTCCTTCACGTAGTGCTCCGCTTCCGCCATACATCCCATGTCAGCGCCCAACGCTGTCTCATAGACATCCGCAAACCCCAATTCCTTCAACGCTGTCTTGAACATCTCAGGTGTCACCTTCGGGCCAAACTGTCCGGCAAATGCAGGTGCTACCTGGGCTATGATCTTCCGGCCGGACTGCATGGCACGGATCAACTGGAAGATCTGAGACTTGTCAGCAATTGCTCCAAAAGGACAGCTTACCATACACTGACCGCAGGATACACATTTCTCATTGTCGATCACGGCTCTTCCCACATGGTCAGATGTAATAGCTCCAATACCGCAGGCAGCCTTACAGGGACGCTCTTTGTGACAAATCGCATCATAAGGGCAGATTTCACGACACTTTCCGCACTTGATGCATTTTTCCTGATCAATAACAGACTTGCCGTTTTTCATAGAAATCGCACCCTTGGGACAAACACTCTGGCAGGGATGTGCCAGGCACCCCATGCAGGAGCTGGTCACCTCATAACGGTTCTCCGGGCAGGCATTACAAGCCGACGGAATGACCTGCATCAGAGGGGGCTCATAATATTTTTCATCAATATTACTCTCTTCCAGTCCCTGTGCCAGATGTCCGGGATGCTCACGGTTCTCCGGGCGTAAGCTCATACCCATGGCCAGACGGATGCGCTCACGGATGATCGCTCTGTCACGATAGACGCTCTCCCAAAACTCCGACTCTTCATAGTCTACGATCTTATAAGGCAGCGCCTCCATATCATCCTTCAGATTCTTGGAATTGTAAGCCAGATTGGCCACTTCCTTAAACACCCTTCTTCTCCGCTGTCTTACCGGAGTATCGATCCCTCTCATGCTGCTCATATCACATTACCGCCTTTTGATATTTTTTTAACACACTAACCATATTAAACCATACCGGCTCCGTAAAAGCAAGAAAAATATCAATAAAAAAATATCTATATTGTGCTCATTCAGCACAATATAGATATCTTTTTCATTAAATAGTACCAACCTTATGTATGGACAATCACTTAAATATCTATTCAAAATAAATTGTCTTTTTCCATCTCATCTACTATGGAGCCGCCTATCATTTCAACCACATCTATGCCCCCTTTTATAAAATCATATCAAATTTTTTTGCCTGTTCAATCATTTCTGCAGAAAGTGAACATTTATTGCAGAAATTGACAACAAATCTCCTCCTTGAATCACCTTCTAATTAATAGGACTCAATAATATCCCTTTGATTACCTAATGTTTTTTCTTCATAAAGGTATAATAATAGAAAAGTAAAATTGATCTTCATCATTTTGAATTACATATTCCCCATTATATTTTTCCACAATTCTTATAATGTTTTTTATTCCTACACCATGCTCATCCTGATTTATCATTTTAGTAGTAGCGATTTCATTATTATGATATATAATCATTTGATTACATGTATTTTTTACTGATAAAATTATCATCTGTTCTTCCATCATAAACTTGAACTTAATTACTTTTTTACCAATGCAATTTTCGCAGGCTTCAATTGCATTGTTTAACAGATTAGCCAAAATCACAACCAAATCTTCATCTTCCATTTTTATGTTAGATAAATCATTAACTTTAAAGACAAAGACTATATGCTTGTTAATAGCTTCTTCATATTTTGTATTTAAAATTGCATTTACTACTACTTGATTCGTGTTTATTGCATTTCGCTCTTTGAAAAAGCCCTTACTGATTTTACTAACATAATCTACTGCCCGATCATATTCTTTGTCTTTGAGCAACGCTTCTATACACAATATTTGATTTTTAAATTCGTGCGATTTTCTTTTTTGTATGTCAAAGTTTTCCGAAACAGATCGATACATCTGAATCTGATTTTTAACCTGCAATTCAAGCATTTCCTTTTCATGCAGCTTTGCATCCCGAATGACTATATCATTAATTAAATAATATACAAATACATTCATTACCACCATTCCAAACGAAATAGAATATAAAGCATTTGCTTGCATTTCATTTTCAGCATATTGAAATTCCATTAGTAATGTAATTATTGTAATAATAGTAAATACAGGGAAAAAAAGGAACTTTGTCCATTCGGCGTCTGTCAGTACTTCTGTTGACTTTTTGCCAAATTGTTTTTTTATTAGTATGATGCAAAGAAAAGAAATAACTTTACTAAAAATAATAATTAAATTCCCCTCAAGTGCATATTCTTGAGTTACTATTCCCTCTCTGGATACGATTGCACTATTTCCTGCATAAACTAAATAATCCACTAACATCAATAATCCTTGATATAATATTGCAAACACCGCAGACTTTACTAAGCTTATTTCAAAATAGAATCGCATGATAATAGCAGTTGACATTATTGCACATAGTTGCTTAAGGACAATCCATTTTGATAATGTAAACCCGCATATATAATAAATTGCAATCAACAAAACTAATAATATTGTTCTTTTATACTTTCTATTTTCCCCAGAGCTATCGCAAAAACTTTCAAAAAATATTTTGCAGCAAATAACTTCAAATGCAATTATTGCTAAACTAAAAAAATATGTAAACATAAATTACACTTCTCCTTTATATGCAATAAATGCACTTTTAACATCCTTATACCTTGCTCTTGGTACAACAAGTTTCTGATTGTTATTCAGTATTACACTATAGCCTGTAATACTCTTTATATGTTTTAGATTTACCAGAAAACTCTGATGAATCCTTATAAATTTATATTCCATCATTTCCCTTTCCATATCATTTAATGTTGCATACAATGTATATATCAAAACCTTATCTTCCATAATATGAAACTCAAGTTTATGCAATCTGCTTTCTATATATAGTATCCTATCAACCTGTACATTTTTTTCACATTCGTTAAATTTAAAATACTTTTTTAATACAATGTAATTCATTTTATGTAAAATTGTGTCCATACACTCATATATAGACTCATCAAAATTAATAGTATTCTTCAATAAATATCTTGTCGCATCTACCTTATAACCTTCTAATGAATAATTTACGTAAGCAGTTACAAATACAATATATATATCCATACTATACTCTCTAATTTTGTGTGCAGTAATAATTCCATCTATCTCATCCATATTAATGTCGAGAAAAATAATATTATAGCCAAGTAAATCTGTCCCCAAGCCAAGTAATTCTTTCCCCGAATTAAACATATCAATTTCGGATGAAATATCCTTTTCGGATAAATATTTTAATACATATTTTTTAATATTTTCTCTAAACAACTTTTCATCATCACATATTGCTATTCGTAACATAATTTCCCCTTTCCCTTACTTTTTTACTATATGGGTGGCAATATCGTCTGTTTTTCGTTTATGCTGCAATAATTATTTTGAAAACAAATAAGAAATTCTTTAGAATAAGACTATCTATACTTTCCAATTATTTGATATAAGTCAGAATAGCAAGCTTGATATATCATTTTTGCACTCTGTAATGTCATATTAGTACGACTGAAATTCAAAATCAATAGCTTGGAAGAACTCAAATATTTATCACAGGAAGTTGAAAATTACATTATATTAATTTTTGATAATAAAATGAAGGCTGAAAACCATAGATATGTTTTCAGTCTTCATTATTATCTGCTTATATTCATTTTTGAATAATCCACTGATCGTTTGCGGGATCATACAAAAAAATAGTCTTTCCATCCATCGTTATTGCATAGTTATTAATCAGTCTGCTTCCAACCTCCTCAACATTTTCTTTATATCTTACTTCGAATCTATACACTTCATTATTATCAATTTCACCAACAACCGGATCGGTTGGTTCAAGACTATACTCTTCTTCCCATTGATTAGCACTTTTCAAGTACTCTTGCAAAATTCTTTCGGCGTCCATCATAGAGGTCGTTGGCAAATCATTTTTCCCACACTTTATGCATATACTAAAAATAACTATTACAATAATTCCAATGCTGATCAGCAAATATTTTTTAGACATTTTTGTCTCCTGTCATTATTACTAACTATAACGGAAAATTCGATAACATTTTTCTATTATAAATTTCTAAAAATAGAACATTGGCTGAATGAGTGCTTTCATTACTGGCACATGTGTATGGCGTATACTTATAAATATCAATTTCATCAATATTTCCCTCTTCATCATAAGAAATATTTTGTATAGTATCGTCATTATCAGCAATAGAAATTAATTGTCTTGTATGCTCCGCAGAATATCCCTCTGCATAAATAAACTCTGCAACACATCCGCCTACTCATGACTTTTTGCAAAACACTTTAATATTTATATATCTCTTTATCTAAATAGTAATATTTTTTTCATTACAAACAATATCTTTTGCAGAAAGTAACTGTTTTTTGCAGAAAATGATCAACTATATCCGTTCAAGTCTCAGTTTCGTCCAGAATAAAATAGGCATGTATCAATTCTACGGTTCTCCAAAGGAGATTTGCCTGTAAAATAAAAACAGGACCCTCCGTATTTTACGGAAGATCCTGTCTGAAGAATCCTGTATTTATTTGCTCATAACGACTCTCTTGAAGTTCTTCTTACCTCTGCGGACTACCAGACCCTCTCCATCAAACTGCTCGGGAGCGTAAGTAGTCTTTACATCGGTAACTTTCTCATCCGCTACGACAACACCGCCCTGTTCTACAGCACGTCTTGCTTCACTGCGGGATGCAGACAAACCGGATTTTACCAGAACACCGAGAATATCAATCTTACCATCGGTAAAGTCTGCCTCTGTCAGCTCGCTGGTAGGCATCTCTGCAGCATTGCCACCGGTAAACAGTGCTCTTGCACTCTCCTGTGCCTTTTTTGCTTCTTCTTCGCCATGTACCAGATTGGTCAGTTCGTATGCCAGAATCTCCTTCGCCTGATTCAGCTGGCTGCCTTCCCATTTGTCCATCTCATCGATCTGCTCTAAGGGCAGGAAGGTCAGCATTCGCAGGCATTTCAGAACATCGGCATCTGCTACGTTTCTCCAGTACTGGTAGAACTCGAAGGGAGTGGTCTTGTTGGGATCCAGCCATACGGCACCCTTCTGGGTCTTACCCATCTTCTTGCCCTCGGAATTCAACAGCAGGGTGATGGTCATGGCGTAAGCATCCTTGCCCAGCTTTCTGCGGATCAGTTCCGTACCACCCAGCATGTTGCTCCACTGGTCGTCACCGCCGAACTGCATGTTACAGCCGTATTTCTGATATAAGGTCAGGAAGTCAAAGCTCTGCATGATCATGTAGTTGAACTCTAAAAAGCTTAAGCCCTTCTCCATTCTCTGCTTGTAGCACTCTGCGGTCAGCATACGGTTGACACTGAAATGTGCTCCCACGTCTCTTAACAGTTCCACGTAATTCAGGTTCAACAGCCAGTCCGCATTGTTGACCATCAGTGCCTTACCGTCACTGAAATCAATAAAACGGCTCATCTGCTTCTTGAAGCAGTCTACGTTATGCTGTGTTGCCTGCCATCTGCATTCTCTTCATCAGGCACAGTGCCATGAAATGTCCCACATGAAGGCTGTCTGCGGTAGGATCAAAGCCGATGTAGAAGGTAGCCTTTCCGTTATTGATCAGTTCCTTGATCTCCTCTTCATCTGTCAGCTGTGCCAATAGTCCTCTTGCCTTTAATTCATCAAATACTGTCATTTTCTTTTTCTCCTTTACTGACTTGTTTTATTCCACATGTCTTTATACACTTCCCGGAAACCGGCTCGAAAGACACTAAAAAAGCCCGCCCCTTTTTCAAAAGGACGAGCTTGATCACTCGTGTTACCACCTAATGTTCCCGCCAGACTCACATCTGACAGCTCAGTAAGTATCTATCAATACTTTCGGCCGATATCGGTGCCTGCCGTCCTGATCTACTCGTTCGGGATCCTATGATAAAATCTACTGATCCTTCTCTTTCCACCGGCTGCTCCGGGATGTATTCCTGCTCTGCTTCTGTGCGCCTCTCACCGACCGGCTGCTCTCTGTCAGAAGTGGAGGAACAGTACTTCTTCCCTTCATCGCATTCTTCTTATCCTATGTTTGCGCTAAACATGACCTTATTATAGCCAGTCTGCGTTTTTCTGTCAACACTTAAAATTTTGCTGCTGGCAGGAGCCGCCTACGGGTCTATTCTTCCGGCCAGGGCAGGTGGGATACTTCCAGCTTCTTGTCACGAAGCATCAATTCTTTTACCGCCTGATCCGCGGGCTTACCATCAAAGAGCACTTCATTTACCTGCTCGATAATAGGCAGCTGAACATCATATTTTTTCGACAGTTCCATGGCCGCTTTAGCGGAATACACGCCCTCTACCACCATCTGTACTTCCTTCATGGCTTCCTCGTAGGTCTTGCCCTGTCCGATGAGGATACCGGCACGACGGTTGCGGGAATGCATGCTGGCGCAGGTCACGATCAGATCTCCGATACCGGTCAGACCGCAGAAGGTCTCAAAATTACCACCCATGACAGTACCAAGTCTTGCGATTTCGGTAATGCCTCTGGTGATCAGCGCAGCCTTCGTATTATCTCCGTAGCCCAGTCCGTCTGCGATACCGGCAGCCAGTGCCACTACATTTTTCAGTGCACCGCCCAGCTCAATTCCCAGTACATCGGGGCTGGTATAGACACGGAACACTTCGTTCATAAACAGATTCTGCACATATTCCGCGCAGCTTTTGCTCTTAGAACCCGCTACGATCGTTGTAGGAATCCCGCGGCTGACTTCCTCCGCGTGGGTAGGTCCGGACAGCACCGCTACCTGTGCCTGCGGAATCTCATCTTCGATGATCTGCGCCTGGGTCATCAGGGTATGCTCCTCGATTCCCTTGGAGACACTGACAATTTTCTGTCCCTGTGCCACCAGCGGGCTGATGCGGTGTGCTGTGCTTCTGGTATAGGAGCTTGCCACTGCCATGACCAACAGGTCCTTGCCCTCGATGGCCTGTTTATCATCCGTCGTAAAGATCATATCCTCCGGAAGCTTTACTCCCGGCAGCATCTTATGCTCGTGATTCTCCTGAAGCATCTGAATCTCTGCGGGAACCGCAGACCATACCGTCACCTCATGTCCGTTTTTATGTAATACCACTGACAGGCCGATGCCCCAGCTTCCGCCACCCAATATACATACTTTTGCCATAGCTTATTTGTCCTCCCCTGAGATTTCTGTCTGCGCTTCGGCTGATTTCTTATTCTTGAACAGATAAGTCTTCCTCTCGTTCCCGTGGATCAGACGCACGATATTCTGTCTGTGTTTCCAGTATGCCATGACTGTTAAAAATGCGGTGATGGCGTACATTTCATATAGCTGTGACTGCGGCATGGTGCCGAACAGCCCCGTCTGTCCGCAGACCACCATCTGGATCATAAATCCTGCATATACCAATAATGATCCCAGAGACACATAATGGGTGGTCAGGAAGGTTCCGAAGAACAATACCACGCCCATCACGATAAAATAAGGATGGAACGACAGGATCAGTCCTGCTGTGGCAGCGATTCCTTTTCCTCCCTTGAATCCCATGTAAAACGGGAAGTTATGTCCGATGATGGCTCCTGCACCGGTGTACAGGCACAGCAGATAAATATTCTCCGGATGTCCGGTAGTGAACAATGCCTTGGTGATGCATACGGCAACGATACACTTTAAGCAGTCTCCCGCCAGTACGATCAGTCCTGCCTTGGTTCCCAGCACTCTCAGAGCATTGGTGGTACCGGCATTGCCACTTCCGTACTTACGGATATCGATTCCCTTTGCCTTTCCGTAAAAGTATGCGGTCTGAAACAGGCCGAACACATAACCGATGAGTAAACAGATAACACGTTCCATTATTGATCTTTTTCCTTTCGTTCTCTGATGATAAACCGGAGGGGCGTCCCCTTGAAACCAAAGGTCTCCCGGATCTGATTCTCAATATATCTGGTATAGGAGAAATGCATCAGCTCCTTATCATTTACGAAAATAACAAAGGTAGGGGGTTTTACCGCCACCTGAGTAATGTAGTACAGACGAAGTCTCTTACCCTTGTCGGAAGGTGGCTGCTGCATGGCCACGGCCTCTGCCATGATCTCATTCAGCACACCGGTAGCCACACGCATGGCGTGATTCTCACTGACGATATCGATAGTCTCGAACAGCTTGGGCAGTCTCTGTCCTGTTTTCGCAGAGACGAACAGAAGCTCTGCATAGGGCATGAAGGATAAGGTATTACGCACCTTTTCGGTAAATTTATAAATGGTCTTGTCATCCTTTTCGATAGCACTGACGGTACGGACGATCATATAACGCTCCAGTTCTTCCTTGATCTTGTTCTTCCGGCGAAGACCGGCAGTATCAATGAAGACATATTCTTTGCCGTTATAAGTGATCTCGGTATCCACCGCATCTCTGGTGGTACCCGCGATATCAGAAACGATCAGACGGTTCTCACCCAGCAGTTTGTTGATCAGGGAAGACTTGCCGACATTGGGCTTTCCGACGATGGCCACACGGGTGCGGTCATCCTCTTCTTCCTCTGCCTGTTCCTTATCAAAATATTCCGTTACGGCCTCCAGCATGTCACCAATTCCCAGACGATTCACCGCAGAGATCGGATGGGGATCGCCAATACCCAGATTGTAGAATTCGTAGACATCCGCCATATACTTCTGGAAGCTGTCCACCTTATTGACCACCAGTACCACGGGCTTGTGGGAACGGCGCAGCATGTCTGCCACCTTGGAATCCGCATCCACCAGTCCCTGCTTTACATCCACCAGGAAAATGATCACGTCTGCAGTCTCCATAGCGATCTCTGCCTGTTCCCGCATCTGGGACAGGATCACGTCCTTGCTGTCCGGCTCGATACCTCCGGTGTCGATCAGGGTAAATGTCATATCCAGCCAGTGGATATCCGCATAGATACGGTCTCTGGTAATACCGGGTGTATCTTTCACAATAGATATATTTTCGCCAGCCAGTGCATTGAACAGGGTGGACTTACCGACATTCGGGCGTCCCACCACCGCAACGATGGGCTTGGTTTTTCTCTTTGCCATAATTTCCTCCGTTTCTTATTTACCATCTTAAAATCTATTCAGATGCATCTTCTCCAAGCAGGGCATCCACAAGATCATATCCGCTTGATTTTACAATATTCACGGGCACTTGTAAAGCCCCCTCCACGTCTGCCAGCGTATAATCATCCAGGAACAGATCCGCTCCGCTTCTGAGTACATTCCGGGGAAGATACAATGCTTCTCCCAGATTTTTGTCCTTTAACTGCTTTACGATATCCTGTCCCGTCAGAAGTCCGGACACCGTGATCAGCTCTCCGAAAAATTCATTGATGACCTCATAGACATGTATCTGCAGGCCGGGGTATTCCGACATCATTTCTTCCGACATCTTCTTTAAATAAGGAAACGCCAGTCTTCCCGTAGCCAGAGAGATCTCTCTGGTGCCTTCCCAGGATGGCTTTTTTCCCGCTTCCTTTTCTGCGGTACGCCTCTTCAGTCCGTCGTGGAATTCATCCAATAGCAGGCGGATCATTCCAACACCGTTCTCCAACTGCAGATATCCGTCGTAACGTTCCTCTTCCGGCACCTCTCTGCCCGCCAGAATGTACCATTCATCACTAGCCTGGATAAAGTGTGTCCCATATTTTTCCATGCAGATCTTCTGGTATTTCTCGATCAGATCAATGATCTCACCGGCATCCTGCGCATTAAACGGCTCTAACGGATATAATCCCTCCCGGTACCTGGATAATCCTACCGGCACCACTGAGACACTTTCCACATTTGGCAGATATTCCATCAGCTTCCGGATGCTGTATTCCAGTTCCTTGCCATCGTTTACGCCCTTGCAGAGTACGATCTGTCCGTTCATCCGGATTCCGGCTTCATTCAGGATATCCACCTTTTTCAGTGCCTCCCCGGCGAAACGGTTATTCAGCATCTTACAACGCAGATCCGGGTTCATGGTCTGGAAGGAAATATTGATGGGCGACAGATGATATCTGCAGATTCTGTCGATATCATGGTCTGACATATTTGTCAGTGTCACATAATTTCCTTGCAAAAAAGACAGACGGGAATCGTCATCCTTAAAATACAAGGTATCCCGCATGCCCTTCGGCATCTGATCGATAAAGCAGAAAATGCATTTGTTATGGCAATGACGGTATTCGTCCATCAGACCGTTCTCAAATTCGATGCCCATATCCTCATCAAATTCCTTGTCGATCTCTAAGAGCCACTGCTCTCCGTCCGGCTTCTCTACCAGCATCTCAATATAAGTATCCTGTGTCAGAAACTGATAATCAAAAATGTCTTCGATCTCTGTATTATCTATGGCCAGTACTTTATCTCCGGGAGCGATCTCCAGTTCCTCCGCGATGCTTCCCGGCTTTACTGTTTTTACAATATGTTCTTTTTTCTTCATTCTAATTCACCTAACCATCTTTCTCCTATCCATTGTACAAGAAATTCCTTGACGTGTCACTAGCATAATGTTATAAATTAATTGTTATATTCAGAATAGTTCCGCAAAATTAAGCATCGAAGATGCGCTTTTGCGAAGGAAGATCTGCATATTTTTACGAACAATAAAGCTCGTCCAGGAGGGACATCATGCCTAATTTACACGAACTGGAAAATGCCATGCCCGTGGCTCCTTTGAAGATCATCGCTCTGCCTTCCGCAGAAAAAATGGGACGCCGCATCAATGACTACATGGTAGAATTCCGTAAGAGTATCCATAATGACAAAGTGAAAAACGATCCTGCCTTTCACGGCTATATCGAGAGCAACTATCTCGTAGACGTGGATGTGCCCCGTTTCGGAAGCGGTGAAGCCAAAGCGCAGATCAGCGAGACCATCCGCGGTAAGGATCTGTTCATTCTCACCGATGTATGCAATCATAGTATTACTTACAACATGAACGGCTATACCAACCACATGTCTCCTGATGACCACTACCAGGATCTGAAGCGTGTCATCGCCGCCTGCAACGGCAAGGCCAGACGTATCAACGTCATCATGCCTTTCCTCTATGAAGGCAGACAGCATCGCCGCAGCGGCAGAGAATCCCTGGACTGTGCTTATGCACTGGAAGAGTTACGGGATATGGGAATTGATAACTTCATCACTTTTGATGCCCATGATCCCAGAGTACAGAACTCCACTCCGCTGAACGGATTTGATAATTTTACCACCCCTTACCAGTTCATCAAGTCCTTGTTAAATTCCGAAGACGATATGATCGTGGACAAGGATCATTTGTTAGTCATCAGCCCGGATGAAGGAGCTCTGGATCGTGCCATTTATTTTGCCAGCGTTCTGGGTGTCGATACTGGTATGTTCTACAAGAGACGTGACTATTCCACCATCGTCAACGGCAAGAACCCTATCGTTGCTCACGAATTCTTAGGTGACAATATTGAAGGTAAGGATATCATCATCATCGATGACATGATCTCCTCCGGTGGAAGTATGCTGGATACTGCAAAACAGTTAAAGGCCATGAAAGCCAGACGCGTATATATCTGCTGTACTTTCGGCTTGTTCACCGACGGTCTGAAGAATTTCGACGCTGCTTACGAGCATGGTGATTTCGATAAGGTCATTACTACGAACCTTACCTATCTGCCGCCTGAGATCTACACCAGACCTTATTTCGTGGAAGCCGATATGAGCAAGTTCATTGCTTCCCTGATCGACTTTATGAACCATGACGCTTCTCTGTCCAATGTCATGGCTACCACCGAAAAGATCCACGGTATTGTAGAAGCCTACAACAATCGTACGGAAATGAGCGAATTTCATTTTTAATTTCCAACAGATCTGACAATCGAGTAGGAGGCGGTGACTAACCGCCGTCCTCTCACACCACCGTGCGTACCGTTCGGTACACGGCGGTTTCAATAGTTGACGTGCACAGACTGA
>QWCY01002918.1_pt1 | contig 20838 bp, 16 predicted proteins | sample 1972631 | NCBI WGS metagenome assembly QWCY01 (sample SAMN09866696, study PRJNA288562) | Human gut metagenome isolate pre1_stool, whole genome shotgun sequencing... | isolation source: gut | host: Homo sapiens | place: USA: California
CTATACGTCAAGTGCGTCCGTTGTCGACAAAGCAAGACGAGTAACCCGCTGTAGGGACGCTCGGTGAGTATCTAGCGAGAGGGCGTCCGTTGTATCAAAAGTTACAGCATCGTAGTTTTAACGACAACGGACGCCCTCTCGCTAGATACTAGACCGTGTGTCCCTACATTTTGTTACCCGTCAAGTGACTCGGTGAAGATTGTTTGTGGTATCTATATTTTTCGTACCTTTGCACTACGTTTTAGCCCAAAAGAGGTCAAGCGTACACGCTATGATCTCAAAAATGAGGGCGAGCCGCTAGCTCAGCTGGTAGAGCACAACACTTTTAATGTTGGGGCCATGGGTTCGAATCCCATGCGGCTCACGGACGTTTCCCCAAGTACTTTATAGTGATACAACACTTCAGATGGTCTCTCGGTAGCTTACTGGGAGGCTTTTTTTGTATCTATGGCTAGGGGGAGTGCACTTATCGTTAGCCACCGCAGGAGTAGTAGCTGGTCGTGTGGAGGGAAATCCCGATCTCCACGTGGCAAATGAGAAATCCCCACGTGAGGACGAAAGATTATCCACGTAGGGGAGAAACATTTCCTCCGAAGTTTCATTTGATTCCTCCGAAGTTTTATTTCTCGCCTACGTGGATAATTTTCATTTCTCACGTGAGGATTTTCGATTCTCCACGTGGCGGTGATAGGTTAAGTGGTCGTCTCGGTTCTTTGGGTGCGATATTGTTCTGCTGCTTTGCGCTATATTTCTTACCTTTGCTCCCAGTACTATCAGCTACCTTATGAAGTCACTACTCAAACTGGTCCTCACGATACTTCTAGCTACGATAGCTTGTCCTCTAGACATGCTAGCGCAGCAGAAAGCATATACGGTCGTGATCGATGCTGGTCACGGTGGGCATGATGCGGGAGCCTGTGCCTTCGGACGTAAGGAGAAGGATGTCAATCTGGCGGTAGCACTCTTGACTCGCAAGTATATTGAGGAGGCACACCCTGAGATCAAGGTCTATATGACCCGATCTACCGATGTCTTTGTGGGGCTACAGCAGCGAGCTAACTTTGCCAATAAGAAGAAGGCTGACCTCTTCATCAGTATCCATACGAACTCGGCCTCGAGCTCCAAAGCCGCTGGCACCGAGACCTATGTGCTAGGTTTGCGCCGTGCTAATGATAATCTAGAGGTGTCTAAGCGTGAGAACCAAGTGATCCTCCTCGAGAAGGACTACAAGGAGACTTACGAGGGCTTTGATCCGAATAGTACGGAGAGCTACATCATCTTTGAGTTTATGCAAAACGTCCACCTTGCGACTAGCATCGATGTGGCAAGCGAAGTACAGAAGTCCTTTGTCAAGCTAGGACGAGGCAATCGCAGTGTGCGACAAGGGCCCTTCCTCGTGATACGAGAGACGGCTATGCCGAGTATCCTCATAGAGCTAGGCTTCATCACAAATAAGGCTGAGTCGGACTACCTCGCTAGTCAGAGTGGTCGCAAGGAGCTGGCGCGAGGTATCGCAGACGGATTCTCTAGGTACTATGAGAAGTATGTACGTGCTACTAGCTCTCAGCAACGAAAGTCACAAGAGACCGCATCTGACGAAGAGCCTGCAGCACAGCAAAGTAGTGCTACGACCTCAGAGAGTGGAGCGTATTACCGCATACAGATCGCCTCTTCTCGTCAGCCTATGAAGACGAGTGACCCATACTTTCGCAATATAAGCGATGTGCAGCGCGAGCAGCGTGGCCGGCTCTACCTCTATACAGCTGAGCAGTACAGCACCCTCAGTGAAGCGCGTCAGGCTCAGCAGCGACTCGCTAAGCGCTACCCAGACTGCTATATCGTACGTTATCGCAAGGGCGTAAGAGATAAAGAAATTTACTAAGAGACACAGCTTCACAATGCCAGAGAAAAGACTCATACGACAGACCGTCAAGATAGGGTTCTTCACCCTCTTAGCGATCTTAATCCTCTATCTAGGGATCACTTACCTCAAGGGGCTCTCCATATCAGCACGCTCTAAAACCTACTATGTCTCTATGAATGATGTGACGGGGATCAATGTGGCTACACGGGTCTTCGTCAATGGATACAAGGTGGGCTCTGTGCGGGATATGAAGTATGACTACCACAACAATGGCGAGACGATCCTCACGCTCACGCTAGATCCTGACATCAAGCTACCCCAAGGTACGCAAGTGCAGGTCGCCCAGACGCTCTTTAGTGGTGCTCTGGTCAACCTAATCCTCCCTGAGGTAGATAAGGGAGTCTATATCAATTCGAAAGACACCATACCGATGTCCACACGTGCATCTGCCAAGAGCTTGGAGCAGCTACAAGACGAGTTTGTACCACGACTCTCCACCACGCTCAGCCGTATGGATAGTGTCTTGCTACAAGCTAATGCGATCCTCTCGAATCCCAACATAGAGCCGACGCTCGCTGATGTGCGTCAGTCAGCTCAGCATATCAATGCTTCGTCCGCTCAGCTACAACAGTCGCTCCGCTCGCTTCCCTCGATTATGGAGCGTATAGATGGCTCTTCGACAGATGTGGCAAACTTTGCCTCTAGGCTTGACTCGCTACAGCTACAAGAGACGGTAGCCAATCTAGAGAGTACCTCGCGTGAACTCAAGAGCTTCACTCAGACGCTCAACCAGTCCAATGGCACCGTGGGGCGCCTCCTCAACGAAGATGGACTCTACAACCGCATTGACAGTGTCACGACCAGTCTCGATGCCCTGATCCGAGACATCAAGGCAAACCCCAAGAAGTATGTCAAGCTCTCGCTCTTCTAACCGCTAACCTCTATGACCCGCAATAAAAAGAAGCCGCTCAATTGGCTCGATAAGACACTCTTCGCCCTGATGATCCTCGTTATCGTAGGGATGATCGTAGCGCTCTCTGTCGCTGATGGGGCTAAGCTCTATGTCCTCCTCGGTGGTGGCGGACTGCTCGTTCTCAACCTGCTCTTCGTCCTTTACTTCGCACGACGCAACAGACTATAGGCGAGCTGGAACTATAAGATGCTCTGGAGACTCTTTATCACATTCGTACGCATTGGGGGCTTTACCTTCGGTGGGGGCTACGCTATGCTTTCACTCATACAGCATGACGTGGTGGAGAAGAACCACTGGATGACCAATGAGGAGTTCATCGATCTCTTTGCTGTGTCGCAGTCGCTACCAGGGGTCTTTGCGGTCAATATGTCCATCTTCATAGGCTATCGCCTGAAGGGCTACCTCGGAGCGGTTGTTTGTGCTATTGGTGCGACCTTGCCCTCCTTTATTATCATCTTGCTCTTGGCAATGTTTTACCAAGAGGTCAATGACAACGTCTGGGTACAGCGGGTTATGTATGGCATACGTCCTGCAGTGGTGGCGATGATTGCGATCCCCGTCATCACCACTTGGCATGCGATGAAAGGCACCTGGCGCATCGTCTGGATACCGATCCTATCCGCTCTGCTGGTTTGGCTCATGGGTGTCTCACCCGTCTGGATCATCCTCGGCTCTGCCCTCGGAGGGATCATCTATAGTATTATGAGAAGGGATTAGGACGGCAAAACAATGATCTACTTACAGCTCTTTTGGGTCTACATTCAGATCGGTCTCTTCGGCTTCGGTGGGGGCTATGCTATGCTCTCGCTGATCCAAAACGAAGTGGTCCATAAGTACCATTGGCTCACCAACCAGCAGTTCACCGACATCGTAGCTGTGAGCCAAGTGACCCCAGGACCTATCGGGATCAACAGTGCGACTTACATAGGCTATGTTGTCACGGGCGGTAACATCCTCGGTTCGCTCCTAGCGACGACCGCAGTGATGCTCCCCTCCTTCGTACTCTGTCTCATCATCTCTCGAAGCTTCCAAGCGTTTAGGAACAATCGTTATGTCGATGCTGCCTTCCTCGGCATACGCCCCGCCAGTGTCGGACTCATAGCGGCTGCTGCCCTGATGCTGATGATACAGCCGGGGCTCTGGACGCTCCTCACACTCCCCGCTGGCACGCCGATCACGGTGGACAATATCATCGTCACGGAAAACTTCATCGACTACCGCAGCTTCATCATCTTTGCCGTGACGGGACTCCTCCTGTACAAGAAGTGGGTACATCCTATCCTGCTCATTGTCCTGGCGGGCGTTGCTGGTGCTTTGCTCTACTCTCTATGATGATCACCCCTCGACTACACCCTCTCGTTGGCAAGCGAGCTGCTTTCTACACACTGGGCTGTCGGCTCAACTATGCCGAGACCTCGACCATCGCTCGCCAGCTAGCGACCGTGGGCGTGGAGCGCATCTCTGACGAGCATCACCACACGACGGAGGTGGTCCCAGATATCTGCATCGTCAACAGTTGCTCGGTGACCGATACGGCGGACAAGAAGTGCCGCAGTCTCATCAACCGTTTGCACCGTGAGTACCCAGAGGCACTCATTGTCGTGACTGGTTGCTATGCCCAGCTACAAGGCGATCGGATCGCTCAGATGCCTGGCGTAGACCTCGTCGTCGGGTCGGGACGCAAGAGCGAGATCGTATCGCTTCTCACCGAGCTGTGCCAAAAGCACAACCAAGAGCGCAACCAGCCCCAAGCAGCTACGCCCCACGTCACCGCCCGCCGAGAGCTACAACACTTCGAGCCGAGCGTCTCTTCGGACGACCGCACGCGCCACTTCCTCAAGGTCCAGGACGGATGCAACTACTACTGCACCTATTGCACCATACCTGCCGCACGTGGTGTCAGCCGCAACGGATCTATCGCCTCACTGGTGGCGCAGGCGGAGCGTGTCGCTGAGCTGGGTGGCAAGGAGATTATCCTGACAGGTGTCAATATCGGAGACTTCGGACGCTCCACGGGCGAAACGCTCCTAGATCTGCTCCACCAGCTGACACAAGTCGCAAGCATCGCCCGCTACCGCATCGGCTCCATTGAGCCTGAGCTACTGACCCCAGAGATTATCCAGTTCGTCGCTGAGACGGCGCAGTTTATGCCACACTTCCATATCCCTCTCCAGTCCGGCTCCGACGAGGTGCTGCGCTTGATGCGGCGGCACTACGACACGGCACTCTTTGCCGAGCGACTTAAGCTCATCTACGAGCTGATCCCCGATGCCTTCGTCGGTATCGATGTCATTGCAGGTATGCGGGGCGAACTCCCCGAGCATCACGCTGAGACCTTAGCTTTCCTCCAAGAGCAACCGTGGAGCCAGTTGCACGTCTTCCCCTATAGCGAGCGCAAAGGAACCAAAGCTCTAGAGATCAAACCCGCTGTATCCGCAACTGAAAAGAAACTCCGCACGAAGGAACTCCTCGCCCTCTCCAGCGAGCGACACAACGCCTTCTGCGCACCCTTCGCTGGTTCCGTCCGTCCCGTCCTCTGGGAGGAGACACGCCACGGCGAGATGATGGAGGGCTTCACCGACAACTATATACGTGTCGCCCAGCCGTACGACCCTGAGCTCGTCGGCGCCATCACCCCCGCACGGCTAGCGCATTGGAGCGTGCGGCGACAAACCTTCAGCACCAAGCCATAAGCCGACCTATGAGCCGTCCCGACCTAGCCATCGTCGTCCTCAACTGGAACGGGCGCAAGCTCCTCGAGGAGTACATCCCGCCCCTCGTGGCGCACACACCGCCTGAGGTGACCGACCTCGTGGTCATAGACAATGGTTCGACTGACGACTCACTCGCTTACCTGCAGGAGGCTTTCCCGCAAGTCAAGCTCGTTCGTCTATCCGAAAACTACGGCTTCGCAGGGGGCTACAACCAAGGACTTCGTCAGCTCGACTACTCTTATTATTGTCTCCTCAATAGCGACATACGTGTCTCGCCCCACTGGTGCGATCGTCCGCTGGCTTTGCTGAGGGAGGGCTACGCTGCCGTACAACCTAAGCTGCGCAGTGACCGCCAGCCCGAAGCGTTTGAGTACGCTGGCGCTGCTGGTGGTGAGCTAGATCGTTGGGGCTATCCCTTCTGTCGGGGGCGTCTCTTTGACACCGTCGAGCTAGATCATGGGCAGTATGACGATGAGTGCGAGATACTCTGGGCGACAGGCGCTTGCTACTTCGTCAGTAGCGAAGCGTTTTGGAGGGTAGGGGGCTTTGACGAGAGCTTCTTCGCTCATATGGAGGAGATAGATCTGTCGTGGCGCCTTTGGCTCGCAGGCGGTCGTATCCTCTACACCCCCGACAGCGTCGTCTACCATCTCGGAGGAGCTACGCTCGAAATGGGTAGCCCGAGGAAGAGCTACCTCAACTTTCGCAATAACCTCCGTATGCTCTACAAGAACCTCCCCACACGGCATGCCCGTAGGCGCATCCTCCTCTGTCGCCTGCCACTAGACCTGCTCGCCGCCCTCACCTTCCTCGTCAAGGGGCAGCCCCGACACGCCACAGCCGTGCTACGAGCCGTGCGAGACTTCTACCGCACCCGTCGCCAGCTCGCCCTCTCCACCGACCAGCCTTGGTACCAAGTCACAGCGACCCCGCTCATAGCGCACTACTCGCTCCTCTGGCAGTACCACCTTCGTCGTCGGCGCACCTACGACCAGCTCCCCTCGTGAGCCTCCTACTTTAAGACTGTTGCATAAAGGCGAATCGCTACGTTGCTTTCGGAATTCGGCTTCGGTCACATACGGAGGTATGCTCCCTTCAGACCTTACCCTCAGCGCCTTGCGCTTCATCCTTTCTGCAAAGTCTGGATAATCTTGCAAGCAAGATTGTGAGACTGTTGACTTTTGCAACAGTCTCACTTTAGGAAGACAAAGTAAACTGCTAGGACAAGGCAGGCGAAAGCGGCTAAGTGATTCCACTGCAACGGCTCTCCACGGAAGAAGATTACCGAGAAGAGCGTAAAGACCGTAATCGACACCACCTCCTGTATCACTTTGAGCTGCATCAAGCTGAAGGCACCGCCATTACCGACGTAGCCATAGCGATTGGCTGGGATCTGAAAGGAGTACTCAAAGAGCGCCAAGCACCAGCTCAGCAGGATAACTAGATAGAGTGGCGTGTGGTCGGTGATGACCCTCATCTGCTCCAGCTTGATGTGTCCGTACCATGCGAAGGTCATAAAGACGTTGGAGACCACCAGCAGAGCGACCGTTAACCAAGGATTCATAGATAGATCTGTAGATAAGACATTACGGAGTGCAAAGTTAGCAACCTTACCGCATTCTAACCCAAGCTTCACGGAAGAGAGTCAGGGCGACACATTATAATTGCTCTTCTTTGTTGACTGATGAAACGTTTTATTGCTACAGACGGACATTCCGTACATCAGAGGGCAGAACCTTATAGCTTGTCATATTACCTTTGCATAGTCTATATACTAGGGAAGTACAAGGCAACAAGATGCGCTGCCCACTGAGACTCATCTTAGTTGCGAGACTTAAGGCTAGAAGGGGTAGCCTACTGCAAAGTGGTAGCCGAGAGAATTGGCAAACTTGGGCAGGTTGTAGTAGCCCTGACGTGTGGTCTCGAAGGGGAGGTGTAGCCCTACACCGACATCAAAGCGGATGACTAGGAAGTTGAGGTCGTAGCGTAGTCCTACACCAGAGCCGAGGGCGAGCTGATTGAAGAAGTCCTTAGCATCGGTGATCTCTTGGAGTGATCCACCTGGACGGTTTTCGTCAGGACGAAGCAACCACACATTGCCCGAGTCGAGGAAGAGCGCACCATGGAGATCGCCCGCAAGACGGAAGCGGTACTCAGCGTTCATCTCTAGCTTGAACTCTCCCGTCTGATCCATAAAGGCGTAGCGACTATTACGTGGCACAAAGCGTCCTGGACCTATGCTGCGTACGGTGAAGGCGCGGATGCTGTTTGCTCCACCTACGTAAAATTGCTCACTATACGGAGCCACCGTCATATTACCAAAGCTGTAGATAGCGCCTACGCCTGCTCTCAGAGCTAGACTCTGATTGCGATCGATGCCGTAGGTGTAGCGTAGCTCTGCTGTACCCTTGACAAACTGTGCGAAAGGGACGCCGAGGAGCTTTTTAGTCTCATAATAGTCGTGACCTGCCAGTGAGTAGATCCCATTGAGGATATTGCCAGCCTGAGAGATGCCTAGGTCGATGTGCAGGTGATGACTGCCTAGTCCCGTGAAGATATTGTCAAAGGTGTACTGGTAGCTCATCTGAGGAATCAGTTGGCTCCGCAAGCTCAGCCCCAAGATAGGATTGTCGGTGATGACCTTCTGAAAATTTTCGGACTGGCGAGAGAGTCGGTTGTAATGTATCCTCAGAGGGGTGATCATATGCTGATGCTGCGCCTTACGTACGCTATAATTGGCAGCTAGTCCTAGAGAGGTGATCTGGAAGTAGTGCGCACGATTGAGCATAGAGGCAGATAGGGTATAGGTGGTCTGCACGTCGTGTGTAAGGTGCAGGTCGTAGAGCCATGGCAGCAAGATGCGTGGAGCCTGGAGGTTGAGGTTAGAACCCACCTCGTAGCTGTTGATGTCAGATATGGATACGTCCTGATTGCTACGAGTGCGATTGGTCTGCCACTCGTATGAGCCGTAGAGATCGAGCGAGAGTCGCTCGCCTCCTCCGAAGAGGTTGCGACGTCCGAGTGATAGGTTGAGTCCTGGACCGATGAAGTTGTTGGACTTGGTCGTGAAGACCCCAGAGAGCGAGGAGTCCCACGGCTTGTCTAGCTCAGCGGTGACGTAGAGGTCGAGGAGGTTGTGCAGCGTGTCACTAGCGACAAACTGCATATCGACATAGGAGAAGGCTCCCAGCCCCAGCAGAGACTGACGGGTAGACTGCTCGAGAGACTGCGAGTAGAGTTCGCCCGAGCGTAGCTGTATCCTATTGGCAAAGACTGAGGGGCGCACTCTCGGATGCTCTCGGTAGTGTAGTGTGATCCCCTTAAACTGCATAGAGTCCGTCAACGAGAGTCGATCGTCTTCGGTGAGTAAGACGTGAATGGAGCCTATGCGCCACGGCTCGAAGGTGTAGTTTGGATAGCCACTCTGCTCCCGTACCTGCATATAGACTTTGCCTGGGATAAGTAGCGTGTCTACCTGATAGACGAGCAGATCGGGAGCGTAGAAGTAGTAGCCACGGTCTCTCAGGTTCGTGACTAGCATGTTGCGGTCCTGGAGGATCTGCGAGAAGTTGAACTGGTCACCCTTGTGTATCCTTGATAGTTCGGCATGATTTAGTATCTCACCACTGCCTAGGAGCCACGGCTCCATATAGCTAATGCTATCGTAGAGGTAGGGTGCTCCGAGATCAGCCTTGTAGTAGACACGAGCCTGCAGCGAGTCGCTAGAGGAGCGTGCTATACTGTCGGTCACGCTAGCGTTAAAGTAGCCATGCTCGTGTAGGATAAATTGAGACTGCTTGGCACGAATGTCGGGGCGCACGTCGCTGATGAGCTTAGGCTCCTCGGCAAAGAGCTTATAAAGGCGCTTGCCAACCCAAGTGCTGTCATTGACAAAGCCATTGTAAAACCAAAGTCCGATGGGTATGCGAAAGCGAGAGCGAGCACTGCCGAAGAAGGCGTCATTGGGTGGCACGTTGAGTACTTTCTCCATATTAGAGATAGCTCGATCTGCAGCGTCACTGCCGTCGTCTCCTTGGATGCGTGTCTTACCGATACCTATATATAGTAGCTCTCCCTCGGGGATGTGCTGTGTCACGGAGCAACTACTCAGAGCTAGTATAGTGCAGATCAGTAAGAGTAGCGCATGAGCTATGGTTAGTCTGCTGTAGAGAGTGCGGTTCATAGCTGTGGAGTCTGAGAGATTGAGTTTACGGTATCAGGAGCGATGGGGATAGCGTGTGTCAGGCTATCCGTGGCGATCGATACGGAGGTGCTGTCTGACGGTGTCTCGTCTAGTTCGTCAGGCTGCTTCTTAGGATCGGAAGGCTTCTCGGACTTCTTCTTTTGCCACCACATATAGTTGCGAGGATCGAAGAGATCCACGAAGCGACGTGCTTTGAGCTTGACCAGATAACCGACACCAGTCTCGGTCACTACGCCCTCGAGCATATTGTCGTTGTTACGTCTGTGGAAGAGCGTCACATACTGTCTGCCCGCCTCATCAAGACGATACTCAAAGGTTACGTTGTCGATGAAGGTCTGCTCGTAGTTGGTCGGCAGATTACCAGAAGCTACGCGCCCGCCGATGACGAAGCGTATGCGGTCGTTGAGGAAGCGACGGCTGAAGCTGTAGGTATAGTTGGTCTGCTGTAGCTGAGACTGATTGTACCCTCCTAGCTCCATACCGAGAGATAGATTCGTCCCCTCGAGGAGCTTGCCGGTTAAGCTGTTGAGCTCACTCATAGCGACGTTGCTGAGTACTTTCTCCATCGACATCTGTCCCATATCGGAGGCGAGGTAGGTGCCCGATAAGAGCATAGCTACCGCCTGCTTGCCACGCTCCTCTTCGCTCATAGAGGAGAGCTGAGTCTGCGTCTCTAGGTCTTCAGGGGCTGCTAGGTCGAAGGCGAGTGACATATCCTTTAAGTTTTCATCTGCCTTGATGGATACCTTAAAGTCTACCTTATTGGTTGTCTCGCCTCTAGTCACGTCGGCTCGTAGCTTTTGCGAAGCGATGAAGTGTAGGTAAGGATCTAGTGGCTCGCCACTCCAGACGAGGTAGCTCTCGGGATCGATGTCGAAGTGTCGTCGTCCTACGACGGGGAAATCATACTGCACCTCTCCTCCATTGAAGTCGTACCGCCCTACGAGGCTCATCGTACCGAGTGGCGGATACTTCAGACGAAGATCTCCACCGCCCTGTATGCGTACGTAGTCTTGTCCTCGTGAGGAGAGGTCGACGCCAATCTGTACTGCAGGCTCGATGTGAAGCGCCACAGATAGATCCATACGACCCAGGGACTGAGTGCGCATCTCTTCAGGCTCCTTGACACTGGTCGTATCGGAGACGTTGACAAACTCTACAACGCCCGACATATTGTCCTGTGCCTTGATGGTTGCTTGCGACATAACGTAAGTCGCATTGGTACCTCCATGTAGTGTGACAGAACCCAGTAGCTGAGGCGCTGTCAGGTAGCCCTGCAGGCGTAGGTCGGCAGAGAGGATAGCTCGGCCATAGATCGACTGCTTGTTGTGGTACTTACTATCGATCACCTGAGCATGGTCGGCATAGAGGCGTAGGTCGCTCTTGAGCGCCTCTGGCCCAAAGAGGTATAGCCAACCATCGAGGTAGAGCGAGGTCTCCTTGCCTTGTAGCGTGAGCTTGTAGTCTTTGAGGTTTAGTCGGCTCTGCTCGATGTTCAGCGGACGGCTATCTAGTGTGTACTGATTGCCGGTCAGAGAGAGCGCGACTGATCCATCGGTAATGTGTGGCGCTCCATTGAGAATAGGACTCTTAGGTGTACCCGTCACAGCGATCGAGCCGTCGAGCGCACCTGATAGGCTGATGAGATTACCACCCATAAAGGGGTTAGCCAAACGTAGCGGGAAAGATTCAAACAAAGCGTTCATATCGAGAGCCTCTTCACCCTTACGGCTATGGTAGATACCGTCTACGGTCAGTGCTAGATTACCATTGCTACTCACCTGAGCAGTGACATATTGCGAAGCGTTGTCACGAGGCTCATAGAAGAAGGCGACACTCACGTTACCTAGATCGCCATCCATATAGGTCATATCATTGACAGAGAGATCGCCCGTGGCACGGTAGACGTTGTTCACACGCTCTATGCGCAGATCCATAAAGGTACGTCCACTCATATCTGGAAGGCGTAGGATACGCGCTAAGTCGCTTAGCTCTAGTCGCTGTACGTTGCAGAGCAAGCTTTGGATATTACTTGACTCATCTAGATCGCTGTGTAGCGAGAGCTTGGCTCCTTGAGGGTTCGTCAGCTCAAGGTTGGCAAAGATTTGATTGTCTTCATGGAAGTAGAAGAGCGCATTGTCTTCATTCGCACGAAGTCGCTCGCCAGCAAGATAGATATCCTTGTTGGATAAGCTTACACCAAAGCCCTGGGCATTGTAATAGCCACTAGCTCCTAAGCTATAGAATAGCTCATGGTCTCGTAGCCAGTCGAAGTCTAGGTTGATGGCGATGAGGTCTGTCTGAGCCGATCCAATGATTTTGTATGGCGGGCGCTGCTCTTGTCGCTCACCATCGAGGCTTAGATCTATCTGGAGCAACGGGTGTACATAGCGCTGAGCAAGTTCGTCAGAGCTAAACTGATCGGAGAGGTCAGACAGAAGTAGCGGTCTCATACCCTCAGAGGGCAACTGCTGGCTCATATGGGTCAGATGGTCTAAGAGTATGGGACGACTTGGAGAGAGTGTCGTCAGCTGGAGGAGTGCGTTGTCACACTGTATCGTGTCGTACTGTAGCTGGTGTAGCTCGATACGTCCATTGATCCCTAGCTTAGGACTAGTCAGTAGGTCCGCATCGAGAGACTCTACAGATACATTGTACTTCTCTAGTAGCGAGCGAAGCGGATGCTCTGATCCCATATGTAGTGCTATGTGTGCATTGGGCAGGACGCCTATTAGGTCGCTGTAAGCGGTCAGTCGGGGGGTGTCAAATTGATATTCTCCCGCCCACTTGGAGATGCCCGAGATAGAGGTCAAGAGGTGGTTCAGCCCCTCCTGCGTAGTCACACGGAGGTCTATATCGTTGCCCGCTAACTGTGCTAAGACTTGTGTCGTGTCACTAGCTAAGCGTAGGTCGATCTGTTCGTTATCTATTTGCTGAGAGCCGATGGCGAAGTGTAGACTGGACAGCTCACCATCGATCACATGGGTCTCTGCAAAGTCGCTGTAGAGATCTGCAGTCAGCTTCACACGTCCCTCCATAATGCTATCACTCAGCCCCATAGTTTGCAGGTCTAGGTGGGCGACATCTAGATCTATCTTACCCCCGAAAGAGGGCTGCTTACCAGCTGTGATAAGCGTACCCGCAAGATTCCCAACGAGCTGTGCCGAGGGGTCGTTAGCCTGTAGAGAGACCGCGACGGAGTCTCCACGCAGAGAGCCATCGAGTGCAAGGTTGTGGAGCGTATAGTTCTTGTAGCTGACCTCATCGAGGTCTACAGAGACGAGTCCATGCTTGTTTTTGGTATTTAGGGACAAGCCTGCGCCATCTGCCTTGATTGTTCCCGAGATCACCCCGATGGAGTCTCGTGGCATAAACTGAGCGACATCCAGACCATCGAGCTGACCATCGAGCTTGTAGCGCTGCTGATTTAGTGCGTATAGCCCGTTGAGGGCTAGCGCCCCCCTAGGAGTACCTAGATGCAGATCCGCTGTGATCTGATCTCCGTGTAGTGTGCCGTCTAGGTCTAGATCCATCCTATCTGGTAGTGTCACAGAGCCAGACGTTTCGTCTATACCAGCTAAGGCTAGAAGTAGCTTAGCTGCAGGCTCTGTCTGTATATTACCTTGTAGGGAGGCTGTGCGTGCTCTTTCATCGAGTAGGTTAGTCGCTTTCCCACTAGCAGAGAGTGCGACGAAGCCCTCTTGCTGTAACTCCAGATTGTATATGTCTAAAGCACGCAGCGAGCCTCGTGAGCGCAAGTCTATCGACAGAGGTACATCGGCCAGTTGCTTGTGAGCGCCCGGGCTATAGAGCATACTGTCTAGGCTAATGCGCGTATAGTAGTATAGGTCTTGTGGCGCTAAGGTTCCCTTGAGCTCAGCCGTGACGACCGCCTCTTCATCACCAGAGAAGAGGTCTAAGGGTAGGATCAGATCGCCAGCTAGCTTACTTGTGGGGGTGGCTAGCGAGAAGTTGCGCATATCGATCACTTTGTCCTCTAGCTTAAAGTATCCCCTAAACTGCTCCATCTGCGCTCCGCTCTGCTCTTGTAGACTCAGCTGGTTAATGTCCATCTGTACCAATCCCTGGCTATTGATGGCGAGTCCATCCATATCCACATATGCATCACGATAAACCATATGACTGTAATCCACGTAGGGAAGCTGGACTATGGCTGTATCTCTCGCATAGGTTGCCTTGGCAAGGTCTAAGTCGATATGATCTATGAGTAAGTTAAAGTCAGGGAGCTCTACCATCACCCTGTCGATAGCACCCCGATCGATCAGAGCATCGGTGTGTACTCCAGAAGGGTAGAGGTGTATGTAGCTGGCAAAGCGCGTGAGATCCACACGATTGACATTGATACTCATCGGAGGCCCAGGCTCGCTGCTCTCCGTCGTATCAGTCTGGGTGTAAGCAAAGAACCCGTCAGCTAGTGAGACCGCAGCGATATCTATATCCATCGAGCTCAAGTCTACCTGCACATGTCCCGCCTCCATATCCCCTAGGCGAGCATCGATACGGCTACGGTTGAGACTATCTAGAGGCATCGCCACGACGGCATCTTGTAGCTTCAGGCGGGGAGCCTCTATACGCTTGTTAAAGAGTGGCATCAGTGGCAGACTGGTGCGTAGCTCGTCAACCCATATGATCGTATCACTGCCCTCCGTAGCGAGTAGCTTGTCAACACTTACTCGTAGCGGGAAGCTAATGCGCATCTCCTCGACAGTGATCTTCCAGCCTGTCTGCTCCTCAAGGGTCTGTACGAGACGATCCACTGCCCAGCGCTGTACTTTAGGTAGATAGAGCGACCCCACCAATAGTAGAAGTACTGTCAGTGGGACGAGGAGCAGAATCCAAAAGAGTTTACGACGTCTTCGTGCGGAGTTCATGAGCTAAGTTTGGTGCCTAAATAAGCCGAAAGCGCCTTCGGTAGTGCTCTGAGCGAAGCATCCCTAGGACGAAATGGCTAGACACGCACAAAGGTACGAAAATAGGAGTTAGAGATTAGATATTAGAAGTTAGAGCTAATTCCTCTTTTGAGGAGCTGGACCAGATCTAGGTCGGCGTATTCCAATCAATTGAGACTATAAAACAGAATAGCCACGTGGAGAATTGACATTTTCCACGTGGCTATTTTTTATTCTCCACGTAAGCGAGAAATGATTCCTCCGAAGTTTCATTTGATTCCTCCGAAGTTTCATTTCGTCCCCACGTGGAGAATGTTTATTCCCTACGTGGGGATTTGAAAATATCCACGTTAAGAAATTGGCGGGGTTAGGGCTTTTGCTCCTTCTCTTTAGGAGCAGTGACCGCCTCGTAGGCTCCGACGGTATAGCCACCGAGCCGATTCTTGCGTCGAGGCAGACCCGTACGATCAAGGTCGCAGGTCGTAGGAGCTATAGGCGACAACTCTTGCAGGCCAGCCGTCTCTACTGGATGAAAGTCAAAGTGAAAGTGATACGGGGCTTGTCTATTGCTACGATCCTTGTAGTCTTTGCCTAGCATCCAGTAGCTGTCTACAAAGGGTATGGAGGCTCGATGACAAGTCGGAAAGAGCTCCTCGATGAGTCGCTTAGCTACGATAGAGTCCTGCTCCAGCCGTAGGTAGCAATGCTGCAGATTTAGTTGTGACTGAGCCGAGGGGTGCCATGCTAGCTCGCCTGAACGGCGAAGCGTATCGCTCTGCAGTGAGATTGTCTGCCGTCCGTCTACAATGCTATTGATCATCTTGAGCTTACCCCCCTCACCTACATAAAGTACTGGAGTGCGTCTATGGTCAAATAGGTAATCACTCACCACCGTCAGATGCTCTGCCTGTACAGAAGCTTGCTCCATAGATAGGCAGGTGCCACGTACATTGCTTAGCTCACTGTTTCGCAAGGTATAGCTACCTCCGGCGAGGGTTAAGCCATCTCCGCCCATATTGGTTATGGTGCTGGACTGGAGGAGTAGTCGCTCTGCTAGGAGATCGCCACCCTGAACGAAAGTTACGCCTCCTCGTCCATTGCGAATGGTCGTATAGCGTATCTCATTGCCCTGGCTCTCATCGGTAAACTGTATGTAGTCCCACTGATTCGGTAGGAGACGATAGGAAACATCTGAGGTGAGGTTGTCTCGCCTGATACCCTCTATGAGGATAGGACTGGAGACAGAACCCGCTAGTGTCAAGGCTCCCCGCACGATGATCCGGCCTCCTTGAGGCAGTAGCAGATGCCCTCCCTCGGCAATCGTTAGCCGCACACCAGGCTCTACGGTGATGCTATCGGTGATCAAGTAAGGTCTGTCGCTACTCCAGAGGGTATCTTTCTCTATATGCAAGTTGGCGGGTAGGGTAGAGATGTTTTGCCGATAGCCCTCGATGCGGGTATAGTGGGTGACCCCATTACAGCGCCATAGGAGCGAGTCGGTCACTAGCGTCGGCAGATCTGAGTCCCCAGCCGTAAAGGTCGCCTCCACAAAGATATAGATGCTATCACGAGGAGGCAGCGTGATGTCTCGTATCTGAGAGCCACTACGTCCGTCTACGTTGATGCGGTATCCCTTGTTGCCTCCACTCAAGAGTGCCACTTCATCAAGGAGTAGTGGCTGGTCGTGCTGATTGTAGATCATCGCCACGTGGGTCGCTGAGGAGAGCGAGCTGTAGAGTGTGTCTAGTCGTATCGTGTCGACAGATAGATAGGGCTGGCTGCCCTCTGAGCGGTCATACTGCCAGGGCGACCGCACACATGCTATCAGCAAGAGCGCAGCGCAGAGTGCGCATAGGGGTATGCGAGTCAGCCGTGACAGGGGACGGGTAGATCTTCTTATTTCGTTCATCGGACGGTGGTAGTCATAGGTAGGAAATATGGAGTAAAGCGAGCTTAAAGTTGCAGAGCCATCAGCAACAAGGCTCTTCCTCGCAAAAGTACTGAAAATAGCAATCAGCACAACCGCTCATACTTTGCAGTCAGCGGGTTACTCTTCACCTCCGACGACTCAGCTCATTCTGACCCTCCTGGTCCTCTAGATTCTCCAGCTTAACTACGATCTTCTAGACAAAAACAAGCGAGTGCAACCCATTTGGATTGCACTCGCTAGGTGAATGGATGCACAGTACGCATCGTAGTGGTCCCACTTGGGCTTGAACCAAGGACTCCCTGATTATGAGTCAGGTGCTCTAACCGACTGAGCTATAGGACCCGAGATCCTGCCTCTGAGGCGTGTCTCTTTGTAGGCTCTGAGGAGCCTCGTTGCAGAGCTATTGGGCGATAATCTTAGTCGTAGGAAGTGCCGTTCGCTCTGTCGTGGTGCAAAGGTAATGCTTTTTTCTGATATAAGAGCCTTTCCACAGAAAAAAAACTCACTGAGAGTGGGTATGGCGGGGACTATCTCAGGTGAAGCAAAATAGGTACCTTTGTCTCTACGAGATTTACATCAAGACACAAGTACTATGAATAAGAAGATTTCTAATCTACCCTCTGAGTGCACGACCATCATCGTCGGCAGTCAGATGAGTGCTGATGGATCACGCATCGTAGCGCGCTCAGAAGACTGGGACGCTATGTTTGCCAAGAACCTTACCATCTATCGTCCCGGTGAGCCTGGGTCGGTCGATCCTATGCGCTTTGACGCATTCGATAGCCCCTTCGCTTGCGATCTGCCTGGCGATGCGCAGAGCTACTCGGCTCTGCCTCCCTATCATTTGAAAGGGCACTGGGGGAGTGCGGGCTTCAACGAGTCGGGTGTCGGCATGAGTGCTACGGAGTCGATCTTCAGCAGTGACGCTGTGCTGGCTGTCGATCCACTTGTGGAGGATGGTGTGGCTGAGAACTCAGTCTTCAACATCGTCCTTCCCTACATCCACACGGCTCGTGAGGGCGTGGAGCGTCTCGGCAAGCTTATCGAGGAGTATGGTGTCAGCGAGGGCTTTGGCATCGGCTTCGTCGATAGCGATGAGATATGGTATCTAGAGACCGCCTCGGGACATCGCTGGCTCGCTTGTCGTATTCCTGAGGCGCAATACTTCGTCACGGGCAATCAGAGCCGCTTCCGCCAGTATGATCCCAAGGACAAGGAGCACTTTATGGCATCCAGCGACCTCGTCGAGTTTGCCCAGGAGCATGGACTCTATGATCCGAAGGAGGGTGCCTTTGACTTTCACAAAGCTTATATCCGTGACGTGGAGCTAGACACTACGTACAACTATCCACGCGTCTGGGGTCTCCAGCAGATGTTTACCCCTCAGATGAAACAAGATGTGGCTGTCAACGACTTCCCTGTCTATGCTAAGGCTGAGAAGCCGATCACGATGGAGGCTATGCGTCACGCCTTCCGCTTTCACTACGATGGTACGGAGCATGATCCCTACCTCCACAGCAATCCGCACGAGGTGTATCGTCCTGTCTCTATCTTCCGTACTACGCAGACGCACATCTTACAGGTGCAGCCTAAGCTCCCTGTAGCTGTCGGGCGGATCAACCACGTTTGCCTCGGTATGGCTGATCTAGGTCTCTTCGTGCCGCTCTTCCAGGGTGTGACCTCCTATCCAGAGCCTTATACAAAGGGTGGGGGAGAGTCTTCACAGGAGTCGGCCTACTGGACCTTCCGCAAGGTGCAGGTGCTCGGTATGACCAACTATAACAAGTATGCTCCGCTTATCAAGGCTCGTTACCACGCCTTCGAGCTGGAGTGCGATGAGCGCATTGAGGAGATACAGCGTCGCTACTGTCATATGCTAGACAAGGGTATGACGTATGCTGCTCAGGATATGCTACAAGAAGCTTCGGATGCTATCTTGTGGCGTGCACTCGATGTGGCCGATGCGCTGATTGAGGAGCTCTTTACGCAGATGACACGCGATATACAGGCTGAGTACCTCTTTCACGGAGCTTAGCCGATAGAGTATATTTACATAGAAGAAAGGAGACCGCTCACCATTGGAGAGTGGTCTCCTTTTTTCTAACCTCCAATCCATTGTAACGCTCTTCTTTTTGTATCTTTGCACGAGAGTAAGTAGGAGAGGGTCTGTGGAGCTTCTCCTTCTGATTCTATAGATACATGTTGATTATAGAGTACATATTACAGTTGGTCGGGGGCATTATCATAGGTCTCTGCATCTCCGCACCTATGGGGCCTGCTGGTATCCTCTGCCTACGGCGCGCTCTCGAGCAGGGGCGGCGTGCAGGGGTCATCACAGGGATAGGAGCTACGCTAGGTGATTTGGTTTATGCGATTATGACCTACCTTTTTACAGGTATCTTGCTGGACTATATAGATCGCAATATGGTCCCCCTGCGTATTGTGGCTAGTCTGCTCTTCATTGGCTTTGCTACCTATCTATACTTTAGTACACCACGCCTAGAGGTGTCGCAGCGTGTGGTCGCAAAGATTAATCAGCGCAACCTCTCCCACCTAGCTAGTGGCTTCCTGCTGACTATCCCCAATCTGCTTATCGTCCCTGTCTATGTGGTTCTCTTTAGTCAGTTCAACTTCGTCTATCCGCTTGGCGAACCTCCCTACGGGATGTTTGCTCTCGGACTTATCTCCATTGCCCTAGGGGCTCTCATTTGGTGGCTCTTTATTACTTACATAGCGACTCGTCTCAGAGACTTAGTGAGTCAGCGCAATCTGCGCATCTTCAACCGCATCTTTGCTCTTGTCTTTGCTGTGATAGCGGTCGTCTCGCTGTTTTACACATTTGTAGCTTTGTAAAGGCACACCACAAGACTTATATACCTTATATATTATGACAAAAGCAATCTCACGCCCCACACGGGGCTTCTGGTGTGGGCTACTGCTGATGGCAGCTTTCGCAGGTGTGGCTGTCTTACTAGCGCAGCTACCACTCTTTAAGGAGACGCTCCGCATCTCTCCGCTTATCATAAGCGTCCTAATAGGCATGATCTATGCCAATACGCTACGGCACAAGCTTAACCTAGCTTGGGTGCCTGGGTTAGCCTTCTCATCGAAGCGTATCCTGCGCTTGGCGATTGTCTTCTATGCTTTTCGCCTTACGCTGACAGATATCTATGCTGCTGGGCTCACTGCCTTCGTTTATGACCTCATCATCGTCTCTTCGGTGATTCTCCTCGGGGTACTCATTGGTCGCTGGCTCAAGATGGATCGCGACACTGCCATCCTCACTGCTTCGGGTAGTGCTATTTGCGGAGCTGCTGCAGTGCTAGGCACGGAGCCTGTGCTGGGCGCTAGCTCGGAGAAGACGGTCATAGCCGTTGCTACGGTGGTGCTTTTTGGTACGCTCAGTATGTTTGTCTATCCACTCGTCTATGCTACTGGGTGGCTGGGACTGACAGAGCATCAGATGGCTATCTACACAGGGGGTACGCTCCACGAGGTGGCTCATGTGGCGGATGCTGGTGGCGCGATGGGCGATGCTATCGCCTCGACAGCGACCATTACGAAGATGATCCGTGTGATTCTCTTGGCTCCTTACCTCCTGATCCTCACCTCCGTCCTGCATCGTGGTGGGCGTGGAGGAGCTACAGCGCAGCGCAAGGTGTCGATCCCTTGGTTTGCCATTTGGTTCCTCATTATGATCTGTGTCAATACGCTGATCGTTTACCTTGCCAATCAGCAGGGTATGAGTGATCTCTACAGTCAGATCTGTGGTGGAATTCGCTGGGTAGACGACTTCGGACTCTGTATGGCTATGGCAGCACTCGGTAGCGATGCTTCGTTTGCTCGCTTCCGACAAGCTGGAGGCAAGCCCTTTCTCCTAGCTGGTGCGCTCTACCTATGGCTCACCATCGGGGGCTACTGCCTGATCCGCTTGATAGGGTAGGCTAATAGCTATGCTGAGTGCTGGAAAAAAGCTAAGGCGGTAGATTATAGTCAAACGCTACTTGACGATAGCCACGTGGGGAAAGTCAAATCTCCATGTGGCTATTCTTTATTCACTATATATAGGTGGGAGCGTATCGGGAACACGAGAGAGCCTATCTATAAGGTGTCTACGCTGTGCATCACTCCAATATCTCAAAATGAGACTGTTGCATAAAGGCGAATCGCTGTGTTGCTTTCGGGATTCGGCTTCGGTCACATACGGAGGTATGCTCCCTTCAGACCTCACCCTCAGCGCCTT
>QWCY01002958.1_pt1 | contig 20617 bp, 23 predicted proteins | sample 1972631 | NCBI WGS metagenome assembly QWCY01 (sample SAMN09866696, study PRJNA288562) | Human gut metagenome isolate pre1_stool, whole genome shotgun sequencing... | isolation source: gut | host: Homo sapiens | place: USA: California
ATACTAACACCACTTGTTGCTTTTTTAAATAATGTATTAAGTTATCAAGAAAAAAGAAAAATCATGAAAGAATATGGATTTAATGTAATAGATAAGGAGATAGAAAAGATGTGTAACTTAGGAGAAATGATTGAAAGAGAAGCAAAACAAGCAAAGAATATAGAACATTTACAAAATGTAATGCATGAGCTTCAATGTTCATTAGAAAAAGCAATGGATATTTTAAAATTAACAGATGAAGAAAGAAAAGAAATTAAAAAATATTTTCAAGCTTAACATAAAAGGATAGCATTTTAGCTATCCTTTTTAAAAGACTACATTTTTTTATTTGTGTTTTTAATAATATAAATAGGTCGTTGTTTAGATTCAAAATAACAAGAGGAACAATATTGGCCTAAAATAGCTACAAATACAAGTTGGATACCACTTAAAAATAAAACTAAACTTGTTAAGTAGGATAGATGATGAATAAAAATAGAATATAAAGATATAAAACATGCTATTAATATCAATATTCCGCCAATAACTCCAGCCATTGTAATGGGTGTAGAAGAAAAAGAAAAGATACCTTTAAATGCATAAGAAAATAAACTTTTAAAACTCCATTTTGTCTTACCTGCAGGACGTTCTACATTATGAAATTCTAACCATTTAGTATTAAAACCAACAAAAGAAAACATGCCTTTCATATAACGATTATATTCTTTTAATTCTAAAATCGCATCTACCATTTGTCTTGTCATCATTCTAAAATCACCTGCTCCATCATCCATATCCATTTTCGTAAGATATTGAATCACTTTATAAAAACTATGTGATAAAAAATTTCTTAATTTATTTTCACCAATACGATCAATTCTTTTACCAGCACAACAATCATAGTCTTCATATTTTAATGCTTGATACATAGATTCTAATAAATAAGGTGGATGTTGTAGATCTGCATCCATGATGACTACATAATCACCACTCGCATTTTCTAAACCAGCATACATAGCGGCTTCTTTTCCAAAATTACGTGAAAATGAATAATAGAAACAATGTTTATTTTTATGTGCTAATAGTTTGAGTATATCTTCACTATGATCTTGACTACCATCATTAATAAAAAGAATTTCATAATCAATATTTTGAATTTTCTCTAAAGTATGTACAACTTCTTTATAGAAAAGGGGTAAAACTTCTTCTTCGTTAAAACATGGAACAATGACACTTATTTTATCCATTATAAACACCTTCTTTTTTAAAAATTTTAAACTTACATAAAACATAATTTGATAAAATAGTTACAAAACTTACTAATAACTTAGAAAACATGGGTTGTATATGCATTAAAGTAATAAAAATATATAAACAACCATTTTCAACTATTAAAGTTAAAAATCTTAACAAAACAAAAGAACTCAATTCTTTTTTGATATCATTTTGACTTTCAAATACATATTTTTTATTCGCATAATAAGCAAATATAACAGCAAAAAACCAGGAGATACTATTAGCGACTAACCAATGACAATGGATCATCAATAAAACAAAATAAACAATATAATTAACAAGTGTAGTCATAATACCTACAAAAACATAACTAATAATCTCTTTAGTATTTTCTTTCATCTTTTATTTTCCTTTCAATTAAATAATGTATAAAAACAACCATAAATCCAAAATAAGATAAAATAAAACCTAATCTATAACCATAAGGAGTAAACTTAATTTGAATTTGATGTTTTCCTTTTTTGATTTTACATCCTAAAAAAGCTTCGTTAACAACTTCACTTTTAACTTCTTGATGATCAACTAAAATTTGATATCCACGATCATAAGGAATACGTGTAATAAAATAACCATCATTACTTACATTTATTGTTCCATTTAAAATATCTTTTCCTTTATTTATAGATAGAGGATCAACTTTTATATTTTTAAGAGCATTTTTATTTAAAGAATAAGTTTGAATATTCTTTAAGTCATAGTGTCCTTTAGATAATGAAATAGATAATTGTTGAGCTGTTAATAAATAAGTAAAATGTGTATTTTGATTATAATAAGGTGAAGTACTTTTTGATAATTTATTTTTTATACCATTAATAGTAATAGAAACACTTTGTAAAGGTAGATGATTAATAACATCTCCTTCAATTACAATGATTTCATTATTTGTTTTTCTATTTAGTTGATAATTAATATGTGTTTTTTTATTATTTTTAATTTGATATTCTTTTTTTAAACCCATATCTTCTTTAATAAATTGACTTTGATAATCATTATTTCCATCTTTTACAATTGCTTGATGATATAGTGTATCTAAAGTATAAGGGTATTCCAGTTTTTGAAATTGGTTTTGACTATAAAGTTGATTTGTCGCATAAGCGATAGGTTTAACATCTTGACTTTGATAAAGCTTTAAACCATTTATTTCATCAACTTTTTGATATCCTTCAATTTTCTTTTTAGAAACAACAGAATCAACAGACATCAGTTTTAAATAAAAGAGATGATTTTGATCTATTTGGGCAACACGATTATTAATTGAAATAGGCAATTTCAATGTATCATATAAATATGAATTATATAATTTATGGTTTGTTGATGTATAACCAGAAATACGTGTTATTTGATTTTGATATGTTTGATTCATATTTTGTTTGCTTTGATTTAAATTAACTAAAGTATTGATTTTATTTCTTTGAATGAGTGTTTCTACTTCTTCATTTGAATAGTTTTGATATTGTTTTGTTGATATAAAACTTGTTGTTGGATTATTAAAATAAACAACAAGTAAAGGAATCAATAAATAGATAAAAACTATTTGTTGATGGTGCTTATAAAAATAAAGAATGGTTAAGCTGACGATTAAATCAATACATACAAGATAAGGTTGAGTGATAAAAAATAATGGTAAAATAATTAAAATAAGCATAGAATAATTGATTCTAAAAGTGAAATCTTCTAAAACTAAACCTGCTTGTAAAATAATGAGAGGTATAAATACAATGAGTATTTTACTTCTAGCATATAAAAAACCATTCATTATAAAACTAATTAAAGGACAAAACATAGAAATTATAATAATTAATGATAGTAAACGTGTTTTCTTTTTATATAGACCACATACAATTAAAATCCAAATAAGATATGTAAATCCACAACCATAGTTGTTATAAAGTAAACCTTTTAAAGAAAAGGTAGGCATTAATAAATCTAATAGATGTGTTGAACTTACACTTTTACTACCACCAGCAATAACATATAAAGTAGGAATTGTATAAATAGCAGTTAGTAATACAATACCTACATAAGCTATTAATAAATGAAATAAAGGTTTCTTATATTCTTTATGATTGGCACATTGCATAACGAAATAAATAAAACAAACAATAAAACAAGCAATACAATAAAAATAACTATGTAAAACAATACAACTTCCCCAAATAATAATACCTGTAAAATGATGATTAATAAAATAATGATCAATACTTCTTAACATCAAAAATAAAAAAGGCATATAATTCACAAACATGACTTGTTTGTGAAATTGAAAAAAGATAGAAGATAATAAAACAAATAAACTTAATAAAAAACATAAATCATTTCTTTTTAAATGTTCTTTTAGAAAAAAATAACAAGTTAAATTTGTTAGAATTAAAAGAAATACTTGATAACCAATAAAAAGATCAATCATCTTTACATTGATAAATAGTGCTCCTAATAAAACATCAAATCTTAAAGAACCATAATAAGAAAAATAATAAATATTAACTCCTGACATTAAATGAGAAAGATAAGTAGGAAAAATAGTTCCTTCTTCTCTTATCGCATGTCTTAATGCATCAGCAATTGTAATATGTTGATTAAACCAATCAACTTTATTTCCAAATAATAAGTTTTGACTTGTGATAATAAATAAAAATAACAAGGGAATCATTATTAAAAGGAATATATATAAATAATCTTTTCTTTTCATCTTTTTTTACCTCAAAAAGAATTGTATCAATGAATTCTTAATAATCGCCTTAATTAATTCTAAAGAAATCCTAAACAACTTTATAAATTGTGGTTATTCTTTTTAGAAAGTCTTAAGAATTCTTATGAATTGTTATTAAGAAAGAAGTGATAAGGTATAAGAGGTGATAGAAATGAAGAGAATATTAATTTGTATATTAGTTGTTTTAGGATGTTTTTTTATAGATCATGAATCTTGTAGACATCAAAATGAAATAGATCAAATCGATTTAAATGATTGTCAAAAGTTAATGATTGTTGCTCATCCTGATGATGAAACGATATGGGGTGGTGATCATTTATTAAAAGGACACTATTTAGTTGTTTGTTTAACAAATGGAAATAATCCAACGAGAAGAAAAGAATTTATGAAAATAATGAAAGAAACACATAATCAAGGTTTAATCTTTGATTATCCTGATAAGACAAATGGTAAAAGAGATTCATGGGTGCATGTAAAAGGAAGTATAGAAAAGGATGTTGCTTATTTGAGTCATAAAAAGAAGTGGAAATGTGTTGTAAGTCATAATCCTTTAGGAGAGTATGGACATATACATCACCGTTTAACTTCACAGATAGTCAGTATAAAGTGTTCTCAACAAAATTTATATTATTTTGGTAAGTATTATAAAAAAAATCATGTACCTGAAAATTTAAAGAAAATAAATCAATATGATGCTAAAATGAAATTAATCAATAATTATACATCACAAAAGAAAGTAATGAGACATTTAAATCATATGATGAAATATGAAAATTGGGTAAAGGCTAAGGATTGGAGAAGTTTATGAATGAAAAGATAATGGTAGTAGATGATCATGATGATATTAGAGAAGTGATACACGTTTTACTTACAAACGAAGGATATCAAATTATAGAAGCTAAAAATGGAAAAGAGGCTTTAGAATTATTAGATGATTCTATTGATTTAATTATTTTAGATGTAATGATGCCAGAGATGAATGGATATCAGGTTTGTTTATTAATGAGAGAAAAGACAAATGCTCCTATTTTATTTTTAACAGCTAAAGGGCAAGAAAGTGATAAGACATTAGGGTTTTCTAGTGGAGGAGATGATTATTTAACTAAGCCTTTTTCTTATAATGAATTAAATGTAAGGGTAAAAGCTTTACTTAGAAGATATCATGTATATCAAGGTAAAAAAGAGGAAGCAAAAGCAATTATTAGATTAAATGATTTAGAAATTGATCAAGAACATAAAGAAGTCTATTTAAATAAAAATAAGTTATCTTTAACAGATATAGAGTATGAGATATTAGATTATTTAGTTTTAAATCGTAAACAAGTTATTTCAGCAAGTCAGTTGTTTGAAACTATTTGGCATGAAAACTATTATTATGGGGCTAATAATACAATTATGGTACATATACGTAATTTAAGAAAGAAGATTGAAGAAGATCCTCAAAATCCTCGAATTATAAAAACTGTCTGGGGAAAGGGGTATTATATTGATTAAAAAGAACTTGAATTTATCAATGAAAATTGTTTTACTACTTCTTTCTTCAGCTATGCTTGCTGTTTTGTGTTATGCAGCTTTTCGAGAAAATGTGACAGAATTTTATGATTATATTGATTCTATAGAAAAACCCTTTAATGAGGATAAATTTTTTAAAAGATTTGAACAAGAAGCACAAGAAATCAATCTTTATTCTAAAAATAAAGAAGATAAAAAAGCATTAAAAAAATTATTAAAAAAACATGATATTTATACCAATGTTTATATTTATGATGATGCAGAAGATAATTTTCTAGGAGGAGATTTGGGTAAAGTATTGGATGAACCTGTAGGAATTACACCGTTATATAGTTTACAAAATGATTTTGAACAGTATTCTTTTAATAGATTGATAAGTGAATCAGTGAAATTTAAAGATGGCGAGGGAATTGTATATGTTAGTTCTATGCATTTATTAAAGTATGTAAAATACTATTTTTATGTTGCTTTGTTTGTTAGTTTACTTATTTTCTTTTTACCAACTTTTATTTTTATTAAAAGAAAAGTTAAATATATTAATATTTTAAAACAAGAAGTATTAAATATGTCACAAGGGGATTTGAGTCATGCTATGACGATTATGAGTCATGATGAATTAGCTATTTTAGCTCAAGAGATGGATACTTTAAGAATAACATTAGCTTCTAATTATCAAAATGAAGCAAGGATAAAAGAAGCGCATCAAGAAATGATTACTTGTTTATCACATGATTTGCGAACACCTTTAACCGCTTTAAGAGGCTATTTAGATATTTTATGTTTACATTGTTATAAAGATGAAAAACAAATGGATCATTATTTAAATAGTTGTATTGAAAAGACTGAACAAATTAAATATTTATCTAATAAGACATTTGAATATTCTTTGGTTTATAATGATGATTTAATTCCAAGTTTAGAAACAATAAGTAGTGAATCATTTATTCAATATATTGAAGAACATTTAGAGTATTTAGAATTAGAAGGGTTTAAGATTGAAAAAGAGATAACAATTTCATCAGTACAATTACAATTAGATTTATCAATGATGAAAAGAATGATGGATAATATATGTTCTAATATCCAAAAATATGCAAGAAAAGAGCAACCCATTTATTTACAAATAAGTATTGAAAAAGGAAATTTAAAAATAGTTTTTGAAAATGAAAAGAAAGAAACAAATCATGAAGTTGAAAGTAATAAGATTGGATTAAAAAGTGTTAAAAAGATTATAGAAATACATCAAGGACAATGCTTCATTCAAGATTTAATGGATTCATTTATTTTAATTATTACATTTCCATGTCATTTATAAAAAAAGATTTCAAATATTATGCATATAATATAAGAAATCTTTTTTCTTTATTCTTCTATTTCTGGTTTAATCATTTTCATTTGTTTCATGATTTTACGAATATGATATAAGCTTTCAGCAATGTTTAAACCATGATCACCAATTCTTTCAAAATCAGTTAAAATCTTAGTATAAATAATACTGTTTTCAGTTGAACATTTTTTTTCTTTTAAACGAATTAATTGATTAACAGTGAATTGATGTTGAGTTTTATCAATATTATCTTCCATGATATCTACTTTATCGACAATATTTTTAAATTCATCATAATCTAAAATAATTAATTCATCTAAAATATTATTACATAAACTTTCCATAATACTTATTTCTTTTAAAGCATCTTGAGAAAAATGCGTTTCATCTTCAGCTAATTTTTGTGCTCTTGAAGCAATATTAATAGCATGATCACCGATTCTTTCTAAATCAGATGAGAGTTTTAAAAATAATACAATTGTTTGAGAACCTTCTGTAGGAAACTCATTTGAAATAACTTCTGTAGTAAAATCAATAATTTGTTGATTCAAATAATTAATATATTCTTCATCCTTTAATAAACGTTCATATTTTTCTTGATCAAAATGATCTAATAACTCAAATGCACGTTTAACATTATGATTAGCTACATTTAACATATGTTGAGTTTCATTAAATAATTGAGTATTCGCAATAGCACTTGTTCCAATATGATAATCATTGTTAAAAATACTAAAATCTAAGTATTTAAGTGACATATGTTGATGATCTTCTGGATCATCAGGTAAAATCATCTTAGCAAGATCAACTAATTTTGTTCCAATTGGAAGTAATAATAATGTTGTAGCAACATTAAATATTGTATGTACATTAGCTATTTGAGCAGCAACATTATTTGGTGTTATACTTTCAACCAAATGAGCAAAAGGAAATAACATACTAATACTTACAAATATAACAGTTCCAATAATATTAAAAGTTAAATGAATAATAGTTGTTCTTTTAGCATTTTTACTTGTTCCAATAGAAGCTAAAACGGAAGTAATACAAGTTCCGATATTTTGACCAAATAAAACATAAATAGATGATGATAAAGTCATGACCCCACTTTTAGCTAAAGCTTGTAAAATACCAACAGAAGCAGAAGAACTTTGAATAAGTGCAGTAAATAACGCTCCTACTAAAATACCAATAAATGGATTTTGGAATTTAGAAATTAATCCTACAAACTCTGGCATAGTACGAAGCGGAACCATAGCGTTAGACATAGTTTCCATTCCTATAAATAAAATACCTAAACCACCAATGACACTTCCAAAAGCATCTAATTTTTTACTTTTAAAGAAAACAATCATTGCTACACCAATAAAAGCAATTAAAGGTGCAATTGCTGTAATATCAATTGCAATCAATTGACCAGTAATGGTTGTACCAATATTAGCTCCCATAATTACCCACACAGCACTTGTTAAAGACATTAACCCAGAATTAACAAAACCTACAACCATTACTGTAGTTGCTGATGAAGATTGAATAATAGCAGTTACTAAAGCACCTACTAAAACGCCTAAAATACGATTCGATGTTAATTTTTCAAGAATCGTTTTCATTTTATTTCCAGCAGCTAGCTCTAATCCATTAGACATCATATTCATTCCATAAAGGAAAAGCGCTAAACCACCTAACATAGAAAAAATATTTGTTAGTTTCATATATAATCCCTCACAATCCGTTAGTAGATTAACACTTTCTTAAGGTAATGTATATAAACTTAACATATTCTTAACAAAAAAAGCTCCTAAGAGCTTTTACCAAATTCCTAATATATGTTGCATAAATAAACTCATACAGGTAATACTGATCCAACAAATAAATCCTAATAATATAGGTTTTCCACCTTTTTTAATTAATTGAATAACATTTGTATTCAGTCCTATAGCTACCATTGCTAGAACAATAAAGAATTTACTTAATTCTTTAAATGGTGTAAAGAAATCAGCAGAAACCCCCATATGAATAGATATTGTTGTAATAAGTGAAGCTAAAACAAAATAAATAATAAAGAAAGGAAAAACTTTCTTTAAATTAACCTTTTGACCATCTTTATTCTTTCTTAACTTAAAAAAAGATAACACTAAAGTAATAGGAATAATAGCGAGTGTTCTTGTAAGTTTTACAGTAACAGCTTTATCTAAAGTAGCACTTTGTAAATGAAACATCGAATCCCATGTAGAAGCTGCAGCAGTAACTGAAGATGTATCATTAATAGCTGTTCCAGCAAAAATACCAAATGCTTCACCACTCTTTGTAGAAAAACCAAGAACTGTTCCAAGAGTAGGAAACAATAATGCAGCAATCATATTAAATAAAAAGATAACAGAAATACTTTGAGCTACTTCTTCATCGCTCGCTTCAATCACGGGTGCTGTTGCTGCAATGGCTGAACCACCACAAATCGAAGATCCTACACCAATAAGTGTGGATATCTTACTTGGTATCTTCATTGCTTTATGTAATACATAAGAAACAATAAGTGATGTAGAAATCGTTGCTAGAATGATAGGTAATGATTGTTTACCTGTTTGTAATACAACAGATAGGTTCATTCCAAATCCTAACAAGATAACCGCATACTGTAAGATTTTTTTGGATGTAAAAGTGATGCCTGATTGTAATTCATTTTTATCTTTAATAAATAAAGTAATGATCATTCCAAGAATAATTCCAAAGACAGGACCACCTACAATAGGAAACTTCTTTCCTAAAAACCAACAAGGAATCGCAATAACTAAACATAATAGAATACCTTTATAATTCTTTTTTAAATTCATAAACTCTCTCCTTTAAAACAAAAGAAGTTTATCATATTTCTATTAAAATAACTAGGTATAATAAAAAGCATACGGTTTGTATGCTTAATTATCTTTACGTTGTTTTATGAATTCTTCTAAAGTAATGGTTTTATTTTTACCGTTTAAAAAATCATTGTGACTTTTTTCAAGTTTTGTAATTAATTCGTCATGGCTCATTGTATCTAGGTTTACTCTAGAAGGAGGCTGAGGTAATGCAATAGGAAAAAGAATACTTTCAATTAAAATAACTTGGTTTAAAAACATAGTTACGGCACAGGACATAGATATACCAAGTTGAGATAATATTTTTTCGGCATTTTCTTTTACTTCTGGGTTGATTTTTAGATTTAATGTTGTACTTTTTTCCATAGTTGTCCCTTCTTGTATTGATATTGTACGCAAATGTAAATACAAAACAATATAAACAACCGATAGATATATTTATTTAAGAATAAAAAACATAATTAAAATGAGCAAAAATAAAACCAATTAGCAAAGCATGAAGATTATCGCTAATTGGTTTATACAATATAATTATTTTAATGGGTTGCACTTTGCTATAAAATCATTTAGTGATTTATTAATAATTCTGTTCTTTTTTTTGTAATAACGCATTTTTAAGTTTGTAATAATATCTTTTGTTTTATAGATAGTACATATAAGATTATATATGTAATAAGCGTCTTTACTATTTTCCACAAGTAATTTTTCCATATTATTTACAATGTTTTCTAATTTGTTGCAATAAGTATTAATTTCATCAGGGTTAGTTATATCTTTTAAGTACCAATTATAAAGATTATTTAAAATTGGTTCGTTGAAACTAGAATAGTCATTTTCACTATTAAAATTCTTTTCTTTGCTAAAATATAATTCAACATAATCAAGTAAAGTGTTAATGTTTTCTTTAAGTAAATCATTTTTTTCGTTTTTCAATTTGTTGATTTTTTTATTTATATCATTAGCATAATTTTCCCAATACGTTTTCAACCAGTTTTTACCTTCATATTCTTTTTTTTGACCTTTAATTAAAAAATATAACAGATAAATGAATCCTTTATTTTGTACATCGTCAAGTGGCTCTTCTCTATTATTATTGTTTTTAGATAATATATGCATAACAATATGTGCTTTTTGATTATAATAAATTTTGCCGTCTTTTTTTTCTTCCCACCAAGCATTGTTATTATATTTTTCGTTTTTAGATATATCTTCAAGAAATTTTTTATTATCTTCGTTTTCGTTACCCTCATTGTAATTACAAATATAATTAATTAGTTTTTTATATACTTCTTCTTTTTCTTCATCTGTTAATTCTGCTTTGTTTTCTTCCATATTCTTTCACCTCTTATCTATAAGTATATCACTAAGTTTGTGTTTATGATATTTGTTATTAATGCTTTTATACAAATTTGTAGCTTCTTCTGCAAATTCAATCCTTTAAATCGTTGTATTATGATTCTATGGCGAGGGGGAGTAGTATGTTTGAGAAGTTTAAATCTAAATATCGAGAGTATAAGTATGCAAAAGTTCATTTAAAAGAGAATCCAATAGAAAGCTTAAGTATTCTTATGCCAAAGGGTATGGTTTTATTAGCTATTATTAGTTTTATTATAAGCTTATTATCTTTTACGATTAATAGTGGCTTTAATCATCAAATGAGAGGATCAATAAGCAATGATTTATTCACAACAGGTACAGTAGGAGGAATGTATCATGGCTTTTTAAGAAGTGTGATCAATTTATTTTTACTAATTAATGTTGTCGTTATTGTACTTAAATACTATAGGGAAACAAATGGTGGAAAGAAGACATTATTTGTTGTTGATAATGTAGTTTTACTTGGTACGTTTTTGTTTTATCTATTAGCACAATATGCTAGTAAAAGTAGTGCACCTGTATTTATACAAATGTTTATGTATAAGCTATTTTCATCAATACCTAATTTAGAAGTAAAGGTATTAGGGTTGATGATTATTGCAGGTATTATATTTTGTATTATTGTTTATAAATCAAATAATATAGATATGATAGTTAGATTATTAAGAGCGTTTTTAATTTCTTATGTTATTTTACCTGTTGTATTATTAGTTATTGAAAATTCAATAGCTATTGTGAAGTTGATATTTTTTATAGTTGTATTTGGAATAATTGTTATTGCTGTAGGTTGGGGAGCACTTAGTTCTTTTTTCTCTGCTTCTGAAGGAGAAAGTCAACCAAGCAGTTCTAGTAGTAAACCAAAAGAAAATAAAGAAAAAGGAGCTAAGAAAGAAATGGAAGAAAAGAAAGATGGAATATATGTTTCAAATGTAAATAGAATGTTAGGAATGTATTTATTTAGAAGAACGATTGATAATGTGGATTATATCGTTTCTTATAATTTAATAACAGAAAGAAAGCTATGTAAGTTAGAAGATTATTTAAGTGGTAAAGTACATATTTATGAAAAACAAACAAATAGAGAAATTGGTTTAAATGAAATACCATGGAAGAAATAAGATGAGGGAATAGAATTTGAAAAAGATAAATAAGAAGTTTGTGATTGTAGGTATTATTGTTGTTTTAGTTATTGGTTTTATAGGATACTCTTTTATAAACAACAATGAACAAGATGATCAAACAGTCATCAAAGAAAATGTCATATCACTTACAGATGAAAAACAAAAAGCATATCAACTACTTAATGTTTTTAATAATCAATTAATTTTCCAAGATAATCCTCATTATGAAAAAGGAGATGTTCTTGTTTCAGGAATAACAGATCTAACACCTAATGGCTTTATTAGAAAAGTTGTTCAAGTAAAAAAAGAAAAGAATCAATATGTTGTAGAAACAACAAATGGATTATTAACAGATGTTTTTGAAACTGCAAACATATCTAAAAAATTATATTTAACAGAAGATGGTGTTGTTGATGATAATAAAAATGAAAATGTTGTTTATAAACAACATCCATCTATTCAATACTTAAAAAATGAAAAGAAAGACAAGGTTGAAAGCAATTTTAAATATGAAACAGATGAAAAAGTTGAATTAGAAGGTAAAATAGCTTTTAAACCATGGATTGATTTATCAATTAAAATAATTCATGGAAATATTCAATTTAATATCATTGGACTTAGATGGACAGATGGTATATCCTTTCATTTTCGGTGATTTTATTTTTGAATATGGAACAAATTTGTATTTTTCAGCTAAGTTACCTGATGGAAAGTTTACTAGTCAAGAAGAAAAAGAAGTTGTTAAAATCTTATCTAGTTTTAGACATGAATAAAATTAATAAATAGAACAAAAGGAAGTAATTTAATGGCTGATTATGAAGTTAAAATACGTGTAAAAGAGAATTTACAACCAAAAGATGAAATATTTATTAAAGAGTTTATTGAAAAGCTATATTTAGAATTAGATATGGAAGTTCAAGATGATCATATCACTTATAGCAAAAGACCACATTATAAAAAGTTAGAAGATATACCACCAGGTTTTATCTTCTACAACAAATTAAGAAAATATAGAGAATTGTTGTCAATCTGTGAATATAATAGCTATTTAGAAAAGGACTATAATGGAGAAATAAAGAGATGAAGATAATTGTAGTAGTATCATAACTTAAACAAGCAACAACAAATGAAAGGAAAAATGAATTTTGAAAATTCTAAATTATATTGATACACATATTATAGATATAAATAAAAATTATTGTTTGTCTTTTGATAAAACTAACTATAACAATGTTTTATTTAAATTAATTTTAATTCATGAAGTCATAAGGTTTGCAGAACCTGAAGTTTATACTGTAAAAGATTTTTATAATGATTTGCCTCTCATAAAATTTAAATTAACTTTTATTTGCACAGATGCATTTTTATCAAGAGGAACTTTAGCTTTATGTGAAGACTATATGCTAAAAAATGGTATTCCTAGAGATAAGATTAAAACAAGATTAGATTTTTTCTCAAAGAATTATGTTCATTATTACTATGCGAAAATTATCTATGATTCAGTAATTAAAAATCCAAGTTTAAAGTATGATAGAACTATTGATAATGAAGAAATTAGAATTAATACTTATTTTAGGAAGATTAAGAACTATATCGCAAATGAACTTGATATGTAAAGTCTTAATGAATATAGGTTAAGATGATGTTCAAAAAAATAGAGTTGAAATCAAAATAATTGATATATGAAGCAGCTATATACTAATAAGTGGTATAATTATGTTTGTGTAGAGGAAAGAAAAAATAAGTATGATAAATGATCAAGAACTAATAAAAAAATTGACAAAGAAAATTGGTAATAAAAAGAATACAGAATTAAAAGTAGGAAAAATTTATTTATCAAAAGAGGATGTTAAAAATGGATTTGAACCCTATAAGGGAGTAGGTAACATTTTTGATGTGTCATCGCATAATTTCCATTTAGTTTTAGATATTAGTGAAAGCGAAAAAAACAAAATATACATAGAAAAATATACAAATCATATTCATGATATGAGAGAAAAAATTATTGATGTATTAAAAGAAAAAGGATTTGTAACAATAAATAGTTCTGAATATAAAAAAATGGAGCCTATAGAAAATTATAATAAAAATACGATATATGTTTATGAAAGGGGTGGAAAAAGTGGATATTTTCCTGCATTTAATAAAACAACTTATGCAGAAAATAAATTAAATCATTTATTTCGCTACATTCCATGTATGAAAAATGGCATATATTATACCTTGAATTTCATGAGATTTTATATCGATAGGGATGCAAATGTAAATGTTATTTACAATGCTTATCAATTTGACGTTTCAAGAACGTTTTATACCAATCAAAATTATATTGGATATCCAACAAGATACACAAAACACAGATTAAAAGAAATAAACGATTTTGCTTACAATTTCTTCTATAATCCAGAAACAATTGGTTTAGATTTTAATTCTACAAAAGAAAATTCAAATGAAAGAGAAGAACATATAGATAATATTGTAAATGAATTCATTGCTTTTATTAATAAGTGTGATGAAGTGATAAAAAAAGAATAATACTGAATTTAGTATTATTCTTCATTAGGTATGAATTCAATGATGTCAGATACTTGACAATTAAGTACATAACATAATGTATCTAATGTAGTTGTGGTAATTGGTTTACCTTGTTTCATGCGATAAAGAGTATTACTAGATATTCCATGATGAAATATGAGATCATATTCTGTTCGATTTTGTTTAAATAAAGTTTGGTAAAAAGGAGCATAGGAAATCATGATGTTACCTCCTGATAAGTATTATCTATATTTTATAATGCTTACAAAATTGACTATGCTTAATATATTGAGTATAATTTTATAGAACTGTTTAATTAATAATTTTCAAAGGGGGAAAATATAATGAGTAAGAAAAAAATAATATTTGTAATTGTATTTATTGTTCTTATTGTAGGAGGATTTGCAGGTTATCAAGTTTATGAAAATCATGTAAAAGAAGAAGTTATTGCTAGTGAAAAAACAATAATTAACAAAAGGTATAAAGCTTTTAACAAAGAGAAAGATCGTACTAAAAAACTAGAAGATTTAAAATCAATAATTAAAGAAAGTAATAAATATTCAAAATCTAAAGATTCTTATAGTGAAGTAAAGAAAGAATATAATTCAAAAATTAAACAAATGAGAAAATATTTCATTGAAGGATATGATAAATCTATAGCTGATAATACTTTAACAGATGTTGATAATATTGGAGATAAAACTCAATTAAACACTGCAAAAGATAATTTAAATGCTGTACTAATATCTATCAAAGATGAAATTGAAACTGTTTCTACAAAAGAAGAAGTTGCTAAATATGAAGAAAAAATCAATGCTTTAACTACTTCATATAGCAATAGAGTTACTGCTATCGAAGAAGCTGAAAGAAAAGCTGAAGAAGAACGTAAAGCAAAAGAAGAAGCTAAAGCAAAAGCTGAAGCTGAAGCTAAAAAATCTTCAAGTTCAAATAGTTCTTCAAACTCATCATCAAGTAGTAGAAGAAGAAATAACAGTTCATCATCTTCTTCAAGTTCATCATCTAATAGAGGAAATTCATCAAATTCAGGTTTATCAAGTTCTTATGATGAATGGTTTGAAGTAGATGGTAAGAAAAGTTACAGAAAAGGAAATAGATATTGGGATGATGCTGGGAATAAATGGCATTTCGATGAAAATGGTGATGTTGTTTTAGGATGGTAAAATAAACCATCCTTTTTATTTTATTATGAAGAAAGGAAATTTTGACTTATGAAATTTTATACAGATGGGTCAAGAATAGGACTTCATACAGGAAACCCTATAATAGGTTGGGGAGCAGTTTGCCAGTACGGTGTTTTATGTACTGGCTCCCAATTTGGGGGTTCAAATATAAATGCAGAAATTTTTGCTATTAGAGATCTTCTATTATATCTTTATAGATATGTCAATAACAACAGAATTAAAAATAGTAAAAATAATATGTTTAAAAATTTAGATATTATAGATATTGAAACAGATTCTTTAACTTCAATTCAGATTATTAATGGGTATATGAAGGATTCAAGTGCATATGATTTAGAAAAAAGTGTAAATTATGTCGCTGCAGATACTATATCAAAAACAATAATTAAATTAGAGGAAAATAATAGCGCTATTAGCTTTAAATAATATATTTTTATTTCAACCTCTTGTATAATAAAGTTAAATACGGAGGAATTAGTGATGCGATTAAAAAGAACTATGACAGATCAAGAAATAAAAAAGATAGGTAAAGAAGAAAAAATATTATTATTTGTTGAGTTTTTAAAACGTTATAGTAGAAAAGATAAACCGTTTGAAAATCTTAATAGTTTTGACCACGAACTCTCATTCAAATTAGATTTTTCAATACATAATGCCCATATTTTTGGAACAAAAACAACTAGAGGAAACATGGTTAAAAAAATAGCATGGTATTATAATGTTAATCGCTATGGATATTTAATGAAACCTGAAAATTGGGTAATTGTTTATGATGATCTATTAAAGTATTATGATGCAAACAAAGAAAATGAAGAAAAACTCTATTTTCCAACTCCAAAAAATTTTGGAAGAGATCAACGTATCTTTAACTTATATTATAATCATGAAGCTTTGACTCCCGTTATACGCTATGGGAGAGATGAATTCTAAAAAAACTTATTTAATAATAAGAATTAAAAATCTTACAAATATTTAGTTGTTTTTTGTAAAGATTTATAATTTCAAAATTAAACAAAAGGAGAAATAATTATGGAACAAAAAGACTATTATTATAAAAAAGGAATGCAATATGAATTTGATCGAGAAGCGTGTCATGCAGCAATTGAACACTATATAAAAATTCATAATAAAAGAAGATTAGTTTTTGATGATGAAGTGGCTATGCATTTTCAATATGAAACAAATGATATTGATAAATTTAGTAGTAGACAAGTGGGTAAATAAGAAAGTATTGTAAAAAAGGGAGGATTATATGGTGAATAAAAAGGTAAGAGTTAACGATATTGTTGAAGTTTTAGGTAGAGAATACAAGATAGGAAATTTGTATAGAAATGATTTATTTCAAAAATATGAATCATCTAAGGTACAGTCTATTGTGGATATAGATACAGAAAATGGAAAAGGGACATATAATTTTCATTTTTGTTTAAAAGAAGACAAAGAAGAAGAAATTTTAAAAGAAGTTTGTACCTGTATAGATAAAATACTGAAATGTGTCAATAACAATTTAAAAGAAAGCAATATTATAGTAGAAACAAATCATAAATATACTAAAAACGGCAGTATAGATAAACGAAGCGGATCTCTAAAAATGAATGGAAAAAATTACAGTAATTTGTTTAGATATATTTGGGTTTCAATCAATGATGTAAAATATGAGCTTAATTTTATGCGTTTTTTCATTTCGAACGAGAATGAAGTCAATTGTATTTTAGAATCTGCACAATTTGATAAAACCTATACTGATTATATAAATAGTAATGGTGTGTGTTATCCAAAAACGCCCTTTGGACAGATAAACGAATTGGATAATATTATTCAAGAAAATAGAAAAAAGAATTTCTGTTATAATCCTGCTTCATCAATTTTTGATGCGGAAAACTTAGCAAAAGAATTTATTGAGTTCATATGTAAATGTGAAAGTTATGATGGAAAGTTAGGTATTTAAAAGATATGAAACAATTTTTATATAAGCTAAAAGACTACAGTTAGACATAAATTTTCATATTTGCTAAAACCAAACTTATTAACGAAATATCTGGAATTTTCTTGTCCATCTACAAATAAGTACGTCCATTATGATTTCTATCTGATTATTTGTGAAAATTTTGATTTATAAATGTCAATATACGAATTTACAATCATTTGACTTTGTTTATGCGTAATAGTCATTAATTATGTAAACTTTTTCTGGAATGTTGACTACGTGTGCATGATGCAGCACATTGTCTAATATTGCGTTAGCTATAACTGAATCCATAAATACATTATCACAATTCGAAAAAAGATATTTGTTGTAATGATTGAACTTTTCTTTTCATATCTTTTATCTATAAGTTGAAAAAATAATTTGGAATCTTTTTTATCGATGGGAAGATATTTTAATTCATCTGTAATTAATAGAGCATAACTTATAAAGTGTTTTAGTCTTTTTTCCAATTTATTTGAGGCTATTGTCCTAGACTAGTCTCAAGTGTGCTAGAAAAAGGTACTTTTACACTTTTTTTAATATTGATCAAATTCTTCAACAAATGATATATACTTTTGAAACAAAGATTAAGTAACTTTCATGTCAAAATTATCTTTCGACTATTGCCATAATACACGTTTATATACGAATACTGTATAGTCATCATTGAGTGATTTTTTTAGATATTAATAATTATCAAATTGAGATTTTTTATTTCTTGATGTAATTGAAACATACCTATCTGATTATTTATATTTATGAATAGTTCTTTTGTTTTTTCTCGATTTTTTTGGAATTTTAGACTTCTTGTTCTTTAATTTATTTAAATCTACCAGATTATTAATTTTTAAATTTGTATTTATTTCACAGTTAATTAACATGAGTTTATCTCTTCATTTAACTATGAAATATAATTTTTTGTACATTATTATTTTATACATTGTTCTATTAGCAATTATGCAATTGAAATAGAACATCGTACCTTCAATTTATGTTACCATAGTAGTGTTATAAATTTTTCTTGAACACAAGTCTAGGAGCCAAAGTCTAAAAATTTAGCCATAAAACTTGTTTAATAATAAGGATTAAAAATCTTACATATTTTTGTCTAGATTTATAATTTCAAAATTAAACAAAAAGGAGAAATATTTATGGAACAAAAAGACTATTATTATGAAAAAGGAATGCAATATGAATTTGATTGTGAAGCATGTCATGCAGCAATTGAACACTATATAAAAATTCATAATAAAAGAAGATTAGGTTTTGATGATGAAGTGGCTATGCATTTTCAATATGAAACAAATGATATTGATAAATTTAGTAGTAGACAAGTAGGTGAAATAAGAAGGTATTGTAAAAACGGAGAATGGTCTGGTAGTGGTAAAAGACCTGCGTTAGATGAAACAATGCTTTTTTATTTTAAAAAGTTAGGTTTATTTTTTGGAAATGAAATGTTGTTTTTAAAACCTGTTTATTCAACAATGGGATCTATTAGTGAACAATTAAAATATTTTTATTCACAATTTAATGATATTCTATATCATTTATCAGATAGTGATTATTTTGTAACTAATCCATCTACGGGTGAATTTGGACATCCTTTCTATGTGAATAAGCTAAAAGAAATCCAAAAAGAAGCAGATATTTTCTTTTTAGAAAATGATGACATTTATTCTAAAATTGTGCATCTCATTGATGAAATTAAACAAACAATGGATAAATTTGAAATTCCAGGAATACCAGAAAGTTGGATTAAAGCAAATCCTCGACTTAATTATTTTGATGCAGCTTATGATGTTATGGAAAATGATTATAATTTATATTTAAAAATAAAAGAAAGTTCAAATTTATCTTTTCGTATTTATCCAACAAAAGAACAATTAAAAGAAAGAAATGCTTATTTTAAAAAATATAAAAATCAAACAGAAATGGATCTTTTTGAAAAAGAAGTTTGCATTGCTTTTAGAAAAATATATTATCAAGAATTTAAAGAATATTTACATGAAACTAACGAAAGTTAGTTTTTTGTATGTGTTTATACAAATCAAAATTAAAAAAATATAATAAAAGGAGATTATAAAAATGAAATTAACTAATGAATTATTTAATGATGTTATTGCTTATAGAATGTCTGAACCAGGGGCTATGGGACCTAGTGGAAGTCTTGCCATTCTAAAAAAGAATGGAGAAAGTTTTGAATTTGATTATTTATCAGATAAAACACCTTGGGAAGAAATAAAGAAATGTTTCCCAAGTATAGTTGGGTGTAGATTTAATGGGCCTATGGAAAATGAAATGCGTATTAGCCAAGAAATTGTTATTGGAGGGTTCGGTGAACCAACAAGGATCAATGCAGGATGGAAACATTTTTATTTAGATTTTGGCAATCATCTTGTTTGTAAAGAAGAATATTATGAAAAGTTAGAAAATATTTTTAAAGGATTTAGAAATAGTGCTATTGCTTATGGTTGGACTGAAATCTTAAAAGAAGCGGGTTTTGTTCAAAACTTAAATAATTAGTTGTACATAGATAAAAACACCTACAAAAAATTTATTTTTGTAGGTGTTTTTGCAAATTATAACTAAAAAAATAATTATAATTTACTCATGTAAAGATGGAGAGATAGCTTAGTGGTAGAGCAAGAAAATAAAGAGTCTAGACATAGGCTCTTCCAGCAATTTAACAGGGATAAAAAGACGTAGGTTCGATTCCTACTCTCTCCACACTATG
>QWCY01002978.1_pt1 | contig 20483 bp, 21 predicted proteins | sample 1972631 | NCBI WGS metagenome assembly QWCY01 (sample SAMN09866696, study PRJNA288562) | Human gut metagenome isolate pre1_stool, whole genome shotgun sequencing... | isolation source: gut | host: Homo sapiens | place: USA: California
CCTTCCAGCGGATCCGACGAAAGACGGCTACACATTCAAAGGCTGGAATACAAAAGCCGATGGAACGGGAGAAACCGTGACTGCGGAAACTGTAGTGACGGATGAGATGGAAGTATACGCCGTATTTGAGCAAAATCCAGCACCAATTGAAGAAGTAAGAGTAGTCTTCGATGTAGATGGTGTGAAGAGTGAAGTGAAAGTCATCAAGGGAGAAGCAATTGGAAGTAACCTTCCAGTAGCCCCAGGGAAAGACGGCTACACCTTCAAAGGCTGGAACACCAAAGCGGATGGAACTGGAGAAGCTGTGACCGCGGAAACTGTAGTAACGGATGAGATGGAAGTATACGCCGTATTCGAACAGAACCCAGCACCGATTGAAGAAGTCAAAGTTGTGATTAACGTAGACGGTGTGAAGAGTGAAGTAAAAGTCATCAAAGGAGAAGCGATCGGAAGTAACCTTCCGGCAGATCCGACGAAAAAGGGCTACACCTTCAAAGGATGGAATACAAAGGCAGACGGAACCGGAGAAACTGTGACCGCAGATACGGTGGTAAGTGACGATCTGGAAGTATATGCAATCTTCGAGAAGACCGAAACCCCGAAAGATCCGGAGAAACCGGATCCGGGAAAAGGCGATGATACGAAGAAACCGGAGACCCCAAGACCGACACCGACCACGACTCCAACCAACACCAACACAACCAAAAAGAACAACACAACAACAGGTACCACAACACCTGCATCCAAAACAACCACAACAGCGCAGACAGCCAAATCGGTGAAAACAGCCGATGCCACACCACTGGCATCCACCGCAGCCGCAGGAGGACTCTCTCTGCTCGGTATACTGGCAGCCCTGTTTGGAAAAAAGAAAAAATAATCTGATACTCAACACTCCTGGAGTATAAAAAGAACCCCGCCCCGGATAAGAAGCGAAACGATTCGCGGAAGATCCGGGGCGGGGTTTTGTAAAGCATTTATAATTGGAATGTAATCGTCAAATAAAAAGGTGTACAGACATTTCAACAGTTTTCCCTTAAAATCATAATTAGAGTTTTGGGAGTCAGCTCTAAAAACTCTAATTATGATACGCAAGGAGAAAAGTATGGATTTTTCACTTCTTACCCCGTATAAACAAGTGAAATACCAATACTGGTTAAATGTAATCCACGAATGCCGATCCTCTGGATTGACAAATCAGAAGTGGTGTGAACAGAATGGTATTTCGCTAAAAAGTTACTATTACTGGATATCAAAATTCCGCAAACTTGCAGTCGTAGACCTTCCGAGAAAAGAATACGTTTCATCTGGTTCATCAGTTTCTTCGCAGAAACAATCTGACCTGACGGAAGCTAGGTTTGTCGAACTTCCTGTACCTGCAAAGAGGGAACATGTGGATTCTCATAAACCCGAAGCTGTTTTAAAAACTGGAAATATCTCCGTGGAATTATATGAGACAGCTACAGAATCTTTTTTACAGATGCTCGTAAAGGTGAAGCGACCGTACTTGTGAAAGGTGCGGAAGTACTATGGTACGTATAGGGGAAGAGTTTATCCGGACAGAAGTCCAGTTCATCCCTGCAAAACTGAAAGTGATCGATCATTACCGTGAAACATACGAATGCAGGACATGCCGAAAAAAAGGCATGCCATATATGGAGAAAGCTCCCATTCCTGCAGCGCCAGTCATGCATTCCCTGGCATCCGCGTCTACGATTGCCTGGCTGATCTATCAGAAATTTGAACTTGGGATTCCTTTATAACGTCAGGAAAAAGAATGGGCAGATATGGGATTAGCCTTAAGCCGTGTTACCATGTCCAACTGGCTGTTAGTTGTGTATAGAGAATGGTTAAGCCATGTGGTGGAACGTCTAAAGCAGGAATTATTAAAGCAGAAATACCTGCACATAGACGAAACCCATGTTCAGGTGCTGAAAGAGCCAGGGAGAAAAAATACTACTGACTCTTATATGTGGGTCTACTGCAGCATCAAAGATGCCAAGAACCATATACGGTATTTCGAATACCGGCCAGGAAGAGGTGGAAAATATCCGGAAACATTTCTGAAAGACTATACAGGCTATATCCATACAGATGTCTATTCCGGGTACAATGGAGTATCAGGTGTGATAAGATGCATGTGTTACACACATCTGCGCCGTGCATTTGTGGATGCGCTGCCAAAAGATGTTCATGATCCGGCAGCAACAAAATCAGCTGAAGCAATCCTGCGCCTGAATAAGCTCTTTGCCATAGAGGAAGAGCTGGCAGATTTAACGCCTGAAGAGAGGAAAAGACAGCGAATCATCCGCGAGAAAAAACAGCTCGAGGACTTTTGGTCGTGGGCCGAAAAAAGTGCCCTGGGTGAACTGCCAAAATCAAAACTCTCAAAGGCTTTTGGATATGCCCTGAATAACCGGGATGAATTTTTCAATTATCTGAAAGATGGAAACTGTGTGATCAGTAATTCATTAGCTGAGAACTGTATCCGCCCGTTTGTGATTGGTCGAAAGAACTGGTTATTTTCTGGAAGCCCACAAGGGGCACAGGCAAGTGCCGGTATCTATACACTGGTAGAAACAGCAAAAGCAAATGGGCTTTCGCCAATGAAGTACATAAAATATATCCTGTCTGACATGCCAGGCAGTGCATTTCTGGAATTTCCTGAATATCTCGATGACTATCTGCCATGGAATCCATACGTGAAAGAAATCTGTAAATGATCGCAACCCTAATTATACAAGAGTTACGATCATTTTTTAATACACCTTTTTATTGGACGCTTACATACCATCGCAAGTCTTTCTTGATAAAAACGAATGTTTTATATGAGTATTCCCAGTCATCATCGTCATCGCATTTACAGATGTAACGAATGGTATCTTCTTCGACAATCTCCTGTAAAACATGCAAATCCAGTATCTGGGAACCCATGTGGCATCTGGACGGTCGGAATCCACCTTTGTGGTCAAACCAAACAGAAACATCAACAGCTTTTAAAATCTTATCCATATTTTAAATCTCCTTTCCAAACTTTGAACAGGTGCCAGAATGGTCGGATTTAAGCTGCTGTTTGTGAAGTTGACTGACTTGATAGTGTTTTATGAAGTCTGTAAAAGCATCTGTTTCAGATACGACTTCCTGAGCAGGGTAAAGACTGTTTTTGCGTAATTGGAGAAGAATACGTGTTCGCTCTTTACTGTCGGGCAGGGTAAAGGAGTCTCGCAATACGGCTTCGTTATATGCGTAATATCGTTTGGGACTTTTGCCTTCTGATAATAACTTGCGCATAACATCATCTTCTTCCAGTCTGGCAATGGTATCTTCATCAAGAAGCAGTGGGGAAGAATTAAGAGCGAGAATACCCCGGAGCACTTCTGCGTTTTTTTCGTCCTGATAGTTCTGTTGTACTCTGAAAACGGCCATTTTCTGGAATAAAGGTTCATGAGTCTGGTTTTGGGAGAAAGTCATCATTCCTACTGTCATATAATAGCGGATATCAGCACTTAAGTTTAAAAAAGTGAACATTAGAGCCATGACACGGTTTCCTGTTTTGTCTGCGATGAAACTGTATGCCATGTTTTGATTTTCATATTGATATAAAGGACCTGTTAATAAGAATGATGGCATAGGGTCGCCGTAAAAGGTTGTACCGGATTTCATTTCCTCCAACGTGACCATTGTATGTCCGTCTTTTAGGGAAATGGACATTCTGGCTTCTTCAATAGGCAAATCTTCCACTGGCTTGATACGGTTTTGAAAGTCTTTTGGTTTGAAGTAGTAGCAATAGTAATATTGTCCTTCTTCTGTAAAATAATAGTGGTTACGCAATTCGTGAACAGAACCGTTGCTGTCTTTGGTCTGTTTGGTCAGAGAGTAGGTATTGATTCCTGAATCGGGGTTATTGGGATACTGGCACAGATCCCATAAAGGGATGTCAAAAATCTGAGCAATTGCAACCAATTCCTGAAGCTTGATTTCTCTGGGAGACTGGCTGTTAAACATGGCTGCGACTTTTTGCGTAGATGTTGAGATGTTGAAATGCGTTTGCAACGCATTTGCAATAGCAGTGTAATTTAAAGTAACATGATTGGTTGTTTCAAAAGCGTCACGCCATTTAATTAGATTGTGTTTTACAAACATATTGTAGTTAAAAGTATCGTTACTCATCGGATGTTGTATGCCCTCCTATACAGAAAAATATTATGATATAGTGCTGTTTTGTAAAGTATCTTTAGTATACTTCTAAAGTCTAGAGAAAGCAAGGAAAAATTTCAAAAATAATAAAATTAGATTTAAAAATAAAATTTATAAAAATTGCAAAATCAAAATAAACACGATTTTAATTCTATAACTAAAACGATAAAAAGCATGGTATAATAAATACATCAAAAAAATGAGGAGGGATAAAATGAACACAAATGAAAAGAAGAGAGCCGATCTACATCTTCATTCTACTAAGAGTGATGGTTATAACACTCCGGATGAAGTGATACGACTGGCAGAAAAGGCAGGTTTGGCAGCAATAGCACTGACCGATCATAATTTGTTTTCTTTTACGAAACCCCAAAAGGTAGGAAAAATGATGGTGATTCCAGGATGTGAATTTTCAACGACATATTGGATCGCGGAGCGAAAAGATGCGACGGAAGTTCATGTTGTGGGTCTGTTTCCGGATGGCGTTGATCCGAACGATTTTAAGGAGATTTTCGCAAACATCGAAGAAGGAAAGCAGCAGTATGTTCTCGCGATTTTACAACAACTGGCAGAACGTGGGATTGACGTCAGTCTGGAAGAAGTGGAAGCTTCTCAAAAATTAACGGGACATACGGGCAGACACAAAATCGCTGACGTTCTGATTAAGAAAGGATATGCGAAGGACATGGACGATGCTTTTGATCATCATATCGGAAACTTCAGTCCGTACTATATTCCGGCGACACGATTCATAAAGTATGCCCCGACTGCTGCTGTTGTCCGGCAGATACGTTCTTCGGGTGGCATACCGATCCTGGCACATCCGTATGGATATATGATGAGTGAAGCAGAAATCGAAGATCTGATTATGAAGTTCAAATCTGCGGCTGGTACGGTTGCCGGAATGGAAGTCTATTATGAGCGTTATCTGAAAAATCCAGAGAAACTGTCTTTTTTAAAACATATGGCAGAAGAACACGGGTTATTTGCTTCGGCATCATCAGATCGCCATCGTGAAGACCAGCCTTTTTCTTCTGTGGAGAATGGAATGGAACTGTATCAGAACATGGAGAAGGCGTTACATAAGGCGAACTTAATGAAGAAGGGGGTTCTGATTAAAAAAACAGAGGAAAAATAAGAAAAACAAAAGGAGGTCGATTGAAGAAAATGCAAAGGATAAAAGAGATAGTAATGAAACAAAAGGTGTTGATTGTGATTGGCTTTGGAATCTGTTTTGTTTTGTCTTATGCAGATAACAGGCAGCAGGAACGTTTTCAAAAAGCGGATAGGGCATATACACTTATGGAACAGCAGAATTACGCGGAAGCGGAACCACTTATGGAACAGTATCTGGAGATTTCATGGGAGCCTTATTGGAAAGCGGTTGAGCTGGTGAATGGAAAAATAAACAAATTTTCCCGATCAGAAGCGGAAGCAGCATTACAGAAGTGTAAGAGAATGATGAAAGAGGAATCGTAGATAGATAATGGGGCAAATGAAGAAAAGAAAATGCGGGTCTGGGAGAAGTGGAGATATGATGAACAGGGAAAATCAAAAAAGAAACAAAAACAGAGTGATAAAAGGTGTTTTACTGGCGCTGGTGATAATATTGCTTGGGATTGGAACCGGAGAACTCCTTGTATATATGGGTGTCGTGAAAATCCCTGGTTTGAGCCAATCGGAAACAGACTCGGATACGCCGGCAGACAGTGCAGAAACAACATCTGAAACTTCACAGGAAACAACAGAGCAAACAGGCATTCCGGATGATGCAGCGGAATTCAATGGTCATCACTATTATGTTTACAATCCGGATGATATAACTACCTGGAAAGAAGCCAGACAATACTGTGAATTGAAGGGCGGTTATCTTGCAACGATTACGAGCAAAGAAGAAAACGACTTTGTGTATTCGTATCTTAAGAAAAACGTTGATTATGAGAGTGCCTACTTTGGATTTACAGACAAAGAATCAGAAGAATGGGTATGGGATAACGGTGAGATCGGAACGTTTACAAACTGGCATACCGGAGAGCCGAGCAATAAAAATTCAAATAATGATTATGCAAGATATTATGATAAATATTCAGATGGAACGTGGAGTGCCGGAGACTTTGGAGAGCAGACAGGAAACAGTAAAAGCGTTTTTATCTGTGAATGGGGAAAATATCGGACAACGCCATCAACACCGGCAAAGTCCTCAACGGAAATCCCTGCAAAGACGGTGGACGACACGGAAATCTGGAACACTTTCCTGCAGGAAAAACAATATGAATCCAATATTACAGACTGGACCATTACAGAACTTCAATATTGCCTGCTGGACATTGATCAGGATGGCAGAAGAGAACTGATTCTTACTCCGGGAACAAGTTGGGATGATTATGAGATCTATCAGGTATATACAATCGGAGAAGATGGAAAAGTCTATCTGGCGGATGATTTTACAACCTGTTATGGACTCGGTTATTCCTCAAAATATAAGGCGCTTGCATATGACAGCGTCAGACCGTCGGAAATGTCTGCGAGTCTGGAATATCACATAATGGACGGAACAAAAATGACGGAAAGTTTCGCGGTAAATATGGAGGTTGATCTGAATACCTATCTGCCGGTATATAAAGTGCGGGATACATCCAAAGGAACAGACCGTACAATTACGGAAGAGGAGTACGAAGCATACGAAAAGGAATGTACATGGCTGACAGACTGGAAGAAAGTGGAAAGTAAATCGGCGAAAAAGAATACCGAAAAGACACAGACATCCGATCAGGAATGGAAAACTGCATACGCACAGTTCTTGCGGAACGGAGGGTATAAGAGTGATATGCCGGGATGCGACGCACCACGGTTTTTCGTATATGATGTTGACGGAGACGGTTCGATGGAACTTGTGATTATACGGGCTACATATTCTGTGGTAGGAGGAGATGTGTATACTCTTGTGAATGGAAAAGTAGTATATGCCGGAGGAACATCCGGAACTTACGGAAGTTTTGCAAGCTATCCTTCGGATGGGCTAATCCTGTCGAGTTACGGTCACATGGGAGTAGACCTGGAAGAATATTTTACACTGTCGGATGGAAAACTCGTTTCACAGGCAAGATGGATATCCAGTTTTACAGATGGTGAAACCTGGTATCTGAATGATCAGGAAACAACACAGGAGGCGTACGAAAACTGGAAGGAAGAACATGTAAGCGGAGAAATTTTTGCTATAGAGTATAACGATGCGCACCCGATTACAGAGGAAAATATACAGGCGTACGTGAAATAAAAGGTGCGTTTGAGTATATAAACCGACACAAGGCGTGACACATATTGTGGAGATACATAAAATGTAATAAATATATAATATGTAGAAAATAAAAGGAACCGGAGGAGAAAAATGAAGTGTACAAATTGTGGTCTCGAATTGCCACCGGGAAGCAAATTTTGTGAACGATGTGGAAGCAGGTTACAGGAAGATGCAGAATATGTGGGACGGAATTGAAAGCCGGATATGCGTTTTGCGAGAGGTGCGGAGAACCGGTATCTGCATCCTATTCTGACCCATCAAGAACGGCACCTCTTCCTCGAACGGGACAGCCAGGAAAAAAGAAATGGGTTGTTCCGGTGGTTGTAGGACTTTTGACCCTTACCCTTGTTGGGGCAGGAGCTTTTGTAATCCTGCGGAACTCTGCAAAAACAAATGAAACCGAATCGGTAAATGAGGATACCGTTGCTGAAGCAAATGACAATGAAGAGGAAACAAATGAAATTGAAAGTACCGATACAACTGATCCGGTTGAAGAGGAAACACAGACAGAACCGCCGCTGTTTTCAAAACGAATCTGGGATTATGATGGAACGATATACACCAGTTATGCTATGGACAATACAAACTGGACAAGCCTGACCGGAGATTATCACGATACGTTTATTGCATGGAAATAGTAGCGTAAGGAGGGAGCATGTTGACGAAGATAAAATTCTTTCAAAAAGACACAACAAAAAAAGATATTGTATTGGGAATCTTACTTGTATTAGGACTGATCTGGCTGAATACGTTTATTCACCAGAACAGTTTCAGTGATACCTATGGAGATTTCTATTTCCTGAAAAATTTTGCAATCACTGCACTCTGTACAGGCTTCTTTTTCTTTCTTAAAGAGCTGGTATTTGATTTTGAAATATTTGGTGATGACACAAGAGCTTGTGTAGCAGGTACGGCTGTTACCGGAATACTGATGATGCTGGCTCTTTTACTGGAAATGGGAACGGATTATGTTTCGATTTATACACAGAAAGAAATTGTATTGGGGACGTTTATAATTCATAAAAAATATGTATATGGTGTATGGACGATTGTATGGTTTCCGCTTCATATAGACAAGATTTTTGCGAGGATGAGACAGGAACGTTTCAGATTCCAGTCGATTCTATATGGCTGTATTTCTATTATTGGACTTACTTTAGAGGGAATCCTGCTGTTCAGACCGATGGCAAATATATGGCTGATAGATCTTGTCGTTTTCAACAGTGCAACGCTGATTCTGGCAGTCTGGAAATATGCAATCAATGATGCACGGCTTCGTAAGGGGGAAATTGTCGCCGCTGTTCTTTCCTATGTGATATTCAGTGTGTATTTGTTACTGTTACAATGCAACAACTGGGGGAAGGAATTTTCTACTTTCATGTGTGGTGAAAACTGGAATGAGATAAAAGCGGTCATCCGTGAAGTCGTTGCTCATGCATCATTTTGGGGTACATCCGGTTATCTGAGAAATTCAGCTTCCGTGCATTCGTGGCTGTTAAACTGGAACAAACCGATTCTGCAGTTGCTATATTACGGGGGATGGATTTCGGTAATTGTAGTGCTGCTGGCAATGGTATGTCTGCTGTGCGTGTTGGTTAAAATGCTTGGAATAAAGAATGGACGAATTCATAAAAACTGGCTGCTCTATGCAACGGCAACCGTGATGTTTTTTAATGATGTGGTGTCAGGTACACTGTATGCTTTTGGATTTCCATGTCCTGTAGGATTGCCTTTCCTTAGGGAAACGGGTTTTACAGATTGGATGGCATTTGCGTTAATCGTATTCTGTGCGCTGGAGAACCTTCAAATACAGAAAAATAAGTGCCCGGACAGTGCATTTGTCTTGGCTGAAACACTACTTGGCAAACAAGATTCATACCAGATTTTTGATGAGTTTGATGAGCCATACAGAGAAGAACTATGGTATGATGAGGTAACGATTATCGGCTCTGGATGCGAAATCTCATGTGATGCATACTGGTGTGAACTGGAAGGCAGAGAGTTCTGTGTATTTAAGCCTCAAGATTTTCGAATTCGTGAAAAACGATTTATTCTTGAATTTGTTGAGGATAGATGGATTCTTCCGGATGATCCGGAAAATAAGATGAAACAAGAGATTTGCCAATGTTATGCAAAAGTTAATGTGCTAAGGTGCATGGATGAGGAGATGGAAGATAGAGATGAAGAATTTGATGACGAAGACAGTGAATTTTTTTAAGGAAAATATATGTTTGGCAGCTATAGTTGTGGGTCTGCTGGTTCTTGTGTGCATTACAGGATGGGAATTCAGCTTACGTGTTGCAAGGAACGCTCAGAGTAATAATGCGATTAACGTGTTATATGAAAGAGATGCAGGGATAGCATCGGAGAGAATAGCGTTTTAGAAGAGAAAAAACCTGACACAAAACAGGATACAGATTGATAAAACACAACTGGAATCTGTAAAATAGAATTAACAATTACCGTGGAAAACAAAAGAAGTGTGAAAATGAAATGTTTAAAACGAAGGAGGAAAACACATGAAAAGAATGAAACAATTTTGCAGTCTGTTACTCGCCGGAACGATTCTGGCAACAAGCCTTACTCCGATGACGGTCAGCGCCGCATCATGGAAAAAGAACAGCGTAGGCTGGTGGTATGAGGAAGATAACGGAAGTTATCCGGCAAACCAGTGGAAACAGATCAATGGGAACTGGTACTGGTTTAATAAGAACGGATATATGGCAACCGGCTGGCAGTATATCGGGGGAGAATGGTACTACTTCCAGTCAAGCGGAGCGATGCTTGGAGAAGGCTGGCATGTCATCAATGGAAACTGGTTCTATATGTATGCGAGTGGGGAAATGGCAGCAGACGCCTGGATCGGCAATTCTTATGTGAACAGCAGTGGAGCGTGGGTACAGGGAAAGACGAAAGTACAGGAAGGCTGGGTACAGAGCGGAAGCCGCTGGTGGTATCGTCATGCAGACGGAGGCTACACAAGAAATGGCTGGGAAATGATCAAAGGTCAGTGGTATTTCTTCGATAAAGATGGCTGGATGGTGACCGGCTGGAGACAGATCGGAGGAGACTGGTATTATTTCCAGACGAGTGGAGCGATGGTTGGAGAAGGTTGGCATGTGATTAATGGAAACTGGTATTACATGTATGCCAATGGTGTCATGGCAACAAACACCTGGATTGGTGGATATTATGTAAATTCATCAGGTGTTTGGACAGATCCGAACAGTAAAAACTACATATCGGAGGCACAGGTGATCAAATATGCGGAAAACTATTTTGGAAGAAAAAATGGAGAGATAGTAAAGGCAGGCAGTGATGTGTATGAATATGTAATCTGGGTGGCCGATGAGCCGACGGAAGATTTCCCATATTATTATGTGTTATTACAGCGATATGTGAATGGAGATCATTTTACACGGGTAGGAATGATCTATGTAAATGCGAGAACGGGTGAATGTACGGAGGCTGACTATTAAAAGAGAGAAGGAGGAATTCGAATGAGAAAAGCAAAACAATTATGCAGTTTACTTCTCGCCGGAACGATTCTGGCGACCAGCCTGACTCCGATGACGGTCAGCGCCGCATCGTGGAGAAAGAACAGCGTAGGCTGGTGGTATGAGGAGGACAATGGAAGTTATCCGGCAAACCAGTGGAAACAGATCAACGGAAACTGGTACTGGTTTAATAAGAATGGATATATGGCAACCGGCTGGCAGGATATCGGGGGAAATTGGTACTACTTTCAGTCAAGCGGAGCCATGCTTGGGCAGGGCTGGCATGTCATCAATGGAAACTGGTTCTATATGTATGCAAGTGGAGCGATGGCAGCAGATGCCTGGATCGGCGATTCTTACGTGAACAGCAGTGGAGCGTGGGTACAGGGAAAGACAAAAGTACAGGAAGGCTGGGTGCAGAGCGGAAGCCGCTGGTGGTATCGCCATGCTGATGGCGGCTATACAAGAAATGGCTGGGAAATGATCAAAGGCCAGTGGTATTTCTTTGATAAAGACGGCTGGATGGTAACCGGCTGGAAACAGATTGGAGGAGACTGGTATTATTTCCAGACGAGCGGAGCGATGATCGGACAGGGCTGGCATGTGATTAATGGAAAGTGGTATTACATGTATGCGAATGGTGTGATGGCTTCCAATACCTGGATTGATTCAGACTATGTGGATTCATCCGGTGCCTGGTTATACAGAGCGGATAAGAAATGTAGAACTGTGTATGCACAGTTTTTGCGGAACAAAGGCTATTTGAATCAGGAAAAAGGTAACAAGGATCCAAGATTTATAATGTTCGATATGAATGGTGATAAGGTTCCGGAACTTGTTATTATACACAATATAAATCATTTGTCTGGTGGATATATCTACACCTATTCAACGGACGGAAATGTTTCCTATGCTGGCTGGGTATATGGGTTATATGGAAGTGTTGCAGCGTATCCGTCTGCTGGTCTGATTGAGTCCGCATATGCACATCAGGGAACAGATCTGGAAGAATATTTTTCTTTGGAGAATGGTACGTTGGTTTCTAAGGGGAGATGGATCAGCAGTTACCTGAATGGTACACAATGGTATCTGAATGATGTGCAGACATCACAGAGCCGCTATGAAAAATGGAAAGCAGAACATGTAACGGGAGATAGTGTATGTCTTACATATGATACCATGTATTCAATTACAGAAAAAAATATACGTACTTATCTGGATTGGTAAGAGAAGACTCGGATTCTCCATGACAATCATGTTGTGAAGGTAAAAATAGTATTTAGAAAATAAAAAGGTTTTTCTATGATGAAATAAAAATCATGGAAGAACCTTTTATTTTCACCTGTCCTTGACATACGAATTCATAATTGCTATATATAAAACAATGGCAAAAAGCCCCGGCGATTCGCTTAATCGCGTAAATAATAAACTGAACCAGAAAGGTGCGAGATAAGATGATCTGTAAATACGAAGACTACCTGAAGGAACCATACGTTCTAACCATCGAACAAATGCAGCAAATACACAACGATCTGTTAGCCAATCTCGACAACGATCCTGAAGCATTGAAATTATACGAAGAACTGATTGCTGCCGCCACAAAATACGCTGCAATGCGTGCCAAATGGCTGCAGCTGCCCCGACAGGAAAAAATGGATACGGATTCCCTGAGGACTTCTCATCATGATTCTGTTATCACCCATTTCAATATGCTCGCAAGATATCTGCGCATGCAGGGCAAGAAAGCTGCGTGGAGGGATGCACTTGGGGATGAGAAAGAAAATAAATACGGCAGAAAAACGATTGGTGATTTCGCGTGCTACCTGGTGTTTATGAATAGCATTTGCGCGCGGTAGTGAAAAAAGAGCTGTTTTACGAGATGAATTTCATATGAACCACAAGCCCCCGGTAAGTTGTAGGTAACGAATACAAACAATTTACCGGGGGGTGTTGTATAAGGGATTGACTGTGAGAGAATATAAAAAATAGGTTAAGGGGATTCATTATCCTTCACACACCGGAATCTGAATTTCCGTCACAAACTGTTTCGGATCGTTCGCCAGCACATAATCGATCATCGTCACCTCTCTGGAAAATCCATCAATTTTCAACCGGTGTTCCCGGATATAAGTCAGAAGTTTCTGATAATAAGCCGGCGCTTCGTTATGACTTCCGCAGAATCGAATAGAAACACAGGTCTGTCCGGGGAGTTCCTCAGTGATGCCCTGGTAGCGGTCTTCTGGTTCGAGGAGCAGAAAAACGGTGTCGTAGACCTGGTAAGCGTCGGCTTCCAAATGTTCTTTGGAGATGCCAAGCCCGACTTTTCCGAGAAAAACCAGAGTCTCTTCCTGATCTTTCTGGAGTGTCCGGATCGAAGTCTCCAGATCCAGATAGGTTTTCGGGGAGAGATGGTTGCGGATCCAGGTGATCCGTCTGGGCGGAGTCTGAACCAGTGTAATCGTATCCAACCGGGAGGAGAGTACATCTGCCAGTCCTTCGAGCCGGGTGTTGATCTTTTGCTCGATAATCTGAAGTTCCTGCTGTTTCTGGCGGACGGTTTCCCGTTGCTGGATCAGCATTTCCTGAATTTTCCCCACATCTTTATTCTGAAGAAAATCCGCGATGTCTTCGAGCGGCATATCCAGGGCGCGAAGATAACGGATCGTATTTAACCGTTCAAACTGTTGGACGCCGTAATAGCGGTAACCGGAATCCGGATCCGTATATTCCGGGCGGATCAGCCCTAGAGCGTGTCTGAAAAATCATTTCCGCAATCTGCAAGCCCCACTTTGCGTATATTTTACCCTCATTCGGTTGCCGTAGCCCGCTACGCCGCCCTCATTCGGATAAAATCTCCCACAAACTGAGACTCGTAGCTCACGAAAAGCCTTTTTCAGACACGCTCTAGTTTTTCATAATGACGCAGAGAACCGACGCTGATAGAAAACATGCGTGCGACCTCTCCGATGCGAAAGAGTTCCTGTTTTTCCATGAAGTGTAATCTCCTGTAGTGGTAAATATATTCTGTATTGAACATTGTAACTCTATTTATATTGTATCGAGTTGGTAAGAGAAATGCCAGTTTTGAGTATAAGGAATATAATATTCTTTAAATACATAATACATGAAGCGAAATGTGTATATTAGAGGATAAGACAGAATGAGGTGCATTTTAAAAAAGGTATGAAAATACAATCACTAAAGAGATATGAAATATAGTTTACCAAAGCTGCTATGAACGGAGAAAACAGTCACATTCATAGATGAAAACGAGTAAAAATATGGAATCAGGATTGACATTTTTTCGCGAAAGAGTTATCTTTGAGGAAAGATAATAAAACTATTTTATTAAGTTTATAAAAGCGTATGTATGGAGGGTATTTCACATGGAAGGTAAGATGAAAGTAGCAGTGATGAACGGTATCGGCAAGATGGGATTTACGGAGCGTGACATCCCGACGCCGAAGGACGATGAAGTTCTGGTAAAGCTGGATTATGTGGGAATCTGCGGATCGGATCTGCATTATTATGAGAGTGGAGCCATCGGCGATTATGTCGTAGAACCGCCGTTTGTTCTCGGTCATGAGCCGGGTGGCGTTGTTGTGGAAGTGGGAAAAGATGTCAAACACCTGAAAGTCGGTGATAAAGTAGCTTTGGAGCCGGGAAAAACTTGCGGACACTGCGAATTCTGCAAACAGGGCAAATACAATCTCTGTCCGGACGTCGTATTTTTCGCAACTCCACCGGTAGATGGTGTATTTCAGGAGTATGTTGCTCATGAGGCAGATCTCTGTTTCAAACTCCCGGAGAATGTAAGCACACTGGAGGGTGCGCTGATCGAACCTCTGGCTGTCGGTTTCCACGCAGCGATCCAGGGAGATGCTCATCTGGGACAGAAAGCAGTGGTGATGGGTGCCGGATGTATCGGTCTGGTTTCCATGATGGCACTGAAAGCTCGTGGAGTATCTGAGGTTTATGTGGTAGATATCATGGAAAAACGTCTGGAAAAAGCCCTGGAACTGGGTGCAACCGGAGTGATCAACGGAGCAAAAGAGGATGTGATCGCAAAAGCACAGGAACTGACCGGTGGTGCCGGTATGGATCTGATCATCGAGACCGCCGGTACAGAGATCACCACCAGACAGGCGATCCATATGGCGAAGAAGGGTTCCACGATCGTTCTGGTCGGCTACAGCAAGAGCGGCGAGATGACCCTGCCGATGAGCCTGGTTCTCGACAAAGAACTGACTTTCAAAACGGTCTTCCGTTACCGTCATATCTATCCGATCGCAATCGATGCGGTAGCTTCCGGAAAAGTAAACGTAAAAGGAATCGTTACTAATATTTACGATCTGGACGATGTACAGAGAGCGATGGATGAGAGTGTGCATAATAAGGCAGACATTGTAAAAGGTGTGATTAAGATTCATCCGTAAGAGTTGAAAGGCTCGTAAAAAGAAAAAAGTATACAGGTGTCAGGCATTTCTTCGTAAGAATTTTGTAAGAGTGCCTGACACTTTTAAATTAGGGACTTCTTTATGGAGCTGGATCGCCTGTTCCAGAAGAAACTCAAAGTTTTTGAGAACGGTGTTTTTCACGGTCAGCTGGCCGGAGCCCTGCAAACTGTTTTTCGACGAATGCTTCTCATACCGGTAAAGAGTGCGGACAGAAATGTTATTCTCATCAGCGATTGTTCTGCGCAGCTGTAAGCGTCTGGCATCATCCAGACCTGTCTGAAGAAGTGGGGAGACCAACTGGAAACGGTGAAGCGCTTCCTGATCCTGCCACTGCTGTTTTGTAAATGTATCACTTGTACTCATAGTATAGATACCTCCTTTTGAGACCACTATACTATCTGTACGCATGACAGACGAACCAAAGCAGGTGCATGGATCTACCAGCGGATCGGAGGTAAAAATCCACCGCTGTTATAGATGAGCCGGAGGATGAGTTCCAGCCAGTTTTGATGTCTGTTTCTTATTTCGTTGGGCAGTAAGCCGGAAGTAAACAGGAGTTCCTCTCCCAGATGCAATATCTGATATCCGACTGTCCGCAGGTATCCTTCTATACGCTGCAGGTTTTCACGAAACCATTGAAGCCAGCGGAGCATGGTACTGAAGGAAGGATAATCCTCAGAATCCAGGTCATCCGGAAGGATCACTTCATCCAGAACACCGGCAATCACCTCTGCTTCGTAGTGCTTATAAGGAACAAGGCAGTTCGGAAGTTCATTGTGATAGCTATGGCAGTTCTGGCAGCGGAACCTGCGGATCATCAGATGCTCTTTCATTCCGCCTTCCTTTTTTCGGATGCGTGGACGGGAGTCTCTGTAACGGAGCATTCCCTGACAGACAGGGCATAAATGGGAGTTCTCACTGCTCTCAACAAAAAACACCAAAATCCTCCTTGAGGACAAGTGTGTAATCTGATATAATAATCATGGTTTTTACCATGGTCTCAGAGTACACGACTTGTCACGGAGGGTGCTCTGGGACCTTTTTCTTTCTGTAAACTAATGACAGTATACAGATCATTCCAGAGACATGCAAGTAGATCATTATCTTGCTAATTTAAGGAGTCAACAACAGTTGCTTACACAAGGTACGTATTCGTTGCACATATAATTCTGAATATTCCATTGAGTATCCCTCTACCTGTCTTGAAATTGGTTTTATTTCCTAAATTAATAGTATCAAGAGTAAGGGTCAAAGTTACCCGTATACGAGTTGACTCGGCACGCTAAATTCGATATACTTACCTATATACAGGTAAAACGAGAGGCGAATTATACAAGAAAATTTAAAGAACAAAAATGTTTTAAGAAGGGATGAAAATATGGACATAAGCAGACACGCTCTAGTGCTATATATTCGTGATCTAAGAGATCTTGAGATAGCCAAAAGAAGGATAAATATATTATATGGGCAGGAAAAACGATACGTTGAAAATCGGTTGGCAGGTTTGAAAACCGCAGATTTAAAAACAGAGAATCTGAAAATGGATCATGTCTGTATATCATGTATGTTGCTTTTTGGTGTCTCAGGAGGAATTATGTGGTGGATGGCAGAGCTGATGGGGACGGGATTTCTGTCACAAATTGCAAAAATGATGTTTAAATTTTTAGCGGCGTGTGGAGGATTTCTTGTTGTTGTATGTCTGCTTTTGACAATATTTGAAGCCCTATCTGTGCACAGCAATAATAAAAAAGCGAAAATATATAATCAAAGCGAACGTATTCGGGTTAAAAATAATGCGAGTGAAATAAAAAGAATAGAAAGTGAGTGGGCAAATAGATCAGCATATTGGAGAAAAGAATATAGTAAAGTGAATTCATTATTGAATGAATATTATAGTCAAAATATTTTGGCAAAACAATATAGAGAGTTGCCGGCACTGATTTATATTTACGATTATATGTCTACTTCGCAGGAAAGTTTTCGAGATACATTAATTCATGAACATATGGAAGATGGTATTCATAAGATTTTGAATAAGCTGGATCAGATTATTCAGCAGAATGAATACATAATTTTTAATCAGCATAGATTAGAAGCACAAAATGATAAAATAGTTTCTCAAAATGAGAAAATGCTTGGAAGCTTAGAACGAACAGAAACGAATACGTATGCAGCAGCGCAATATGCACAAATGGCATCCAATTATAGTAAAGCGACAGCGTATTTTGCAGCGGCACTCTATCTGGAAAACAGAAGGTAATAAAAGTTAGAAGAATATGTGTTATGAAAAGAAGATGATACATAGAGGGAGGAATGCAGGATGAAAAAATGCAGAAAGTGTGGAGCTATAAATGCAGATGAAAGTAATTTTTGCGGGGAATGTGGAACGGCGTTAGAGCAGAAGAAAAGAAAAAATCATTTTCCTATAAAAACCGGATTGGTAGCCGTAATTGTTCTTCTATGTGTAATCGGTGTGGCGGTTATTGCTTCTTTGTATGCACATAATGAATATACTCCAGCCGGAGATCATGTTTTCAAGGGCGAAAGTATAAGTGAAGCAGGTAAAAAAGCTGACGAATCGACCGATGAAAAGAAAATTACCGGTTTTCAAATAAACGGATATGAATATTCAGGTAAAAAAGAAAAATATGGATATTGCATTGTCAAAGAATTCGATAAAGAAAAATATGGATTGATAGACCCAAATGGAAAAATGGTATTGGCAGCAGAATATGATGATATGTATTTCCTTTCAATAAAAAAAGCAAAAGCTGTGGCTGTACAAAGTGGAAATCAATGGGGAGTATATGATTTTGAGGGAAATGAAGTGCTTCCCGTAGAATATGAGAAAATTCAGTGTGAAATAGGCGATGCAAATTTGAACTCAGGAGATGTAAAGGGTGATTATTACCTTGCAACGAAGGGCGAGAAAAAAGAAATTGTATCATTTAATGGAAAAATTATAAAAACATTTGATAACAAATTTCCAAATGAGAGCAGTAGTATAGTAGAAGGCAATGATTTTTTGATTATGCATAAAGAAAACAGTGATTCGATTGCCGTGTGGGAAATATATAATTTGGAAGGTACACAGATTGCTGATAATGTAGCAAGTTTTGATTTGCTGACAGAAAGTGAGTGTCTGATTTCTGTAATTAAAGATATAAATGGTGAGAAATCAGGAATTTATGAGGTGATAAATGGAGAAGGAGAAATATTATTTAGTACACAGAATATGAAAGATTCAAATGGAAATCAGCTTTTTGCAGAATCTCTGCAAAGTGATCGATGGATAAAGCTTTATACAAGCAATAATGGAGAAAGTGAAAATAAGAAATACTATTTATATGATATGCAAACAGGTCAAAGGATAGAAACAGCCTATGACTCTGTTTATGCATTCGACCAGGATAAAATCTGTGCAGTTACCGCTGGGATGATTGACATTTATAATGAAACCGGTAATTTGGAAAAAACAATTCAGGGAGGAGCAGACAACTGGATTGGGTGTGATGCAAGTAGTCCATATCTGGTTCTGCCACGAACAGATAATATGTATAATATATGTACCTCGGATGGGACTCTGATTAATAACGAGAATTATCAATTTTACTGGTATGTAGACGGAGTACTGATTCTGCAAAATCAAGAAGGACAATATGGAATTATGGATCATGAAGGTATATTGCGAGTTCCATTTGGAGATATTGTTGAAACAGAAAACAATAATGAGATGAGTGACATGAAGTATTTTTCTTATCAAGGTGAGGCGGTGTGTTCGTTTTCTATGGATGAGAATCATTTATATATTCAGACGGAAAATACAGATGAAAAAGTGGTAAGGCTAACGGTTTTATAAATATTTATTATACAGAAAATAGAATTAAAAAAGTGCCAGACAATGTTACACAAAAGTTGTGTAATGTTGTTGGCACTTTTTAAGTTGAAATAAAAAGATTGCCATACTATCGCCACAGCGATATAATAAATAAAAAGGAGGGGTGCAATCAATGAAAAAAATAATTTATCACGGTTCAGAAATTATCCTCCCCACACCGGAATATGGAAAAGGTAAAACACATAACGATTATGGCAGAGGTTTCTACTGTACGGAACAGGTCGAGCTTGCGCGTGAGTGGGCGTGTGCAAGACAAAACAGTGGGTATGTCAATAAATATGAGTTGGAAATGGATGATTTACAGATTCTGAATCTGAATGGGGAAGGGTATCATATTTTAAACTGGCTTGCGCTTCTTGCAGATAACCGAACGTATTGGCAGAAGGGAAGTATTGCGGAAGAAGCCAAACGATATATCCGTGAGAATTTTCTGCCGGATATTACGGGATATGATGTAATTGTTGGTTATCGGGCAGATGACTCTTATTTTTCGTTTGCACAGGATTTTGTGGCAGGGGCGATCTCTCTGAGGCAGTTGTCGGAAGCCATGCATCTGGGAAATCTCGGAGAACAGATCGTGTTGAAAAGCCGGAAAGCATTTTCAAAGATCCAGTACATGGGGTATGAGCCAGTGGATACAGAGGAATACTACATTAAGAAGACAGAACGTGAGCGGGAGGCAAGACGAGCTTACCGGAGACAGAAGCGGGAAAGAGCGGATGTAAATGATATTTATATTCTGGATATTATGAGGGAGGGGATGCATAATGCAGATGCGCGCTTATTCTGAGGAATATCTGCCGTATGCGCAGAGGATTCTTGGTGATATGCTGGATTTTACGGTGAATTCCTGTGAGGAGGATCCGGAAAAATTTTATCAGATGTTTCTGGTATCTGGTGTGGCGAAACAGTTTGAGACTGGCAATCCGGCATATGTGATTGGGCGGACCGGCTGCGAACTGGCACGAGAAGTTTATCTGAAAAGCGGGTTGCCGGAACCGGATGTGCCGGACGAGATGTATCTTGACAAATCCCCGGAATACTGGGCGGGTTGGATTCTGGCTTATTATCAGTGGTATACCTGTCGGAGTTTTCGAAAAATGTATAAAGTCATACCACTGGAGGGCATTATTCGG
>QWCY01002979.1_pt1 | contig 20482 bp, 6 predicted proteins | sample 1972631 | NCBI WGS metagenome assembly QWCY01 (sample SAMN09866696, study PRJNA288562) | Human gut metagenome isolate pre1_stool, whole genome shotgun sequencing... | isolation source: gut | host: Homo sapiens | place: USA: California
TAAACGGCTCGATTTTTAAGGGAAATTCCGCAACAAACAACGGTGGCGGCGGAGCTATATACAATAAAGCGGGCACTTTGATTGTTGACGGGTCAAAATTCATTGAAAATACCGTAACGGATACAACTACCAACTATTCAGGCGACGGTTTTGCGATTGCTGCGGAAGCCAACACAAAAAATACCATTAAAAACTCGCTTTTTGAGCGAAATCAGGGCTTTGGCGATACAAGCATTAACGCAGCGGTCATTTTCGCCCAAGGTTCTGAAAATATAATTGAAAATACGATTTTTAACGAAAATATCGCGCCCAGCGCGGGCGGCGCTATTTTTAATTTCGGAAATACAACGATTTCCGGTTCAACTTTCACAAATAACGCCTCGACAACCGGGGACGGCGGCGCAATATATCAAGGAGTTAATGGTTCTGTCCCCTCTCTGACGGTGAATAGTTCAAAATTCTACGGAAATTCCGCTTTAAATGGCGGCGCAATTAATGTTTTTTCCGGCACTCTGTCCATTGAGTCTTCGATTTTTGAAGCAAATTCCGGCACCGGCACGGGCGGTGCAATCTTCGCGGACGGAGGCGTCAAGCTTTCAATAAATTCATCACAGTTCACAAACAACTCACAAGTAGCAGGCGGCGCGATATACATAAATATGGCGGTTTACGCGGATGCCGAGCTCAATCCTGTTTCTATTACATCCTCAGTCTTCAAAGGAAACAATTCTACTGGCGGCTCAGGCGGCGCGATTTTTGCGCTTTCTGACCTGAAAATCACGGATTCGACCTTTGGCGGCGAAAATTCAGCAGACAAAAACTCCGCAAGCGTCGATGGCGGCGCTATCTTCGCAGGAGCGGGGCTGGTAATCAGCGATTCTCACTTTGAAAACAATATCACCGAAAAATGCGGCGGCGCAATCGGTTTCGGCAAAGACGGCTCGACCTCTACGCTGCAAATCACAAATACTATGTTCAAAAACAACACCGCAGGCACAGACGCTGCGAATAAGGGCGGCGGGGCGCTGTGGATTTCCACAAGCGGCGGCGTAGAAATCACAAACTCCGTTTTTGATTCAAACAACGGATATTTGGGCGGTGCGATTTACAATAACCAAAAATCCGACATCACAATTTCCAATTCCGTGTTCAAAAACAACACCGCAGTCTTCAATGGCGGCGCAATTTTCACCGGTTATAACGAAGCCAACCGCGAATACGGCACTGTGACCATTAATGATTCGTCTTTCATCGGAAACGTTTGCGTAAACCGCGGTGCAGCGATTTTTAACGACGCAAAAGGCACTGTTATTATTAATAACGGCGTTTTCCGGGATAATTCCGCCGAAGGTTCAGGCGGCGTTGTTAATAACTTTGGCGGTAAGCTTACGCTCAACGTCCAAGAAGGAAAATCCATGCTGTTTTCCGGCAATAACGGCAAAACCTACGGAACACTTATAACAGATCAAGGCGGAAAAACCACTATCAATGTTGCTGCGGGCGGAAGTTTGATTTTTGAGAAAAATACGGCAGAAAAAGGCGCCGCAATAAGCGTTTGGGAACAAACCGGCACAAATTTGACCATAAACGGCGCTTTAGGCAGTTTGATTGAGTTCAACAACAACGCAAGTACGATTAGTGGTGCTTTGCTGTACAATAATAATGTTTCAATAAACGCCGATGCGATTCGATTTGTCGGAAACACTGCCGCAAAAGGTGCTGCGATATACGGCGGCGCTCTTAATACCCTCGACATTAACGCAAATCGCCTTGAATTTATCAACAATTCCTCTACAGAAGACGGCGGAGCGATTTATCTTGCGCAAAATGCTGTTTTAAATCTCAATAATGCCTATTTCAAAGGAAACACAGCCCCTAAAGCTTCTGCGATTTACTCGTCAGGGACTTTAACCGTTTCTGATTCTATTTTTGAACAAAATATCTCCACAAATGATTTGGGCGCTATATATTTAACAGGTGAAAGTGTGGCGACTTTTGTTAACTCGAGTTTTTACAACAATAAAACCGAAAAAGGAATCTGGGGCGCTATCGGTCTGAACTACGCAACATTGAATTTAATCGCTGATAACGGAATTTCCGAGTTTCGTGGAAATAGCACAAGCCAAGGCAATATCGCGATAAACCTCTATGACAGAAATTCAATAGTTAATTTGAACGCAGGAAACAGCGGAAAAATTCTTCTGTACGATAAAATTTGGTCTTCCGCAGGTGTTGCCAACAATACTAATTATATAAATGTTAACAAATCAGGCATAAAACTTGCGGACGGCTCTACCGATGCGCCTGTTGACGGTGAAGTTTACATAGGTGACCAAGTTCTTGCCCTAAATACTACACAAACTAATCTCAACCTTTATAACGGAACTTTAACCCTCGGAAAAGAAACGTACCTTTCCAACAATTTAAATTTGAATCTAAATGGCGGCACTTTGAACCTGATTAACAACGAAATCGGCACGGTAATCGTCAACGATTTCAGTTCCGCGGCCGGCACAAAACTAAACATCGACGCCAGCATGAAATCAGGTACAAACGGTTATGGGCTATCCGATTCTATAACCGCAAACGGCACTTTCGCCGCGTCGGGCGCAATCACCCTGAACGCAATAAACGTGCTGGCTGACGGCGACGCACAATACCTGAAAATATTCAATAATGCCCCCGCTGATTTTGTAATCAACACCGGCACAACCTATACAAACGGCGGCTTCACCTACACATTTGCCCAAAACGCTGCAGATAAAGGCGTCGTAGAGGTCACAAAAGGCGCCTCAACGGGTACGACAGGCTCTTTGAGCACAATAGGCTTCATAACCGCTGTCCAAAAAGATACCTCAAACCGTACTTTCAGCGCCACAGACGATGTAATAATCAGCGAAGCCCTCGGCCCAATGGCAGGAACCGGCGTCACAATGACGATTTTCGGCAATAAACACAATATTAGTTCTGTCAACAACACAGCAGAATATCAGTATCTGGCAACAACTGGCAGCAATGTGTTGAATATTCACTATGTCGGCTCACTCAACGACGATGGCTCTGTAAATACTAGCTGGAACGGCTTTGTATCCAATTCCTCAGGTGCATTGTTTGCAGCTGATGGCGGCACAATAAATATATATAACTCTGTATTTGCAAATAACAGCGCAACTTCCGGCTCATCCGGAGCAATGAAAGCTTACAACTCATCTTATCTCAATATTTATGATTCCGTATTCAAAAATAATACCTCTTCTGACGCAGTCGGTGCTGTCGGCGCACAAGGCTCCACCTTAATAATCTCCGGTACTCTTTTTGAGGATAACACATCAGTCGGAAATGGCGGTGCTGTCGCGGCATGGAGCGATTCTTCTATAACCGTTGTAAATTCCGAATTTAAAAACAACACTTCTACTTCCGGATACGGCGGTGCGTTGTCCATTGCAGGCGGCACCACTACCGGTGTGATTAAAAACTCCGTCTTTACAGGCAACACAGCAGGAAAAGGCGGCGCAATCTATGCCAAGGACTCAAATATAACCATTGACAACACCACATTCCAGGAAAATACCGACTCAAACGGCGGCGCAGCAATCTGGTTTGAATCTACAACAGGCTCCACAGCAAATATCTCAAACTCCAAGTTCATCGCAAACAAAGGAAGCGCTATTTATAACCAAAGCGGCATAATGAACATCTCCACCTCGGAATTCACCGACGCAAAAGACGTTATCAACCTGATTTATAACAAGGGAACCATGAATATCACGGACTCTTTGTTCCAGAACAACTCCTCTGCCGGACACGAAATCATCACAAATGACGTGAATTTGACAATAACCGGCTCAAAATTTGTTAATAACACAACTAAAGCAGGAGTTTTGACAACCTACAATGCAGGAGTCGCGACAATTTATGATTCTACTTTCTCCGGCAACAAAGGCAGTACCGGTGCCGGCGCAATTTACAATACTACCGGCGCAACAACAAACATCATCGCCCAAAATCAGAATGTAATCTTTGAAAATAACACCGCAAACGGCATTGCAAACGATATCCTCAACAATAACGGCACAATCAACCTCAACAGCGCCCTCGGAATGAAAATTTCACTTGGCGGAGGCATTAAAGCGTCAAATTCCGACGAAACTAAGAACATAATTAATATTAACAAAACCTCCTCGGGCACAGCCACCGACCCTGTGGAAAATGCACCCACAACCGGCACAATAATTTTCAACAACAACGTTTTAAACCACACAATCAACCTCTATTCCGGCACCCTGAAAGTCGGCTCGGGCTCCTACCTCAATACAAATACCCTGAACCTCAACGGCGGCACCCTTAACCTCGCGAATAATGCAATAGATGATATTGTATTGCAGGATTTCAGCTCGGTCAGCGGGGCAAAACTCAATTTTGACGCAGATTTGACAAACTACGGCTCCGGATACGGAAAATCCGATAATATCACCGTAAACGGCACAGCAACAGGCACGCTGGCGATAAATTCCATAAATATTATCAAAGACGGCGAAGCAGAACACATTACTCTGTTTAACGATTCAAAATCCCCGACTTTGAGCGCCCTGAAAACCTATACAAATGATTATATTTACACATTCTCCGCAAACAAAGCGACTGCAGGGGTTGTGGATATTGAACGCCAGCTGAACCTTGCAGGTGTAGGCGGCTTACATGAAGCTGTAAAAGATACTACCGCAACCCGCTCTTTCAGCGCTACTGCGGATGTTGTCCTGGATAAAAGCCTCGAGCCTATGGGCGGAACAACCCTCAATATCTTCGGAAATGAAAAGAATTTCGACGGAAACGGCTTCAAAGGCTTTGAAATCGCCGAAGGTCAGGAAGTCAATATCTACAATGCAGGCTCAATCGGCGAAGACGGAACGGTAAAAACCGCTATAACAGGTTTTGGCATGATTGTTGGCGAAGACACAAAAGGCACTTTCATGAATAACGCCGGAACAGCGACGATTACTGATTCTGTTATAGGACAAAACGAAGCAAATTACGGCATGATTTATAATACAGGCAAATTAAGCTTTATTTCCTCGGTTTTGACCGGTGCAAATGTTACAAACTCAAGTATTCTTATCAATGCTAACGGCGGTGTTTTTGATGTTACGGGTGCAAACTTCACAAATAATATACATACTTCAGACGCCGGCACGGGTATGATTCGCACTGTAAATGGAGGTGCAACAACAAATATTGCAAACACTGAATTTTCCTCCAATACGATTTCGGGGTCTAAAGTTGCCATACTGTCCATAGACAATGCTAATTTGAACCTTGTTTCATCCGCTCTTGACAGCAACCTCTACGCAGACGCTCTGGTCAGAATTGAAAACGGCTCAAAAGTCGTAATCTCGGATTCAACCTTTGAAAATAACTCCTCTACAACTTCAGACAACAGTGAAATTTTAGTAAACGCGTCGAATCTTACAGTCCAAAATACCGAATTCAACTCTGAAAACGCTTCATCTGTCAACAAAACCATCATAATGGCTTACAACGGAAGTGATTTGTCAGTAGAAAAATCGAAATTTAGCGGCTCCGACAACACTCAGGCTATAAACTATTATAACGGCCTTGGAACAAACACGGCCGTGATTTCCGACTCGGAATTCAGCAATTTTTCGGCCAATCTTAATCAAGGCGCTGTTGTTTTTGGCGACAATGCCGGTGAAGCCAGCATTATTAACTCTAAATTTACAAACAACGCAGGCAACCAGGGCGGCGCAATCTGGCACTATAAAAATGCCGGAAAACTCACAATAACAGATTCAACCTTTACAGGCAATAAATCCGCAACCGTGGGTGGTGCGATTTATAACCAGAGCGCCCTCGATATCATCTCAACAGCCGGCAAAGGCACACAATTCAGCGGAAATACAGCAACAAACGGCGGAAATGATATCTACAACGCTCTGGATACCGCTGTTTTGACCTTCCTCGGCGACGGCGAAACAAAAATCACCGGCGGCATTGGCGGCACGGGTCAAATAATCAAAAATGAATCCGGAACCCTTTCACTCAAAGGCTCAAACTCCGACTTCACAGGCACAACAGCCATAAACGCAGGCACAATCGTCTTTGATAAAACCGCTGCAACCGATTCCTACCTCGGCGGCGTCACCACAATCAACAACGGCGGCACACTTGAATACAAACTTTCGGTTGCTGATACGCTCTCGGCGGGGGCTGTTGCAGGTTCGGGCGATTTTCTGAAAACAGGCGCCGCAGACCTTAATATGTCGGGCGATTACAGCGCATTCACCGGACATACAACAATTTCCGACGGAAAAATCGTATTTACTCAGACAAATACAACCGATAAATTCTTCGGCGGCATAACAACCATCATTTCCGGCAAAGAATTAACCTACAAAACCGACACTGCGGGCATTTTGACCACAGTTCTCGACGGCACCGGCATTTTCAGAAAAACCGGCTCCGAAACCCTTACAGTTGCTGGCGACAATACCGTTTTTGAGGGCTCTGTGCTGATTGATGAGGGAAAAATCTTCTTCAATAACGCAAATGCAGACGATAAGTACTTCACAGCTAAAACAACAATCGGCGCAAACGGCGAACTGGAATTCAATATAACCGCAGACACCGCACAAACAGTGAATCTTGACGGCACCGGCACATTTACAAAATCAGGCGCCGCTGTATTTGAACTTTTAGGTCAAAATCAGGTATTTACGGGTACGGTAAATGTCGAAGACGGAACCTTAAAATTCAGTGATGACGCTGGCAAAACGTTCTTTGGCTCCACGGAAATTAACGTTTCCAACGCTGATTCCGCAAAAACATCCATGCTTGACTACACAATCAATGCTGACGCAGCGTTTGATAAAACCGTCAACCTCAACGGAAATGCGGTTTTTGCCCTAAATTCCGCTAACGGCGCACAAATAACCGTTAATAACAGCATAAATACAACAAATTCCAATAATACGGTTTCATTTAACAACGGAACTTTCCTTTTTGCGAATGGTTTTTCGGGCTTCGGGGGAACCGGCAACAAAGCGGAATTTAACAACACAACAATAAAAATGTCCGAATCCCTCGCCTCTGTGGGAAGTTCCTTGCTTGTTGCAGAGATTACGGATTCCGTTATCGACCTGAGAAACAGCAATACTGACGCCTCGAACGGCTTTATCGGCGAATTTGAGGCAGGTCAGCTCACTTTGACCGGCGATAATAAATTACATATAGAACTCGACCTGAAAAACAATCAGGATCAGGCTCATCCGACCACTGCCGACCCTGAATCCGATAAACTCGTTGTCGGCGCAGGTTCAAGCGGCGTTATAGACCTTTCAAACGCGGCAGTCGTGGTTGACGGGCTCTGGACTGATAAACATATCGATATTATCACCGGCGCCGGCGCAGGAAACGGCGGAATTACAATAAAAGAGTTCGGCTCCTACCTCAGTGCTACCTCCAGCAATTATATTTACGAACTGACGCTCGATTCTGCAAAAACCGGCGTAAATATTTCAACAGTTGACTACAATAACCCCGAAAGCTTGAAATTCCTCCACAACCATACGGCTGACAACCGCGTATTTACAATGAATACCGACGATTACGTAATCCTTTCCAACCTCAATAACATGGGCAAGGGAAATTTCGTTGTAAACGGCTCCTCAACTGCCCAGACCATCACGGGTAATGGGCTGTGGTCAATGTTTTTGGTCGATTCTGCGGACGGCGAAGCAAGAAACTTTGAACTCAACAATGTAAATATCGCAAACACAACCTACAACTCTAAAGACCCCGACCGCAACGGCTCCGCCCTCCATACAACAGGCGAAAATACCACTGCGGCGGTCAATAACGCTGCTTTCACCTCAAATATTTCCTACAATGGCGGTGCTGTTTATAACGATTCCGGCAAAAAAGACCTCGAAGACGGTACCTACACCGCAGGCAGCGAAAAAATCAAAATCACCGGCACACTTTTTGACTCTAACACCGCAAATCAATCCGGCGGCGCAATTTCCAACGCCGGCACAATGGCGGTTTCCTCCTCTGTCTTTAAAGGTAACTCCTCCACCCAAACAGCAGACTTTGGCGGCGGTGCAATCGATAATACCGGTCATCTCGTGCTTTCAGGCTCGATATTTGGCGCAAATAACAGCGCAAATACCGCTTATGACGGCGGTGCAATCAGAAACAGCGGAACTCTTGCCGTACTGGAATCAACAAAAGACACTTTCACCGGAAACTACGCGGCTCATGACGGCGGCGCAATCCACAACAGCGCACAAATCACCCTCACTGACAGCAATTTCACTTCCAACACAGCCGGAAACCTCGGCGGCGCCCTCTATAACAGCTCAACAGCAGTGATTGACGCAAAATCACAAAACATTTATTTCTCCGGAAATACCGATTCCACGGGCGCAAATGACATTTACAACACCGGTTCGCTTACTTTTAAAGGCGATTATGATACAACAATCACCGGCGGTATTGCCGGCACAGGCACAATAACCAAAACAGGCACGGGAAATCTTGCTCTACAGGGAAATAACGCCTCCAACAGCGGCACAACAACTATCGAAGACGGAAAAATCATCTTCAAAAAGAATTCTGACGCTGATTCCTACTTTAGCGGCCAAACTGTCCTTTCAAAAACCGGCTCAACCTCTGGCACGCTGGAATTCGACCTCGCGGCTGCAATGCGAGCCGAAAACGGCTTGAACCTCGCAGGAAACGGCGATTTTGTTAAAAAAGGCGCCGCTGACCTTACTCTGAAGGGCGAAAATGCAAGCTTTACCGGCGCTGTTTCCATTGAAGAAGGAAAAATCGTATTTGAACAGGACTCTGTAGCTGACAGCTACTTCGGCGGAGTTACAACAATCGGTGAAAATGGCGAATTTGAAGTCAACGGGCTGGTTGACGGCGTTTTGGACGGCACTTTTGCCGGAAACGGAAAATTCACCAAAACAGGAACTTCTACAACCTCCCTTTCAGGGAACACCAGTGCGTTTGCCGGACTGGCAACCATCTCAGCCGGCAAACTTTTCTTTGAAAAAGATGAAGATTCTGACAACTTCTTTAGCGGCAGAACCGTTATCAATCAGGGCGCAAACCTCGAGTTCGGCATCGCTGACGGGCTGAATGAAACAATAAACGGCATAATTGAGGGCACAGCCGGCGCAGAACTGATAAAATCCGGCGCAGGAACGCTCACCCTCACCGGAAACAACTCAAAATTCACCGGAACTGCACAAATCAATGACGGCAAAGTCCTTTACACCAAAAATGACGTAAATGCGGATAAATATTTCGGCGGAATAACCTCCGTAAACGCAGGCGGCACGCTGGAATTCAATATTGCAAATACTTTTATTGAAACAGTGAACGGAAACATAACCGGAACCGGCGATTTTGTAAAAACAGGCGCCGGTATGGTAAGGCTTGAGGGCAATAACGAAAACTTTACAGGTAATACAACAATTGAAACCGGAACACTCGTCTGGAAAAAATCTGCCGAATCTGACAAATATTTTGCAGGCAATACCGAAATAAAATCCGGCGCTGTGCTTGAATTCTCTAATACAATCGCAAATACCTACACAGGCGCAAACAAAATTACCGGCGACGGCACATTCAAAAAATCCGGCAGCGCTGTTTTGACCCTAAACGGCGTAAATAACGGATTCACCGGCCTGACTGAAATTGAAAACGGCATTTTGAGCTATGTTCAGTCGGATGGCGGCTCGTATTTCGGCGGAATTACGCAAATTGACGAAAATGGTACCCTCAACTTTGAAAATACCGCAGAAGAAACAATGAACGGAGTAAAAGGCACCGGCGATTTTAACAAAAACGGCACGGGCACACTGATTCTGGCGGGTGACAATCAGGGCTACACAGGCACTTTGAACCTTAATCAGGGCGAAATCAGCTATGTAAAAACCGATTCTGCACAGAGCTTTGTAAAAGGAGCGGTCAACCTTGCTGAAAACACAGAATTGACCTTTAATCTCACCGAAGACGAAACAATCAGCGGAAATATCATCAGCACGCAGGACGGTTTTGGCACCGTAAATAAAACAGGCACCGGAACCCTCGTTCTGAACGGTGATAACTCTGCTTTCTCCGGCGAAACAATAATTGACGCCGGAAAAATCAAATACGAGAAAAAAGACGTTAATAACGGCGTTTATTTCTCCGGAAATACAACAATCAACGAAAACGGCACCCTTGAATACAATCTCACGGCAAACGAAACGCTCGCGGGCACAATTTCCGGCACCGGAACCTTCCAAAAAACCGGAAACGGCACCCTGAACCTTTCCGGCGCAAATAAGGGATTTACCGGAGAAACTCAGCTCCAATCCGGCGTAATTAACTATGTCCAGTCAAACGGCGGCTCCTACTTCGGCGGAAATACCGTTATTTCGGCGGGCGCAGTGCTGAATTTTGAAAATACCCAGATTGATAATATAAAAGAGCTTTCCGGCAGCGGCACTCTCAACAAAACAGGCGAAGCAAAACTTAACCTCAACGGCGATAACAGCGCTTTTGACGGAGATTTGAACATAAATGAGGGAATTCTGTCCTTTAATAAAAATACTGCGGACGATAAATTCGTTTCCGGCGAAACAACTATTGCAGACGGCGCAGAACTTGTTTTCAACCTCGCAGGCGCCTCTGAAACCCTTTCTGACGCAAACTTTGGCGGCACAGGCACCTTTACAAAAACGGGCTCGCAAAAACTTACCCTCACAGGCGATAACAGCGGCTTTAAGGGCGAATTTAACATCGCGCAGGGCGCAGTTGATTACAACCAGTCGGCCGGCGGGGCTTACTTCGGCGGTTCTACGAATATCGGCTCTACCGGAATCCTGAATTTCAATAATACAGCAAATGAAACAATCAAAAACCTCTCCGGCAGCGGCTCTTTGAACAAAGAGGGCAGCGGTTCTCTGGCACTTGCCGGTGATAACAAGGATTTCACGGGTGCGCTGGGCATTAACGGCGGAAGCGTTACTTTCAATGACAACGACGGCACTTTCGTATCCTCCGTAATCAACATTCAGGGCTCCGCAGGCGATATTTCAAGCCTCGAATATACCTCCAACAACGATAACAGCTTCACAAATACCGTAAACCTCAACGGAAACGCAAATGTCACGCTCAACGGCAATTCAACCAATACAATAACAATAACAAATCCGGCAAACACCTCGGGCGATAACAATTCTGCGTCGTACAATAACGCAACCTTCGTTTTTGACAATTCGTTTGAAAACTTTGGCACAACCGGTACGGGCAACAAAATCAGCCTTGAAGATTCAACATTCCAGCTCGGCGATAATACTCAAAACTTCGGACACGCGGGGCTCGACGCTTCATTTGAAAATACTGTAATCGATTTACACCAGAATACCGGCGCTTCCGGCGACGCGGTTTTGAACGAGCTTACTTTCAATGACCTGCAGGTCGGCCCGAATACCTCTTTAAACATTGACCTTGACCTAAAAGGCAACAATGACCAGCACAATCCCACAACAGACAACCCCGAAGCCGATAAAATCACCTACAATTCAGGCTCAGGAACGATTAACATAGGAACAATCAACATCGCAACAAACGGCGAATGGAAAGACGCGGAAATTACTGTAATTGATAAACAGGGCAGCGGTTCCGGCTCCGTAACCATCGGAAATATGCCCGATATAACCGTTGCGACCTCATCTGAATACGAATATGAAATCAAAAAATCTCAAAATGAGGGAAATATAGTAGTTTCCACGACCGACTACAACGCTGATCCCACCGGTCAGGACTTCTCGCTGAAAAAAATGCACAACGCAGGCGGCACAGTCAGCGAAAACAGGCAGTTTATCGTGGATACGGATACCCCGGTCTATAAAGTTCTCTCAGACCTCGGAAATATGGGCAAAGGCGACTTTACTGTCGCCGGTCAGGGCAAAGACCAGAGCACAATCACCGGAAACCACCTCTGGTCGCTGTTTGAAATCGACTCCACAGACGGCGAAGATAGAAACTTCAAGCTCGAAAACGTTGCGATAAAAGACGCAGTTTCGACTTCCGACGGTGCTGCAATTAACCTCAAAGGCGAAAATAGCACAGCAACGGTTACAAATGTTGCATTTGAATCAAATTCTTCCGCAAACGGCGGCGCTGTCTCAAATAACGCCGGAACTGCAAATATAACCGGTTCGGATTTCAAATCTAACACCGCAACCGTAAACGGCGGAGCAATAAATAACGTAAACGGCGCACAAACAACCGTCGCAACTTCTACCTTTGAGGGCAACGAATCCGGCGCAAACGGCGGTGCGATTTACAACGAAGCTGCGGATATTGTCATAAAAGATTCTTCATTCACCGGAAACAGCGCCCAAAACGGCGGTGCAATCTACAATAAAGACGGAAATGTAACCCTGAGCGCAAATACTTCTGACATCAATTTCTCTCAGAACACCTCTGCTTCCGGCGCAAACGATATTTATATGGAGGGCTCCTCCGTTCTTACCGTAAACGGCATTAAAAACACTAACATAACCGGCGGAATAGCAGGAGAAGGCTCCATTGTAAAAGAAGAAACAGGCACATTGAACCTTTCCGGTAACAATTCCGGCTTTAACGGCTCAATGACAATCAACGGCGGCACAGTTTCCTTTAACAAAGGCTCTGCAAACGATTCCTACATCAGCGGAAACACCGCAATCAACGCTGACGGCAAATTGAGCTACAATCTCGCTGTTGACGAAACCCTCACAGGCGGAACAATCTCCGGCACCGGCACATTTGAAAAAACCGGAAACGCAAACCTCACAATAAACGGCGATAACAGCGGATTCACCGGAACAACAAACATCGAAGACGGAAAAATCATATTTGATAAGCAAACCGCAAACGATATCTACCTTGGCGGCACAACAAATATCAAAAAAGACGGCGCGCTCGACTTTGTGCTCGGCGTTGATGAAACAATCAACGGAAACATAACCGGCGAAGGCACTTTCACAAAATACGGCACGGATACCACCCTCACGCTCAACGGCGACAATTCCGGATTCAGCGGAAATATGGTTGTTGAAGAGGGCACACTCCGGTATGAGAAAAACTCCGATTCCGATAAATATTTCTCCGGCTCAACAACGATAAAAGACGGCGCAGCCCTTGATTATACCCTTAATGTTGATGACACGCTCGCAGGCGGAATTTCCGGCGGTTCAGGCGCAGTATTTAACAAAAACGGTGACGCAACTCTCACCTTGAGCGGCAATAATTCCTCCTTTGCCGGCACAGCAAACCTGAACGCCGGAACAACAATTTTTGATAAAAACACCGAATCCGATATCTACTTCGGCGGTACAACCATGCTCAACAAAGGCGCAGAACTGGTATTTGACCTTGATTTGAGCGAAAAAATCAACGGAGCGCTCACAGGCGACGGCAGCTTCACCAAAAAAGGCGAGGGCACGCTTGTTATGACAGGCGACAACTCCCTATTTACGGGTGAAACAACAGTGGAAAACGGCGGAATCCTCTTCAAAAAAGAATCTGAAAACGATAAATTCTTCGCCGGCACAGTAAATCTCGTCAAAGACGAAACAAACAACCAGAACGGCATGCTTGAATTCAATCTTGCAGCAAACGAAACAATTTCAGGGCAAATTACAGGAAACGGCACCTTCATAAAATCCGGCGAAGCTGATTTGACCCTTACGGGCGACAATAGCGCATTCTCCGGCACCACTTCCATAAACGAAGGCAAACTCGTTTATATAAATGCCGCTGATACCGATAGTTATTTCAGCGGAAACACAATCATCGGCAAAGACGCTTCAATGGAATACCGCGCGGACGCTGACGGCGCTGTTTCCGGAATTTCCGGCACCGGCACATTTGAAAAAACCGGAAACGCCGAACTTGCCCTGAGCGGTTCAAACTCCGGCTTTACCGGCTCCGCAAATATCAGCTCGGGAACCCTTTCCTATACCCAAACCGACGACAGCTCCTATTTTGGCGGCTCAACTGCAATTGCAAAAGACGCTGTTTTGAACTTTGAAAACAGTATTAAAACCGAAACAGTAAAAGGTTTAACCGGTGAGGGCACAATTAACAAATCCGGCACCGAAACCCTCAAGCTCGACGGCTCAAGCTCTGAATTTAAAGGCACTCTGAATATCAACGAGGGCACTTTGAGCTTTGAAAAACTCTTCAACACTGATAAATTCATTCAGGGCACCACAAATATCGCTTCTGACGGCACACTCGAGCTCAATCTCGGACGTGACATGACGCTTTCTTCAAAAATCGAGGGAACCGGCACAATTAAAAAATCAGGAAATGCCGATTTGCTCGTTGCTGGCGATTATTCAACGTTTAAAGGGGATTTGAACCTCTTTGCGGGAAGCATTACCCTCCAAAAAGATGCAAAATTCTTTGATGTTCAAAATTCAACCCTCGGCGCAAACACATTTATCGACCTGAGAAACACTTCCATGGACAGCATAAGCCTCGGTAATGTTAATTTGACCGGAAAAATGAATGTCGGGCTGGATGTTGATTTGGCAGCCCAAAAAGGCGACTTTATCGGGGCTGATTCCGTGAGCGGAAGCGGTTCAATCGTCATCAAATACATAAACCTTTTGACTGATTTGAACAAAGCGAATATTTCTATCAACATCTTTGACACTGATAGCGGCCTTTCTGAAAAAGTTTCGCTGGATGAGGCATTGAAACAGATTGAAGGCCCGATTTATACTTACACAATCGGATATAACCCGCAAACAGGTGCTCTGGTGCTTGGTTCTTCCGGCGCAGGTTCGTTTAACCCCGCAATCCTTGCTGCTCCTGTTGCTGCACAGACAGGCGGCTACTTAACGCAACTCAATTCCTACGTTGACGCTTTTGCGAATATGGACATGATGATGCTCATGACTTCTGCACAAAGACGCGCAATACACCTGCAAAACAGATACGCAGCAGCTGATTCCAACATGGTGTTCACTCCTACAATGTTCCCGGAACAGAATTCCGGCGCATGGTTCCGCCCGTCAACCTCTTTTGAGCGTGTACCGCTTAAAAACGGCCCCTCGGTCAATAACGTAATGTACAGCTCACTTTTCGGCGTTGATAGCGAGTTAAAACAGCTAAAACATGGCTTTGACGCAGTATTCACGGGCTATGCGGGTTATACCGGCTCTCACCAGACATATGACGGCGTCAGCATTTATCAAAATGGCGGCCTAATCGGCGGAACAGCAGTATTCTATAAAAATAACTTCTTCGGCGGAATTACAGCCAATGTCGGTGCAATGCAGGGCGAAGCCTCCACTATGTTCGGCCGCGATGAAATTAACCTGCTCACGGCCGGTGCAGCTATAAAAACAGGCTATAACTGGGAACTATTCAACGGAAAATTCATTGTCCAGCCGAACGTTCTTGCTGCATATACATTCGTAAACACATTCGATTACACAACAAAAGCCGGCGTAAGAATCAAATCAGACCCGCTTAACGCAATTACCGCAGCACCGGGTGTAAAATTCATCGGAAACCTTAAAAACGGCTGGCAGCCTTATTTGAGCGTAAGCGTAGTGATGAACTTCCTCGACGAAACGAAATTTAGCGCAAATGAAGTAACGCTTCCGGAAATGTCCATAAAACCGTATGTTCTATACGGAGTAGGCGTACAAAAACGTTGGGGCGAGAGATTTACGGGCTTTATCCAGACGATGTTCCGCTCTGGCGGCAGAAACGGCGTTGGTTTCAACCTCGGATTGCGCTGGAGTTTTTAAGGCTGACGGATATCATATTCACCTGCTTGACCTAACCTGATATGGTCAAAAATAAAGGACATGCCGATTTTTTTACATTTCTTAAAATATTAAAAAACCATGGAAACATGCGTTCTCACATGGTTTAAGCCATGCAAGACCATGAAAAGCATGTCATGGTCTGATTTTTACCCGAATCATGGGGCTCAAATCTTTTAACAGCAATTGATTCCGGTTTCGCAATATATCGTAACATTTCAACATGATTGGCTTGTAATAAACATGGTTAATTATATAATAGATAACAAGGAGCGCCGGCAGGCGCACATAACAAGGGTTAGCGCGATGAGTATTGTCAAGAAAGCGCCCCTTTACGAACCTTATGGGGATGGCGGTCAGGGAGCCGCCGTAAAATATTAACAAACCGGAAACCGGTAAGTTTTGGGAGGAAAAACGTGCTCAGAAGCAGAGATATGGGAAGATCAATAGCCGTAAGAAGATGGACGAACACGGCTTTGGAATGTTATAAAAGAGGGTGTGTGTGCGAGGGATGTTTTTACACTGATTTCTTTAACGGCACATCTCAAAAATGCCAGATGAAAGCTTCAGTTCTTGAATTGGTAAGGGTTTTGGGCAAACCCGATGTTGAAGTTCCGCAGGTGCTAGCCGAGTAATTTTTGACACATTTTTATTTACGGGTGAAAATGGGATTATGACTGAATCCAGAAAAAATTTTATCGGGATAATGTTCACCTGTTGCAATGTGTATGCCAGAATCTACAAAAATAAAGAGGGAACGGCATATGTCGGCAGATGTCCGAGGTGCATGCGCCCTGTTCGTATAAAAATCGGCGAAGGTGGCGTCGAGGCGCGGTTTTTTAAGGCTCAGTAAGATTTTTCGGGCGGTTTGGCTTAAAAAGCATATATGATTTATTTTTCTAGCTCGATTCGTTTCACTCATAGGCGTTGAAAAATAAATCATATATGCTTTTTAAACTAAATACTTTTCCGCTTGCGGGAGAAATCGGCATGAGCGGGCGAACCGCACCGCAGCCGGGCAAAATTTCGCAAAAAAGCGTTAAACAGCCGCCTTAGCAGCCTCCTTTTTGCGTTTTCTTCTGCGCATAAGGTCAACAAACGCCTCAAGACGCGTGATATAACCGGCACGTCCGGTCTGCTCGTCCATAATAAGCGGCAAAATCGGAATATCCACATCCTCACGCATTGCAGGGAAGATATTTTGCGACATAATCTCGGGCATACAGGTGAATGGGCTAATGTGGATGATTCCGTCGATTCCGCGTTCATTTGCGTATGCAACATCGCTGATACATTCCAGAGCGTCGCCGCCGATATCCCTTGCAAGGTACGGTTTTGCAAGCCTGAATGCTCTTTCGAGGTGAGTTTCGCCTTTTTTGAAGATTTTCGGGATAATCGCGTCTTTTAAAAAGCTGGAAACCGTCAATGTGCGCCTTACCTGAACGCCCATCCGCGCAAGCTCGCGGGCAATGTTCTGGTTTGAAAAATTGTCCTGCACAAGATAGATTTCGCCGGTCAAATCAACATAAACAACATCGCGTTTCGGGTCGATTTCGACTTTTTTAATTAACGCGGTTGCTTCTTTTTCAGCTTTTTTGAGTTCTTTGCTGTTGTTTGCGTCGTAAATAAGCTTAACGCCCTTGTTAAAGGCTTTTTCCGCCTCTCCGGGGGTGATTTCTCTTGCTGCATAGTATGCAAGAAGATTTTCGAGCCTGTCAAGCGAAAATACCTTTTTAATTGCACTTGCAATGGATTTTATGACGAGAATCGGGTTTTTGCAGCCGCTTATTTCGGACATGAATTTGTACATGCCCTTAAAACCGTCGTACAGCTGGAGCTCAACGTATTTTGCGTCATAACCCAAATCTTTTAGAACATTTTGAATGCTGTTTCCGTATTCGCCAAGACGGCAGATTCCGGGCGACGAAATCATTGCTACATAATCAGCTCCGCCCTCAATTGCCTCGATAAAATTGCCTAAAATGAGCTTGTAAGGAAGACAAATCGACTCGGGGCTGTGTTTTGTGCCCAGAGAGAGGGTTTTTTTGTTCGTATAAGGCGGTACATAAGGCTCAACGCCCAGTCTTTTCAAAGCTGTCGCCCATACGACGTAAATCGTTCCCATGTGGGGAAATGCTACTTTTATCTTCTTTTTTTCACTCATTTTTTCTTCCTCATCCCTCGGGGGTAATTTTTTAACACCATTATAGCCTAAACAAATTTTCTACATTACAATTGTTCGGGATAATTTTGTTTACAAAGCGGAAAATCTGCAAATTCCGCGGTTTTCAACGGTTTTAAGGCCGCGAAAAAAGCCTGTTGTATAAAAATGTTTATAAAATTTAATATAAACAATTATATTAAAACTTTTATAGTATATTATTTGTGTAGATGCAAAAGAGGAATTATAAATGAGCAAATTCAACCTGCTGGCATACATCCTACCCCCTGAAGAAAAAGTTTTTTATACTTTGTTTGAGGAAAGCACAAAGGTCTGCCACGAAACTGCGGTTCTTTTCAACGAAATCGTAACAAAAGGGCTTACAGAAGACCATATCATCACCGCAAAACGCCTCAAACACAAAAGCAACGATCTTTTGAAAGAAACGCTGCACCAGCTTAATATTACGCTCATCACCCCTATCGACCGCGAAGATATTCAGTGCATTGCGTCTTTGCTGAATAAAATTACAAAAAGAATTGTTAAAGCCTGCGTGAATCTCAGGGTTTACAGAATTGAAGAATTCACTGAAAACATGAAAAAACAGGCAACGACCATGCTTCAGGCAACAGAGGAATTGACGATTATCATCCACAACTTTAAAAAGTCAAGCTCCATCAAAGAAATGACCGAAACCAACCTTAAAATGAAAGAAATCGAATCCCACGGGGACGAAATCCTTTATCACGCAATGGACGAACTGTTTTCGGGCAAATACGACGCGCTGAACGTTCTAAAACTGCGCGACGTCCATAAAGATATTGAAAACGCGCTCGACAGCTGCTTTTCCGTATCTGACCAGGTCGTGAACGTGGTCTTGAAACAGAGCTAGGCAACGGAGAAGATTGGAAGTATGACGATTTCATTGGGATTATTGATTCTGGTAGTAGCTGGAGCGCTTGTTTTTGAATATATTAACGGTTTCCACGACGCTGCCAATGCAATCGCCACTGTTGTTTCGACAAAAGTCTTAACCCCGCGTCAGGCTGTTGTTTACGGTGCATCTTTGGAGTTTACGGGCGCTTTGATGGGCACCCACGTTGCAAAAACCATCGGTGCCGGCATTGTAAACCCTGACACAATCACGCTTCACGTAATATTTTGTGCGCTGGTCGCCGCGATTATCTGGAACCTCATTACGTGGTTTTTCGGCTTGCCCTCGAGCTCGTCGCATGCTCTTATCGGCGGTTTAATCGGTTCTGCCGTGGTAAATGCGGGCTGGGGCTGCGTTCGTTTTGCTGAATTGCTTGATAAAGTCATTGAACCGATGTTTTTGGCGCCTGTAATCGGTTTTGGCACCGGATTTGTGGTTATGGCGGTGCTTTTGCGAATATTTTACAAAGCAAACCCCGACAAAGTAAACAGGCGTTTCAGAAGATGCCAGATTTTTTCTGCCGGACTAATGGCTTTGAGCCACGGGTCAAACGACGCTCAGAAAACAATGGGTATTATCACGCTGGCGTTGCTTGCCGGAGGGGTTTTAAAGGGCGGTACTGACGGAAATTTTGAAATTCCGCTTTATGTAATCCTCGCCTGCGCTACTGTTATGTCGCTCGGCGTAATGTCCGGCGGATGGAAAATCATCAAAACCATGGGAAGTAAAATTATCAAACTCAAGCCCATCAACGGCTTTGCTGCTGAATCTTCTGCGGCTACAATCATACTTCTTGCGTCGCATTTCGGTGTTCCGTTGAGCACAACCCACGTAATTTCGACCGCAATCATGGGCGTAGGTACAACTTACAAAGCGCATGCCGTAAAATGGGGCGTAATCGGAAATATTGTCTGGGCGTGGGTTTTGACTATTCCGGTTTGTATCTTTATTTCGAGCATAGTTTATACGATTTATAGATTTTTGGTTTTGAGCTAACCCAAAAACCGTCCAAATTCCCACCCTTAGGCTGAGAGGGGGGCAGCCGGTGTGATTTTAAGCGCAAATATTTTTATTCCTGCCGATTCCCTACGGTGTGTTTATGAATTTCTTGAAATCCGATAGCGCTTTTTGAAATTTGTCGGTGAATATTTCATCCAGAGAAAAAACATGACCGAAATCTTTATTTTCTTCATAACAAAAATAAAGCGCTTCTTGTTCGATTTTGTGGAGTGTATATATGGACTGGAATTCATCATAGATTTTGGATAATGTTTTTGGATACTTTTTGTTAATGTTTTTTTTCATATTATTTCTCCTTGGTTTGACAATTAATCCAGTTTACTCTAGAAACGTCGCAAACGCAATTGCAAAGGGTTTATCAACCCTTTGTAAACTGTTTATAAACTCAAAAGATAAAGGCTTATGTGGTAGGCTTTTAATAAGATGTCATTCCGAACTTGCAGCTCCTCTTGTTTGCGAGGAACGAGCAATACAAGGGAGGGTGCCCTTTAGGGTAATTCGGAATCTTGCCGGCGTTAA
>QWCY01004198.1_pt1 | contig 20482 bp, 17 predicted proteins | sample 1972631 | NCBI WGS metagenome assembly QWCY01 (sample SAMN09866696, study PRJNA288562) | Human gut metagenome isolate pre1_stool, whole genome shotgun sequencing... | isolation source: gut | host: Homo sapiens | place: USA: California
TGTATCTTTCATTCTTGCGTTTCTTGCGCTGGTACGGTGGATACCGTCGCCTCTTGCCATAGGCAGTTTACCTCCTGATTTCAGATTGTGCAGGACGGGGTAGCTTTCGGAGAGGCACTTCTGCGGAAGTGTAATAACCCACTATGATACTTTCATCCTGCGGCTGCAAAGTATCGTGGGCTCTCCGAGGGGATATGCGGCATCTGCGGATGCCTCTGCCGGTTTTGCGGCTTGCAGTGTGGATACAAACCGCAAAAACCGGCGTGGTCAGCAGCTTATTTGCAGGCATTCTCTGCGCATAATCTTCTGCCCACATCCATCTCAAACTCTGCGGATTTTTCGATGGGACGGGGGACGCGAAAGGCCGTGCTGCTGGTCTTTCTCCGCGACGGTCGCAACGATTGCGACGGTTGTTTTGGTGGTATTATTTTCACCGTTGCAACCGTCGCAGCCGTCGCGCGGCTTATTTGCTTTCAGCATCATAGGTCAGCGTGATGCGCCGCCCCTCGTGCCGAACCTTGTTCTCATAGCGGACGTGGTATTCCTCCAGCAGCCTACCGGACTTCACATTCAGGTACTTACTCAGAGCGTTTGCCGCCATACCGACATGGACGGCATCGGCAAGCGCAGAGGGCGAGCCTGTCCACACCGGCTGCTCTGCGGATAGCAATCTGGCAACGGCTTCCAGAATATGATCTGGCGGTTCCTTGTGCAGTTCGTTTTCCACCTTTTCGAGATTCCAGATCTGCGTGTCGGCATCCTTTTTCAGATAGAGAATCTGATCCTGCTGGTCGCGCCCCACCACGTCGATGGTTGCCTCTAACGTCGTGCGCTTTTTCTTTTGCATAAGCAGCGAGCCGTCTGCGCAGCCGAGCAATTCTGTTGTACCGGAGATCATTTCGAAGCTGTCACCGGCAGGCTGCTTACGGGTGTGGTGAACAGTCAGAACGCAGATGCAGTGCTTGTCGGCAAATTGCTTGAGCCGACCGATGATCTCATAATCGCTGGCGTAGCTGTATGCTTCGCCGCCGACCTCCCGGATCTTCTGCATGGTGTCGATGATAATGAGTTTGGTGTCGGGATGCTCGCACACGAAATTCTCAAGCTGCTCGTCCAGCCCGTTTCCGATCTTGCCCGCCGCAGTTGCAAAGTGCAGCCGGTCGGTGTCGTTGACGCCGTACATCATGAACATAAGGCTCTGGATGCGCTGAAAATCGTCCTCCAAGGCAAGGTACAGCACCGTACCGGGATGGACTTCGTAGTCCCACAGCGCTTTGCCGGTGCTGACATGATAGGCGATCTGCGCCACCAGAAATGATTTGCCGATCTTTGGCGCACCTGCGAGGATGTACGCGCCCGCGTAGAGCAAGCCGTCGATAATGGGCGGCCTGCTCTGATACGCGGTCTGGTACAGCTCTGTCATGGAGATCGTGTGCAGGTAATGCGGGTCTGTCAATCGCTGCATCCTACGGTAGATTTCGTCAAGACTTTCCGAGTTGTTTTGAAAATCACCGTTGATTTCTTCATCAAAAGCGGATATACTGTTCTCAGTTGAATTGTGAAGCGGCTGTCCATCATCTGCGCCAACAGATGTGTCCGGGACGGTCGTTTCCTTTTTATAGTTTTCATTCTCCATAGGCATTTTCCTCCTTCATGCCATCCATGATGACGGCGATCATTTCAATCACATCAAGCAGTTCGTCGTTCACGCTGTCGCCCGCTTCAATACGTCGCAGCTCGTCCAGCACGGCGGCAAGCTGGTCGCGCAGCGCCTTGTAAACTCTCGGATTGCCCTGCACCACCACATCCTTGTAGGTCAGGCGGCGGGTGATGTAGTCCTGCTTCGTCAGCCCGGAGAGCTTGACAAAGATTTCGATTTGCGTATCTTCCTCCGGTGATACCCGGAAGGCAACGGTCTTGTTGCGCCAGCGGTTGTGGTTGTCCCGGTTTTTCAGTGACATTTTCAATTACCCCTTTCCATATTCAGCTTCTCAGCCATCTCCGTCTGCTTGGACGGGAACAGGTGCGCGTAATTATAGGTGATGTCGATGCTTTCGTGCCCTACGCGGTCGGCAACCGCCGTTGCGGAGAATCCCATGTCAATCAGCAGTGAGACTGCGCTATGGCGAATGTCATGAATCCGAATACGTTTAACGCCTGCTTCCTTTGCGCCTCTGTCCATCTCACGGTGGAGATAGCTCTTTGTGACAGTGAACATCCGGTCATTTGGCTTAATGCCATAAAGCTGTTTCAGATAGTCCTGCATTTCATCTGCGAGGAACTGCGGCATTTTTATGACGCGGTTGCTTTTCTCAGTTTTGGGCGTTGTGATCAAATCCTGCCCATTCAGACGCTGATAGGATTTTGTGATTGACACGGTACATTTTTCAAAATCAAAATCTGCGGGTGTCAGCGCCAGAAGTTCTCCTTCACGGATGCCGCACCAGTAGAGCATTTCAAAAGCGTAAAAGGATAGCGGCTTGTCCATCATTACTTCGGCAAATTTCAGATATTCTTCTTTGGTCCAGAAAAGCATTTCCCGGTTTTTCTTCTTGCCCATGCTGCCAGCCTTTTTACATGGGTTTTCTCGAAGATTGTAGTATCGCACGGCATGATTGAAGATGGCGCTGAGTTGACTGTTCACAGAGCGGAGATAGACAGGCGAGTATTTCTTGCCGTTTTCATCCTTATGATCCAGCAGCTCGTTTTGCCAGGTGATGATCTGCTGCGCTGTGATGTTGCACATTTTCAACTTTCCGAAGTAGGGCAGCAGCTTGGTGCGGATGATATGGTCTTTCGTTGCCCATGTGTTTTCTTTGATACGGGTCTTCATATCTGCCGTGTACTGCTCCACAAAGCTCGCAAACGTCATATCCAGATCGGCGGTAGCTTTGTTGAGTTGTTCGCGTTCCCAAGCCAGTGCTTCCCGCTTTGTCTTGAAACCGCGCTTTTGCGATTGCTTGCGCTCTCCTGTCCAGTCCGTATAGCGGTAGATCACACGCCATGTGTTCGTTTTTTCTTCCTTATAGACTGCCATTATGAATCCTTCCTTTCCAGCCCTCCATAGCAGGCTTTTTCCTGAAAATACTTGCGGTTTACCCGCCCTGAAATAGTCAGGTATCCCTTTTCTTTCAGCTCCTGATTGAGCTTCTGCACGATTTTGTAGGCATAGGACTTGGACACGCCCAATTCCTGCGCTACTTCTTCAACTCTCATAAACGACTGTTCTGCCATAGGCAAAATACCTTCCTTTCCTGATTTGTGGTTGATTTCTTCTGCCGTTCTATCCGCAGGACTCTGACAGGCAACCCTTTTCGGCGCTGTGCGACGGTCATTCAGTTTGGCTCTTTTGGATTTCACCCCCCTCTCACCTTACAACGGACATTTTTTCTGCATTTGTTGACTTATCCTAATTGTAAAATTTCTATGAATTAAGCTAATATGCTTAGCTTACAGCTATTGTACTATACATATTGGTTTAAGTCAAGCCGGTTTGCAGGAAAATATTAAATAAATCTGCTTAGATTTTTCTTGACGAAATTAAACATATCTGCTATACTCGTTATCAAAGACAACCGACACAGGAGATGGCTATTATGGCGATTGGTGAACGCATCCACTTTTTCCGCACGATGCGGGGTATGACGCAGAAATACCTTGGCATGGCGCTGGGCTTTCCGGAGAAATCCGCAGATGTCCGCCTTGCGCAGTACGAGAATGGTTCCAGAACGCCTAAAGCGGACGTGACCGCTGCGCTGGCACAGGTGCTTGACGTTTCGCCCAAGGCGCTTGGGGCTGATGCACACGCTGTTTACGCTGGAAGACCGCTACGGTCTTGAGGTCTGCGAGTGTGAGGATGAGGTGCATCTGCGCGTTCATATCCACAAAGGACGCGACGCAGCGGAACTTCACAGAATGCTTGCTGCGTGGGATGCGGTTGCCGCCAAGCTGAAAGCGGGGGAGATTACCAAAGAAGAATATGACCGTTGGCGCTACCGCTACCCTGAACTTGACACCTCCGGTCAGTGGCACAAGATCACGCCATCGCAGAAATTGAGCGATATGCTGATGGAAGCTTTAAATATAAATGGCGAGGAGGATAATCTTTGAAGCTAAAAAATGTTGTTTGGACAGTTGCAGGTATTGGCGGTACAATCCTTGCAGGTGCATTATTAAAAAAGAGACTTTCTCCGACTTCGGTAAAAGTGCTTCAAGAAGCAATTCCAGAACCAGAACAGTATTACAAGGGTGTGCCGTTGTCTAAACTAGACGAGCTTGCCAAACAAATCTATCATGGACTGCACTGCACAATTGATCAGTGGGGCTTTTTAGTTTTTCACTACAAATCTAATAGGGGCCACACGATACTCCATCCTCAGATGACATTAGACGAAGCTGGGAAACTGATTAACCTCGGAGGACACTATCCGGGACAGTGGTGGTCAGGTGCAGATGAGTTTGCCAAAAAGGCTAACGAAATATTTACATTCAAAAAATAATAAAAAGAGCTACCTGACTTCATTTGAAATCAGATAGCTCTTTTTCCTGTGAATAATGAAATTCTGTTGCCAAATCGTTGCCACGAGTGGCTTCAAAGCTTAAAAAATCCAGTGTTTACGGGCTTTTTTCAAGCTGTAAAATCATTCCCACTCAATAGTCGCGGGGGGCTTGGAGGTAATATCGTAGACGATGCGGTTGATGTGGGGCACCTCGTTGACGATACGGACGGAGACCCGGTCCAGCACATCGTAGGGGATCCGGGTCCAATCGGCGGTCATAAAGTCCGTGGTGGTGACACTGCGGAGGGCCAGAGTATAATCATAGGTCCGGCCATCGCCCTGCACACCTACGGAGCGCATATTGGTCAGCACTGCGAAATACTGACTCATGGCGCTCTCCAGATGCGCCTTGGCGACCTCGTCCCGGAAGATAAAATCCGCCAGGCGCAGAATATCCAGCTTTTCCTTCGTCACATCCCCCAAGCAGCGGATGGCAAGGCCGGGGCCGGGGAAGGGCTGACGCATCACCAGATACTCCGGCAGACCCAACTCACGGCCCAACTGCCGCACCTCGTCCTTAAAGAGCATCCGCAGAGGCTCGATGATCTCCTTAAAATCCACATAATCCGGCAGACCGCCCACATTGTGATGGCTCTTGATCACGGCTGCGTCACCGGCACCGGACTCGATCACATCCGGGTAAATCGTGCCCTGAGCCAAGTAATCCACCTGACCGATTTTTTGGGCTTCCGCCTCAAAGACCCGGATGAATTCCTCGCCGATGATCTTCCGTTTGCGCTCCGGCTCGCTGACGCCGGCCAGCTTGCTCAAAAACAGTTCCTCCGCGTTGACCCGGACGAAGTTGATGTCCCACTTTCTGAAGGCCTCCTCTACCTCGTCTCCCTCGTTGAGACGCATGAGGCCGTGGTCCACAAATACGCAGGTCAGCTGATTGCCTACGGCCTCCGCTATCAGCGCTGCCGCCACAGAGGAATCCACGCCGCCGGAGAGGGCCAGCAGCACCTTGCCGTCCCCCACCTTTTCCCGGATCTGACGGATGGCAACCTCCTTATAATCCCCCATGGTCCACTGCCCCTTTGCGCCGCAGACCTCATAGAGGAAGTTGCGGAGCATGGCGGTGCCGTAGGCGGTGTGATTCACCTCCGGGTGGAACTGGACGCCATAAAAGCCCCGGCGCTCGTCACAGATGGCCACATTGGGACAGGCGTCGGAATGGGCCACCAGTTCAAAGCCCTCCGGCAGCTTCTCCATATAGTCGCCGTGGCTCATCCAGGTAACACTCTCGGCAGGCAGGCCCTTGAACAGCTTGCAGTCGGTGCGGAAATAGGTCTCCGTCTTGCCGTACTCCCGGGCGGAATCCGCCGTAGCCGCCGTCACCCGGCCGCCCAGGTTGTGGGCGATGAGCTGACAGCCGTAGCAAATGCCCAGAATGGGAATCCCCAGCTTGAAGATCTCCGGGTCTGCCTGCGGGGACGCGGGATCGTACACACTGTTGGGCCCGCCGGTAAAGATAATGCCGATGGGGGCCATCGCCTTGATCTCCGCCACCGGGGTGGTGTAAGGCCTGACCTCGCAGTATACGCTGCATTCCCGGACCCGCCGGGCGATAAGCTGATTATACTGACCTCCGAAATCGAGAACTAAAACGGTTTGTGATGCCATAGAGACCTCCTGAAAAATAAATTCAGATATTGCGCCTTTATGCGTTTTCACGCTCCAGCGCCGCCTGGACAAAGCCCTTGAACAGCGGATGGGCATGGTTGGGGCGGGATTTGAATTCCGGGTGATACTGAACGCCCACAAAGAACGGCTGGTCCGTCAGCTCCACCGTCTCCACCAGCCGCCCATCGGGGGACAGCCCGGAGAGGACCAGTCCCGCGGAGGTGAGGGCCTCCCGGTAGTCGTTGTTGAATTCGTAGCGGTGGCGGTGACGCTCGGAGATCTCCAGCATGCCGTAGCACCGCTCCATGGTGGTGCCGGGCCGGATCACACAGGGATAGGCCCCCAGCCGCAGCGTGCCGCCCTTGTCGATCTCGTCGCTCTGTCCCGGCATGAAGTCGATGACCTTGTTTTCGCACAGTTCGTTGAACTCGCCGGAATCCGCGTCGGCGATCCCAGCGGCGTGGCGTGCATATTCGATCACAGCGATCTGCATTCCCAGGCAGATGCCGAAATAGGGAACATGGTGCTCCCGGGCGTATTTCGCCGTCAGGATCATGCCGTTGATCCCCCGCTGGCCGAAGCCGCCGGGGACGATGATGCCGTCCAACGCACCCAAAACCGCCTCCGCATCGCTTTCCGTAATGGTCTCGGAGTCGATCCAGCGGATGTCCACCTCAGCCCCCAGAGCATAGCCCGCATGGCGCAGCGCCTCTGCCACGGAGAGATAGGCGTCATGAAGCTGGACGTATTTGCCCACCAGACCGATGGTCACACGTCTGTCCGCATGTTTGATCCGCTCCACCATGTGTTCCCACTCCGTCAGCTCCGGGGCCGGGGCGTCGATGCCCAACTCCCGGCAGACCACAGAGGAAAAGTTGAACTGCTCCAGCATCAGCGGCGCTTCATACAGGCAGGGCAGCGTGATGTTCTCAATGACGCAGTCGGGCTTTACATTGCAGAACATGGAGATTTTCTGGAAAATAGAAGGCTCCAGCGGCTCGTCGCACCGGAGGACGATGAGGTTGGGATTGATCCCCATGCCCTGAAGCTCCTTGACAGAGTGCTGGGTGGGCTTGGACTTGTGCTCATCGGAGCCCCGGAGGAAGGGCACCAACGTCACATGGATAAAGAGGCTGTTCTCCCGGCCCACCTCCAGAGAGATCTGCCGGACAGCCTCCAGAAAGGGCTGGGACTCAATATCGCCGATGGTGCCGCCGATCTCGGTGATGACCACGTCGGCGTCCGTCTGCTTACCCACCCGATAGACAAATTCCTTGATCTCATTGGTGATGTGGGGAATCACCTGCACGGTGGAGCCCAGATACTCCCCCCGGCGCTCCTTGTTCAGAACGTTCCAGTACACCTTGCCGGTGGTGAGGTTGGAGTATTTGTTCAGATCCTCGTCGATGAACCGCTCATAGTGACCCAGATCCAGATCCGTTTCCGCGCCGTCCTCGGTGACGTAGACCTCGCCGTGCTGATAGGGGCTCATGGTGCCGGGGTCCACGTTGATGTAGGGGTCCAGCTTCTGAGCGGCCACTTTCAGGCCTCTTGTCTTTAAAAGGCGGCCCAGAGACGCCGCGGTAATGCCCTTCCCCAACCCGGATACCACGCCGCCGGTCACAAAAATGTATTTCGTCATACGTCCTCCTCCGAAAATTTCACGTTCTGTCTACGCAGTCCCGCTTTGGCAGTTTTTATTTATAAGTCGACAAGATCTGCTCCGCCACGGCCCGCTTCGTCACACAGCGATCCATCGCCTGCTTTTCGATGTATCGGTGGGCCTCCTGCTCCGTCATATTCAGTTCCCCGATCAGCAGCCACTTGGCCCGGTTCACAAGGCGGATCTCCTCCATTTTTTCCTCAATGGTGGCATTCTTCTTTTCCAGCCCCCGCAAACGCTCCCGGGTACCGCACAGCAGCCGCAGGGATTGGGTAAACAGCTGGGTCGACATAGGCTTGGACAGCACCAGAACGCCCTGTGGCGTCAGCCGTCCGTCAATATCCGGAAAATGCTCTGCCTTCACCAGCAGCAGTACCCCGGCGGCGCTGTGCTGGCAGATATCCTGCGCCAGTCGGGTGCCGAACTCATCCGGCAGCGGCGTGTTGATCACCACCAGATCGTAGCTGTTTTCCAGCAGCTCCCGGCGGGCACCGGCGGCGTCCGTCAGCACCGTGACCGGCCAATAGAACCGCTCCGGCAGAAGGCTCCGGACGGATTCATTGAATTTTGCGGAGGCGGACACCACCAGAACGCTGTACGCATGGCCAAGCTCCATCGTTGTCCCCCTCCTTTTCTATGTTTTTTACCGCGTGCTTTCTGAGCGGTCAGGTATAGTATTGGATGATCGCTGCAGGAAGATGTTCTTTGATAAAATCACTGGCGGCGGCCGCTGCCTTGGCCTCCGCCCAGGTCTCCGGCAGTCTGCGGTACCGGGCCCGGATCTCCTCCGGCGCCGTGTAGAGGTTCAGATCCGCCGCAGGCGGCAGCTGCATGTTGTGAGCAACGCCCTCCATTCCCGCCCGGATCAGCAGAACAAAGGCCAGATACGGGTTGCACAGCGGGTCCGGAGACCGCAGTTCCGCCCGCCGGTATTCCCCCACCGCCGCCGGGACCCGGATGAGCTGAGAGCGGTTCTCCGCGGACCAGGAGAGATAGCCGGGTGCCTTCCAGCTTCCGAAGCGGCGGTAGGATTCCTCCGTGGGGTTCAGGAACGCCGTCATGGCTTCCACATTGGCCAGCACTCCGGCAAGGACCTGAGGCATCACGTCCCGCTTATCCTCGCTGACAGCGGAGAAGTTGATGTGCATTCCGTTGCCCGCCTTGTCTGTCAGAGGCTTGGGACCGAAATCGGCATACAGCCCGTTCCGGGCCGCCACCGTATCCACAGCCGCCCGGAAGGTCACGGCGTTATCCGCCGCAGTGACCGGGTCTGCATAGCGGAAATCAATTTCGTTCTGGCCGGGGCCCTCCTCATGGTGAGAGCTTTCCGGCCGGATGCCCATGCGTTCCAGCGTCAGGCAGACCTCCCGGCGGACATTCTCCCCCTTGTCTGCCGGGGCAATATCCATGTAACCGGCACGGTCATAGGGAATTTTGGTGGGCTCGCCGTCCTCGTCCAGCCGGAACAGATAGAATTCCATCTCTGTTCCGAAGGCAAAGGTCAATCCGGCCTTTTTGGCGTCCTCTACCGTTTTTTTCAGCAGGCTCCGGGCGTCCGCGCCGATGACGGTGCCGTCCGGCTGGGTCACGGCGCAGAACATCCGCACCACCCGTCCATGCTCCGGCCGCCAGGGCAGCACACAGAGGGTGGACGGGTCCGGGCGCAGCAGCAGATCAGAGTGGACCTCCCCGCCGAAGCCGGGAATGGCGGAGCCGTCGATGGCAATACCGTACTGGAAGGCCCGGTCCAGTTCCTCCGGCATAATGGCGATATTTTTCTGGCGGCCCGCCGCGTCGCAGAAGGCCATGCGGATGAACTTCACGTCCTCCTCCGCCGCATACTGCTTGATCTCCTCAACCGAATACTGCATATTGTCTCCGCCTTTCCGTTATGGTTTCCGTACGCATGCCCGGCGATCCAGGCCCCCTCATTTTTTGATGCAACTGTTATAGCACACCTTTTTATAAATTTACAATATGTAAAACAGAAAAAAATCATGGTTTTCCGGGACTTATTCTCCGTCATGCTCACACATTGGGGGCTACCGCTGCCGGTCTGGTCACCTGTCCTGTTTTGCGCTCTGCGGCGATTCTTTTCCAACCGCCAGCCCGTTCTGCAACAAAAAAGGCGTCCACTTCCAACGGGAGCCATGCTCCCGCTGAAAATGAACGCCTTTGCTCATTTTGTATTCAAAAAAGACCTGATTCAGCAAATCAGCATTGATCGTACCATGTGCGTCCGCGCTTGTCAATCATTTTTCTGTCGAACACGGTGCAAAAAGGAGGGCCTTCGCCCTCCCTTTTGTCCTTGACCGGTGCTTACACCGTGCCGGTGACGATCAGCTCGCTGACGCCGGGGGTCACGGCCCACGCCCCGGTTACCGGGTCCTGGGTATACGTGGCCGCGGGAACGGTGATCTGCCCCGCTGTTGTGGCGAACAGTCCAGTGGTCCCGTCATAGGTGTACTGCGTACCGGCAGTCCAGGGTGCACCGTTGTAGGTCACCGTGAGACCGTTGAGAACCGGATCGAAGGTATCCCGGAGGATCACATCGTCCGTCGCGGTGACGGGGGTATTGCCGGTGTTCTGGATGGTAAAGGTGTAGGTGATCCGGCCGTTCTCCGCTACCACCGTGGGATTCAGCCCCTTGGTGATGGACAGTCTCGGGCTGCTCACCGCGCCAACTGTCTCCTCCGCCGTCACAGGTGCGGCCAGTCCGCCGCCGGTCACGGTGACGGTGTTGACAATACTGGACTCCGCTGCCAGCGGCGCGTAGCGGGTCACCTCCGTCTCGTAGATCACAAGGGCGCTGCCCCCGGCAGGGACCGTGATGCCGGTGACGGTCATGGGCGGTCCGGCGTTGACGACCGGAGCGGCTTGCAGTGCGCCGTTTACATAGTACCGAACGCTGCCCGGCAAATAGGCCAGAGGATACAGGGTCGCTCCGCCAAAGGCGTAACCGCCCAGATTGTCGGAAATGGTCAGGCCCGTCAGGGGCGTGATGCCGCTGTTGGTAAGGCTGACCACATACGTGACCGTCCCGCCCGGTTCGTAATTCTCCCGCACCGCCGTTTTTGCGGCGGTCAGGACCTCCCTCAGCTCCCCGGTGACAATGTTGGAATTGACGGTGCCGCCGGTATAGGTGAGGGTCGCCATATTCTGAAAGGATGTGGGCATAAAACAAGCCTCCTTAAAATCGCTCAGATTCGCGCGTCTGCGCGTTCCATTCTATGCGCCGGAACAGCACACGGTCCCCCGCCATTCTCTAAAAGCAATAAAAAAAACAGCCCACCTTTGGCACTTTCGGAAAAAATCTGGTTTTGCCGTGGGAAAGCGTTGATTTTTTTCGGGAACCGTGCTATCTTGATAACAAGCGAAATCGTTTTCTTGCGGATGTAGTTTCCGCATGTCTGTTAACGGACACAGAAAAATCCGTTTGCGCTTTCGCCAACCTTTTCCCTGCAAACCATTTTCTATTTGTACGCTTATCCAAATAATGATCCTAAATATTCATAAGGAGGACGTTTTATGTTTGATCCGAAAACTGTTTCCCTGGGTATTGCTCCCATCGGCTGGTGCAATGACGATATGCCGGAGCTGGGTGCCGAGAACACCTTCCAGCAGACCGTCAGCGAGATGGCTCTGGCCGGCTTCACCGGCTGCGAGATCGGCAACAAGTATCCCACCGACCCCGCTGAGCTGAAGAAGGCTCTGGACCTGCGCGGTATGCGCATCGCCAGCCGCTGGTATTCTTCCTTCATCCTGACCCGTTCCATGGAGGAAGAGGAGAAGGACTTCATCGCCAACCTGGACTTCCTGGAGGCTGTCGGCGCAAATCACATCAACGTCTCCGAGCAGAGCTACTCCATCCAGGGCAAGGTGGACGTGCCCATCCTCACCGGCGGCCACAAGCATGTCATGAACGATGAGGAGTGGGATCGCTTCTGCAAGGGTCTGAACCGTCTGGGCCAGATCGCTTCCGAGCGTGGCTTCAAGCTGTGCTTCCATCATCACATGGGCACCGTGGTCCAGACCAGCGAGGAGACCGACCGCATGATGTCCAACACCGATCCCCGGTATGTGTTCCTCTGCTATGATACCGGCCACTTCACCTTCGCCGGCGAGGACCCCCTGGCCATGCTGAAGAAGTATGTGGACCGCGTGGGCCACGTCCATCTGAAGGATATGCGTCTGCCCGTGGTGGAGGAAGCCCGCAAGAACAACTGGTCCTTCCTGCAGTCCGTCCGCAATGGTGCGTTCACCGTCCCCGGTGACGGCAACGTGGACTTTGATCCCGTGTTCAAGGTGCTCTCCGACGCCGGCTATCAGGGCTGGCTGCTGGTGGAGGCTGAGCAGGATCCCGCCAAGGCCAATCCTCTGGAGTACGCCATCAAGGGCCGTACCTACATCCGGGAGCACACCGGTCTGTAAATCGCGCGATGGGAGGACCCCGGTCCTCCCCACCGCGTTTCCATACCACTTTTTGACATCAAACAGGAGATGTTTCCAATGACTTATTTCAATAAGAACAAGGAACTCAAGCGGGGCTACAACGCCTATATCGACGAATCCACCAACTACATGGGCACCCTGATGAACGTGGGCCTGCTGGTGATGGAGGACGGCGACACCTATACCTACGAAAGCGCCGACCGCGAGGTTGCCATCCTGCTTTTCGAGGGCAAGGTCACCTATGAATACGCCGGCAAGACCGTTGAGGCCGACCGCCCCAACTGCTTCCATCACGAAGCCTACTGCCTGCTGGCTCCCAAGGGCACCAAGATCACCCTGACGGCTCACAGCCACAGCGAGCTTTACATGCAGGACACCCTGAACGAGAAGGATTATGAGCCGGTCATGTACACCCCGGAGACCGTCCAGACCCAGCACGCCGGTTCCAAGGGCGAACTGATGGGCGCTATGGAGCGTGAGATCAAGACCTTCTTCGACTATGACAACGCCCCCTTCTCCAACATGGTGCTGGGTGAGGTGCTGAACCGTCCCGGCAAGTGGTCCTCCTATCCTCCTCATCATCATCCCCAGCCGGAGGTCTATTTCTACCGTTTCGACTATCCTCACGGCTTCGGCGCCGGTTTTGCCAACGGCGATGTTTACAAGACCGAGCAGAACGGCTGCGCCGTCATCAACCACGGCTTCCACTCTCAGGTGGTAGCTCCCGGCTACGCCATGTGCTACGCCTGGGGTATCCGGCATCTGGAGGGCGATCCCTGGCTGAAGACCCGCATCGACGACAAGGAGCACGAGTGGCTGTGGAAGCCCGATGCCAATGACCACATCTATCCCAATCATTGATCGGAGGTAACAAAAGCATGAAAACTGTCCGTTTGACCATGGCGCAGGCTTTGGTCCGTTTTCTGGAAAATCAGTACATGGAGGTTGACGGTGCCCAGCACCGCTTCGTCCGCGGCGTGTTCATCATTCCCGGCCACGGCAACGTGGTGGGTCTCGGTCAGGCGCTGAGCCAGGAGGCCAAGCACCTGGAGATCTATCAGGGCAAGAACGAGCAGGGCATGGCCCAGGCCGCCGTGGCCTTCGCCAAGCAGATGAAGCGTAAGCAGATCTGCGTTGCCACCTCCTCCGTGGGCCCCGGCGCCGCCAACATGGTCACCGCCTGCGGCACCGCCACCGCCAACAACATCCCCCTGCTGGTGCTGCCCGGCGACACCTACGCCTGCCGTCAGCCCGACCCCGTTCTGCAGCAGGTGGAGCACACCAACTCCCTGGCCACCACCACCAACGACGCTTTCAAGGCCGTGTGCCGCTACTGGGACCGCGTTGTCCGTCCTGAGCAGCTGATGAGCGCTATGATCAACGCCTTCCGGGTGCTGACCGATCCCGCCAACACCGGCGCGGTCTGCGTTGCCATGCCCCAGGACGTTGAGGGTGAGGCTTATGATTATCCCGTGAGCTTCTTCGCCAAGCGTGTCTGGCGTCTGGAGCGCCGCCCCGCCACCGAGGCCGCTCTGGCTGACGCTGCCGAAGCCATCCGCAAGGCCAAGCGCCCCATGATGATCTGCGGCGGCGGCGTCCGCTATTCCGAGGCGCACGCCGAGTTCCTGCACTTTGCCGAGACCTTCGGCATCCCCTACGGCGAGACCCAGGCGGGCAAGTCCGCCACCGACTGGCTGCACCCCCTGAACTTGGGCGGCGTGGGCACCACCGGCTGCTCCGCAGCCAACGAGATCGCCCGGAAGGCCGATCTGGTCATCGGCGTGGGCACCCGCTACACTGACTTCACCACCGCTTCCAAGTGGCTGTTCAAGGATACCTGCAAATTCGTCAACATCAATGTCTCTGAGTTCCAGAGCCTGAAGATGGAGGCTGTCCCCGTGGTGGCTGACGCCAAGGAAGCCCTGCCCCGTCTGGAAAAGCTGCTGGAGGGCTATCAGACCGCCTATAAGGATGAGGTCAAGGTCGCCAAGGAGAAGTGGATCGATGAGCTGAACCGTCTGGATCACATCACCTTCTCCGACAAGAAGAGCTGGAAGCCGGAGATCAATGACGCCAACGCCGATTCCGCCAAGCGCTTCGCGCAGGACGTCAATGCCCAGCTGACCCAGACCTCTGCTCTGGGCGCCATCAACGCCATGATGAGCGAGGGCGACGTTGCCATTGGCGCCGCCGGCTCTCTGCCCGGCGATATGCAGCGGATGTGGCGTCCCACCGGCGTTGACACCTACAACATGGAGTACGGCTATTCCACCATGGGCTACGAGGTGGCCGGCGCTCTGGGCGTGAAGCTGGCCATTGGCGACAAGCACGAGGTCTATTCCTTCTGCGGTGATGGCAGCTTCAATATGCTCCACGGTGAGCTGATCACCGCCTGCCAGGAGCACAAGAAGATCAACATCTGCCTGTTCGACAACGCCTCTTTCGGCTGCATCAACAACCTGCAGGTTGGCCACGGCAACGTTACGCTGTGCACCGAGCTGCGCTATCGCAATAAGGATGGTCTGTTCGGCAACTTCATGAACATCGACTACGCCAAGGTGGCGGAGGCTTACGGCTGCAAGAGCTACACCGTCCGCACCATGGAAGAGCTGGTGGCCGCCTTCGAGGATGCCAAGAAGGTAAAGAACATCCCCGTCCTCTTCGACATCAAGGTCCTGCCCAAGACCATGACCGACGGCTATTCCTCCTGGTGGCGCGTGGGTGACACCGAGGTGTCCGAACGCAAGGAGAACCTGGCGGCTTATGCCGACCTGCAGGCTCACCTGAAGGAAGTCCGGAAGTACTAAGATCATTTTTGCTTACGAAAACCCATCCAAACTATAAAAAAGGAAGGTTACTAACATGGAAAAGGTATTGAAGATCGGCATTATCGGCTGCGGCGCTATCGGCAAGGATCACTGCCGCCGCATCATTGAGACCGTCCCCGGTGCTACCGTTGTGGCCGTGTCCGACTATGTGGCCGCCGCCGCTGACGACACCGCCGCCAAGTACGGCATCAAGTCCTACGGCAATGACTGCGACGGCATGATCAAGGATCCCGAGGTTGAGGCCGTGGTCATCACCTCCATCGACCCCACCCATCATGACTATGTCATGAAGACTCTGGCTGAGGAGAAGTGGTGCTTCTGCGAGAAGCCCCTGAGCCAGAACGCCGCTGACTGCGAGGACATCATCAAGCGCGAGCAGGAGATCGGCAAGCGTCTGGTGCAGGTGGGCTTCATGCGTCACTATGACCGCGGCTATGCCGAGATGAAGCGCATCATCGACTCCGGTGAGATCGGCAAGCCCCTGCTGATCAAGTGCTGCCACCGCAACGTTGCTCAGGGCCCGGGCTTCAAGACCGAGAACGGCGTCACCAACGTGGCCATCCACGAGCTGGACATCTGCCGCTGGCTGCTGGGCGATGAGTATGAGGATGTGCAGTGCGTCAAGGTCCGTCAGAGCTCCAACTCCAACAAGGGCTATGACAACCCCCAGGTCATGCTGATGCGCACCAAGAACGGCTGCTTCATCGACGTGGAGGTTCAGGTTGCTGACGGCTACGGCTATGACATCCAGTGCGAGGTCGTCTGCGAGAACGGCACCGTGAAGCTGCCCGATCCCTACGCTGTGGTCCGCCGCTCTCGTCCCGCCGGTTGGGACAGCGTCCAGCCCGCCGAGTCCATGCCCATCATGACCGACTGGAAGGAGCGCTTCATTGAGGCTTATGACATCGAGTTCTGCCAGTGGGTCGAGTCCGTCCACGCCGGCAAGCTCACCGGCCCCTCCTCCTGGGATGGCTATGTGGCCTGTGTGGCTGGCGATGCTCTGAACGCCTCCCGCGGCACCTCTCAGTTCATGAAGGTGGAGACCATGGAAAAGCCCGAGATGTACAAGTAATCTCACCCCATCCAATATAAAACACGGAGCCTGGCCAATGGTCAGGCTCCGTGTTTTTCCTTTTTCTGCAAATGCCGGAGTTTTCTCCGGCGCTTTTGCTTTTTCGATACAAACGCGGTTTCGTGTTCAACCAGCTTCCTCACTCCACCTCTAAGTGAACGGACTTATGAAACTGAGGCTCCACCAGACCGGGGATCTCCACGGCGTCGGTAAAATACAGATTCTCGACATACTCCTGCAGCAGGGACACCACATAGGGATGGGGCCGTTCATCAGGCCGCCGGGCCGCCACCGTCACCACCGCCGTTTTGGGTTGGAGCTTTTCCAGCAGCTTCCGGGAGGTGGAATCGAAGGAGGCATGGTGGGGCACCTTCAGAATGTCACAGGGGGTCAGATTCACGGTCTCCCACACATGGGCGTAGGCGTCGCCGCCCAGAACGATCTCCTTGCCGTGGTAATACAGCCGCTGGCGCAAAGAGCACACGTTCATGGATTTGGCCCAGCGCACCAGTTCATATCCGTTCCGCTCTCCGTTGAAGGCCGCGTCATAGATCTCCTTCTGCCGCCGGTACAGGGCCGGTTCGCCACAGAGGATATCCATTTTCAGGTCCGGCGTCAGCTGGAGGGAAATCGTTTCCGTCCCCGGCACCAATTCAAACTGCTTGATACGGTCGGGGTGGCTTTGCAGCGCCTCGGTATAGATCTGGAGGCAGAGAAGGGCGCTTCTCGCAGCCTTGGGCAAGTTGTTATCCGGATGGAAGGGGTCCAGCTCCGGGGCATTTTCCGGTGGCAGATAGGTGGTGTAAAACCGGTCGATGGTCACGGCATCCAGCACCCGGCCAAGACCACCGATGTGATCCCGGTGGAAATGCGTGGCCAGAGCCGCGTCCAGATGGGTCACGCCCAGTTCCCGGAGAAAATCTCCCGCATAGATCCGCTGAGACCGGGGATCCAGTTCTCCCGGATGATCGTCCCGCACCAGACAGTCATGGCCAAAATCCACCATCAAGGCAAACTTCTGCCGCGTTCCCTCCATCTCCCGAATGAGAATACAATCTCCGTTGCCTATGTTGATAAAGTCCAAAGCCAGCATACGCAGTCCCCCCCCTATGTTGTTGTTACAAAGATACCATACCGCGTGAACGTTTACAACGAAAAGCGGCCCCTGCGCCAGCCAAAATTTCCCTTTGGATTTTGACAGTTTCCACAAGAAACCCGCGGCGGGCAAAATGCCCGCCGCTGGTTCTCTTCGTTTTGATCGGTTTCCCTCGAACAGTCACGCTTTTCCGTAAATGACCGTCTGCTGCCAGCCTCCGGCTCCTTCCTCCGTTCCGGTGTCTGGCAGGAGGTCCGTTTCCGGCTCCGCAGGCTCCTCAGCCGGTGTCTCCGGCGGCGTGGACACAGCCCGGTTCTCCACAGCGATCTGCCGGGCGGTGATCCACTGGGTGCCGCTGCGCCAGTAAACGGTGACGGTGTCCCCCACGTTCAGCAGCGGAGCCTCCGGCACCTGCGCGGCGCTGACGTACACGGAGAAGCTGTCCTCCCCCGCAAAGCGGAGATAATAAACGCTGGTCCCCTCAATGACGGCGCTGCGGATCTCCGCGATGGTGCCCTTCGTCTCCCAGAGCTCCTGATCCTCTGCGGGCACCTCGGCATCCGCGCTGTCGATAATGCCGTTGTTCAGCAGCGTTTTCCGGTAATTCTCCTCGCAGACCGCCACCGTCTGGCCGGTTTCTACGATGTTGTACTGCTGGACATTTACCATAGCGTACATCTTCACCAGGCCGTCCTCGCCCTTCAGGGCCATGAAGTAGGTGGGCTGGTCGGCGATATTCAGCAACAGCGGGAAGGTGGCGGAATAGCGCATCTGCTGCACCTGACTCTGGGCGGAGCTTTTGGCGGAGGTCTCCGTGGCACCGGCGCAGGGATAGAACCGGGTCTCCTTGGTTCGCTGATTGGTAAGGATAAAGCCGATGTTGGACTGGTCGCTGGTAACGGAGGTCACGCCGGTGTACATATACACATCGTCATTGATGGCAATATAGTTCCAGCCGTCCGTGGTCAGCGTCACGTCCCGCTGGCCGAAGTAGGCGTTCAGAAAGCCGTTGTGGAACTGGCCGTAGTAGTCATACTGATCCATGATGATGTCGGAGGAGTACAGCCGATCCACCCAGGTGGGCACGTCCTCGTAATACTGGCTCTCGCCGCTGACGGCGTTCACCAGCACGGCACCCTTCACGTCCGTACCGCCGAAAAGCCCGATGCGCTTGACGATCCGGGAGCAGACCCAGTAGGGGGTGCCCTCCTCGTCGATCTCAAACACCGGCTCGTCGAACATCATGGTGGGGTACTGGAACCGCAGGTGGCGGTAGAGGTTCCGGGAGAAGTGTTCCGCTGTGGTATACTTCATGCCCTCATCCAGCCGGACCACCTCCGCCTCCTGGGTCACCATGTCGATGACGATATAGGCAGGCAGGCCGTTGGAGCGGTTGGTGAACCACTTGATGAGGTCTCCGTAGGCAAGGCTCGTGACCCGCACGGGGCGGCCCTTATAGTTGATCTGGGTGTAGTTGGGCAGGATCTCAAACTGAGACACCATATCCGCCAGCTCACCCAGCTTCCGGCTGCCCAACCGGGCGGCAGAGTCGCTGTCCAGCATGGGGATCTGGTCATAGCGGATCTCCTCCACCTCCGTGACGAAGTCACCGGTGGTCAGGTCAGGGGCAGCAGCTTGCTGTATGCCCCGGCCCGCAGCACCACCCATGATGTGAGGGAGCCGACAGCGATGGCGGCGATCATGGCGATCACCACGAAAAAGGGGACGGTACACTGTTTCTTCACAAAGCCCAGATACCCCCGTGCGCCGGTGCCCTGAAACCCGGAGGTCAGGACGGCGCAGCCGCAGTACACGGCGCACAGCAGGAACACGAAGAAATAAAATTCCTCCGCATGGGGGTTCAGGGCGGGCAGCTCCACATAGAAGTACACCAGCCCCACCAGCGCCGTCACGGCGATGTTGATAAGGGTCCGGGTCACAGGGGTGCCGATGGGCTTCCGGGGCTTGCACTCCCGCTGAGGGCGTTCGCCCCCCTGTCCGAAATCTCCGGGGTTGAAGCCGCCGAAATTGAAGGTAAAGGGCATAGGGTTTGCCTTCCTTTCCAAAAGTTATCAAAACTGATACAGATTTATCATACCGGAAAAGTATGAACAAATCAAGGGCGACTGCCAGGCGTTGGTCCAAAAGGTCCCTCTGCCGCGCTCGGCGGCAGAGGGACCTTGATTTTGTTGGTATAGCCGTTACTTGGTGACGACCAGCTTGTCGTCCTCCACAGCCAGCTTGGCGGTATCGCCGGTCTTGAGGGTGCCGTCCAGCATCTTCTCGGCCACAGCGTCCTCCACCTTGCTCTGGATGGCCCGGCGCAGGGGACGGGCACCGTACTTGGGGTCGAAGCCCTCCTTGGCCAGTTCCTTCACCGCCTCGTCGGAGGCGTCCAGATGAATGTCCATGGTCTCCATACGGTCCGCCACGGTCTTGAGCATCCGGCGGGCGACCTCCTCAATGTCCTGCTCGGTGAGGGCACGGAACACGATGATGTCGTCGATCCGGTTCAGGAACTCCGGGCGGAAGGTCTGGCGCAGCTCGGCCAGAACGGTCTCCTTGGCCTGTGCATAGGCTACGTCGGCGTCCGCCTCGGCCTTCTTGTCATCAGCATCGAAGCCCAGCTTGGCGCCGGCAGCGGTCAGCGCCTTGGCGCCGATGTTGCTGGTCATGACGATAACGGTGTTCTTGAAGTCTACGGTGCGGCCCTGAGAGTCGGTGATCCGGCCATCGTCCAAAATCTGAAGCATGATGTTCCAGACATCCTCGTGGGCCTTTTCGATCTCATCGAACAGCACCACGGAGTAGGGCTTACGGCGCACCTTCTCCGTCAACTGGCCGCCCTCATCATGGCCCACATAGCCGGGAGGGGAACCGATGAGGCGGGATACTGTATGCCGCTCCATGTATTCGGACATATCGATCCGGATCATAGCGTTCTCGTCACCGAACATGGCCTCTGCCAGAGACTTGCACAGCTCCGTCTTGCCCACGCCGGTGGGACCCAGGAACAGGAAGCTGCCGATGGGTCGCTTGGGGTCCTTCAGACCCACACGGCCACGGCGGATGGCCCGGGCCACAGCCTTTACAGCCTCGTCCTGACCCACCACACGCTTATGAAGGATATCCTCCATGTGCAGCAAGCGCTGGCCCTCGTCCTCTGTCAGACGGGTCACTGGGATACCG
>QWCY01008264.1_pt1 | contig 20472 bp, 15 predicted proteins | sample 1972631 | NCBI WGS metagenome assembly QWCY01 (sample SAMN09866696, study PRJNA288562) | Human gut metagenome isolate pre1_stool, whole genome shotgun sequencing... | isolation source: gut | host: Homo sapiens | place: USA: California
GCATATCTATTTATAATAGAACGGTACGTGAAAAAAGTAGTTTTGTAGTCATGGAGGTAGTTTAATGGAAAAATTAAACATTACAACTACAAAGGATAATGAAAAAGTATACAAAATCCTGGGGGATCTGATGAATGCCAACAAGGAATTCCAAATTATGATCACGGTTCCTTCTACGAAAAACGCCAAAGACAGCACAGTAAAAGCGACAGAAAAAAAGGAACAGACCCGGGAAGTCATCCATGACCTGGAAAAGGATGTCACGGATATGATCCATGAGATCGGAGTGCCGGCACATATCAAAGGGTATCAGTATCTGCGGGAAGCTATCATGATGTCGGTAGAGGATCCGGCAATGATCAGTTCTATCACAAAGATCCTGTATCCGACCATCGCCAAGCGGTTCCAGACCACACCCAGCCGCGTGGAGCGCGCTATTCGCCATGCCATTGAGGTTGCCTGGAGCAGAGGGCGCATGGAGACCCTGGATGCCATGTTCGGTTACACGATCGACACGGGCAAAGGCAAACCTACCAATTCGGAATTTATCGCACTGATCGCTGACAGGATCCGGCTTTCCTACAGAAGCTGAGGTGGAACCGGCAGACTCTAAAAGATTTGTAAATTATCGATGCCCTCTTTTCTATGAATCGTAAACATGGTATAATCAATCTATATTTTGAATACAAGCCGTAGCATATGTGGAGGGTTTACATGAAAAAAATTCTTTTTGCCGCATCGGAAGGCGTACCTTTTATCAAGACCGGAGGACTTGCGGATGTCGTAGGATCTTTGCCGAAGTATATTGACAAGGAGTATTTTGATGTAAGAGTGTTTATCCCGAAGTATACCTGTATGAAGCAGGAGATGAAGGATAAGCTCAGGTATGTGACACATTTCTACATGGATTTCAACTGGCAGAATGTGTATGTAGGTGTTCTGGAGGCAGAGGAAGCCGGGGTGCATTATTATTTCATTGATAATGAGAGTTATTTCGGTGGTTTCAAGCCTTATGGGGATGATCCCAGATATGAGATCGAAAAGTATGCATATTTCTGCAAGGCAGTGCTGTCGGCATTACCGCTTTTGAATTTCCAGCCGGATCTGATCCATTGCCATGACTGGCAGACCGGTCTGATCCCGGTATACCTGAAGGAGCGTTTCCATGGCGGAGATTTCTACCGCAACATGAAGTCTGTGATCACCATACATAACCTGAAATTCCAGGGAAAATGGGATGTGAAGACGGTACAGAGCATTACCGGACTGCCGGAGTATTATTTTACCTCTGACAAGCTGGAGGCTTATAAGGATGCGAACCTGTTAAAGGGCGGTATCGTATTTGCAGATGCAGTGACCACCGTAAGTGATACCTATGCGGAGGAGATCAAGACTCCGTTTTACGGTGAGGGCCTGGACGGATTGCTGCGTGCGAGAAGCCATGATCTGCGCGGTATTGTCAACGGCATCGACTATGGAGAGTTCAATCCGGAGACGGACAAAAATATCGTAAAAGCCTATAATGCAGTGAATTTCCGCAAGGAAAAGGTGAAGAATAAGCGTGCCCTGCAGGAAGAGCTTGGACTTCGCGTAGATGATAAGAAAATGATGATCGGTCTGGTATCCAGACTGACAGACCAGAAGGGTCTGGATCTGATCGCTTATGTCATGGATGAACTGTGTCAGGATGATATCCAGTTCGTGGTACTGGGCACCGGTGAGGAACGTTACGAAAATATGTTCCGTCATTTCGACTGGAAGTATGGAGACAAGGTGTCTGCCAATATTTATTATTCAGATGCACTGTCCCATAAAATCTATGCGGCTTGTGACGCTTACCTGATGCCGTCTCTGTTCGAACCCTGCGGCCTGAGTCAGTTGATCGCACTGCGTTACGGTACCGTACCCATCGTCAGAGAGACCGGCGGACTGAAGGATACCGTACAGCCCTATAATGAGTATGAGAGCACCGGTACAGGCTTCAGCTTTACGAATTACAATGCACATGAGATGCTGAATACGATCCGTTATGCGGAGCATATTTATTACGACAGGAAGAGAGAGTGGAATAAGATCGTGGATCGTGCCATGGCCACCGACTACTCCTGGAAGGTATCCGCCGGAAAATACCAGGAGATGTATGACTGGCTGATCGGATAAAGAACTGGAATAAGGTAAGATTACATATGGCAGATAAGAACAGTTCCAAGAACAATTTTATCATGCAGGCGGGAATTCTGGCGGCAGCCGGAATCATCAGCAGAATCATAGGGCTCCTTTACAGGGGCCCTTTACAGAGTGTCATCGGGAATCTGGGACTTGGTTATTACCAGTCAGCGTATAACTATTATACGATCATTCTGTTGATCTCCTCTTATAGTATTCCTTCGGCGATTTCCAAAGCTATCGCACAGAAGCTGGGAGAGAAGGAATACCGTAACGCCCACAGACTGTTCCACGGAGCCATGATCTATGTACTGGTGGTTGGCGGTATAGCCAGCCTTTTTCTGTTTTTCGGAGCGGGATTATTCGTGTCCGGAGCAGCGGTCACAGTACTGCGCACCTTTGCACCGACGATCTTCGTCTATGGTATCCTGGGAGTTTTACGAGGGTATTTTCAGGCACATAAGAGCATGGCGCAGACCTCCGTATCGCAGATCCTGGAGCAGATCGCCAATGCGGTAGTCAGCGTAGGCGCGGCATACCTTCTGATCCAAATGTTTATGGGAACGATGGAGGTTCCGGCGGATCAGGCAGGGCAGGTGATGAGAGCAACCTACGGTGCTGTGGGAAGTGCATTGGGAACAGGTGTCGGCGTATTAGTGGCTCTGCTTTTTATGGCGGGAGTCTATGCTCTGAATCGTGGAATGATCCTGCGCAGAGTGCAGCGTGACAGGCATGAACATGTGGATTCCTACGGACAGATATTCAAGACGATCACACTGGTGGTGACACCGTTTATTTTGAGTACGGCTGTATATAACTTAAGCAGTACGGTCAACAACAGTATCTACACAAAATGGTATCCGTCCCTTCGCAATCTGGATACGGTATCTATTTATGAAAAATATGGTATTTTCTCCGGACAGTCCTTGACAATGTCCAATATTCCCATAGCCTTTGCATCTGCTATGGCTTCTGCCATGATTCCTTCCGTAGCACAGCTGATGGCAGCCCGGGATGTGAAGGGAGCCAGAGAGAAGATCGGTCTGGCGGTGAAGACGACCATGGTGATCTCCATTCCCTGTGCGGTAGGACTTTTCGTGCTGGCGAAGCCGGTGATCAGTCTGCTGTTCACGAATAAGACGGCAGAGGAATTGAATCTGGCGGCAGCTCTTTTAATGACATTGTCACTGTCGGTTATCTTTTATGCACTGTCGACTCTGAACAGTTCGATCTTACAGGGGCTTGGCAAAGTAAATACCCCGATCATCAATGCGGGGATCTCGCTGGTGGTGCAGACGGTGGCAGCAGTGCTGCTTCTGATGTTCACAAGACTGGATCTGTACAGCATTGCCTTCCGGTATGATGTGTGTGCTGAACCAGTGGGCGGTAAGAAGAGCGGTAGGCTACCGGCAGGAGATCGTAAAGACTTTCGTCATTCCGGCGTTCGCCTCCGCGTTTATGGGAGCGGCAGCCTGGGCAATCTACGAGGGCCTGTATATAGTGACGAAGTCCATGCGGATCTCTGTCATTCCTGCGATCGTAATTGCTGCTGTAGTCTATTTTGTCATGCTGATATTGATGCGGGGCATCACGGAGCAGGAGCTTCGCAGCTTCCCGAAGGGATATCTGTTAGTGAAGGTAGCGAAGAAGTGCCGCTTATTGAGATAATGAGAAGCGATGACAGCTACGATGCTCTGGGTGAAGAAACAGTGAAGAGAATAAGTATAGAAAGGAGTCTGCCTCATGACAATGTTATTGTCGAAGGCAGATTTTTGCGTACATGGGGCGTAGATATAAGGAGCATGCTGGTTAAGCCCCGGGGAGATCGAGAGAGCGGGGCGCAGAGAGGAAAAGAAACTAAATAAGCCCCCGGGGCATGAAACCACGGGGGTACAAAGTCAAGGTATATCATGGAATAGAAGTGAAAAACTTTCAAATGTATCAATTATCTCTGGCAGAACGGATCCCCGCCATTCTTGAATAATGTGATCATTTCTTGACCGACACTGATAGTGGAGGGCAGATCCGGGACATCCTCTCTGGAGAACCAGGCAGCCTCGCCAAGCTCCGATTCCTGCAAAGTAATAGAAGGATCCCCCTCCAGCTTCGCGAAGAAGCCGATCATGGCGGAATCACTGAAGGACCAGGGCTGGGATTTGTAATAGACCAGATCGCTGACCTTTAAACCGACTTCTTCCATGATTTCCCGGCGGGCAGCACCTTTGAAGGTCTCACCGACTTCCACGAAGCCGGCCACCAGTGCCCAGTGACGATAGGAACCGCCGGCGTAACGGGTCAGCAGGATCTTGTCCCGCTCGGTATCCACGATGGCGATAATGACAGCGGGAGAGATCTTGGGATATTCAATCTGGCCGCACTCCGGGCAGATGCAGGCCCGCTCTGTGGTGCTGTGAATTGTGGGATGTCCGCAGCGGCCGCAGAATTTCCGGTCCAGACGAAAACGATTGATCTGGGTGGCAGTGATTCCGGCAAATGCCAGATATTCCGGCTCAAAATTACGGAACACACCGGAAGCGTAGAGGTCTTCTTCCGGGAGCATGAGAGCACCGGCATCCTCCGTCGTCTTGCGGAAGAATGCTCGGTCATCAATGGAAAAGAGATATTCACAGTCCAGAAAAAAACGTTCCATAGGCTGACGGATTCCCAAGAGTCCATGGACTTCTTCAAAAGTAGGAAGATATACTTGAGGATGCTCCGAGATGCCGGCACCGGCGGAAGTATCCGTTACATCACTGTTTTCTGTATGGGAGGGCAGATAGACCTTTTCTCCGTCAAATAACAGCAGATAATCGGAAGGTTTAGGATCCTGGCTTCGGAATTCCGGGTAATATTTATGCGGTTCGATCTTATGGATCATCATAGAGTATTTCTCCTTTTATGGCTATTTTTCAGAAAGTGTTCATAAGAATATAGTAGTCCACCGTGGGGAAACTGTCAAACGTAACAGTTCAGCCGCGCCGTTCACGGGAGTCGCGTTAACACGCTTTTATGTCACTTCGTGACTACCTTTGCTCATAGATTGGCGCTTAGCTCATGCACATATTTGTCCGCAAAATCATGCAAGCATGATTTCTGCGCCCAGATATGTTCAGAACTGAACTGTTGTGGAAATTATTTGAGATTCCGGGATATTTGTGTTAAAATATTTTGTGACTGTTCTGAGGTGTTCATTTCTCGAATGCCCCTGTGAACAGTTACGGAATTTATCAGAAAATACAGCATGAGAGTACAAAAGTGAGTATCTCATGTGGAAACGAGGGATAGTATGTTACAGATGATCTTGCCGGAGGGAAGCAGTTCTCTCCTTGCTTTTTTTGGAATCCTTTTTGCTTTTGGAGCGACGGTACTGGCAACGGCGAAATTAAGTCCGTATCTGCCCAAGGATGCAGGAAGAGAATTTGCCCATGACGGAAAATTGTCTGCGGGGAAACCCAGAGGTGCCGGAATTATTTTTGTCATGGCATTTGTGGCATCCGTTCTGCTGTTTTCCCCTTTAAGCGCAGAGCTGGTGATCTATCTGCTGCTGATCGTGGTATGCATGATGACGGGATTTCTGGACGATGCTTCCAAGACTCCCTGGGGTGAGTACAAAAAAGGCTTCTTAGATCTGTGCGTGGCGGCACTGGTAGCCATCACGTTCCTGAAATATAATTCCAACGTGGTGGAGCTGGCACTGTTTCATGTAAAGTTCACCCTGCCGCCTGTGGTATTCGCCATTCTCACGGTGATCCTGGTATGGACATCTGTGAATGTGACCAACTGCTCCGACGGTGTGGACGGACTTTCCGGAACCCTGTCGATCATTACGATCATGTCCATCTATATCGTGGACCGTATGAAGGACGTCAATGAGACCTATTCTTTCCTGATCCTGCTGTTTGCCGTATGCATTCTGGGTTATCTGTGGTACAATGCAACACCCAGTAAGCTGATGATGGGAGATGCGGGTTCCCGGGCCATGGGACTGTTCATCAGCATCGCTATTTTAAAGAGCGGCTGTCCGTTTTTGTTTATTCCGCTGGCTCTGGTGCTGATTCTGGACGGAGGTTTGGGACTGCTTAAGGTTTCCCTGCTCCGCTTCCTGAAGATTCATATTTTGAAAAATGTGCGTACTCCCTTGCATGATCATGTGCGTAAGGTGTGGGACTGGTCCAATACACAGACCGTATTCCGTTTTGCCATTATTCAGATCATTCTGTCTCTGGCGGTAATCTACGCAATGCAGTTGTAGAATGCTGGGCACACCGGGACAGCATAGAGACTGCGACCGGTCATCCTCTGCAAGAAAAGAAGGTTGGCTGCCGGAAGGAAAAAGGTCGGCCGTCAGAAGAAAAGAAAGGCGTCTGCTGAAGGAAAAGAAGGTCGGTCGCCGAAGAAAAAGAAGGACGGCTGTTGGTAGAAAATCAGCATGTGCCGAACCGGGAGAAAAACTGTCAATAAATGATATAAGTAATTGAACAGATAGGAATGGAGAAATTATGTACGATGAATTAACCCCCACTGACATTAAGAAAATGGAAGATGAGATCGAGTATCGTAAGCTGGTGGTGCGTCCCAAGGCACTGGAGGACGTGAAGGAAGCCAGAGCCCACGGAGATCTCAGTGAGAATTTTGAATATTATGCAGCGAAAAAATACAAGAATCAGAACGAGAGCCGGATTCGTTATCTGGAGAGAATGATCAAGACCGCAAAGGTGATCTCCGAGAACTCCGCCGTGGATGAGGTGGGCATCAACAACACTGTTACCGTGGAATTCATCGACGACGGCACCCAGGAGGATTACAAGATCGTGACCACCGTTCGCGGGAACTCACTGGAAGGTCTGATCAGCAACGAATCTCCTCTGGGCAAGGCACTGCTTGGCAAAAAAGTGGGTGATGTGGTCCATGTGCAGGTCAATGCCAATGTGGGCTATGACGTAGAGATCAAGGCACTGAAAAACACTGAGGATGACGGGGACAAGATCCGCAGCTTCTAATGCCTTGCGGACCCCACAAGCTATAGAAAGAAAGGGTAACTATTCAGAGCCTCATAACAATTACAGAATATTCTTGCGGATCCCGGTATTCAATGAATATTTTGCGATAGTTACAGGGCTTGGAACAGATACAAAAAAAGGAATTATAAGAATGAAAAAATATCTGCTGTTTGATCTGGACGGGAACCTGATCTGGACAAGCTGGAGCCTTTTATCGGACCGCCCTTACGGGACAGCTTTATGGAATTCTACGGTTTTACCGCTGAGCAGGCGGAGGAGGCCGTGGCAAAATACAGAGAGCGTTTTCAGAATACGGGTATTTTTGAAAATGAAGTTTATGCCGGTATTCCGGAGATGCTGAAGAACCTGCAATCCAAGGGCTATTTTCTGGCACTGGCTTCCAGCAAACCCCAGATCTATGTAGAACGCATACTGGAGCATTTTGATCTGAAAAAATATTTTGCCGTGGTTGTAGGCAGTGAGCTGGACGGCACCAGAGAGACGAAGGATCAGGTGGTGCAGGAGACCCTGCATCAGCTGTTCAAGGAGAATCCCATAGAGCCGGATCAGGTCTACATGATCGGTGACAGAAAGTTTGATGTGGAAGGAGCCAGAGCGTTGGGCGTGGAGAGCGTGGGCGTGACTTATGGCTACGGAAGCAAGGAAGAGTTAAAGGAAGCAAAAGCGGACTACATCGTACAATCCGTGGAAGAACTGGAAAAATTTCTGCTTCGCGGCAGCGAGGAACTGGTGAACAGCAATCCCGACAATAAAAAGAAAAATCCCATGTACCAGAGAATCTGGACCATGGTGTATTCGTTTCTGATGTTTATCCTGGTGCGCAATGCGGTGCAGTATGCGCTGCTGGCACTGTTGTATCAGCTGGCACAGTCCGGAGCCACCGGTGGACTGGTAGATCTTCTGATCCTGAGGGATGAGACCGGCGCCTATAACGGCTATTCCGGAGATGTCTCTAGTATCATAGCGGCTCTTGGATTTATCGGCGGAGCACTGGCGGTATGGTCCACGGCAAAGCTTCTGATCACGAAGAACAAAGAGGATATGCATTTAAGCCATCTGAAAAAAGAAGGTAAGGCAAAATATGCCCTGCTGGTGGCAGCCACCATCGGTGCCGTTATCGGTTTCAACCTCCTGTTTGAACTTCTTGGTGTGACCAATAAATCCGAAGCCTATACCGAAGTTGCAGCCCAGCAATATTCCGCACACTTTATCGTAGGAATCCTTGTATTCGGCTTCATCTCCCCCATAGCAGAGGAGCTTCTGTTCCGCGGAGTTATCTACGGATATCTCCGCAGATTCATGGATATCAAACTCGCCATAGCCCTGTCTGCCCTGATTTTCGGCGTTTATCACATGAATTACGTCCAGGGCGTATACGGCTTCCTCATCGGCTGCCTGATGGCATATGCTTACGAATACTTTGGAGAGTTCAAAATGGCAGTCTTTGTCCATGTGGCATCCAATGTCCTCGCCTACTGCCTCTCCTATACCGCCATCGCCGTCACCGGCTTCGTCAGCTGGCCTGTATGCGTGATTTTCCTGGCAGTGGCAGTTGTATCCTTGATCACTTTGCACAAACAGAAAAATATATTTTAATGAGATAACAAAACACATTAGTTACCAGTTCTGACCGCATTCATAAACTGTATTGAACTGGACTTCATAACCCAGCAGCCGAAAACAGGGTAAGGATAAGCAGGCCGTAAGCAGACGTCGGCACTTAGTGACCGTACTTTGGTCACTTATGTGCCGCTACGCTCTGCGACAGAGTGCGAACGTGCCGCGTTCCTTGCCCTGTTCTCGACTGCGGAGATATTACATCTTAAAAGGAGCAACATATGAAATTCAGCATTATCGTAGTATGCCTGAACCCCGGCACCAAACTGAATCAGACCCTTGACAGTATCCTGGCCCAGACCTGTCCAGACTTCGAAGTCATCGTCAAGGACGGTGGCAGCCGTGACGGATCCATAGAGTCCATGCGCACTGACGGGCGGATCCATCTCTACCAGGAACCGGATCACAGCATCTACGAGGCTATGAACCAGGCGGTCTCTCATGTGACCGGAGATTACATTCTGTTCTTAAACTGCGGTGACCTCTTCTATGACAAGGAAGTTCTGGCACACACCGCACAATTCATGGAACAGCACCCTATGAAACTGCAAGGCATCTACTACGGAGATACCTACAGCGCGAAAACGGACACGAAGATATCATCCCCGCCCCGAATCACCGGCTTTGTCTGTTACCGCAACATTCCCTGCCATCAGTCCTGCTTCTATGCCGCAGACCTGTGCCGACAGAAGCCCTACGAACCAAAATACAAGATCCGCGCAGATTATGAACATTTTCTGTGGTGCTATTACCGGGCGAAGGCTCCCATGCAGTATCTGGGGCTTACCGTATCTTCCTACGAAGGCGGCGGCTACTCCGAGACAAAGGAGAACCTGAAACGCAGTGCCGCAGAGCATAAGGAGATCACGGCAAAATACATGAAACCCGTAGAACTGTTCCGCTACCGCGCTGTGATGGCACTGACCCTGGCACCTCTCCGGACCGCAATGGCAGAAAGCAGACATTTCTCTGCAATCTATCAGGGACTGACAAGCAAAGTGTATGGTCGGAGACAGGAAAAATAGGGAAATCCCCAAAGAGTTGTGCTAAAAGCATGGCTTAAAAAAGAAAATTAACACAATTAACAGACAACAGCCGTGTGAACAACTGAATTGACAAATTATCTGACAATTCAAGGAAAAATCTATATTTACAAATGAGAAAAATAGGTGTATAGTACAGAAAAGGTCGCAATGAGGCGCTCGAAAGAGTCTCATTGCGACCTTTTTTAGTTGCAGGAAAGTGCTGAAAGCACAGTCTTGCGAATGAGGTTCTGAATAGGAACAGACAGATTAAGATGAGAGAAATAGAAAACCGGAAAGGAGAACTATATGTTTGATGTAAAACAGGAGCTGCCCAAGGCACCGTTATATCGGGAAGAATTTGAGCATGATAACTGCGGTATCGGAGCCTGTGTCAATATTCACGGAGAGAAGAGCCGCGCGACCGTAGAGAATGCGCTGAAGATCGTAGAGAATCTGGAGCACAGAGCCGGTAAGGATGCGGAAGGCAAGACCGGTGACGGTGTCGGTATTCTGACCCAGATTCCCCACAAATTTTTTGCCAGAGTGACCAGGGCTCTGGGCATGGACATCGGCGGAGAGAGAGAATACGGTGTCGGCATGTTCTTCTTCCCGCAGGAAGAGCTGCGCCGCAATCAAGCCAAGAAGATGTTCGAGATCATTGTGGAAAAAGAAGGAATGGAATTCCTCGGCTGGCGTGAAGTGCCTACCTTCCCCAATGTGCTGGGACATAAGGCCGTAGAGTGCATGCCCTATATCATGCAGGGATTCGTGAAAAAGCCTGCCGATGTGGAAAAAGGACTTCCCTTTGACCGAAGACTTTATATTGCAAGACGTGTCTTCGAGCAGTCTTCCGATGATACCTATGTAGTTTCTCTTTCCAGCAGAACGATCGTATATAAAGGAATGTTCCTGGTAGGCCAGCTGCGTACCTTCTTCGCAGATTTGCAGAGTGAAGATTACGAATCCGCCATTGCCATGGTACACTCCCGTTTCTCCACCAATACCAATCCCAGCTGGGAACGTGCCCATCCGAACCGTCTGATGGTACACAACGGTGAGATTAACACTATCCGCGGCAATGCCGACAAGATGCTGGCCAGGGAGGAGAACATGGAATCCGAGCATCTGAAAGGCCAGCTGCACAAAGTACTGCCTGCTATCAGCAAGACCGGTTCCGACTCCGCTATGCTGGACAACACGCTGGAATTCCTGGTAATGAGCGGCATGGAACTGCCTCTTGCGGTCATGATCGCTATCCCCGAGCCCTGGGCGAACAACAAGGCCATGTCCCAGACCAAGAGAGATTTCTACCAGTATTACGCTACCATGATGGAGCCCTGGGACGGCCCCGCATCCATCCTGTTCTCCGACGGAGATATCATGGGTGCGGTACTGGACAGAAACGGCCTGCGTCCTTCCCGTTATCTGATCACTGACGATGATACCCTGATCCTGTCTTCCGAGGTAGGTGTCCTTCCTGTTGATCCCACGAAGATCAAGTTAAAGGAAAGACTTCGTCCCGGCAAGATGCTCTTGGTCGATACCGTACAGGGCAGAGTCATTGACGATGAGGAGATCAAGGAAAAATATGCTTCCAGACAGCCCTACGGTGAATGGCTGGACAACAACCTGACAGAATTGAAGAGTATTCACATCCCGAACCAGCGTGTCCCTGAGTACACCTACGAAGAGCGTCAGCGGATGCAGAAAGCTTTCGGTTATACCTACGATGAGATGAAACAGAGCATTCTGCCTATGGCAAAGAACGGCAGTGAAGCGATTGCCGCCATGGGTGTGGATACGCCGCTTCCCGTCTTAAGCAAGACGAACCACCCGCTGTTTCATTATTTCAAGCAGCTGTTTGCACAGGTAACCAACCCGCCCATCGATGCGATCCGTGAGGAGATCGTGACTTCCACCACCGTATACATCGGTACCGAGGGCAACATTCTGGAGGAGACCCCGAAGAACTGTAATGTTCTGAAGGTCAACAACCCGATCCTGACCAACACGGATCTGTTGAAGATCAAGAACATGAAGGTAGACGGATTCAAAGTAGAAGTCGTACCTATCGTATATTACAAGAACACCAGCTTAGAGCGTGCCATTGACAGACTGTTCGTGGAAGTGGACAGAGCTTACAGAGACGGCGTGAACATCCTGATCCTGTCCGACAGAGGCGTGGATGAGAACCATGTGCCCATTCCTTCCCTGCTGGCCGTATCCGCCCTGAACCAGTATCTGGTACGCACCAAGAAGAGAACCAGAGTCGCACTGATCCTGGAATCCGGCGAACCCAGAGAGGTACACCATTTTGCTACGCTGCTAGGTTACGGTGCCTGCGCCATCAACCCTTATCTGGCACAGGATACCATCAAGGAACTGATCGAGAGCAATATGCTGGATAAGGATTACTATGCAGCAGTGGATGATTACAACAATGCTGTCCTCCACGGCATCGTCAAGATCGCATCCAAGATGGGTATCAGCACCATCCAGTCCTATCAGGGTTCCCAGATCTTCGAGGCTATCGGTATTGCACCGGAAGTGATCAGTAAGTATTTCTCCAACACCGTATGTCGTGTGGGAGGTATTACCTTAAAAGATATTGAGCAGCAGGTAGACGACCTGCACTCTCAGGCATTTGATCCTCTGGGACTGAAAAACGATCTGACCTTAAACAGCCCCGGACATCACAAGATGCGCAGCGGCGGTGACGAGCATCTGTACAATCCCGCTACCATCCATATGTTACAGGAATCCACCAGACGCGGTGATTACCAGATGTTCAAACAGTACACTGCCATGGTAAACGACGAAGATTCCATCAAGAATCTCAGAGGACTGATGGACTTCAATTATCCGAAAAAGGGTGTGCCTATTGAGGAAGTAGAGCCGGTAGAGTCCATTGTGACCAGATTCAAGACCGGTGCCATGTCCTACGGTTCCATTTCCAAAGAAGCCCATGAGACCATGGCCATCGCCATGAACCATCTGCACGGCAAGAGCAATTCCGGTGAAGGCGGTGAGGACCTGGATCGTCTGACCGTCGGACCGGACGGACTGAACCGTTGTTCCGCCATCAAGCAGGTAGCCAGTGGACGTTTTGGTGTTACCAGCCGTTACCTGGTAAGTGCACAGGAGATTCAGATCAAGATGGCACAGGGAGCAAAACCCGGTGAGGGCGGACATCTGCCCGGAGGAAAGGTATATCCCTGGATCGCCAAGACCAGACACTCCACGCCCGGTGTGTCCCTGATCTCTCCGCCCCCTCATCACGACATTTATTCCATTGAGGATCTGGCGCAGCTGATCTATGATCTGAAAAATGCCAACACCCAGGCAAGAATCTCTGTAAAACTGGTATCCGAAGCCGGTGTGGGAACGGTCGCAGCCGGTGTAGCCAAGGCGGGAGCCCAGGTCATCCTGGTATCCGGCTATGACGGCGGTACCGGTGCGGCACCGAGAAACTCCATCCACAATGCCGGACTTCCCTGGGAACTGGGACTGGCAGAGACCCATCAGACCCTGATCATGAACGGCCTGCGTAATAAAGTCCGCATCGAGACCGACGGTAAGCTGATGAGCGGCAGAGACGTAGCCATCGCAGCCATTTTAGGTGCCGAGGAGTTCGGTTTTGCCACCGCACCCCTTGTGACCATGGGCTGTGTCATGATGAGAGTATGTAATCTGGATACCTGCCCGGTAGGCGTGGCTACCCAGAACCCGGAGCTGCGGAAAAACTTCCGCGGTAAGCCGGAATATGTGGAAAACTTTATGAAATTTATCGCACAGGAGCTGCGGGAATACATGGCAGCACTGGGCGTGCGTACCGTAGATGAACTGGTGGGCAGAACTGATCTGCTGAAGAGAAAAGAGCATCTGACCGATCGTCAGGAGGAAGTGGATCTGACCCAGATCTTAAGCAATCCTTACGAGGGCAGCAAGCAGAAGGTGACCTTTGATCCCAGGCAGGTCTATGACTTCCAGTTAGAGAAGACACTGGATGAGAAGGTGCTGTTAAAGCAGTTAGGAAAAGCCATCGACGCAGGACAGAAGCGCAGCATCGAAGTAGACGTCAGCAACACCGATCGTGCTTTCGGTACGATCCTCGGAAGTGAGATCACCAGAAAATTGGGCGATGATGTGGAAGAGGATACCTACCATGTACTGTGCAAGGGTGCCGGCGGACAGTCCTTCGGAGCCTTCATTCCCAAGGGTCTGACCCTGGAACTGGTAGGCGACAGCAATGACTACTTCGGTAAGGGCTTATCCGGCGGTAAGCTGGTGGTATATCCTCCTCAGGGCAGCAAGTTCAAGGCTGAGGAAAATATCATCATCGGTAATGTGGCACTGTACGGTGCAACCTCCGGTAAAGCATTCATTAACGGTGTGGCAGGCGAACGTTTCTGCGTACGTAACTCAGGTGCCATCGCAGTTGTCGAAGGTGTAGGTGATCATGGTTGTGAATACATGACCGGCGGACGTGTGGTAGTCTTAGGACCCACCGGAAAAAACTTTGCAGCCGGTATGAGCGGCGGTATCGCTTATGTACTGGATGAAGGCAACGATCTGTACAAGCGTCTGAATAAGGAAATGGTATCCTCCAGCGAGATCACATCCAAATATGATGTGCTGGAGTTGAAATCCATGATCCAGGAGCATGTGGCACTGACCAATTCCGCCAAGGGTAAGGAAGTGCTGGACAACTTTGGAGAGTATCTGCCCAAGTTCAAGAAGATCATCCCTCATGATTATGAGAGAGTCTTAAAGACCATCGTCCAGATGGAGGAAAAAGGACTGAGCGCAGAGCAGGCACAGATCGAAGCATTCTATGCCAACACCAGAAAGTAGGAGGCCAGTGTGAAAAGTAATCTTGATAGATTGCTTTTCACACGACTAATTTGTGCCGCGGGCGCCACAAATTAGTTTATCGCAGAACTAAATATGAAATTTAGTTCGCGATTCTTCCGACGCCGAAGCGTCTGCAGAATGGAGAGAGTCATGGGAAAACCAACGGGATTTATGGAATATAAAAGGGAAGTCAGCGTGGCTGAGGATCCGAAGAAGAGAATACAGCATTTTAATGAATTCCATGAGCATCTGCCGAAGGAAAAGCAGCGTTTACAGGGTGCCAGATGTATGGAATGCGGTGTGCCGTTCTGCCAGTCGGGCATGATGATCTGCGGTATGGCCAGCGGATGCCCCCTGCACAATCTGGTGCCGGAGTGGAACGACCTGGTATATACCGGCAACTGGCAGCAGGCTTACAACCGCCTGAAGAAGACCAACAATTTCCCCGAGTTCACTTCCAGAGTATGCCCTGCCTTGTGTGAAGCGGCATGTACCTGCGGGTTGAACGGGGATCCGGTCTCCACCAAGGAGAACGAATATGCAATTATTGAAAACGCCTACAGCGAGGGTTATGCGGCAGCCAAGCCCCCTGTGGTTAGCCATCATGAAGAAAGAGGGCGTCACCTTTGTCACCGGTACGGATATCGGTAAGGACATCAAGGCATCCAAGCTGTTACATGATTTTGACCGTGTCGTACTGGCCTGTGGTGCTTCCAATCCTAGAGACATCAATGCTCCCGGCAGAGATGCCAGAGGAATCTATTTTGCGGTGGATTTTCTGAAAGCCAATACCAAGAGCCTGCTGGATTCGAACTTTGAAGATAAAAAATATGTGGAGACCAAGGGTAAGAACGTGGTCATCATCGGCGGTGGTGATACCGGTAATGACTGTGTGGGAACTTCCATCCGTCACGGTGCCAAGTCTGTGACCCAGATCGAGATGATGCCCAAGGCTCCGGACAAGAGAGCAGAGAACAATCCCTGGCCCGAAGATCCGGCTACCGGACGCATGAAGATGCAGGAGATCGCCGGAAGTGAGCAGATCCTGGATGCGGAGATCGTACTGATCGCAGCAGGATTTTTGGGAAGTCAGAAATATATTACCGATGCTTTCGGGGTGGAATTAAATGAACGCACCAACGTAAAAACTGCCCCCGGCAAATACCAGACCAGTGTGGAAAATGTATTCGTCACCGGTGATATGCACAGAGGACAGTCCCTGGTGGTGTGGGCGATCCGTGAAGGCAGAGAAGCCGCACATGCTGTGGATGAGAGCCTGATGGGCTACTCTAATCTGGTGATCCAGTAGAGGTATTATTCTCGTAGATGGATCTCAGACCTTTCATAAGAAGATTCTGATCGATATGGATCTTCGTTTCACAATGTGGAATGACGGTCGTTGCGTACCCTCCGGTGGCAACGACCGTTGCTTTTTGCCCTAACTCTGTCTGGATACGGCGGATCAGTCCGTCGATGGCACAGGCGTTGCCCAAGAGCATTCCCCCGGTGATGCATTCCTGCGTATTCGCACCGATGGTGTGGGCGGGCATATGAATGTCCCCTTTCGGGAGCTGGGCGGTCTTGCCTAAAAGTGCCCTGTGGGCGGTTCCAACACCGGGAAGGATCAGGCCACCTAAAAAGCGACGGTTCTCATCCAACACGTTAAAAGTCGTGGCGGTGCCCAGGTCGATGGTGACGAAAGGCAGGGAATAGCGGGAAATGGCTCCTGCAATATCTGCCAGTCGGTCACAGCCCACCTTTTCCGGGAATTCCGTACAGATCTCGTAGCCCAGATCCAGCTTATGGGAAAGAATCAGAGGTTTCCGTCCCAGAAAAGTTTCCAGAGCAGAGGAAAAAACGGCTGTCACCGAAGGCACAACCGAGGAAATCATAGATCCCTCAAAGGCCTCGGCAGACAGGCCGTGTTTGTTCAAGATCATATTCAGTTTTTCAATATATCCAGCATCAGACAGGGGACGACGGGACGATATCTTCTCAATAAAGAGCAGCTTATTTCCCTGAAATCCCCCGATGCCGATCGTAGTATTTCCGATGTCGATTGTCAGTACCACGGGTATACTCCTGTTATGCTGCAGACCCTGCTTTCTGATATACAGGAATGACTTTTGCCTTGATCAGTGCCAGCCCTACCGCTCCGGTCAGGAACGTGGATGCACACATCTCGAAGACCGCATTCACACCTACAAAAGAGCAGATGAATAAAATCGCGTTTTTACCACCCATCAGTCCCTGCACATAGGAAGTATTGCCGAACAGCAGTACTAAAAGGGACATGAAAAATGCGGTGTTGAAAAATGCGCTGCAAAATCCGGTGATCATGCAGGCGATTCTGTCTCCTACGGCTTTGCGGCTGTAACGGAAGACATATCCCAGCAGAAATCCGTCCAGAAGTCTGGGGATGAAACGCTGGATGAAGGCCAACACAGGGTTGATGCCAAAAAGCATTGCTCCCATGGCGCTGGTGCCTCCCACGCCGATGCATTGCAAAAAGCTGGTCAATCCGAATACTGCTCCCATGGCGGCTCCGCCTACAGGGCCAAGAGTGATTGCAGCCAGTGCAACGGGGATGACATTGAAGGTGATTGCCAGGGGGCCGATGTTCAGGTACCCGAGCGGGGTATAAGCCATCAGCAAAAGTACCGCAGCAAACAATCCCATCAACGTGAGTCGCATTGTCTTACTTTGTTTGTTCATATGAAATTTTCCTCCTTGTTACCATTCTCCCTCTGGGAGATACAATACAAGTTGTCCCGGTGATTCGGGACACTCCTACTGTTTATATCATATCCCGGACAAAAAGAAAAGTGATATTTGCATAAAATATGCACTTATGGTATTTTAGGAGTACAGTTTTGAAGTATTTTTGATAAATCAGGCAAAAGGAGACGACTATGCTGAAGGGAAAGACCGTAGTTCTGGCAATCTCGGGAAGTATTGCTGCATATAAAATGGCCAATGTAGCGCGGATGCTGTTAAAACAGCACTGTGATGTGGAAGTGCTGATGACACAGAATGCCACGCAGTTCATCAACCCCATTACTTTTGAAAGTCTGACGGGACATAAATGTCTGGTGGACACCTTTGACCGCAATTTCCAGTACAGTGTGGAACATGTGGCACTGGCAAAGCGGGCGGATGTGGTTCTGGTGGCACCGGCTTCTGCCAATGTGATCGGCAAGATTGCAAACGGCATCGCAGATGATATGTTGACCACTACGGTCATGGCATGTCCCTGCAAGAAGATTGTGTCCCCTGCCATGAATCATAATATGTATCACAACCCCATCGTGCAGGATAATATCGAAAAATTAAAGCATTTCGGCTATGAGATCATCACTCCGGCCACGGGAATGCTGGCCAACGGCGATATCGGTGACGGCAGAATGCCGGAGGAGTCCGTACTGTTCGAAGCCGTGGTGAAGGAGATCGCCTGCGAGAAGGATCTGGCGGGCAAAAAGGTGCTGATCTCCGCAGGTGCCACCAGAGAACCCATTGACCCGGTGCGTTTTATCACGAATTACTCCAGTGGAAAAATGGGTTATGCCCTGGCGAGAGCTGCAATGCACCGCGGCGCAGAAGTGACGGTGGTGGCAGCCCATACGGATGTGGAGCCGCCGTTGTTTGTAAATGTGGTGCCGGTACAGACGGCAGCAGAGATGTACGATGCAATCGTGTCCAGAGCGCAGGACTATGATTTTGTCATCAAGGCAGCAGCCGTGGCAGACTACACCCCGGCAGTGACAGCAGACAATAAGATTAAGAAAAAAGACGGAGACATGTCGATCCCTCTGGTGCGGACGAAGGATATTTTGAAGGCCCTTGGGGAAAACAAGAGACCGGGACAGATTTTGTGTGGATTTTCCATGGAGACGGAAAATGTGCAGGAGAATTCCCGGAAGAAGCTGGAGAGCAAGCACTGTGACATGATCTGTGCCAACAGTTTGAAGAGCGCAGGAGCGGGCTTTGGCACGGACACCAATATTGTGACACTGATCACAAAGAATTCCGAGGAGAGTCTGGAACTGATGAGCAAGGAACAGGTGGCACATAAAATTCTGGATAAGCTGCTTGCAATAGTCCAGCCATAGAACAGCAGAATGAATGCGAGGGGGCTTGCACACAAAGCGTTAATTCTGTAGAAAAATCATTTGCTTCTATGCAAAAAGATGGTATGATAGAAACAATGATGTATAGCCGTGTGGACGGCAGATTGAGAGGATGAAATGGACAAAATTATTTTGACAGGTGACAGACCCACCGGAAGATTACATGTGGGACATTATGTAGGCTCCCTGAGAAGACGTGTAGAGCTGCAGAATTCCGGCGAATATAAGAAGACTTTTATCATGATCGCAGACGCACAGGCGCTGACGGATAATATCGAGAATCCCGAGAAGGTGCGCCAGAATATTATTGAAGTGGCGCTGGACTACATGTCCTGCGGACTGGATCCCAGCAAGGCAACGATCTTCATTCAGTCTCAGATCTCCGAACTGTGCGAGCTGACCTTCTATTACATGGATTTGGTAACCGTAGCCAGATTACAGAGAAACCCGACCGTAAAGAGTGAGATTCAGATGCGTAACTTCGAAGCCAGCATCCCTGTGGGATTTTTTACCTATCCCATCAGCCAGGCTTCCGATATTACCGCTTTCAAGGCGACCACCGTTCCCGTAGGTGGTGACCAGCTGCCCATGATCGAACAGACCAGAGAGATCGTACACAAATTCAACACCGTATATGCACCGGTACTGGTAGAGCCCAAGGCACTGCTGCCTGAAAATGAGGCATGTCAGCGACTGCCCGGCATCGATGGCAAGGCGAAAATGAGTAAATCCCTGGGCAACTGCATCTATCTGTCAGACAGTGCAGACGATGTACGCACCAAGATCATGAGCATGTACACCGATCCCGAGCATCTGTTGGTCAGCGATCCCGGACATCTGGAGGGCAACACGGTATTCACTTACCTGGATGCTTTCTGCAAGCCGGAGCACTTCGAGAGATACCTGCCGGATTACGCAAATCTGGACGAGTTAAAGGCGCATTATACCAGAGGCGGTCTGGGTGACGTGAAGGTGAAGAAGTTCCTGAACAACGTAATGCAGGAGACCTTGGAGCCCATCCGTAACCGTAGAAAAGAACTGGAGAAGGATATTCCCGCAGTATATGAGATCCTTAAGAAGGGCAGTGACGAGGCCCGTGAAGTGGCAGCACAGACCCTGTCTGAGGTAAAGAGCGCTATGCGTATCAATTACTTCGACGATGCAGAACTGATCCGTATGCAGAGTGAGAAGTACGAAGGACAATAAGAATAGTAAAAGATAACAAAAGGACGTTTCCGGAAAAACCGGAAGCGTCCTTTTTGTAATGCGCCGTGGGTTGTTGATCGCCTTTTATTCGATGGTGGTGTGCTCATCAGCTGGTCACTGTAATTAATTGCTGTAATCTACGTATATGGAATTTTTTCCAAAGTATTGTGCGGTCTTTTTACTGGTGGGATCCTCCGGGTCTCCGGGGAGATCACCGGTATAGATCATGGCAGGCTGATGGATAAACGGCGTCAGAACCACATCCGTAATCTCCGGATTATTCAACAGAAGAAGACGTTCTTCGTATTCTGCAGCATAGGCAGCGGCTTCCCCGTTTGTCAGCATCCGGATCGCTTTTGCGGCGGAGGTCTCCTGCCATACTCCGGTGAAAAGGATGACGGCCAACAGGACCGTCATGGCGACATAACGGGCAATTTTCAACTTGCCGAGGACCGC
>QWCY01002999.1_pt1 | contig 20375 bp, 18 predicted proteins | sample 1972631 | NCBI WGS metagenome assembly QWCY01 (sample SAMN09866696, study PRJNA288562) | Human gut metagenome isolate pre1_stool, whole genome shotgun sequencing... | isolation source: gut | host: Homo sapiens | place: USA: California
AGTAATTGTGTTCGTAGGCGTAATCGCGTACTGCATTGCGGATACGATTGGATATATCATCCTGCAACCAGCATTTTTCTATTGCTAATACTTTATCAAATGCTCCGGGGATGTGGAAACCTACGGCATTCATCTGATCGTATTTCACGTCCTGTTTTACTTCTTCGTTGGTGAGCCAGCGCTTGTTGGAGAAAGTGAACTCCAGTTTGTTCCGGTAGAATTCGGTTTTGGCAGAACCTAAGATTGGAGATACCTCCGGCAGTTCAATTTTACCAATACGTCTCAGATTATCTTCTACTTGTTTCTGCTTGAATTTTATTTGTTCTGCATAAGGCAACACTTGCCACTTGCAACCACCACATACACCATAGTGCTGGCAGAAAGGAACGGCACGTATCGGAGAGAGTTCGTGAAACTTCACTGCTTCTGCTTCAGCATATTTATTCTTTTTACGTTTGATTTGCAGGTCTACTACATCACCCGGTACTACGTAAGGAACAAAAATCACCAGGTCGTCTACTTTTGCTATGGCTTTTCCTTCGGCAGCCACATCCGTAATTGTTACCTTCTCCAGTAGGGGAAGTTCTTTTCTCTTTCTTGCCACTTTTACACCAGTCTAATAAATTATTTCGCAAAAATAGGTATTTTTTCGGGATTTATCTCTATCCTTTGAAATAATAAAGATTGCAATGTCGAAATTGCATTTTAGCAGAAACTTTTTTCGCTAAAAGTTTTTTGGTTTACGAAATATACTTAGATTTGCGAACAGAAAAACCCAATAGACAACTTTAAATACATATTATGGACAAAAAAAGAGTTTATACTTTTGGTAATGGCCAGGCAGAAGGCAAGGCCGACATGAAGAATTTATTAGGTGGCAAAGGCGCCAATCTTGCAGAAATGAACCTTATCGGGGTTCCTGTTCCTCCCGGATTTACTATTACAACAGACGTTTGTACCGAATATTATGAACTGGGACAAGATAAAGTCGTAGCTCTCCTGAAAAATGAAGTAGAAAAAGCAATTGAGAATATTGAAGTCTTGATGAAGTCGAAGTTCGGCGATATTGAGAACCCTTTGCTGGTTTCCGTTCGTTCCGGAGCACGTGCTTCTATGCCGGGTATGATGGATACGATTCTTAATCTGGGATTGAATGATGAGGTAGTGGAAGGATTGACCCGTAAGACCGGGAATGCCCGTTTTGCATGGGATTCTTATCGCCGTTTCGTACAGATGTACGGTGATGTGGTGTTGGGTATGAAACCTGTGAATAAGGAAGACGTGGATCCGTTTGAAGCTATCATCGAAGACGTGAAACATGCAAAAGGAGTGAAGCTGGACAATGAACTTGAAGTGGCGGATCTTAAAGAACTTGTAAAACGTTTCAAAGCTGCTGTAAAAGAACAGACCGGAAAAGATTTCCCGACTTGTGCCTACGAACAACTTTGGGGTGCCGTATGTGCAGTATTTAACTCATGGATGAACGAACGTGCTATCCTTTACCGTAAGATGGAGGGAATTCCTGACGAATGGGGTACAGCTGTGAGCGTACAGGCTATGGTGTTCGGTAATATGGGGGAAACTTCTGCTACGGGTGTTTGCTTCTCACGTGATGCCGCTACCGGTGAAGACCTCTTCAATGGTGAGTATTTGATTAATGCACAGGGTGAAGACGTTGTAGCAGGTATTCGTACTCCGCAACAGATTACTAAGATTGGTTCTCAACGCTGGGCCGTACTGGCTGGTGTGACCGAAGATATTCGTGCCGCTAAATTTCCTTCAATGGAAGAGGCGATGCCCGAAATTTACAAGCAATTGGATGAATTGCAGACTAAACTGGAAAATCATTACCGCGATATGCAGGACATGGAGTTCACTGTACAGGAAGGTAAATTGTGGTTCCTGCAGACTCGTAACGGAAAACGTACCGGTGCGGCTATGGTGAAAATTGCTATGGACTTGCTCCATCAGGGAATGATTGACGAGAAAACAGCTTTGATGCGTGTTGAACCCAATAAGCTGGATGAACTTCTTCACCCGGTATTCGATAAAAATGCTTTGAAACAAGCGAAAGTATTGACTCGTGGTTTGCCGGCTTCCCCGGGAGCTGCAACCGGACAGATCGTTTTCTTTGCTGATGATGCTGCCGAATGGGCTGCAGGAGGTAAGAAAGTGGTTATGGTACGTGTTGAGACTTCTCCTGAAGACCTTGCAGGTATGGCTGTGGCACAGGGTATCCTTACTGCACGTGGTGGTATGACTTCACATGCTGCTGTTGTGGCTCGTGGTATGGGTAAATGTTGCGTTTCAGGTGCAGGTGCGTTAAATATTGACTATAAGGCACGTACGGTTGAAGTAGATGGTGTTTTGCTGAAAGAAGGTGATTACATTTCATTGAATGGTAGTACGGGTGAAGTTTATCAGGGTAAGGTAGAAACCAAAGCTGCTGAGCTTTCCGGTGATTTTGCCGAACTGATGGCATTGGCCGATAAATATACAAAACTTCAGGTGCGTACCAATGCCGATACTCCGCATGATGCGAGAGTAGCCCGCGATTTTGGTGCCGTTGGTATTGGGCTTTGCCGTACGGAGCATATGTTCTTTGAAGGAGAAAAGATTAAGGCAATGCGTGAAATGATTCTGGCAGAAGATGCCGAGGGACGTCGTAAAGCATTGGCTAAAATTCTTCCGTACCAGCAGGCTGACTTTAAGGGAATATTCAAGGCAATGGAAGGTTGTCCGGTGACTGTACGTCTGCTTGATCCTCCTTTGCATGAGTTTGTACCGCATGATTTGAAAGGACAGCAGGAAATGGCAAATACAATGGGTGTAAGCCTGCAATATATTCAACAGCGTGTAGAATCACTTTGTGAGCACAATCCGATGTTGGGTCACCGTGGTTGCCGTTTGGGAAATACATATCCTGAGATAACTCAGATGCAGACACGAGCTATTTTAGGTGCTGCACTTGAATTGAAGAAAGAGGGGGTTGAGACTCATCCCGAAATCATGGTGCCTCTGACCGGTATCCTGTATGAGTTTAAGCAACAGGAAGACGTGATTCGTGCGGAAGCTGAAAAACTGTTTGCTGAAGTAGGTGATCGTATCGACTTCAAGGTAGGTACAATGATTGAAATTCCACGTGCTGCCCTGACTGCCGACCGTATCGCTTCTTCTGCCGAATTCTTCTCATTCGGTACAAATGACCTGACTCAGATGACCTTTGGTTATTCTCGTGATGATATCGCTTCTTTCCTTCCGGTTTATCTGGAAAAGAAGATTCTGAAAGTAGACCCATTCCAGGTGCTCGATCAGAAGGGTGTAGGTCAATTGGTACGTATGGCAACAGAAAAAGGCCGTGCTGTTCGTCCGGACTTGAAATGTGGTATTTGTGGTGAACATGGTGGTGAACCATCCTCTGTGAAGTTCTGCCATAGAGTGGGATTGAACTATGTGAGCTGTTCTCCGTTCAGAGTACCTATCGCAAGACTTGCAGCGGCACAGGCAGCTATAGAAGATTGATAATTAGTACTGTATATTAATTTTGAGAGAGGGGAGCCATTCAAAAAGGTTTCCCTCTTTTATTTGCCTTGTTTGAGTATTTTATAAAAAACTAACTAAAAAATTGTATAATTAGAACTCTTGTTATACCTTTGCGCCCCGAAAATGAATAGACACCGGATGCTTGCCTATTTTATGTTTAATTTAAAATAAAAAGAAAAATGAAAAAACTATTAGTATTTTTGTTTGTTGTGGTTGCAACTTTGTCTGTGAATGCGCAGGATATTTACATGGGTGGTACATTCAATTTATGGCGTAATACTGATGCCAATAGAACAAATTTTACAATAGCTCCGGAAGTTGGTTATAACCTCAGTGAGAAATGGGCGGTAGGTGTAACTTTCTCGTATGCTCATGACTATTTGAAGGGATTGAAGACAAATAGTGTTGCTATTGCACCTTATGCTCGTTTTTCATATTATGAGAATAAGATTGTAAGACTGTTTGTTGACGGTGGTTTGGGATTTTCTACAAGCCGTGTGAAAGATGCTGATGATGCAATTAACGGTTATGAAATCGGATTACAACCGGGTATCGCTCTTAAACTGAACAAGAGTTTTAGTCTTGTTGCTAAATGTGGCTTTGTTGGTTTCAGAGATGATTATACAGTAAAAGAAGATGGCTTTGGTATCAGCTTACGTAGTGAAGATCTGAGCTTTGGTTTCCACTATGAATTTTAATAAACTAATTTTGAAAATTTAGAGCGAAGATTCTTTATTTTCTAATAGAAATAGGGAAGGGAGTTCCGGTAAATAGGGAATTCCCTTTTTTAGTATGTAATATCTATTTGTTTTGTAATTGTTGACTTAATATTTGTTTTGTGTGTAATTAGATTATACATTTGTATATTGTTGTTAGATACAGAGACTAAATGACTTTTTATTAATTAAAACACTAAAATCATGAAGAAAAGTATTTTATTAGTGATGTTTGCTTTATTATCGGTAGCAGGTTTTTCACAGGTTTCATGGAATGCTAAGGTCGGTATGAATATTAGCAACTTTACAGGTGATTTGGATGTAAGTGCAAAAGTTGGTGTTAAATTAGGGGTAGGAATGGAATATGCCTTTAATGATACATGGTTATTACAACCTTCCTTATTCTTATCCCAGAAGGGAGCTAAGTTTAGTGCAACTGTTTCTGGCGATGAAGCTGATGTGAAATTCAATGCTATGTATTTTGAATTACCAATTATGATGGCAGCACGTTTTAATGTGGCTAATAATACAAATATTGTGGTAAGTGCCGGTCCGTATATGGCTTATGGAGTAGGAGGGAAAACCAGAACAAAAATGAGGATTGGAGGAGCGAAGACAGATATAAAAGAAAACACTTTTGGCAGTGATGCTTTTGATCGTTTTGATGCAGGCTTAGGAGTTGGTGTTGCAGCTGAGTTTGGTCGGATTATAGTAGGACTCGACGGACAGTTTGGTTTGGTGAAGTTGATGGATATGAATATTGACTCCAATCCTAAAAATATAAACTGTGCTATTACTGTAGGATATAAATTTTAAGATAACTCCTGGTTACTTTTATAAATAAACGAAGCTCCCACCTTATTCATCAAGAATGAAGTGGGAGCTTTTTTATAGAGTGACTATACTCTCTTAATCAGCCAGTCTTTTCAGTTTCTTGAAATGCTCTATTACCGCCAGATAATCACGGTCACAACAGGCATCAAATTTATTCCATACGTCTCCCAATACTACAGCACCACCGAAGCCGAAATCTTTTATTTCCGGTAAATTATCTTCGTTGATGCCTCCAAGGGCCATGACTTTACAGTCTATAATTTTATCTTTTTGTGCCTGGCGAAGTTCTTCGGCAGTGTATGTAGAGTAATAATTGACTTTTGAAATACTGTCGTAGATAGGGCTCATGAACACATAGTCGTAAAAATGCTTTTTATTTTTTACTTCTTCTACCGAATGGCATGAACAACTTACGTGTCCGGCGTAATCATGTGGTTCTTTAGGGTTACGACTATTCAAATGGATTCCCATCAGATTGAATTCTTCTTTCAGATAGAAATGTTCATGTGTTACTATACGATTGTGATATCTTTCCGGTATGAGTGTCAAAAGACGTTCTGAATACATAGCGGGAGTTTCCGGTTTTCTAAGATGTAGAATATCCAGACCCTCTTCAAAAAGAGCAGTAATTATTTTATCCTCTTCAATGAAGAAGGTGGGGGTGGTAACTACAATAAGCTTCATTTTTTATGTTAAACAGTTTGTTTAGCAAAGTTAGTAATTAACTATTTGCGAGACCAACGTTTATAGTGAAAATATGTTAGATTGCCATGTCCGCAAGTCAATTGTCCATAGTTTACCGGCTAAAACCTCTCCAAAACCGCAGATTATCTTTAAAACTTCGGTAGCCTCTACACTTCCGGTAATGGCAGGTGTGACACCTATTACTCCTTTAGGTGGAGGAGGCATATGTAGCATCTCTTCTTCGTTGGGGTATAAATCCCGGTATGTCTTTTTTGTCTTGCCGTAGTTGAATACAGATACCTGACCTTCAAAGCCGCAGATGGCTCCGTAGACATAGGGTTTACCCTGTTCTACACAGACATCATTGATCAGATATCGTGTAGAAAAGTTGTCGCAACCGTCTACAACAATATCATAGTCACTGATAAGGTCTTTAGCATTTTCTTTGCTTAATCGGCCCGGGCAGGAGTTTACTGTAATTTCACTATTGAGTGCTGTAAGGCGCATGGCGGCACATACTGCTTTAAAATCGCCTAATTCATCTTCTGTGTATAATACTTGCCGTTGCAGATTGCTGATACTTACTTCATCGTCATCTACGAGTCCCAGTGTACCGACTCCTGCTCCTGCTAAATAAAGGGCGATAGGAGAACCGAGTCCTCCCACACCGACTATCAGAACTTTAGCGGCTTTTAGCTTGGCTTGTCCTTCTTTTCCAATTTCCGGAAGAATTATTTGTCTGTTGTAACGCATGGATATATTTACTATTGGACAATTTACGATTTACGATTGAAATTACTTGGGTTTACATGAATATATTTACTATTAGACAATTTACGATTTACGATTGAAAAATGATTTTCTATATTGGATATATATAAGTGGGAGGACTAATTTCAATCGTAAATTGTAAATCGTCCAATCGTAAATATATTAAATCCTTATTGTTGTTTATAATCAAAAGTCTGATCCCAGTCTTTCCATATCGGTTCGCGCCCCAGCTTTTTCAGAGCCTTTTCTACCTCTGTGGCTTTGCGCTCATCGCTGACATGAAACTGCTCGAGCGTTTGTGGATAGCTGTAATATCCGCCCGGCTCTGTTTTGCTTTCGGCACTCATAGTAGTTACACCTAATGTTGCCATATTATTACGGATTTCCGCACTTTCACGGGTGGAGTAGGAGATATCTACATCGTGATCGAAGATACGCATGGCAAAGGTGAGTTGTGCCAGTTCACGGTCGTTCATAACAACGTTTGGCTGAAAACCGCCATTTTCGGAAGGGCGCATACGTGGGAAGTTCACACTATACTTGGTTTTCCAGTAATGCTTTTGCAGATAGCGCAGGTGATATGCCATCATTGTCACGTCAGTACGCCATTCTTCCAGGCCTATAAGTACGCCCATGCCTATTTTGTGAACACCTGCCTGTCCCATGCGATCGAAACCATTAACGCGCCATTCAAATTTAGACTTCATGCCACGGGGATGGTAGGTTTTATAGTTCGCTTTATTGTAGGTTTCCTGAAAGCAAATAACGCCATTCAGACCGTGATGGGTCAATTCTTCATATTCCTCTGCCTTCAGTGGCATAACTTCTATTTGCAAATTACTGAAATAGGGTTTTGCCAGATCGAGTGCCCGTGCTATATACGGTACTCCTGCGGCAGCCGGGTTTTCTCCTGTCACCAACAGCAGGTTTTCGAAAGGGGCCAGTTTTTTGATGGCTTTGTACTCATTTACCATCTCTTCTTCTGTTAATATAGTACGTTTCATCGGGTTGCTGATGTGGAAGCCGCAATAGACGCATGAGTTGGTACATGAGTTGGTAAGATAGAGAGGCACGAACATGGAAATCGTCTTTCCGAAACGCTCCATTGTATATTTTTGACTAAGCCGTGCCATAACCTCAAGATAAGGGGCTGCAGCTGGTGAGATTAATGCCATGAAGTCATTAACGTCACAATGTTCTTTTCTTAATGCCCGACGTACATCGGCATCTGTCTTGGAATAGATGGCTTTCGTCGTCTCCTCCCAGGATATTTTATCTAATTCATCTGAAAACATTTTATTTTTTTCTTTTTGTAGTCTGATTTATTTTCTTCAGTGTATTCCGGATGGTTGTTGTTACTCCTTTTGAAAAGAATTCTGTTTCAACACTTTCGAGAATGATACGTAATTCACCCAACAGTTCCGGCTCTTTCCGGCAGAGCCGGTAAGCGGTCTTGATACACAAAGCTTGTACTCCGATACTTTCAGCGGGCGAGAACATACGGTCGAAACAGAAATTCAGCAGAGGAACAGATATGGGTTCCTGCACCGGAAGATTGAAAAGAATGGAAAGAAGCAGGCGTTTTGAACCGTCGTGCGTACAACTCAATAAACGTCCTGTCAGTTCTTCCCGTAATGGGACAAACCAACCGGGATGAACCTCGCTTAGCTTTTCGCAAACCCATAATGCACGCCATGAAACGAGGCGTTTACTATCGAAGGTGAGTTTGTACATATCCGGTAATTCCTCCGGATGAAGGCTGAGAGATTTTACCATTGGTTCAATGTTCAATTCAGAGATATGCACCAATAGGGCGTTACGAAACTCGTCGATTCTTTCCATATCTGTTTATTCTTCTTTCTTTGTGTTTTTGAGTTCACGACTCAGACGCATGGCACAGAAATTAGGACCGCACATCGTACAATATTCTCCGTCTGTATGCCGGCCGGCATGGAAATAGGAGAAAGCACGTTCGGGGTCAAGTGAAAGGTCGAACTGGTCTTTCCAACGGAACTCATAACGGGCTTTGCTTAGTGCATTATCACGTACTTGTGCACCGGGATGTCCTTTCGCAAGATCGGCTGCATGAGCAGCAATTTTGTAAGTGATCACTCCCACGCGTACGTCTTCTTTGTCGGGCAGAGCAAGATGTTCTTTCGGAGTGACATAGCAGAGCATTGCTGTGCCCAACCAACCAATCTGTGCAGCACCAATAGCCGATGTGATATGGTCATATCCGGGAGCGATGTCTGTAACCAACGGACCGAGGGTATAGAAAGGAGCATTATGACATTTTTCTATCTGACGTTCCATGTTTTCTTTGATTTTGTGCATAGGCACATGTCCCGGCCCTTCAATGAATGCCTGCACATTCTTTGCCCAAGCACGCACTACAAGTTCTCCCATGGTGTCGAGCTCGGCAAATTGTGCTTCATCATTAGCATCGTGGATAGAACCGGGGCGAAGGCCGTCTCCCAATGAAACGGCTACATCATATTGTGCTAAAATATCACAGATGTCATCAAAATGTTCGTAGAGGAAACTTTCACGGTCATGTACAAGGCACCATTTACTCATAATACTTCCCCCACGGCTTACAATTCCACAAAGACGTTTTTCTGCCAGATGTACATTGTGACGGCGAATTCCTGCATGGATGGTAAAATAGTCTACACCCTGTTCGCATTGTTCAATCAAAGTATCTCGGTAAAGTTCCCAGGTAAGGTCTTCCACTTTCCCATTAACTTTCTCCAGAGCCTGATAGATGGGTACAGTACCTACCGGTACCGGGCAATTACGAATGATCCACTCGCGTGTTTCATGGATATTTTCTCCTGTTGAAAGATCCATAAGTGTGTCACCGCCCCATTTGCAACTCCATACGGCTTTTTCCACTTCTTCGTCAATACCGGAGGTCGTGGCAGAATTTCCGATATTCGTATTGATTTTCACCAGGAAGTTACGTCCGATAATCATAGGTTCTGCTTCCGGGTGATTAATATTAGCAGGTAATACAGCACGTCCTTCGGCTATTTCCTGACGGACAAATTCAGGAGTGATGTACGTTTCTATACCCAATTCTTCGCAGTTCATATTTTCACGGATAGCTACGTATTCCATCTCCGGAGTGATGATACCACGTTTGGCATATGCCATTTGAGTGATGTGTTCACCTTTCTTTGCCCGGTAGGGTAGAGCGATATGTTCAAAGCGCAGATGATCCAATCCTTTGTCATCCCGGCGCATACGCCCATACTCAGAAGTAATTTCGGGTAATTGCTCTACGTCGTTTCGTTTTAGAATCCATGCTTCACGCAAGCGTGGTAAGCCTTTTTTCAGGTCGATAGATACATTGGTATCACTGAAAGGCCCACTGGTGTCATATACATAAACCTTTGGATTGGGTGTTATAATCTTCTCGTCACCATCGAAAGTTGTGCTTGGCACTTGTTCTACTCTGCGCATAGCTACCCGTATTTCGGGGAATAATTTGCCGGGCATATATACTTTCTCAGAGCGTGGGAATTTTATTTTTTGTTCCATATGATTAATTGTTAAATTACAGTGCGTCTATGTCGCAGCTATTTATTGTATGTTTAGAAATGCTGTAAGCGGAGAGCTTGCTTCTGCAATGAGATTATCCGCCTGCATGCCTAAACCAGCTTCGTAAGCCATACGTCCGGCTTCTACTGCCATCTTGAATGCTTTGGCCATTTCTAACGGATCACTTGCTACCGCAATGGCTGTATTGACCAGACAGGCAGATGCACCTAACTCCATGGCTTCTGCCGCATGACTTGGAGCACCGATACCGGCGTCTACTACTACAGGGATATTGGCCTGTTCGATGATAATTTTCAGGAATTCTTTCGTTTGCAATCCCTTGTTTGTTCCGATAGGAGCACCCAGCGGCATTACTGTTGCGGCACCGGCTTCTTCCAGTTGTTTACAAAGCACAGGGTCGGCCTGGCAATAGGGGAGTACAACAAAGCCTAATTTCACTAATTCTTCAGTTGCCTTCAGGGTTTCTACAGAATCGGGAAGGAGATAACGCGGGTCGGGATGAATTTCGAGTTTCAGCCAGTTTGTACCAAATGCTTCACGTGCCATTTGTGCGGCAAATATAGCCTCCTCGGCATTTCTTACTCCCGATGTATTGGGTAATAACTGAATATGCGGATGGATGATATGTTTCAGCATGTCGTCCTCTTTGTTGTCCATATCAATGCGTTTCATTGCTACAGTCACCATTTCAGTGCCCGATGCCAGAAGAGATTGTTCCATCAGTTCATTAGAGTTGAATTTGCCTGTTCCTAAGAAAAGACGGGAGTTGAACTCATGTCCCGCAATAATAAGTTTTTCCATATCTTTGATTTGTGAATTATAATTTATGAATTATGGAGAGGAATCTTTTTTAGAAGTTGATTGATAAAATACGGTTGGTTTCCTCTATTGGATTTTCTGCCCGCAAGATGGTACCGGAAAGAGCGATAGCATTCACTCCGGTTTTCATAATGTCGGGGATATCTTCGAAAGTAATTCCTCCGATGGCAACTACTGGCAGCGTGATATCTTCTTTTTCCATCTGTGAAAGAATGGATGTGTATCCTTCCAGCCCTAACACAGGACTCAGATTCTTTTTAGTTGTAGTAAAGCGGAAGGGGCCTATCCCTACATAATCAACTCCTGCCCCATATAGCATTTTCACATCTTCGAAGGTATTAGCTGTTCCTCCGATAATGAATTGTTCTCCCATTCGTTGGCGGGCTTCTGCTACCGGCATATCCATTTTGCCCAGATGTACTCCGTCTACTTCTAACTTAATTGCCAGTTCTACATGGTCATCCAATATTAGGATGGACTCGTATTCCCGGCACATTTGTTGTAATTGCAGGGCAGTGGCTTCTACCTCTTCAAACGGGGCCTCTTTCATTCGTAGTTGTATCCATTTGCATCCGCCTTCGAGTGCCATACGTGCCGAGTCCAGATACGAATACTTTTCTGTCTGGTGGGTAATAAATTGTAGATTGATCATTTTTTATCCTCCGCAAGTTGCTTTAATAATAACCAGATTGTCACTTTCGTGCAGTACAAATTTATCCCACTCTGTGCGTGGAATCATTTTATTGTTTACCGCGATGGCAATGCCTTGCGAAGGAAGTTCCAACTGTTCAGTCAGTTGGGTGATGGTAGAAGCATCGGTGATTTTTACTTCTTTGTTGTTAACTTGTACTTTCATTGCTACAGAATTAAAATTATAATGAAAGTAAATACAAAGAGAGTGCTAATGGTGGAGGCGATAAAAGTAACACAATCCCTACGTCAGTGCTAACTGCATCAGGTTCCAGGGTATAATCTCAGCCCCTTATAGGGCACCCCTTTGTTTTTACAGGGGCAAAGTAAATGAAAAAGATGCAGAAAAACGGTAAAACGGAGGATTATTTTTAATGGATGTATAAAAAGGTTCATCCGGCAAATGCGTGGTTTGTTAATATTGTTAATGCTGTTTTTTAACGATTTGGATATACCATCCTATATTGTACACTTTAGTATGTCAAAAGTGTACAATATAGGATGGCAAGAGTGTACAATTCATATTCGGATAAGTGTACACTCTTGTCTCTCTTTAAATAAGAAAATTTTATTTGTTGAAAATCAGAGGGTTATATAAGGACGATTATTCATATCCCATCTCACATCTCTTCTTTCAAAAAACTTGTAGTTACTTTTTTGATAACTTCGCGTTTGTAGACTGAACCTAAAAAAAAAGACTGTCACTCAATATCGAGTAACAGTCTTTTTTACAATGTTGAGGGGTTTATTACATTCGTTTGTCAACTACTTCCCAATCGATAATGTCCCAAAGTGCATTTATATGATCTGCACGACGGTTCTGATAATCCAGATAGTAAGAATGTTCCCACACGTCAAAGCCTAAAATCGGTTTCAGTCCGGCACGTACCGGGTTACTTCCGTTGGCTTCTTTAGTGATGTGCAGTTTGCCATTTTTGTCTACTGACAACCAGGCCCAACCTGAACCGAACAATCCAACTGCAGCTGCATTGAATTCTTTCTTAAAATTTTCAAAGCTACCAAAGTCACGTTTGATGGCTTCTGCCAATTTACCGGAAGGTTCTTTCTTTGAAGGTTTTCCTGCAAATTGTAAAAAGTAGAGTGTATGATTCAGTACCTGTCCGGCATTATTGAAAATGGCACCATCCGGGGCTTTTGCTACGATCTCTTCTACAGCCTTACCTTCGAACTCGGTTCCCGGAACAAGGCTGTTGAGATTATTTACGTAGGTTTGCAAATGTTTACCATAATGAAAATCTATAGTTTGCTGACTGATTACAGGTTCCAGCGCATTATTAGCGTACGGAAGTTTAGGCATCTCGTAAGTCATGGTTATAAATATTAAAGACATTAATAATGTATTCATAATGTTTGGTTATTAAAACTATACACTATTAACATACGAAAACCCATAAATGTTTATAGAGACAATCAAAAATCTATCTGTTTGTTCTATTTAATTATTATTTGTTCCGTTATCTCCGGATTTCCCTTTGCTGTTTTTCGTATCCATCGTCCGGCCTGGTCGTATTCATAATACATGTTGCTATCTATCTGGTTCCCAAATTCATCATACGCGAAATACTGTGAACAGACTCTTTTTTCGTTGTTTACCAGTATTTGTGTCGAAATAATTTTTACCAGATAACCGTATTTATCATATTCATATACATCTGTCTGTGAACTGATTTGTGCCGGTAACGGATTTTTAGGGAGTGGCAATACATATTGTGATCTTATTTCATTTCCTTTACTGTCATATTGATGCACTGTGGACGAAAGCATGACATCTTTATTGTACTCCTTTTCTTCTATTAGTTTTCCCTGACGATTGTAGCTGCTCAATACCAGTCTGCCATCGGTATATTTCAGTGAATCATTCTGAATTGTTCCATCGGTATCAAATGTTCTTGTCCTCTTATATATTTCTTTTTTTGTTTTGGTATTTATCTGTATTTCCTGTGTGCATCTATCCTGTGTATCGTAAAAGAAAGAGGTATGGAATTGCAGGTTACCGGTAGTAATGTCTATCCCCGCCGGCTTTCCGTTTTCCAGATAAGTATATACCTCTGTGGTATTTTTATTATTTTGCTTCTCTTCTGTTTTCGTCAGTATTCCTTTTTTATAATATTTGATCGAAACAGGAGTAATCCATATCACCGAATCTTCGAACTGCTTGCACAAGTCCTGTGCTTTGTCGCGAAACTCCCTGTATTTATGTGTAGTCAGAAAATCTCGAACTAATCCCAGTTTACTGTTGCTATTCACTTCCGGTTTCATTAGTTCATAGTCCACACTGTCTTTTATGTATTCCAGTGCAGAGATATATTTGCGCTGGCCTTCTTCCAGATAAGATGCGTTCTCATAATCACTGATGCATTGTTTCTTAGATACCGGTGCTCCCGCTTGTTGTATCATGGAAAAGAGATAATCATCATATAAATCACGTACCTCCGGAGTGTATTTACGGCCGGACATTCCGTTGAAATAACGGTTCAAAGTTGTATTATCGAAAAAGTTCTTGAAATTGGCATGAGTGGGTGCCCGTTTCACATTGTCGTATAAGAGTTGGTTATATTCGTTCATGAGTTTTATCAGATATTTGCCTTCCGGAAATTCATTAAAGTAATTCTCATATTTGCCGGCGTTATTTTTTTCTTCACAATCTTTCATTAATGCATCTTCTCTCGTTAGGTAGAAGAGATCCATCTGTGCCTGTGAAATGGGGTATTTGCTGCTTTTAGCTCCTTCTATTAATTGTTTACTTAATGTCAGTTTGTCTTGTGTTGTATTCAATACTTCGGTTATCACCTTGTTGGTACGTTCCCGCAAAGGAGCAAAATCTATTTCGTTCTCGTTGCAGATAGTGGGCAGACTTCCTTTGACGGCTTTAGCATAGGTAGGGTAGTAGTCGGCGGCACTTTTATTGTCCGGTTGGGTCCACAGGCGGCTCATGATGTCCATTAGTTCTATTTCGGCTGCAAATGCCTGGATTGTTTTCTCATCCAGCTTTTCGCGGCCTTTTTGAAATTTCTCGGTTTCATTTTCACTTAGGAGTTTTAGGAGCTTCCCCACACGGTCTTGTTTCTGTGCCATGACTTGTAAGGCTCCTGTTGTCATACTTATGAGAAGAATGGCAACTAAAGAGATACTCTTTTTTATCATACCTGTTTTATTTGATGTTAAGTCACAAAAGTATATAAAATTACATATATTGTCAAATGAATGTTATAATTTTGCCGCTATGGAAAGAAACTATATCGAAGAATTGAACGAAAGCCAGCGTGCTGCGGTACTTTATAATGACGGACCATCACTTGTTATAGCCGGTGCTGGTTCCGGAAAAACCCGTGTGCTAACTTATAAAATAGCTTATTTACTCGAAAACGATTATAATCCCTGGAATATCCTTGCACTCACTTTTACTAACAAAGCGGCCCGGGAAATGAAAGAACGCATTGCCCGTCAGGTAGGTGAGCAGCGCGCCCGTTATCTTTGGATGGGTACATTTCATTCTGTCTTTTCACGTATTCTCCGTGCCGAAGCACAGTCCATAGGGTTTACTTCGCAATTTACCATTTATGACTCGGCCGATAGCAAGAGCCTTTTGCGTTCTATCATTAAAGAAATGGGATTGGATGATAAAACCTATAAGCCCGGTGTGGTACAGGGACGCATTTCCAAAGCTAAAAACCATCTCGTGCTGCCTTCCGATTATGCTGCAAACAAAGAGGCATACACTGAAGATCAGGCAGCTAAGATGCCTGCCATTCGTGATATATATCGTCGTTATTGGGAACGTTGCCGCCAGGCAGGAGCTATGGATTTTGATGATTTACTGGTATATACTTATATTCTCTTTCGTGATTTTCCTGAGGTGCGTGCGCGTTATAGTGAGCAGTTTCGCTATGTGCTGGTAGATGAGTATCAGGATACTAACTATGCACAACACAGTATTGTACTCCAATTGACAAAGGAGAATCAGCGGGTTTGTGTGGTTGGAGATGATGCTCAAAGTATATACTCTTTCCGGGGAGCGGATATTGATAACATTCTCTATTTCACCAAGATTTATCCTAATACGAAAGTTTTTAAGCTGGAGCAAAATTATCGTTCTACGCAAACCATTGTTTGTGCGGCCAACAGTCTGATTGCAAAGAATGAGCGGCAGATACCCAAAGAGGTCTTTTCCGAAAAGGAGAAAGGAGAGGCCATTGGGGTATTTCAAGCTTATAGCGATGTAGAGGAAGGAGATATTGTAGCCAACAAAATAGCGGAACTACGTCGTGAACACGCTTATGGATATTCTGAATTTGCTATTCTGTATCGTACAAATGCACAGAGCCGTGTTTTTGAAGAAGCACTACGGAAACGCAGTATGCCTTACAAAATTTATGGCGGACTTTCATTCTACCAACGTAAAGAAATTAAGGATGTAACTGCTTACTTCCGGCTGGTGGTGAATCCGAGTGATGAAGAAGCATTCAAACGTATAATTAATTATCCTGCCCGTGGTATTGGTGATACTACGGTGGGGAAGATAATAACCGCAGCTACTGATAATGGGGTCAGCCTTTGGGCAGTTCTCTGTGAACCGTTGAGTTACGGACTGACCATTAATAAAGGCACGCATACAAAACTGCAAGGTTTTCGGGAACTGATAGAGGGCTTTATAACCGATCTGCCCGAGAGGAATGCATACGAGATAGGAACGGATATTATTCGTCAGTCCGGTATCATCAATGACGTTTGCCAGGATACTTCACCGGAAAATTTGAGCCGTAAGGAAAATATAGAAGAGTTGGTAAATGGTATGAATGATTTCTGCGCTTTGCGGCAGGAAGAGGGAAACCCCAACATTTCTCTGACTGATTTTCTTTCGGAGATAGCCTTGCTTACTGATCAGGATTCTGATAAAGCCGATGACGGAGAAAAAGTAACTTTAATGACGGTTCATTCGGCAAAGGGATTGGAGTTCAAAAATGTATTTGTTGTGGGATTGGAAGAGAATCTGTTTCCAAGTGGTATGGTAGGAGATTCTCCACGGGCATTGGAAGAAGAACGCCGTTTATTCTATGTAGCTATTACCCGTGCCGAGGAACATTGTTTCATCTCTTTCGCTAAAACCCGTTTTCGTTATGGAAAGATGGAGTTTGGAAGTCCCAGTCGTTTCTTACGTGATATTGATGTTCATTATTTGCAGCTACCACATGAGGATGGAGTCGGCCGTTCGGTAGATGAAGGTGCCGGACGTTTTCGCAGGGAGATTGAAGGAGGCTTTGCCCGTTCTGCTTCTCCTTCACGCGCTCCTTTCGGTACAAATACTTCAGACCGTGAGCGGCCGAAAGCACAAGTTATAGCTCCCACTGTGCCGAGAAATCTGAAAAAGGTTAGTGCGGTAAGTGGTAATAGCACTCCATTGTCTGCTTCTTCCTCCTTGGCTTCTATAGCAGGAATACAGGCGGGACAGATGATAGAACACGAGCGTTTTGGTTTGGGAGAGGTTGTGAAAGTAGAAGGAACAGGAGACAATGCAAAAGCAACGATTCGTTTTAAAAATGCAGGTGAAAAGCAACTATTACTGCGCTTTGCACGTTTTAAAATAATAGGATGATTATAATAACCGCTTGTCGTATGTTCTGTGCGGGAAGCGCCACAAAAAAGAGTGAGCTATGAAACGATTAATTGCTTGGATGATTTTACCCGCTTTTCTGTTAAGCGGTTGTGCTACCGGACGAATGTCCGGTAATCCTGGAGCCGTTATGGCAGGAGCCTCTATTGGCGGTTCGGTAGGTAGTGCGATAGGTGGTCTTATCGGTGAAAATAATCATGGATGGAGAGGTGGGTATCGTGGCTCTGCTATTGGTACGATTGTAGGAACGGTTGCCGGTGCGGCTATTGGAAATGCGGTGTCTACGCCTCGTCAGAAGGAAGATGAGTATGTAGAGGTGATTGAAAGAAAGAAGTCTGTACCTCAACGTCCGGTAGCGGTAGCTAATTTGAAGATACGGAACATACGTTTTATTGATGACAATCGTAATCATGTGATTGATGCCGGTGAAAATAGTAAGGTTATTTTTGAGATAGTCAATGAAGGGCGTACTCCTGTTTATGATGTCGTACCTGCGGTGGAGGAGGTTACCGGAATGAAGCATATATTTATTTCTCCCTCTGTTTTGGTAGAACAGATTGCTCCGGGTGAAGGCATACGTTATACTGCTACGGTATCCGCCGGAGAGAAGCTGAAAGATGGAGAAGTGGTATTGCGTGTAACCGTGGCTGCCGGAGATAATGCGGAATGTGACTGGCAAGAGTTTTCTTTGCCAACACAGAAGAGAATAAGATGATATCGGGAAGTAGATTCTTTTACTTATAAAAGTACGTATTTTTAATTTATAATGTACCAATATGTTAAGTGCCAATATGCCAATGCCTTTCGGCAACACAGCGCAACTGATTGGCACATTAACATATTGGCACATTATTCATCACCAGCTATTACCGGCATTTCCTGTTCCTATCAGAGCTTCTACTGTTTGCCTGTATAGATTTGCTCCTTCCGCTATGTTTTTGGCAGCCTCATTTGTGCCCATGCCATATGCAATAATAGGTGTTTTCCATATCATTCCGGCGTGAATAGCTCCCACCTGATAAGGTCTTAATAACTCGTCTACTGTAAAACGATTTCTTCCTCCACTACGATATGCATCGAATTCTGATCCTGTGGTAGTTACTACCATGAGTGGTTTACCTGCCACAGCCGGTGTTTTGGCCAAATAGGTGAATACTTCATCTTGCCACTTCTTTAGTAGTGAGGGGGCAGACATCCAGTAGAACGGGAATTGATAGATAATAGCGGCTGCATGTGAAATAATCTTGCTCCATTCGTCTACATTAAAAGTTTGTAACTCATACAGATTGTAAACTGCTACTTCTTCAATATCCTTTACGGCATCCACTAATGCCTTGTTTGCCTGTGACTCTTTCATGTTGGGATGCGCCAGGAGAATCACTACTTTCTTTAAATCTCTGTCCATAACGTTTTCTTAATTTTTAGTGAAGAATCAAATCATTTCGTAAAGGTAGAAAATATTAGAAAACATTGCGTATTTTTGCATCATTATTCTATACTTACTATCTACTAACTACTAAATTCTATATTCTGAAATGATAGACTTTACCCAATTTCCTTCTCCTTGCTACATCATGGAAGAAGAATTGTTGAGAAAGAATTTGAGTCTGATAAAACAGGTTGCAGACAAGGCAGGGGTGGAAATTATCCTTGCTTTTAAGTCATTTGCGATGTGGCGTTCATTTCCCATATTCCGTGAGTATATTGCACACTCTACGGCAAGTTCCGTTTACGAAGCCCGTTTGGCGCTCGAAGAGTTTGGCAGCAAAGCACATACGTATTCGCCTGCTTACACCGAACAGGACTTTCCGGAAATTATGCGTTGCAGTAGTCATATCACATTTAATTCACTGGCGCAGTTTCAACGGTTTTATCCAATGGTTTTGGCAGAAGGGAGTGGGATCTCCTGTGGTATTCGTATTAATCCCGAATATTCCGAAGTGGAAACAGAACTTTATAATCCTTGTGCTCCCGGTACCCGTTTTGGCATTACAGCTGATTTGTTACCCGAAGTTCTTCCGCAGGGTATTGAGGGTTTTCATTGCCATTGTCATTGCGAGTCGTCGTCTTTTGAGCTGGAACATACTTTACAGCACATTGAAAAGAAATTCTCCCATTGGTTTTCACAGATAAAGTGGTTGAATCTGGGAGGCGGACATTTGATGACTCGTAAAGGGTACGATACGGAGCACCTCATTCGTTTGCTTCAGGGTTTAAAATCCCGTTATCCTCATCTTCGGATCATTCTTGAGCCTGGTTCGGCATTTACCTGGCAAACCGGGGTATTGACTTCTGAGATTGTTGATATAGTGGAGAGCCGTGGCATTAAAACCGCCATTCTCAATGTCAGCTTTACCTGCCATATGCCCGATTGCCTTGAAATGCCTTACCAGCCTGCTGTGCGTGGAGCCGAAACGGGAGACAATGGTACATTTGTTTATCGTCTTGGAGGGAATTCCTGTCTGAGTGGTGATTATATGGGACTTTGGAGTTTTGATCATGAACTTCGTATGGGGGAACGGATTGTGTTTGAAGACATGATACATTATACAATGGTGAAAACAAATATGTTTAATGGCATTCATCACCCTTCTATTGCTTTGTGGACTGAAGGTGGGACAGCTGAAATATATAAACAGTTCTCTTATGAAGATTATCGTGACCGAATGAGTTGATAATCAAACTAATCTTTTTGCGGGTGTAGCAAAGTGACTATTTTCTTACTAAAAAAACAAGCAGAATGTTTGCATGTTTAGAGAAAATGTCTACCTTTGCAACCGCAAACGAAAAATGCGGAAATAGCTCAGTTGGTAGAGCATAACCTTGCCAAGGTTAGGGTCGCGAGTTCGAGTCTCGTTTTCCGCTCATCTTTGAAATATTGGAAGTTCATTTTTTTGCCCAGGTGGCGGAATTGGTAGACGCGCACGTTTCAGGTGCGTGTGTCGAGAGGCATGCAGGTTCGAGTCCTGTTCTGGGCACAAAGAAATGGATAAGTTCAGTACTTTAATAAATTTGGAGAGGTGGCGGAATTGGTAGACGCGCTACTTTGAGGGGGTAGTGACAGTTATGTCGTGGGAGTTCGAGTCTCCTTCTCTTCACAACTATTAAAGAAATGCGGAAAT
>QWCY01006323.1_pt1 | contig 20317 bp, 10 predicted proteins | sample 1972631 | NCBI WGS metagenome assembly QWCY01 (sample SAMN09866696, study PRJNA288562) | Human gut metagenome isolate pre1_stool, whole genome shotgun sequencing... | isolation source: gut | host: Homo sapiens | place: USA: California
CCACTAAATCTTTACCAACAACAGATTTGGTGTCCATAGCTACTAAAGTGGTTATACGGTCACCACGATGGATATCCAATGCTTGTGCTACAGGACCCAGGCCGTGAGTGGCATATACATCACCCCGGTGTTTCATGTTATAATCCAAACGCCATCCCAGTTTGTCTTCTTTGCCGTTTTTCCAATAATGATCCCAAAACGGGCTTAAATTGTGAATGTAGGCTCCTTGGGCACGGATTACTTCGCCAAATACACCTTGTTGTGCCATATTCAGTGTATTCATTTCAAACCAGTCATAGCAACAGTTCTCAAGAATCATGCAATGCTTGCGGTTTTTTTCACTCAGGTTGATTAAGTCCCAGCATTCTTGTAGGTTCATGGCCGAGGGAACTTCAATAGCTACATTTTTACCGTTTTCCAATGCGCATTTTGCTACCGGGAAATGATGCAACCAGTCTGCGGCGATATAAACTAAATCTATGTCTGTACGTTTACATAATTCTTCATATCCCTTTTCTCCGGAATAAATGGCAGCTTTCGGCATAGATGCTTTCTTTAGGATATCCTGACATTTTTCTGCACGGATTTAAAGGTTCTCATACTTTTTGAATTTAAAGATTAAAATTAATAATAAGAGTTATTTGTATTTCAAGGGAGTATAGCAATCGACATGCTTTTCTGGTTCATTAGAAAAGGCTGCCTTCTGTTTTACGTTCTCCATTGTATCTATTTAATTTTAATGGGCATTTCCGTGATAAAGAAATACCATTTTTATATAGTTTCATCCTCTAACGTTGCTTGGGTAAAGCACAAAAGAGCGTTCTATTTGTTCTTACATTAGAAATAAGAATCTTTTTATTTCGTGGTCAAAGATAGTCATTCCTTTTAAATTACATGCATGAATTTCCTATCTTTCTTATGTGTAATTGCAAAATAAAATAAGGCTTGTCAATAAGTAGTAGGAAGGCAGAGGGTTAAAAAAAGGGCCTGATGTATTAACATCTGGGTTGTTGCCGATTTCTTACATAAAATAGGATGGCTTTGGAAAGTTTGGATGATATTTAGTGAACAATGTTTTAATACAAATAGCAGATTATTTGATCAATTATTTTATATGAGAATGAATTGATTTACAGTTGTTTGTCTTCTTTTACTGAATTTGAGTAAAAGAAATACCTAAATTAGTAAGGAACTTTATTGACTTGTTCTTATGTTTGTGGTGTTAATTTTAATTTAAGATAATGTAAATTATGAAAAATGCCAAAACGTTAATTAAAAGTCAATGCAGGAATACGCATCAAGCCTTGATGTGCTTTCTTTGCTTCTTTTTCTTTTTTGCAGGAATGCATCAAGTGGTACATGCTGTTCCAGATGTTGCAATGAAGATAGATCAGGATGTGCACATTACTGGTATCGTACAAGATACCAATAAAGAGCCTATGATTGGAGTATCGGTAATGGTGAAAGGTACTACGAATGGAACGGTCACCGATATTGATGGAAACTATAGCTTGTCGGTGCAGGGATCTAAAAGTGTATTAGTATTCTCATTTGTAGGATATGTAACCAAGGAAGTGACTGTTGGAAGTCAGAAAACGATCAATGTAACTTTGGCTGAGGATTCTAAAATGATAGATGAAGTAGTGGTGATTGGTTTCCAGTCACAGAAAAAAGGGAATTTGACCGCTGCAGTAGCTTCTGTCAGTGCAGAGACACTGGAAGACAGACCGGTTGCTAATATAGGACAAGCTTTGCAAGGCATGGTTCCTGGCTTGAACATCAGTATTGAAGGCGGTGACCCTAACAAAGTTCCGAATTTAAATATTCGTGGTGCCACGACATTCCGTCAGAGAGGTTCATCCAATGACGATAAAAACAAATTTGATGTAGTTTCCGGTTCTCCGCTGATCTTGATGGATGGTGTGGAAATTACTGCTGAAGACTTGAACCAGTTAAACCCGAATGATATAGATAATATGTCGTTTCTGAAAGATGCTTCCGCTTCGGCTATTTATGGTACCAGAGCTACTTTCGGTGTGATATTGGTTACCACCAAATCGGGAACCTACAAGCAGAAAGCGAAAATAGATTATTCTTATAATCTGGCTTTCGACCAGCCATACGAATTGCCCGATATTTTGGATTCTTATCATATTTACAAAGCTGGTGCGGATAAAAGATTGTGGACCGGTGAAATCACTGAATACACCCAGCATGACAAGGATATGATGGAAAATATGATGGCATATATCAAAGATCCCGTAAATAATAAACCTTATTATATGGAAGGTAGTGCCATCCAGTGGGTAGGCAATACGAATCCATATAAAGAATTAGTGAAAAACTGGACTCCTACCCAAAAGCACAATCTTTCTATCAGTGGTGGCGGTGACAAAATCAGTTATTACATTTCTTTGGGTATGCAAGACCAGAAAGGTATGTATAAAATCAGAACCGATGAATTGAAAAGATACAATACCATGCTTAGTGTGAACGCTAAAGTGAATGATTGGTTCACGGTGGCAGCCAAGGCTTCCTATAATGTATTTGATTATGAGGGACCGACCCAACAGACAGATGGAATGAATCTTTGGCAATATGCCAAAACCTATTATCCGGAAAACTTTATTTATCAGCCGGTGCTGACAGGAGCAGACGATCCGTTACCCAACTATGTGACAGAAAATCCGGTGAGTTATTTATATGCAGGTGGTCGTAGTGTTACTTCCAGAAGGAAAACAATTCTTTCTATCAGTCCGGAATTTACTATCTTGCCCAAGATATTGAAGATAAAGGCTGACTTGTCTTTCACTCCGACTAGTTATCAGAAAGAAAAGACTCATCCTAAACAAGCGCGTGTTAATAATTCATGGACTGCTCTTGAAACTCGTTGGGCTACCGAAAATAGCGGAGAGGTGGTACGCACTACTACAGACAGGTATGCCATCAACGTATATGCTGATTATAACCAGACCTTCAAAGAAAAGCATAATGTTTCTGTGCTTCTGGGTGTCAATCAGGAACAAGAAACTTATGCCGGTTCTACCCTTTATTTGACCAAAATGCTTGATCCATACATTCTGAATCCTGAATTGGTGGAAGACGTAACGGCAAACACTTCAAGCAATTATCATCATGAGGTAGCGTCAAGGGCGTTGTTTGGCCGTATCATGTATAATTATATGAGCAAATATCTGATAGAAGTGGATGCCCGTTACGATGGTAGTTCCAAGTTTCCCAAAAACTCTCGTTTCCAATTCTTTCCTACTGTTTCATTAGGATGGAGAGTTTCGGAAGAGAAATTTATGGACTGGACAAGAAGTTGGCTGGACAATTTCAAAATCAGAGCATCGTGGGGACGTTTGGGTAGCCAGCCTGATACGGAATATCCTTATCAGTCTGTTTTCGGAACCGAGCAGGGATACTTCTTGTTTGACGGAACACGTTATCCCACCGGTATCGTTACTCCTTCATTGATCAATCCTGAATTGACTTGGGAAAAATCAACGACCAAGAACCTTGGTTTTGATTTCACTTTCTTGCAGAACCGGTTGACGTTCTGTGCCGATATTTTCGAAAGAAAGGTGACTGACATTTTGATTCCGGGAGGAAAAGATTATCCGGCTTTGATTGGTGATGATAATCTACCTTTTGAAAATGCGGGAGTGCTGAAAACTACCGGCTTTGAACTTCAGGCAAAATGGTCAGATAAACTGTCAAACGGATTTGCTTATAGTGTGGGTGTTGCCCTTTCGGATGACAAGGCTGAAGTTTTAAGTTATCCTTCCAATCCTACCAATAAGATTGGTGACGGTGTATTGTACAAGGGATATACCGTAGGAGATATTTGGGGATATGAAACCGGAGGTATCCTTCAGGAAAGTGATTTTGACGGGGTAGGTCCCAACGGAAAACCTTTGTACCATGGAGCCTATTTCAAGGGTGGACAGCCCTATCCAGGATACGTTTGGTATCAAGATCTGGATCATGATGGTGTGATTACCAGTGGCTTGAGTACGGTGGATGATCCAGGAGACAAAAAGGTAATAGGTAATAATGCACCGCGTTATCGTTATAACATTACCGCCAACTTCCAGTACAAAGGATTTGACCTGGATTTGATGTTCCAAGGTGTAGGTAAAAGAGATTATTGGTTGAAGGATGTTTCCAGTTACTGGGGTGGAGGAGCCGGTTCATGGGAAACATACAATCAGTCATGGACGCCCGAAAGAACAGATGCCAAATTCCCCATGTATGGTTCCGGAATCGGCAGCTATGCTCAATCAGGCTATTTGCTTGATGCTTCCTATATCAAATTGAAACAGGTGATCTTGGGGTACACTTTCCCGAAAGCATTGATTGGCAAAGTAGGTTTGGAGAAGTTAAGACTGAATATAGCCGCTTATAACTTGTTTACTCTTTCGGATGTGCCCAAGTATTATGATTCGGACTATCTGTCTGACGCATATCCCCCTAAACGGACGTTTAGTGTAGGAATTCAAGTAGGTTTTTAACGTTTTAAATCAATAGAAGTTATGAAAAAATATTCAATTATAGCTTTATTCGTGGCTCTGGTAGTATCTCTGTCGTCTTGTAACGATGACTTTATGCAGCGGAACCCGATAGATGATATGGCCGATGGTACGTTCTTTACGAAAGAAGCCGATTTGCAGCTATATCTGGACGGAATTTATAGATATTATGTATATGGTCACGGTCACGGTGGAACTAACAGTACCACACATGATAAAGGTTTCTTGGCAGTGAAGGCAGGCAGCCAAATAATCTTTGGAGATGCTTTTAGTGACAATACTGTTTATGCAGGCGATATTGATGGTAAGTTGGGAGGTACTTATGACACTCCGAATTCGGCTTCCAAGAATTTTGACACACCCTGGCAGTGGGAAAAACTTCGTAAAGTAAACTATTTTCTGAATCATTACACAGAAGTAGGAGATCCTGAATCATTGAAAAAATATGCTGCCCAAGCTTATTTCTTCAAAGCATGGGATTACTATATCAAGCTGGTGGCTTTGGGCGAAGTGCCTTGGCTGGATAAAGAACTGGATACGGCTTCTCCCGAGTTATACGGTCCACGTATGCCCCGTACGGAACTGGTAGAAAATATCTTGAAATGTTTTGATTTTGCTGTTGAAAATCTGGAAGATAATGATAATTCTTGCGGATACATCAATCAGGATATGGCTTTGTTCCTGAAATCTCGCTTCTGTCTGTTCGAAGGCACTTTCCGGAAATATCATACAGAATTGAATTTGGGCTCTACTGCCAGTAAATTCTTGGAAATGAGTCGTGATGCAGCAAGGCTGATTATGAATAAGGACAGATATCATCTTTTCAAAAATGCGTCGGGAGATGCCTACTGGCAGTTGTTCGTACAGAAGGGAACACCTGAACTGGAGGGTAATGAGGAAACGATTCTTGCACGTGTATATGACGGTGTGAAGTTAGGACATGATAACCCGCGTTATTGGGGAATGAATAATCATACACGTTACTGTATGGGAGCTCCTGTATGTATGCTTGAAGAATATTTGTGTGAAGACGGACGCCCTATTTACATTGGAGGCAGTGAAGGTAATTATGAAGTAAACCCTTTGTTCAAAGGATATGACGGTATGTGGGAGGAACTGGACAATCGCGATCCTCGTTTGAAACAAACAGTTTGTAAACCAGGTGAATATGCTTCTATTTTTGATATGGACGACAATACCTATGGTTTGGAAGAAACCGGGGTGATCTATCCAATGATTACTTATGCTACCGGTGGTGGATCTCCGATGAAGCACTATAATTCTACAGTGACCGGTTATCGTTTTATCAAGCACTGGATGCCCGATTATGCAAACTGGGAAGCTAATCCCAAAGGGGTGCAGACAGCCCACATGTTCCGTTACGGGGAATTGTTGCTGATTTATGCGGAAGCTAGGGCTGAGTTGGGAGAAATCACCAATGAAGATTTGGATATTACGATCAATGCATTAAGAGAAAGAGCCGGATACGACTTTGCCAAATATCCCAATGCCCGACTGACTTTGTCCAACATTCCGGCTGATCCACGTCTGGATGCTATCTATGCGCAAAAACTGGATTATTCCGTATCTCCTATTCTTCGTGAAATAAGACGCGAACGTCGTGTGGAAACGATGATGGAAGGCATGCGTTATGAGGATTTGATGAGATGGAAAGCTGGTAAATTATTCACAGTTTCAGTGAGAGGAATGAAAATGACACCTGAAAAGATTGAATTGTACAGTAAGAACCGTAATGATGAAACGTATAAGGATTATCCGTACAAGGTGACGGTTCCTATAGGAGAAGTAGGTAATCAGGTGATTGTGGATGCAGAAGGATTCATTATTCCTTGGCCTACCTCTACCACTGTTATCAACGGCGTGCGTCCTTGGGATGACAAACGTTACTATTATCCGATACCTCTGAATGAAATGCTGATGAATCCGGAACTGAAGCAGAATCCGGGTTGGAAAGACATTAATAGATAACCTATAAATATAACGCAAGATTATGAAAAAAAATATATATTTCTTAGTAGGAATGTTTTCATTCGGAGCACTGTGTACGGGGTGCAGCGATGATGACAACACAGGCAAAGCGGTAAATATTACCGTGAATAATGCTACGAATATTGAAAGCGATATCTTCGGGATTGATGTGACGGAAGGACAGCCTCTGCAACTAAAACCGTTCATCATGCCTGAGAGTGCAAGAGAAAACGCTGTCAGTTACCACTTTGCAGGAGAACCCACTGGAGCGATTGAATTGAGTGAAAGCGGTTTGATTACTCCTAAATTAACTACACCTGCCGAAGGGGATATCCCGTTTCCATTGGGTACGGATACGATTATCGTCAGGGTGGACGACGGTTCGGGTACATACGTCAGATATCCGGTCCGGGTTATTAGTAATGTAGTTATTGTTTCAAGTATCACGATTCAGTCCGCTGGACAAAGTGTGGAAGTGGAGAATGGTAAGACATTCAATCTGGCTCAATATGTAGCAATCAATCCGAGTAATGCCACCGACAAGAGCGTGACCTATTCGTCGCAGGACGAAACAGTGGCTACAGTTGACCCGAACGGAGTAATAACGGTAATAGGAGAGGTTGGACAGGCTACAACTATTACGGTAACCGCAAATGATAGAGGCAAAATGTCAGCCACTTGTAGAGTGAAAGTAGCGGCTGAAGCTCCCATATATGTAGGTTTTCCTTTCTCTGATAATTGGAAATACTCAAGTAATATAGGTACGAAAGAAGGGGACATGAAGAATCTGTTTGATGATAAGAATTCAACTTTTTGGTGTCCCGATATCTTAACTCGTCCCATTTATGATCCGGTATGTTATCTGGATATTGACTTGGGGGAAGTGATCAAGTTCGGTCAATTGGGATACAGGCATCGTAGTTTGAATTATTCCCATCTGCAATGCCATAGCTTTAAACTAGAGGCAAAGAAAGAGGCGGGTGATGCTTGGAGCGACTTGGGAGTACAAGTCACAGCACCTTTGAAGGTAGATGATTACCAATTGTTCTCTGTTGAACCGATAGAGGCCAGATATATCCGCATAACCTTTATCAAAGGTCATTTAAGAGAAGGTCAGACTGATTGGAATTATTCAGAAGCAGGAAATGTTTCTGTTGGAGATTTGCAAGTATTCATTTATAACAGATAAATGATTTAAAACATAGAAGGGGAATCTTTGCAAAGATTCCCCTTCTATGTTTTATTTTTTACAATGCTATCTTTTCCTTACTTTTGTATTTATTATCAATTTCAACTTTTAACTCAATAAGCCAACATGAAAAGCAGATACTTATTATTCTTTCTTATCCTTATATACATAATTTCCCCATGCACCGCTACCGGAGACTATAAATTCCGGACAATGTCGCCTAGCGGTGGCTTTTATTATGATGGCATAAAGGCTATAGAGCAGGAGAAGGAAGGTTTTATCTGGACGATGATGGATTATGAACTTTATCGCTTCGATGGGTATCATTACAAAAAATATTATCCCTATTTTGCCTCGATGGCGCCTACAAAAAGGTGGATATTCAATAATATGGCATCCGATTTATTAGGGTATCTTTATGTCAATACGAACAATGGCGTTTATCGTTATGACCGGAATTCGGATCAGTTTGAAAAAATCTATGATCCGGTAAGCCATATCAAGGTAGATAAGGCAAACAATGTATGGATCCGGATCAAAGAAAAATGGAGTATTCTGAATACACAGACCGGAGAATTGAATACTCCCAATTATGATGGGAAAGCAGCGGGTGGCGTCAATACCGCCTTTTGTATTTATAATAATGATCTGTATACATTTATAGGACAAAAAGTATATCGTTTCAATTACGCAAAGAATGAATTTGTCTTTTGTCTCACATTGCCCGACTCGGATGGAAATATTCGTTTTGCACAGGCATACATGGGGAAGTTATGGATATTCGTCAACAATTCTGGATTATATAAAATAGATATGTCTACCTTTAAAATAGAAGACCATTATACATTGCTTACTGACTATGAAGGAAATTCATTGCGGACATTCTATATTGACAAAAAAGGTTATATCTGGTTTGGAACAATTGATGGCATTTATATATTCGATCCTACAGACGGTAAGTTGTCACACAATAAACATTCCAGAACAGATCCATTCAGTTTGCCGAATAATTCCATTTGGGAAATCAGTGAGGACCGGCAGGGTAATATATGGATTGGTACGTATTCGGGAACTTTATGCTATGTGAATATTGATGAAAACAATGCCTTCAAGACATACCATCCTCAAAATAGCGGATTGAATCATACCCCGGTCAGTGCGTTTGCCGAAGATCAACAGTATCTGTGGGTAGGTACGGAAGGGGGTGGTATAAACCGGATGAATAAAGCCACGGGAGAATTCAGCTATATTACAAGTGCAAACAGCATCACTTCCAACAATATAAAGTCATTGATTACGGATGCTGGTCATAATTTATGGATCTCTACATTTATGGGGGGATTGGATTTGTATAATGTCGGTCGGCAGAAGGTGACTAATTTCAAGCATACCAAAGGTGCTCCTCATTCCTTGCTGGTGAATGATGTGCGGAAGACGATTCTTGAAGGGGACTCAGGAATGTGGGTCGCTTATCAATATCAAAAGGCGGAAGTGTCTTATTTTTCGTTTCGCGAAGAATCGTTCACCCATTTCAGTTTGGACAGTATAAGTAATAATTCTTATTTGTTTGATATTCTTCGTCAAGGGGAAAAAACATTGTGGGCCATTAGTAACGAAACCCTTTATCGCTTGGACATAGATAAGCATGTCGTCGAGAAAATGATTCCTAATGATTCTACCTATTTGGGATTGTTTACTTTCTGTCTGGATGATTCCGGAAATATTTGGATTGGTACCATTGGTAACGGACTCATTAAATTTGATACCAATACTTCCCGTTTTATATCTTTGAAAGATGTATTGCAACAAAGTGTTTATTCCATTTATAGTATCTGTTATGATGACGGGAACATTTGGATGGGAACCGATGATGGGCTATATTGTTATAATATTGTAGGTAACCGATTGATGAATTTTGATAAAAGAGAAGATACACAAGGGCAAGTTTATTATCCTTTGGCCTGTATGAAAGGAATGGACGGCTTGATTTATTTTGGCGGGACAAATGGTTTTACCGTTATTGACCCCAAAAAGATTTCTTATAACAGTTATAAGCCCAGAGCGATTATTTCTGATTTTTTCATCGATCATACATCCACTCATCCCCATTATTTGTTTGATAATTCACTTCATGAAATAATCCTTGAGTATGATCAGACTAACTTTGGTTTCCAATTTTCTTCAGACAATTACCATATTCCTGAAAAGAACCGGTTTAAATATAGGTTGAGAAAGTATGATGATCATTGGATTACTACGAATGCACAGAATCGTATTGCCATGTATTCAAAAGTACCAGCCGGAACTTATTATTTCGAAGTTTATGCTGCCAATAATGATGGTGTGTGGAGTGATACCCCTACAGTGATTAAAGTAATCAGAAAAACTGCCCCTTGGTATAGTTGGCCAGCATATATCCTCTATGCCTTAATGATTATAGGTCTGATTTACTTGATTTGCAGACATTATGCTGACAAGAAAAAACTAAAGTTACAACTCTACTTGGAGAATATAGAAAAAGATAAAAAGGAACAGATCCATCAGGCACAACTGCGCTTTTTTACTAATATTTCGCATGATTTCAGGACTCCGCTTTCTCTTATCATAGCCGCTTTAGACAAATTGCGACGGGAAGGTTTGAAAGAATATTATTATCGGATATTGAATGGCAATGCACAGCGTCTCTTGAACTTGGTGAACGAACTGATGGATTTCAGAACGGTAGAAAACGGCATGATGAAACTGGAATTGCAACCATTGGATATAAATCATATAGTCAAAGAAATAGCGAATGATTTTATAGACTATGCTGAACAACGCAAGATTGATTTTCAGGTGATTTGCGATACTGAATTACCTGTGACGATTTATGCGGATAGAAATATTGTTGAGAAAATAGTGATGAATCTGTTGAATAATGCATTTAAATATACGCCCGACAATGGAAAAATATTGCTGGAAACAAGAGGTCGAAAAGATTGTTTTACTTCAGAATATAAGAACAATTTTATAGTGGGCGAATGTGTTGATGATACTTTTTTCATCCTTGTCAGTGATACCGGAGTCGGTGTCTCTCATGATTCCATTAGTAGCGTTTTCGACAGATTTTATAAGGTGAATACTGTAAATACAGATTCGCATTTGGGAACGGGAATTGGATTGGCCCTTGTTAAAAGTTTGGTATTGCTCCATAAAGGCAGTATCTCTATTTTTAGTGAAAGAGGACGGGGTACTGATATGGTTGTCCGTCTGCCTCTTGATAGTGGTATGTTTAATGAATCCGATTTTATAAGGCATCAAGAAACGAGAGCTGAAGAAATAATCCGGAGGATAATGAAGACTTGAGAATGTTGATTGCCGAATCATTGTCGGATGAATTTCAGGTAATGCAGGCTGGTGATGGAGTGGAGGCCTTAAAACTGATAGAACACACCGATTTTGATTTAATAATCAGTGATATTATGATGCCTAATAAAGATGGCATTTCTTTATGTAATGATATAAAAGGAGATATGAATACTTCACACATACCCGTTATATTGTTGACAGCGAAAACAAGTCTGGAAAGTAAGATTGAAGGAGTGGATTCCGGTGCTGATCTGTATTTTGAAAAGCCTGTTGATTTGACTTATCTGAAATTATCCATTCAGAATATATTTAGAAACCGGCGGCAACTGAAAGAGCATTATGCCAAAAATTATTATGCTGACAGCTGTGAATTATCTTCCAATGAACAGGATAATAAGTTTCTAAAACAATTTATTGCTTTTATTGAGGCGAACATGGATCAGTCCGAGATGGATATCAATCAGATTGCGGGAGAACTATCCATGAGTAGAAGTAAACTTTACACTAAGGTGAAAAGTCTGACGGGAAAATCTGTAGTGGAGTTTGTTTTGAATTGTCGTCTTCGTAAGGCGGCCAAGCTGATTATTGAGGAAAACATGACCATGAGGGAAGTTATGATGCATATCGGTATAGAGAGTCAGGCTTATTTTACTAATTCATTTAAAAAGGTATTTGGCGAAACACCCACAGCTTTTGCAGCAAAGCATAAAAAAACGACCCGTTAAATGAATCGGATAAAATAAATAGCGATTAGAGTAAGCTATCAGAAAGGCGAAATAGCTATTTTCGCATAAACTTTAAAAAAAATAATATAATGAAAGCACGCTTATCCATTCTGATAGTTACTCTATTACTGATACTGCCCAGCCGTGTGTCAGGAATCGGACCTGATACAATTTTTTCCGACCTACAGAAAATCATGGAACGAGTAGCGGATTGGCAGATCAATAATTTTACTTATCAAAAGACAGGCAATCTGCATGATTATGGTATTGATGCATGGACCAATGCAGTACTTTATGCAGGTATGTTGAAGTGGGTTCAAACAACAGAAGTACCTTCTACTTATCTTGATTGGTTAATGAAAATAGGAGAAGAGAATGAGTGGTCCGTTCCTGCAAACTTTGCTGACTACCCGAAATATCAATATTACCATGCAGATGAATTATGCATAGGACAGTTTTATCTGGGTATGTACGATCGTTATAAAAAAGATGCGATGTTTCATGCTGTGCAAGAAAGAGTAGACTGGATTATGAACCATCCGGCAGATACCAGCATGAGATATTCCAATAAACAGTGCTGGACTTGGTGTGATGCACTGTTCATGGCTCCCCCTGTCTATGTTCATCTGGCCCGAATCACAGGAAAGACCAGCTATCTCGAGTTTATGCATACTCATTTTTTGCAAACTTATCATCATTTGTATGACTGGACTAACCATTTGTTCTTTCGTGACGACAGTTATTTTGGTAAACAAGAAGCGAATGGCACAAAAGTCTTTTGGGGCAGAGGAAATGGATGGGTTTTGGCAGGAATTGCCAATATACTCGAATTATTACCCAAAGACTCGGGTCTGCGACCTTTTTATGTGCAATTGTTTGTAGAGTTGGCTGCTCAATTAAGTAAGTTACAGGATGATCAAGGATTTTGGCATGCCAGTTTGCTTGATCCGGATAGTTACCCGTCACCCGAAACCAGTTCCACTGCCTTGATAACCTATGGGTTGGCCTATGGGCTGAATCATCATTTGCTGGATACATCTTATCTGCCTGTTGTCCGGAAAGCATGGAAAGCACTGACTTCTACTGTTGATCAAAATGGAAAGGTCGGGTGGGTTCAACCTATCGGAGCCGATCCTAAAAAAGTAACGCGTGAAATGACAGCCGTATATGGGGTGGGAGCCTTCCTTATGGCGGGAACCGAAATAATAAAATTGATCGAATAATCATTATCAGTCATATATTATGAAAAACAAAAAGTATCTTTTTTTCATTTCGCTAGTTTTTCTCTGTGCCTTCTCTATTCGTTTTGTCCAGGCTAGAGATATAACTTCTTTTAATGAAGGTTGGAGTTTTAAGAAAGGACCTTTTTCTAAAGATCCTCTGTTGTTCTCTGCCGGTTTTGATGCCCGGTGGCAGGATGTCACCATTCCTCATACGTGGAATGCTACGGATATGCAGACCGAAATGAATAATTATTATGCCGGTGAGGCATATTATAAAAAACAATATACCCCGGCAGCAGAACTGAAAGGTAAAAGGGTATTCTTACGTTTTCAAGGTGTAGGTTCTGTTGCCGACGTGTATATTAACAAAACCTATGCCGGTAATCATAAGGGCGCGTATTCAGCTTTTGCCATTGAAATCAGTAAATTGTTGAAATATGGAGAGTCTAATGAAATTTTGGTGAAAGTCGATAACTCTCCCCGGCCTAATGTTATTCCGGTCAATAATACTTTATTCGGAGTGTATGGGGGGATTTATCGTCCTGTAGAATTAATCGTTACCGAACCGGTGAATATAGCTGTAACGGACTATGCATCTCCGGGCATTTATATCAGTCAGAAGAATGTGAATCGTAAATCGGCTGATGTAAACATAAAGATAAAACTTGAAAACAAGAAAGCGCAAGCTAAAAAAATCGTAGTTTCCACTACGATTTATGAGCGTGACGGTAGGGTGAAGGCACAGCAGCAATTTCCTGTAACGGTTTCGCCACAGGGAAGGCAAATATATGATCAGGACTTTACCATCAAGAATCCCCATTTATGGCAAGGTCTGGAAGATCCTTATTTATATAAAGTTGTAGTCAATCTTTTGGCGGACGGGAAAGTCATTGACGAAGTGAGCCAGCCCTTGGGCTTGCGTCATTATGAGCTGAAGGCTGCGGACGGAATGTATCTCAATGGTAAGAAAGTGCCTATGTACGGAGTATGCCGTCACCAGGATTGGTGGAAGTTGGGGAGTGCATTGACAGATAAGGAGCATGATACGGATTTGGCTATCATTCGGGAAATCGGTGCCACAACTATCCGTTTTGCACACTACCAACAAGCGGAACGTATTTATGCAAAATGTGACAGCATCGGCTTTATGGTTTGGGCGGAAATTCCATTTGTCAATCGTGTCAGTACACAGGAAAGTGGCAATGCCAAACAACAATTGGTGGAATTGATCCGTCAGAACTACAACCATCCTTCCATTTATATTTGGGGACTTCATAACGAAGTATACGCTCCTTATAATTATACCGTGTCATTGACCACCGAATTGAATGACCTGGCCAAAACGGAAGATCCTTATCGTCTTACTGCTTCCGTCAATGGATATTCTGTGGTAAATCAAGAGTCTAACCTGAACGCTGATGTTCAAGGTATCAATCATTATTTCGGTTGGTATGGAGGCAAGATTGGCGACATAGAAAAATGGGTAACAGGTATGGAGCAGAATTTCCCAGATTACCGGGTTGTTTTCTCTGAGTATGGTGCCGAGGCCAATATTCACCAACAGGAAGAGGCAGTAGGCGAAGTCGGAAGATACTTTTCTCAATTTTATCCTGAGACATTCTCTACTAAATTTCACGAAATTCAGTGGGGGGTAATCTCCAAACACCCTTATTTGGTAGCTTCTTATATTTGGAATACTTTTGATTTTGCTACTCCGGCCACGGCACAGGGTGGCGTAAAGGCACGTAATATGAAGGGGTTGGTTACTTTTGATAGACAAACAAAGAAAGATCCTTTCTATTGGTATAAAGCCAATTGGAGCAAAGAGCCGGTGCTTTATATAACCCAACGAAGAGCTACTGAGCGTGAGAATGAAGTGACTCCCGTAACGGTGTATTGTAACGTAGGTGTTCCCCGTTTGTTTGTTAATGGGACAGAAGTGAAAACAGTCAGTAAAGGACAGACTTCGGTACATTATATTTTTGAAAATGTGACATTGAATAAAGGGGAAAATGTAATTGAAGCCCGAGTGGATCATCAAGGGAAAACTCTTGAAGATACCATTCGATGGAGTTATTCACCGGAAAATAAAAATAGACTTAATTTGTCCGATCCGAAAGAGAAAACAAAGGAACATGTCGGACTCTAATTCGTGGTGGATTTTTTATACATTTAACTCAAAACTAAATTTAAAATGAACGAAAACATGAAAAAGTGTTTTTATATTTTATTTTTATTTCTGTCAATGCCCCTTTGGGCACAAGCACAGACAAGACGGGCATCCATTCCCTTGCAGCATGGAGCTCATAGAATAGGTAACCGTACCGATGCAGATATGGAACGTTGGCGTCAGCATGGACTGGGACAATTCATCCATTGGGGAGTATATGCCATTCCCGGTGGCTTTTGGGAAGGTAAATGCTATCCCGGAGCTGCCGAATGGATACGCTCGTGGAAAGAAATGCCTAAAGATGCCTATGATAGCTTGTACAAACAGTTTAACCCCACTTCTTTCGATGCAAAGGCATGGGCCAAACAGGCCAGGCAGATGGGGGCGAATTATATGATATTTACAACGAAGCATCATGATGGTTTCTGTCTGTGGCCTAGTAAATATACTGATTACACCATAGCCCATACTCCCTATAAAAAAGATGTAGTGAAACAAATAGTAGATGCCTATACCGCTGAGGGAATTGATGTGCATCTCTACTTTTCCATTATTGACTGGAACCATAAAGGTTATCGTCCTGCACCTCCAGAAACCCGGCAAGATAGTATTGCGTATGAAACTTTCAAGGAGTTTACCCGCAATCAATTGATAGAGTTGCTGACTGATTACCCTGCTATCAAAGGATTATGGTTTGACGGCAGTTGGGATAAAGCCTGGATGAATGAAGCGGCGTGGGTGGATACTTTAGGTCTTGAATTGAGAAAGCTCCATCCGGGACTCATCATTGGCAGTCGTTTTCGTGCCGATGAATATGGAAAACGGCATTATGATTCTAATGGAGACCTGATTGATGATTATGACCAGACTTGGGAACGGGATTTGCCAAACTCCCTAGAAGACCTGAATGGTAGTGATTGGGATTGTGTGATGACCATTCCTGAAAATCAATGGGGATATCATGCTGAATGGCGGGGATACGTAAAGACATCATACGATTTATTGGAGATGATGGTGAAAGCCGTTTCTCTGAATGGAAATTTTGTACTCAACTTCGGTCCAGACGGAAAAGGGAATATCCGTTCGGAAGAAACCAAGCTAGCCAAAGAAATAGGGGATTGGATGAAAATAAATAAAGAAGCCATTTATGGTACTTCCCATTCAACAGTACAGAAACAAGATTGGGGATACTTTACGCAGAAAGGCAATAAATTGTATATGTGCGTATTCAACCGCCCGATTAATAACCTGCTGAAGATAGAAATACCGAAAGGTGGAATCATACCCATGAAGGCTTATTTCCTAGAAAATAATCAGGAAACGGAAATTCAGAATGCAGGTAAAAACAAGCGGAACAGTTCCTTGTATCATGTAGCTGTACCTGCTTCATATAAAACTGACCGACCTTTTGTCATTGTCCTCGAAATGCAGGAGAATACGAAAGAGGAAGGTGAATATCAGCAGGCTAAAATATAATTATTCTCATTTTATTTGTTCCAAAAGATCGTTTAGTAAGGAGATTTGGCGGGATTTTTTTAATTTTGCACTTACAACTAATTAACAGATAAGAAAATGCCGTTAAATTTACCCGATAGCCGTTGAAGATAACGACAGAAACGGATTTGGTACGTTTGCTTTCCAACACTCCCTTGCAGTTGGAAATATCATTTATGAAGTTGAAAAGCCATACATCGAAAAATACGCCGGTAGAACATATGAAAGCATTCTATCATGACTTTGATTTGATGCGCGACGAGAAATATGACGGGATGATTATTACGGGAGCTCCGGTAGAGCAGATGCCGTATGAGGATGTGAATTATTGGGATGAGATTACTACTATTTTTGATTGGGCGCGTACTCATGTTACCTCAACTCTTTATATTTGTTGGGCGGCTCAAGCCGGGCTTTATCATTTCTATGGAGTTCCCAAATATCCGCTGAAACAAAAAATGTTTGGTATTTTCCGTCATCATATCAATGTACAGGGATTGCCCATATTCCGTGGTTTTGATGATGAGTTTTTTGTACCACATAGCCGTCATACCGAAATACACCGTGAGGATATTCTGAAAGTAAAAGAGTTGGCTTTAATAGCTGAGTCTGATGAGTCTGGGGTTTATATGGCTATGGCTCGTAATGGGCGTGAATTCTTTATTACCGGGCATTCGGAGTATTCTCCTTATACGCTTGATACGGAATATAAGCGTGATTTGGCGAAAGGGTTGCCTATTGAAATGCCTGTAAATTATTATAAGGACGATAATCCGGACAATGCCCCGGTGGTGCGTTGGCGCGGACATGCCAATTTGTTGTTTTCTAATTGGTTGAACTATTATGTATATCAGGAAACCCCGTTCGATATAAATCAGATACGATGATCAGACAACGAAAAATAGAATTATTAGCTCCTGCTAAAAATCTGGAGTGCGGTATTGCAGCTGTTGATCACGGTGCTGATGCCATTTATATTGGTGCTCCCCGTTTCGGAGCACGTGCGGCTGCGGGGAATTCATTGGAGGATATTTGTTTCGGACGTAGTGCCAATCGGGGAGAATGTGCCCAGTTCTGTCGCCTTGCTTTTGATATGGTAGATGCGGACGGTAAATCTATAGTAAGGAATAAGCATTTATTGTCTCTGAAAGATTTGAATCAGAGCGAAGAGTTGGAGCAATTGCTGGATGCCGGAGCTTCTTCCCTGAAAATAGAGGGACGTTTGAAGGATGTATCTTACGTTAAAAATGTAACAGCTTATTATCGCCAGAAGCTGGATACTGTTTTCAAACGTCGTAAAGAGTATATCCGTGCTTCATCGGGAAAAGTGAAATTAGAGTTCAAACCTCAATTGGATAAGAGTTTCAGTCGTGGTTTTACTAATTATTTTCTTTTTGACAGGAATAAGGATATTTTTTCTTTTGATACTCCCAAGTCTTTAGGGGAGGAGATGGGGACAGTGAAGGAAATTCGTGGTAATTATCTTACCGTAGCCGGAATCAAGTCTTTTAATAATGGAGATGGCGTCTGTTTTTTGGATGAGACTGGTAAGTTGCAGGGATTTCGCATAAACCGGGTGGAGAATAATAAGTTATTTCCTCAAGAGATGCCTCGGATAAAGCCCCGTACGATACTTTATCGTAATTTTGATCAGGAATTTGAGAGGTTGATGTCGCGTAAATCAGCTGAAAGGAAAATTGCTGTCATTTTAAAATTGGCTGAAAATAATCGGGGCTTTACTCTGTCTCTGACCGATGAAGATGATCACAGTGCCAGTGTGGTGCTGGAAAGGGAGAAGGAACGTGCCCGTACTCCGCAGGAAGATAATTTGCGTACACAACTTGGAAAGTTAGGAAATACTCCATTTGAAGCGTCAGATATAGTGATTGACTGGTCGGACAATTGGTTTATTCCGGCTTCTATGCTTGCCGAACTTCGCCGTAAGGGAATAGAGAAACTGCTGGAAGTGCGCCGTATTAACTATCGGCAGGAAATTTACAAGTTGCCTCGAACGCATCATGCTTTTCCTGTGAATGAATTGACTTATTTGGGAAATGTGATGAATGCTGATGCTGTTTCCTTCTATAGGAATCATGGCGTGCAGCGTATTGCTCCGGCTTATGAAAAGGCTCCGGCAGAAGAAGCGGTATTGATGTTTTGCAAGCATTGTTTGCGTTATAGTATGGGATGGTGTCCCTCTTGGCATAAAGTGCGTTCTCCTTATAGGGAACCTTATTATTTGGTTAGCTCGGATAACAGACGTTTCCGCTTAGAGTTTGATTGTAAGAATTGTCAGATGAAAGTCTATGCTGAAAAGTAAGTACATCGGATTACTGTTTTTGGTGTTGGCTATTTTAATGGCTTGCCAATATCCTTCACCTGTTACTCCGAGTGGGGATATGCCGCAAAAGAAAAGGGATTCTGTCAATTATTTGATAGAACGGCATTATACATTAAACAGTAATTTTGAGGTTACTTCAGATTCGCTTATGTTACAGCAACTGCCATTGGTTGATGTGCTTCCTGTTTTTAAAGGAGAACGGCTGGTGGTAGCGGAGTTTATGATACAAGCTGCTGATAGTGTGGATTCTGTATGGGTAAAGGTAGCACGGGACCAGGAAACAATGGGATGGATACATGAAAAGGAATTGTTGGAGAAAGTAGTTCCTGTGGATTCAGTGTCACAGTTTATTCATTTTTTCAGTAATTCTCATACCATCGCTTTCTTTGTCATATTAGGCTTTTTCGGTATTTGGTATATTCATAGGGCTATTCGTCGCCAGAAGCTGCAATTAATCTGGTTGAATGATATTGATAGCGTTTTTCCTACAGTTCTTTCTTGGTTGGTAGCTACAGCAGCTACGCTTTATGCCAGTATTCAGCATTTTGTTCCGGGAACTTGGGAGCAGTTTTATTATAATCCTTCTTTGAATCCTTTTAGCTTACCTTTTATTCTTTCTCTTTTCATGTTTAATATTTGGGGGATTATTCTTGTGGGGTTGGCTACTTTGGATGATTTGTTTCATCAGGCACATATTGAAGCTGCATGTTTTTATTTGTTGGGATTGATGTCCTGCTGTATCTTTTTATATTTGTTTTTTACATTTACTACGTATTACTATTTGGGTTATCCATGTTTATTGGTATATGCTGTATGGTCATTTAATCGTATAAAGCATGCTTCCCGGTATAAATTCAGTTGTGGAAATTGTGGGGCGAAGATAAAGAATAAAGGAGTGTGTCCTCATTGCGGCGCTGTCAATGAATAATTTTATTGTTTGTTTCTTTTAACAAAGGCTCAAGCAGTTTTCTATTGTAAACAGCATTTTCTCTATGTACATACACTAAAACAAATAGGTTTGTTCTAGAAGCTATGGGTATCATTTACAGCAATAATAAAGTTCTTGCTTTTCTTGGTGTGACAGAATAAAAAATAAATTTGATTTGGTAAATGTGGAAACAGAAAGGGAGTTCGTGATGAACCCCCTTTCTGTTTTTGCAAGAATGGTTAGAAGTGATAACGTATATCCACTCCCAGTTGTAAAGGCCTGCTTTTTTGTTCGAATCCTCTATGCATGGTTTCAAAATAGAAGGTTGTATAATCCTTGTTGGTTAAATTACGTCCCCATACATCTATCTGTAAAGCT
>QWCY01008061.1_pt1 | contig 20314 bp, 19 predicted proteins | sample 1972631 | NCBI WGS metagenome assembly QWCY01 (sample SAMN09866696, study PRJNA288562) | Human gut metagenome isolate pre1_stool, whole genome shotgun sequencing... | isolation source: gut | host: Homo sapiens | place: USA: California
AGGATCGGTATATTGATGAGCAGCATCCAGGTACCGGTCTCAATGCCGAACAGACGATTTAAGATAATAGCGACACCGGTGATTCCACCGGGTGCCAGGGAGTTCGGATCCAAAAATAAGCTGACGGATACCGCATAGACAAAGGATGCCACCGTGATCATCACATAATCCCAGAGCATCTGTAAGGGTGTCTTTTTGTCCAGTCTCTGTATTTCCAGTTCTTTTTCTGTCTTCTTTGCCATAACTTTTTTCTCCATTCCATACAAAAGCCGCATATCTATAATATGCGGCTTTTATCGGTGATACATTCACTTCTTTTCAAATCTTAAAACTTAGATATTGGCTCTTACCACTTTGGGCTGATAGCCTTCTTTTTCCAGAGCGGCAATGATCTCATTCTTATGCTCGGTGCCGAATGCTTCCAGTGTGATACGCAGTTCCACAGCAGCACTGCGGTTGATGGATACAAACTGGTTGTGCTCCAGCTTGATGACATTACCGTTGACTCCGGCAATAATACCGGATACTCTGCACAGCTCACCGGGCTTGTCGGGAAGCAGTACGGATACGGTGAAGATACGGTCTCTTAAGATCAGACCCTGCTGTACTACGGAAGACATGGTGATGACATCCATGTTACCGCCACTCAGGATAGATACAATACGCTTATCCTTCACATTTAACTGCTTTAAGGCGGCTACCGTCAGCAGACCGGAATTCTCCACGATCATCTTGTGGTTCTCCACCATATCCAGGAAGGCTACTACCAGATCCTCATCCTCCACGGTGATCACGTCGTCCAGATTCTTCTGTAAGTACGGGAAGATCTTGCTGCCAGGAGTCTTAACCGCAGTACCGTCTGCAATGGTGTTGACCTTTGGCAGGGTGGTTACCTTGCCGTTCTTTAAGGATACCTGCATGCAGTTAGCTCCTGCGGGCTCTACGCCGATGACCTTGATCTTCGGATTCAGCAGTTTTGCCAGTGTGGAAACACCGGTTGCCAGTCCGCCGCCACCGATAGGAACCAGAATATAATCTACCAGTGGAAGCTCTTTGAAGATCTCCATGGCAATGGTACCCTGACCGGTAGCTACGGTCAGATCATCAAAAGGATGGATGAAAGTATATCCGTGCTCTTCTGCCAGCTCATATGCCTTTGCGCAGGCCTCATCATAGACATCGCCATGCAGTACTACCTCTGCTCCATAGCCTCTGGTACGGTTTACCTTGATCAGAGGTGTCGTGGTGGGCATTACGATGGTTGCCTTGCTTCCATAGCATTTTGCCGCATAAGCCACGCCCTGGGCATGGTTGCCTGCAGAGGCGGTGATCAGTCCCTTGGCGCGCTCTTCATCGGTCAGAGTGCTCATTTTGTAATAAGCGCCTCTTAACTTGTAAGCTCCGGTAAACTGTAAGTTCTCGGGCTTTAAGTATACGCGGTTGCCGGTCTGGGCACTGAAATAATCACTGTATACCAGTTTGGTCTCTAAAGTAACTTTTTTAACGATCTCACTTGCTTCTTCAAATTTCTCTAAAGTCAACATTTCTTCCTGCATTTTTCTTCCCATGCCTTTCTGTCACACTTTCTTTGGTCTGCCTGTTTATTATTCTTCCGCGTCTGTCTCTCCAGCTTCTTCCTCCGGCAGATGCAGTTCTCCGATGTCATCCATATTCACATCAAACAACGCATTTACAAATTCATCGGAATTGAATTTCTGGAGATCCTCGATGGTCTCTCCCACACCGATATATTTTACCGGAACCTTCAGTTCGGACTGGATGGCCACAGCGATACCGCCCTTGGCCGTTCCGTCCATTTTGGTCAGGATGATACCCGTAAGATCCGCCACCTCACCGAATTCTCTTGCCTGCACCAGAGCATTCTGTCCCGTGGTGCCGTCCAGCACGATCAGATTCTCTCTGTGGGCATTGGGGAATTCCTTGTCGATGATACGGTTCATCTTACGAAGTTCTTCCATCAGGTTCTTTTTATTGTGCAGTCTGCCGGCGGTATCTACAAGAAGCACATCCACGCCTCGTGCCTTCGCCGCATTCACGGCATCAAACACCACGCTGGCGGGATCCGCACCTTCTTTTCCGCCGATCATGGGAACATCCGCCCGGGATGCCCACTCTGCCAGCTGGTCTCCCGCTGCGGCACGGAAAGTATCCGCTGCGGCAATAAGGACTTTCCTGCCCTCATCCTTTAATTTACCGGCCAGCTTGCCGACGGAAGTGGTCTTCCCCACACCGTTGACACCGATGACCATGATCACGGACTGTTCCTTCTCAAAATTATAGGCAGTCTCATCCACCTGCATCTGCTCCTTGATACTTTCAATCAGAAGCTGTTTGCATTCGGAAGGTTCCTTGATATGTTTTTCCTTCACCTGCTGTTTCAGTCTCTCCACAATAGCGGTGGTGGCATTCACACCGATATCTCCCATAATCAGGATTTCTTCCAGTTCTTCATAGAAATCATCATCAATAGCGGAGAAGCCGCTGAAGACCGAATCAATTCCCCGTACAATGTTGTCACGGGTCTTGGTCAGTCCTTCTTTTAACCGGGCAAAAAAGCCTTTCTTTTCCTCACTCATCCCATTTCCTCCAATCAGCATTCTATCCAGAAAAACGCTTGCGTTTTTCTTGTATGAAACTTAGAACTTCTTCACGAAAGAGCCTTTGCTCTGAGTGATTAGAAGTTCTTTTCATACTCTAATCATCCAGATCTTTATCAATGAGGTTAACACTGACTAAAGTAGATACACCCTTCTCCTGCATGGTGATACCATACAGTCTGTCCACCTGTTCCATCGTACCGCGTCTGTGGGTAATAACAATGAACTGAGTGTTCTTGGTCAGCTTATGTAAATACTTAGCGAAACGGCCTACGTTGGAGTCATCCAACGCCGCCTCGATCTCGTCCAACAGACAGAACGGAGAGGGCTTTAAGTTCTGGATGGCAAACAACAGGGAAATAGCGGACAATGCCTTTTCTCCACCGGAGAGCTGCATCATGTTCTGAAGCTTCTTTCCGGGGGGCTGTGCGATGATGCGGATGCCTGCTTCCAGAATATCCTCATCCTCCATCAGTTCCAGTGTTCCCTTACCACCACCGAAGAGTTCCTTGAATACCTTATCGAACTCTCTGCTGATCTCCGCAAATTTCTCCGTGAACTGTTTACGCATGGCGGTATCCAGTTCTTCGATGATGCCTTCCAGCGTCTTCTCCGCTTCCACCAGATCGTCATGCTGGGTCTTCATGAAAGTATAACGCTCCATCAGGTTCTTATAATCCTCAATGGCATTGACATTGACATTGCCAAGCTTACGGATCTCATCCTTCAGACCGCTGATCTCTCGTTTCATAGCAGGCAGATCATTCATCTCTTCATTGCGAAGGCCTGCCGCATCACTCAGGGTGATCTCATACTCATCCCACATGTAATTGATCTGGCCTTCGATATTGTCTTCCAGCTTTTTCTTCTGTTCACTCAGACGATAGACTTCTTTGTCCAGAGCATACTGATTCTCATGGGAAGCCGCGATGGTCTTCTCAATCTCCAGAATGTTGTTTTTCTTGCGTTCCACTTCCTGTGCGTTTTCAGTCAGTGCCTGTAAAATCTCATTCAGTTCTGCCTGTGCACGCTCCAGTTCGCCGCCTATACGATCTACATTGGCCTGTTTGTAATCCAGAGCCTGACGCATCTTCTCGACTTTTACTTCCCATTCTCCGGCATGGGCGGAAGCTTCACTCTCTTCCAGTCTGCAACCTTCCAGTTCCTTCTGGAAGACAAGAATCTGTTCCTGAGTGGTTTTCTCCAGTTCTTCACTTGCAGCCAGTTCCTGTACGATTGATTCCTTGCTGGAACGGATCTCGAAGATCCTGGTCTCGATCTCCTGTTCCTCCAGCTTCAGGGACTGTGCACTCTCTGCCTCTTCTTCCATACGTTCTCTGGCCTGGGAAATATTTAATCTTGCGGTATTCTGCTCAATGGACTTGCGCTGCATCTCGGTCTTCAATGCTTCCAGATCCATACGCAGCTTATTTCGTTTGCTCTTGGCGCCTTCAATCTTCTGGTTATAGGTCTTGATGTCATCGGAGAGTTTTTTCACCTTTTTCTCCAGTTCATCCATCTCACGACGTCTTCCCAGAAGATTACTGTTATTCTTAAATGCACCACCGCTGATGGCACCGCCGGGAACTAAGAGTTCGCCTTCCAATGTGACCATACGGATGCCGTAATCGAATTTTCTTGCGATCTTCACGGCATTGTCCACGTTGTCTACGACCACGATACGTCCCAGCATGGCCTTGGCCACATTGCGGTATTCTTTTTCCGTATTTACCAGTTCATCCGCCATACCGATGACACCTTTTTCCTTCAGGGCCTCGGGATTTTTGAATTCCTGAGGTTTGGTAATACTGGTCAGGGGAAGGAATGTAGCTCTTCCGAGGCGGTTCTGCTTTAAGAATCCGATCATATGCTTGGCGGTCTCTTCGTTATCCGTTACGATATTCTGAATATTACCACCCAGAGCGGTCTCGATAGCGGTCTCATATTTGGCTTCTACCTGAATAATATCCGCTACAACACCGATGATACCTTTTTCTTTTTCCTTCTGCTCCATGACCTTCTTGACGCTGCCACCGTAGCCGTCATACCGCTCGGTGATATTGGTCAGGGCTTCCAGTTTGGACTGCTCCTGATGGAAACGGTTCTGTGTCTCCCGCAGCTTCGCATCTAAGCCTGTGAGATTCTCACGGATATTGCCCAGCTCCAGTTCGGATGCTGCTTCCTGTTCGGTCATCTGCCGCAGTTCTTCGGTCACAGTCTCGAAGGTCTCTTCCAGCTTCTTGATTGTCTCTTCTCTGGCAGCCTCATCGGATTTTGCACGAAGCAGTCTGGAATTCAACTCTGCCTTGCGGATATTGATCTGCTCCATCATAGTATCGAAACGTCCCATCTTGGACTTGATGGTAGCCCGCTGGTTCAGCTCGCCGATGATGGTATTTTTCCCGGCCTCAATATTATTATTGAGTTCGGTGATCTTGTTCTGGATAGCTTCCAGGTCGGCCTTTGCCATGGCTGCCGCCTCTGCGATCTCCTGTACCTGAGTATCCGTATCCTTTTTATCGGTTAAAATATCCTGTTTTTCTTTTTCTTTGCCGGCGATTTCTTCTTCCAGGGCTGCCTTACGATTGTTCAGATGGTTCTCACTGCCGTGAGCGGAATTGATCTGCTCCTTTAAGACATTGATCTCACCTTCCAGTTTGCCCCGCATCAGGCCGGTATCCGTCAGTTGCTCTCTGGCGGCTTCAATGGCTGCATCCAGGCTTTCGATCTCCTGCTGGATCCGCTCGTATTCTTCCTTGATACCTTCGTACTTTTCACTGGTCTCGTTCAGTTCATTGCTGGCCAGATTATATTTTTCTTCCATGGAAGACAGCTGTTCTCTGAGTTTCTTATTTTCCAATAAGAAGACATTGATATCCAGAGTCTTTAATTCTTCCTTTTTCCTCAGATAGACCTTAGCCACCTCGGATTGCTTCTCCAGAGGGCCTACCTGCTTTTCCAGTTCGGACAGAATATCATTCACACGCACCAGATTCTGTTTTTCGTTCTCCAGCTTTGTCTGGGCTGCTGCTTTTCTGCGCTTGAATTTCACGATTCCAGCAGCCTCGTCGAACAGTTCACGCCGTTCCTCGGGTTTACCGCTTAAGATCTTGTCGATCTGGCCCTGTCCGATAATGGAATAGCCCTCCTTACCGATACCGGTATCATAGAACAGCTCATTGACATCCTTTAATCTGCAGGGAGTACCATTGATCAGATATTCACTTTCTCCGGAACGGTAGATCCGTCTCGCCACTGTAACTTCGTCATAGTCGATCGCCAGCTGGTGATCGCTGTTGTCCAGAGTAATGGCAACATAGGCGTAGCTCAACGGTTTTCTGGTCTCTGTTCCCGAGAAAATAACATCCTGCATGCTGGCACCACGCAACTGCTTGATGCGTTGTTCTCCCAGCACCCATCTTACCGCGTCCGCAACGTTACTCTTACCGCTGCCGTTAGGTCCTACGATACCGGTGATTCCGTTGTGGAACTGAAATACGATCTTATTGGCAAATGATTTGAACCCGTGGATCTCAATACTTTTTAAATACATATCCTCTATCCCTCAATAGCAGAAGCGCCTCATAAGCTGCCTGCTGTTCTGCCGCTTTTTTTGTTCTTCCCTGCCCACGGCCAAGGCATTCTCCCTCCATGTCGATCTCTACCACGAAAGTCTTGTCGTGTTCCGGTCCGCTCTCCTCTAACAGCCGGTACTCGAACTCTTTTTTGAGTTTCCCCTGAATCAGTTCCTGGAGATTACTCTTGCTGTCGTAGAAGAGACGCTTGTCCTCTAAATCCGACAGAATGAAGCGGTCAATAAAAGCCTTGGCAGGCTGCATGCCACCGTCCAGATAAATGGCACCAATCATGGCTTCCATACCGTCAGAGGTGATGCTGTCTCTGCGTCTGCCGCCGGTATTCTCTTCGCCCTTTCCCAAAAGCATAAACTGTCCCAGTTCCAGGTCTCTGGCACAGAATGCCAGGGAAGGCTCGCACACCATGGAGGCACGCATCTTGGTCAGCTCGCCCTCCGGAACATCCGGGTGTTCCCGAAACAGGAAGTCGCTGGATACCAGCTCCAGTACAGCATCTCCCAGGAATTCGATGCGCTCATAGTTCTCTGTCTTGTTGATCTTTTGTTCATTGGTATAGGAGCTGTGGGTCAGAGCCTGCTTCAGCAATGCTTTGTTGTGAAAGCAATAGCCGATGCGCTGTTCCAGCACGTCCATTGTATAACCATCCAACATTTTCTTGTCCTCACGACAGAGCGAGAGCGTGTCGCGTTTCTTACCTTGATTGGGGCTACGGAAGTTCGACATCATCATATAAACCGAAAAACAGGAACAGTGCCTTGTGAGCAAGCTCTCGGTCACAGTTCCTGTTTTGTCTTTGCATGGCTCGTAGCTTTACTAGTTCACTGCGTTCTTGATCATCTCTACTGCTTCTTCTACAGTAGTAACCTGCTCTGCAGACTCTGCAGGGATCTCGATATCGAACTCTTCCTCGATACCCATGATGATCTGGTATACATCCAGGGAATCAGCACCCAGGTCATCCTGGAAGGTGGTCTCCATGGTGATCTCATCGGGATCTACATTTAATACCTCAGCAATAATTTTCTTTAACTTTTCGAATTCCATAACAGTTCCTTCTTTCCAAATATTTTGTAATTTTAATTATTTTCTGCAGCCTTATCTTCCAGACCGATCTGCTCTTTGATCTTTTCGTTGATCTTCTCTTCCTTAAATGCGATGCATTGCAGGATGGAGTTCTTCACTTCCACAGCCTTGCTGCTTCCGTGTGTCTTCACTACCAGACCGTTTAAGCCAAGCAGCGGAGCTCCTCCGTACTGGGAGGTATCGAAGCTCTTCAAGGTCTTCTTCAGCGCGGGCTTTACTAACAGTGCGCCGATCTTACTGCGCAGTGTGGACATCATTCCCTGCTTTACCTGATGCAGCAGTGCGGAGCTGACGCCCTCGTACATTTTCAGTACCACATTGCCGACAAACGCTTCACAGACGATGACATCTGCCACACCTGCCGGAATATCTCTGGCTTCTACGCTTCCAATAAAGTTGATCTCGGGACAATTCTTCAACAGAGGGAAAGTCTCCTTGACCAGCGCATTACCCTTCTCTTCCTCAGCACCGATATTCACAATACCGACTTTGGGATTCTTAACGCCCATAACGCTTTCCATATAGACACTGCCCATCTTGGCAAACTGTACTAACATGGAAGGTCTTGCGTCCACATTAGCACCACAGTCCAGCAAAAGGCTGACACCGTTCTCCGTAGGGATCAGGGGAGCCAAAGGAGGTCTCTCCACGCCACGGATACGGCCTACGATCACCTGTCCGCCTACCAGTACTGCACCGGTACTTCCTGCGGATACGAAAGCATCGCATTCACCGTTCTTCACCATATACATGGCTTTGACAATGGAAGAATCCTTCTTACGGCGGATCGCCATAACCGGAGGTTCTGCAGTCTCGATGACTTCTTCGGCATGTACGACTTCCAGCTGTTCTGCATCGTAGGTATATGCCTTTAATTCTTCCCGGATCACCGGCTCCTTACCTACCAGGAATACTTTGACACGTTTGTCCGCATTGACAGCCTCTACAGCGCCCTTTACGATCTCGGTGGGAGCATTATCTCCTCCCATCGCATCTACAGCAACATTTACATATTCTGCCATTTCGTCGTTCCTTTACCTGTTTGTGTTTATCCGCTTATCATCAAACCGCTCCGTGGGTCGCACCAAACAGTTTGATGATGGCAGATTCATTCTTACTATACTAAAGGCGTATATAAAAAGCAAGTGATTTTTTTGTGAAAGCAAAAGGAGACTCCTTTCGGAATCTCCTCTTTTCTTTTCACTTAATTTCGCTTCATTGATTTATAAATTAATCAACGCTTACGACCTGCTTCTTATTGTAAGAACCGCAAGCCTTGCAAACTCTGTGAGGCATCATCAGTGCACCACATTTGCTGCACTTTACCAATGTAGGAGCGCTCATTTTCCAGTTTGCTCTTCTCTTATCTCTTCTACCTTTGGAAGATTTATTCTTAGGACAAATAGACATCGTTACACCTCCTTATTCGCGTTGAAGATATCTTGGATTGCTGCCATACGAGGATCCGGTACGAAAGTATCGCAACCACATTCCTTCAGATTCCTGTTCTGACCACATACAGGGCAAATACCCTTGCAGTCTTCCTTACACAGGATCTTTGCCGGCCAATTCACCAGAATTTCATCGTACACAAAAGCCTCTACATCCAGCTGCCATCCATCCATAAAGCTCTGCTCGGTATCTTCTTCCTCACTTACTTCCGCTTCCGGAGAATAAACGATTCTGTCAAACTTAAGCTTCATTGCTGTAGGTACTTCAGTAAGGCACCTGTCACATTTCGTGTCAAAGGTAAGCTCTGCAGTGCCGGTTACTTTTGCCTTGTTCACACCGATGTTGGTAAAAGTAAGATTAATGGGTGTCTTCTCCGTAATGGGGAATTCTCCCTGGCGGCTCATAAAGCTTGTCATCTCAAGCGGAATGGCAACAGTTTCTACCTTGCCTTCGGATGTTAATACATCAGATAAACTTACTAACATAGCGACTCCTATGCAATATGTTGCGTAGAAAACACAAGTCTCCTACGATGTGTTGATTCACACACTGACTTATTATACATAGGCAATACTGTTTTGTCAACAAAATTTTGTAGGATTTTCATACAATTTTTGTATCCTATGTCCGCCTACTTTTCCACTCCATAACTGCGGATCGTCCATCCCATCTCATCATATCCAAATGTCATAAACAGATAAGATAACGAGTCCTCCTGTACCGGCCGGAACTCTACTTCCACCGTACAGTTACCCTTGCTGTCCGTATCCACCCCGGAAAGTCCCTTGATGCCCATGATCTCAACTTCGCCTGTGTATTCCTCCTGAAAATATGTATTTGTGAAATCCTTTGCGATCCGGTACACAGCCATTCTGTCTGCTGTTCTCTCCACTTCATCCAGTATTTTCAGTTCATCATCACCGCTCATAAGACCGTATCTCAGATTTAAGAAATAATATATTTCTATGTCATCAGGCCGTTTTCCCTCTTCCGACCATTTCACATACTGCTCCGCCTGTTCATCGGAAACATCTTCCTGATTGGTAAATACGATCATGATGAGTGCCATGTCCGGTTCTATATCTTTCTTTTCGATAATATTCAGGGAACGAAAATACATTTCCGTATAGTCTTCCTCTGCAGTCCCGGCATCCACATCACCCCTAAGCATATAATATGTACTTCCGTCAAATTCAATACAATATAAGAAAGGATCCATTTTTCATTATAGAGGTAATTTGCCATCAACAATTGTGCCGGATTCCCCTGTGTGGACTGCTCATAGAATTCATCCAGCAGTTCTACCCCACTACACTCCTCGAATTGAGTACTTAACACATATACCGGATAAGCCCTCAGCTCTTCTATACTTAATGGAAGTTCAGACAGTTCCTGCAAAATCGTCTGTGGTTCTCTATTCCCCTTCAAATTTTCCAGGATAGTATCTGTCTGCACAAACTCTTCCGCTTCCTGCGTTGTCTCCTGCGTCTGTTCGGCTGTTTGTTCAATGGTAGTGGTACTTACCGTTTCATTTTCCTGCACATTGCTTTTCCTCTCAGCTTCCTGCGTTTCTCCGCCGCAGGCTGTAAGAAATATACATACTAAAATCACTCCGGTCAGACTTTTCATCTGCCAATATTTTTTGCTTGTCTTCATATTACAATCCCCCAACCTGTAATGATCATACTGCTGCATAAAATTTCCATGAACAAATGCACATGGGAATCAATTAAAATTTTCTTATTTCTTTTGCCAGACTAAACGGAATGATTTCTCCCGGTCTTGTCTCAGTATATGCCTTTTCCTTATGCATATACTCTACAATATCTTTTGCTCTGTAAGCACTAAACTTCGTAATCACCTTGTCAAGAATGCTCTTTTCTCTGTCAGTCAATACGGAATAGTCCATATTGGCAGTCGGATAGATATCAAGCATGGTATCACAGCTATAGTTCATTTCTTCCTGAATATTCAGTTTCTCCAGATTCATCAAACTATAGTTTTCACTTTTCATTATATTTTTCTATCATTTCTTTTTTTAGGCCAACTAACGCATCCATTCCTTTCTGGGTTGTAGCAAAAAATTCATTTTCACAAACTTGATTATATTTTACATATGTGGATTCACCACCTGTTTCACAAATATTATTTTCATGCTCTTGATATGAAAATATTGGTGTGAATGCATTTTCCACATACACCTGATATACAGGAATCTTCTCTCCAAGACCATCTACCTGATTTTCGATAAAAACTAAATATTCCCCTCCCACTTCCATTATATTAACAAATCCTCTTTCGATGGAATATGGCTCTGAATATAAACTAAGTGACCAACGGCTGCAAGTAAGATATATATCTTGTCCCACCGCAGGCTCTGTTCCCTTATAAACATCTTCCACTTTGACCAGTTGCCTGCTTGTTCCTCCTATATGCTCCACATCTCCCAGTACAGATACCCGTATAATAACTGGGACCTGCGGTAAATTTACCGATAAATTCTCTGTCTCTTCAAGACATATATTTTCTGGAAGCTGTGCTACGTAAAGCTCATCTAAATATGACTTATCTTCTGCTATATTAGTATACGTTCTTTTTTCAAATATACCAAATACAGTTATCACTATAACAATTAATAAGATAAAGCATGAACCCCATTTGCATTTCACAGTTCTGTCCCCTTTCTTTCAATGCGGCCATCTGCAATTTTATATACCTGGTCTGCCAATATCTTCATATCCTCCTGATTATGACTGGCTAAAAGAATTAAGGCTCCTCTTTCTTTTTCCTGTTCAATTAATTGTCTTATTTCCTTTATTCCTGCTTCATCCAGTCCGTTTGTAGGCTCATCCAGCATGATAACATCTGGCTTCTCCATGATGGCCTGTGCAATCACCAGTCTCTGCTTCATTCCCATTGAGTATTTACCAAATACCCTTTTGTCAGCCGGGTCAAGTCCAACCCGTTGTATTGCTTCTTCTACTTCCCGCTTACCAATCACTCCCTTTAACTGCGCAAGATATAATAAATTTTCCACTCCTGTCTTATTGGGATACAAGCCGGCATGCTCCAAAACAATCCCCTGACTTGGTAAAACAGCAAAGTCTTTGTGCAGTTCTTTATCATTCCAATAAATATTACCTGAATCAATCTTCATCAGACCCGATAATGCCCGAAACAACATGGTTTTTCCAGATCCATTTCTACCCCAAAATCCATATATATTTCCTGTTTCCATTTCCAGACTGATGTCATTGAGTATTGTCTTACCCTTTATTTTTTTATGAATATTGTTTGCAATTAATTTCATATCAAATTGTCTCCATTTCCATGTCCTCTGCCAGTAAATCCTTCTTCTGTATCAATTGTCCTCCCATCAATACAGTAACTATACAGAATAGAGCCGGAATCAATATCGAAGTAACTAAATTCAAAGAATATCGGCTGTTGGCTAACTCAACTTCTAACAATGTGCTGCGATGCCATCCTAAAACGGTATGTGCTACTGGATTCAACCACAAAAAAACATATATGATGTCTTGTTTCATTTGCATTTTCGTCAATATATTTATGATACTGAGTGCTGCGGTACAAGTCATTTGCACAACCATAACCAATGTGAATGCAGCACTGCTTCCAATATTGATCGCAAGTAAATTAACTAACAGCACCAGGGTAAAATTCCATAACATAAAAATCAGAGCATGGCATCCCAATAAAATAAATCCACCTACGCTAAAAATCACCTGATATCGCAATACAGAAGCAATAGCGGTTGTGCTTAGAAATACCAGTTCAAATATGCATATGAAATTAATTAACTGTAACATTTCCTTTCCATACCATTTCATTCGATTCGGGCACCGACTAAACACATAGATACTGGCTGTGCAGAAATGACCATACAGCTTATTCCCAAAAACCAATATCATAATATAGTTTGGCATCATACGAAGCATAAATCCAATTAACTCCACTAAATTGCAACTCATGCTGAGTTCACCTCTGGATCCACTTAATTGTAATACCAGTTCTGATAGCGTTATTACTCCGTCAAACGGTCTGATAAAACCAAGCGATATGCAAATTCCGGAAAGTATTCCAATTAAAATTACTACTCTTTTTTCATGATGCATATTACCATTTATCCTTATTCCTTCCATAAAGGTAAAAACCGAATATTGTTATTAGTATAATTCCTACCCCCATCAGTGGAACGATAATATTTTTAGGGGTATCATCAAAAAGAAGCAAATACTTATACCAGCTTAATGAACTCTTATTTCTATCCAGAATATTAAGATATGTAGTCGCATTCAATAGAACAAAAGTCGGTAAGATCAGCAACGTGCGATATTTAACCGTCAAAGCAAATGAGATTGCTACGGGAAGCGTACCAAGGATTCCTGATACGACACCAAAAAATAGTGTTGTAAGAATTGCATACAAACCAGGGGATGCTATATAGATTGCGCTGCCTATGTAATTATGAACCATTGTGGCATAATCTGTATTGTAAATGCTTAAATTTGATAAATCTCTTATTGCATTCATGGGAAAAGATAGCATATTCATTAGTATTTCTAGCATAAATGGAACCGTAAAAACTATTGTTGTTGTAAAAAAAGATGCCCACAATTTACTTTGTAAATAACGATTTTTCCCTAAACGATAAATCATGTATACTTCTTCTTTTGTCTGCTGTTCTTTAGTATAAGAAAAACCAGCAGGTACAGCAACCAAGATAGGGTAAATCATCACAATTAATAATTGAATGTTTGCACTAAAATATACTTTATTCAGGCTGAGCGCTAATAACTTCATTGGCTGATACATTTGTGAAATATCAGTACCTCTAAATGTGAGAACATTCGTTATATAATTCCCCAGCACTACCGCTAGAAGTAATATAAATGTCAGACTTGCTTCTTTTTGTTTTAATAAAAAAATGGTTTGCTTCTTAATCACTTTTATTAACATACAATTTCCCTCATATAACTTGGGATTAAATGCTTTATTATGCACTTAATCCCCAATTTTTACAGCTTATCTTCCATCGTAAGAAACAGTTGCATATGCAGCTGCACTTGAGTTACCTCTAAATTCAAAACCCACAAATATGTTTGATGCCTTAACATATAACAGATTTTCTTTAGAAATACAATTGAGCATTTGGAAACTTCCCATTAATCGTATTAATTTCCTTTTGCTCAAGTAGTTACAGCAATAACCGTTTCCATTTTCTCCATGTCTTTCGTTGTCACCAATCTTATCTGGATGCGCTGTACCTGACAGAAAAAGAGATTGAAAATATCTTTGAGTTTACCATGCTGACTGACCGCTGAGTACTAGATTTTCATACAATTTTTATTATCGCAGCATCATTCCATTTTCTGGCAGTTTTAAGACAAGTCTGTCTGCTATTGAATTTTAGAACTTCTCCTTAAAGGAAATGTATCAGTTGTTTTACAACTACCGTAGATCATTCTCTATCTATCCAATATAAATATACATCTTCCAAGCAGGGATAAACTTCTTCCACATTACCTGTTTTCAAGGCATCGGCACTGATGATCCTCAGTCGATGTCCTTTTTCTGTTAATGTAACACTTATGATCCTGGCTCCACTGTTCTGGTATTCTTCCCCTTCCCTCTCTGTAACCAACACATTATAAACTTTATGTTCCAATTCAGCCAAAAATTTCTGCGGAGTATCCCTCCGGACAATCTTCCCATTCTTTATCAGCAGTATCTCTCTGGCCATGTTTTCCACATCCGCTACTACATGTGTGGCTAAAAGGACAATCTTATCCTTTGCACAGCCACTGATAAAATTTCGTATCCGGATTCTTTCCTCCGGATCCATCCCAGCCGTTGGTTCATCCAGAATCAATATCTCCGGATCATTTAATAGCGCCTGTGCCAGCAGGATTCTCTGTTTCATACCACCTGAAAAGTATTTCAGCTTTTTATACCGTTCCTCTTTCAGATTGACGACCTCTAACAAATTTTCAATCTGTTCTCTGGCATCTTTTCTGTTCATTCCTTTTAAAGCAGCCATATACCAAAGGAACTTTTCTGCAGTAAATGCTTCATAAAGACTCTGCTGCTGTGGCATATACCCGATCTTCGCCCGGTAATCCGCTCCCATCTTATAAATATCTTCTCCGTCTGCCGTTATGCTTCCCTTATCCGGGCGCAAATTGGGACCCAGAATCCCATATATCCCCGGTGTAAAATCTGCAGATACGTCATTTATTGCATACGTTTTCCCATGATCATAGCTTTTGTATAGATCTTTTATTTTTAATTCCATAATGTACCCTTTATATCATATTCAACAGAATCATGTGGCTGCTTCGTTTAAAATACAAAAGCAGCAATACAACAATAATCAATATGCCGCTTCCCATCAGCAGTGCCGGAATTCTCTGTTTCAACTTTTTGTACAATGTCCGCCCCAGGATTCCTACTGCCAGAAAGCTTCCGAATTTCAGGACAAATACGAAAGTCTCATACCATCCCAGTGTTATGCTGCTTTCGCAGTTCCAATTTACCAGATTACACATTTTCTGCCCTGCTGTGGCAAATCCATCAATATTCTGCAGCTTTAAAAACAATGGTGCAGCCATTACCAGATAGACAAATACTACGCATATGATCGCTGCCAGATCCTTACTTCTCTCCAGAACTTCTCTTCCTCTCCGGGTAGAACGGATCAGCGGTATCAGGTTGCTCTCCTCTCCTGCTCCGTAAATCCCTCCCAGTAAAAACAGCAACAGAACCGCACCTACGTACCAGGTAAGCACTTCATGGGTAACATTTCCCCATATATCCAGGTAAGCTTTTTCATCCAGTAAATATTTTTCCGAAAGTTTACCCTCTTTTTCTGATAGTCCCCGGATCTGATCTGTCAGCTCCTGAAAGCCCTCATGCAAACGCTGCCATTCCAACTGCATCAGTAACCGATCTATTTCATCCGTCCCTGACATTTCAGCTGATTCCCGACTGGGCTCCTGTAACTGCTCCAACCGCCTTTTTTCGTTTTCCACCTGCTCCAGGGTCTCCTCCGTCAGCTGTCCGGAAAGATTTTTCAGGTACATATGGTAGGCGGCATCTTTCGCCGTCGCATAGTATTGTGGCGCATATACAGCAAAAACATTCTGCATCATAAGCCACAGGGCAATTATGATCACAATTCCTTTTTTCTGCTGGATCAATAGTTTATAAAATTCATAATATACAAGATTCCTTCTATGCCCTAGTACGCTCCATTTTTTTCGTAACCTGATAATCAGCGTTTCCAGCCGGTCACTGTCACTGATCTGGCAGGTTCTATGGAAAAGGTTTATTCCGCTGGCACAGCATACCACATAAATAATCAGGAAGACACTGACCGCAACTTCATTTTTTCCTATGGCATGTCCCCCAAAATTGAAATTAACATAGCTTCCCAGCGCCTGTCTCATATCCCAATAGAAAAAAGGATTTATAATCTTACATACCCGCAGGGTTCCCGTGACAGCAATGAAATGGTACGCTGCATATTCGCATATCATAGGAAGCATCATGACAATGAAAGCTCCCGTTTCCGATTTCACCAGCATGCCCGCCATAAAAAGAACAGACCCTGTCAGCAGGGACAGTCCCACACGAAGAAAAATAAGCAGTCCTATGGCCTGCCCTACGCTTAATACATACGGGCAGTTGCGGAAAAGAGAAACCGACTGTACGTGTCTGTTCATATTGCCATATCCATACATCCATTTCAGGAACAAAACAACACTGGTTTCCTGTAACAAGGTATACAGTACTCCCCCCGATAATAGCAGAAACAACTTGGAATACGCCGTTACATGATGTCCGTTTTTACATCCTTTAATAAGAATAAAAAGCTTTCTATTTCTCTCATAAAATAATAAATACCACGTCAATACTCCCTGAAAAGAAATAGCAAAGAAAATACCGTACTGATACTCCGCCAATGCCTTTATTCCAAAACAGTTGTCCACTGTCACAGAAGCTTTCGCAACTGCCGAAAAATCGTGACAAGTCTTGCGGATATTATCCGTCAGATAATGATTTCCTTCGGAGATCACATTTTCCATGGCCTTTGACCTGTCCTGCATCTGTGAAATAAATTCCCGATAAGAGTCCAGATACCGTTTCTGTTCCTCCAGATCAGCCTCATAGAAGCCTAACTCGTCCGCCTGTTCATTTCCTTCACAAAACGCAATATATTGATCTTTTTGCTGATATACATAGACATAGGCCGCTTCTTTTTTCTGAATCATAAAAAGCAGGAATAGATTCCCCACAAAAAGTCCAATAAATGCAATCCATAGCGGAATCTGCGTCATCAGCTTTTTTATTTCATATCCTGTCAACCTCATGCAAATTGCCCCTTTAACGATCCATGATCTCCGTCAGTGTAATCGTTTTCCCCCGGTACTCTCCAATTTTTTTCTCCCAGCACTTTACTCCCCATGTACCGTCTTCTTTCTCATAAGTAAAGTACATCCTGTTTCTGTCACCTACCGGAAATCTCTGTGCTCTCCCGTTTTCATTTAATGGTGTCATAAAGGTATCTACGATCTGCATGTCCTTGTCATACACAACATATTTTCCCGGATTCCGAAGCCAATCATCAATGTCCTCCATCCAGTCATCAAAAAAATATAAATATTCGCCATCACTCAAAAAATAACCTGCCTGAGGTACATCTTCCAATAACACCTTCAGATTGGATCCATCCAGATCAGCAATATATACCGGCATCGGTTCATCACCTCTTTTTTCATCATCATAGGGATCCAGAATGATCTGATCCTGCCAGAATTGTACCCCTAAAATATGCACCGATTTCGGCATATCCGGAATCTGTAATTCCTCAATTTTGTCCGCCTGTATATCATATACAAAGGTTTTATTATATAACCTGTCGTAATCGTAACCATTATTTTCTTCCTTCTGGGAATCTCCCTCTTTGGGCAGCATAGAAATAATTTCAAAATACACATAATTTCCATAAGCCTGAAGATTTCCCCAAGTAAGCACTCTCAGATTCTCCTCCGCAGTATAGACGGTCTCCGGTCTATGAAAAAAGGTATTTAATGATAACCGTTTTATCGTACATTCAACCTTTATCTCTTCATCTTCCTCATAATACCTTTTTTCCGCATAATATAAGTTGTTCCTATGTATGATCCAGTTCACAATAATGCTGGATTTTCCATCCCATTTGTACACAACATCTTTCGCTGTTCCGTCCAGAGCATAGCGGTATAATATCCTTTCATCCGTTTCGTAACAGCTCAACGGAATACAATAAAGATAATCTCCGCATTTTGCAATTGCGATATCTTTATCCGGATTAATATTTGCCAGTTCCTCCAAATCGACAGAGGCATTACACTCTTTTATTTTCTGCTGATCCGTCTCTCTGTCATGTAAGCAGTCCACCTTATTACACAGCGGAACTAAAACATCATTACCTTCTTCCATGTAATAGATAAAACCATTCTTGTATATATATACGATGTTATCGCTTCCCTGCTGGACTTTAGGAAATGCTATGCTATCCGACCATTGTCTGTATTGATAGTCATAGTTTTCTACATAAGTGTCCGGCATTGCCTTGTTGGCACAGCCTGTCAGAAAGATCAAGTTTACTATTATAAGATAGGTTTTTATTCTCCGCATAGCATCTCCTGTTTTGTCCATTCCGTTGGTCATCAATTGATTATCTGGTCCATCTTGTAATATCCATCCAGTATCCAGAAGGGAATTGTGTCACAGAAACCTCGTGTACACCTCTTACATCCAAAAATGCCGCCGTTGGCTGTTCGATTACAGAGATGTCTACCCTTGCAGTTGCTCCGCCTCCTAATTTGCTAAATGTGTATTATAAACCATATTCTTAATATCTGCACATCCGTCTGCTCTATTGTACTTGTTTTTTCTTACCTTCCTCCATTTTCTAAAATATTTCTTTTACTTGTCAATCAAACATGCTTGATAATTCATATTTACCACAAATTATCTCTCTAACTCAATTGAGCAGATGGAAACTTCCCATTAATCGTATTAATTTCCTTTTGCTCAAGTCCCTTAATAAAAGATTTCATAGCAAAAAGAGTAGGTTGCATCCGTAATTTTTCTATAGATGCAACCTACTCTTTAACTTAAACTATTCTTTATAAAGTACACCAGTATACGTAGCTACTGTTTGACTTGTAGTATATGAATATTTACTTATTGTAAGAACCCCTGAGTAATAGCTTCCATTAATTTTTTCTCTCCATGAAATTTCTTTCTGTGGTTTTACAACCCCTGAATATATCACTTCCCTCGTCACACTAACACTTGCTCCGCAAAGGACAATGTCGTTTTCCGCCAAATCTTCTGCAACATATACTTCATAATATATACCTTCTGATGTATATCCCCCTCCTACCCGCTGTGCAGTTTTCTGCGCATTAACCGGGAATGAAATACTTAAAACAGCTACTACAAAAAATATGGCAAATATACCTTTGTTCATATCCTATCCTCAACTTTCATTCTCCACTCAGAAATACATATCCTCCTACATCTGTTTCCTTCCATGCTGTAGCGTCTTCCTTATTATCATAATAAGTTGTCTTTACAATATTGGTATCTATTACTTCTTGATTCAATGTAGCTCTCACTTCATCCAAATGCACATTAATACTATCATTCGTCATTTCACCATCTACTACATACGCAATTTCATATACCCTTCCCCATAACGGATCATCAATATACCTTGTTCCTATCTGCTGAAAAGCAGGTTTTCTATGTCCTGCCATATATATCAGAAACATTCCTGCAGCTATCGCCAATATTCCAATCAAAAAGGACATTCTTACAATTCGTCCATAGTTTTTCTTTTGGGGTTCAGGTTCTGATTCCTCATTTTCCCCTGTGTTATCCGTATTCTCCTTATCTCCCTCCTCCACATTCCTTTTTTGAAATTCAGGATTGTCCAGCTTCTCCAATGTCTTTTCCGGATTATGTAATTCGTCACACGATACCTGAAGTATATCTGCTATACGACTAAGCATCATCATATCCGGAAGGTTCTTTCCATTCTCCCATTTGCTTACCGCAGACGTAGAAACCGATAACCTCTCTGCCAGTTCCTTCTGACTTAATCCATTCTTCTTCCTTAAAATTACCAGTAGTTTACCAAATGCTTCCTTTTGCATAACTTTACCCCTTTAATTGTACTAGCAATGATACAATTATACGATTAAGTTATCTAAAAAGCAATGAAGCAAGAATGAACATACTTGACAATTCACATTTACCACAATGATACGTCTAAATCAATTGAGCATTTGGAAACTTTCCATTTTAATCTTATGAATTTCCTTTTGCTCAAGTAGTTACAGCAATAACCGTTTCCTAGATTATTGTGTCATACCTCCCTATCGTTGTCTACTCTGCTACAGCCTCTTTCATGCTCTTCACATATTCTCCGATATAAGGAGCTGCATCTTTGCCATACTTTGCAATGATCTTCACGATGGCGCTTCCGAC